>Ga0182030_10026102_pt1 | contig 10600 bp, 8 predicted proteins | sample 812S3MmetaG_FD_121299 | JGI IMG/M metagenome (GOLD analysis project Ga0182030, IMG submission 121299) | Permafrost microbial communities from Stordalen Mire, Sweden - 812S3M metaG (Illumina Assembly) | ecosystem: Environmental > Terrestrial > Soil > Wetlands > Permafrost | place: Sweden... | reverse complement strand
GTTCCTTGCGACGAGTACTTCATCGGCCACGACGATTCCGCTGCCGACACTGTACAACAACGCGGCGGTGACGATCGGCAATTACTATGCGCCGATTTATTACGCCAGCCCGACGCAGGTGAACGTGCAGGTGCCGTTCGAACTGACGCCGGGCCAGCAGTACGATGTGTTCGTTTCGGTGGCGGGCAAACTCAGTACGCCGCAGCCGATTCAGCTGGCGGACGTGGCGCCGGGTCTGGCCGCGTATACCAGCGGCGGGCTGATCGCGCAGCACCATGCGGACGGCTCGCTGATTACGGCGGCTTCGCCGGCGGTGCCGGGTGAATATGTGCAGGCCTATCTGGCGGGGCTGGGGGACACGACGGTGACGGTGCCGAGCGGCGATGCATCGCCGTCGAGTCCGCTGGCGCTGCCGAGCGATATGCCGACGCTGACGATCAACGGCGCGTCGTATCCGATCTACTTTGTGGGTCTGACACCGACGCTGGTGGGGCTGTACCAGATCGACTTCCAGGTGCCCGCGGGACTGAAGGCCGGGAACCTGACGGTGTCGATTACGCAGAACGGGGCGTCGAGCAACCAGACCACGCTGCCGTATCAGCCGTAGGGCCTGATTGAGAAGTTCGCCGGTGCCGCTCCCTCACGGTCACGGTTCGGAAAACCGTCGGAGGCGGCACGGATAAGCTCACGGCGTCAGCGTAAAGCGAGGCGCAGCTTGCGGTCCTCTTCCTATTTGATGCCGGGTCCGCAGAGTTTACGCAGGACGGCGCGTCGAGCAACCAGACCACGCTGCCTTATCAGCCGTAGGGCCTGATTGAGAAGTTCGCCGGTGCCGCTCCCTCACGGTCACGGTTCGGAAAACCTGCTGAAGGGGCACGGATAAGCTCACGGCGTCAGCGGAAAGCGAGGCGCAGCTTGCGGTCCTCTTCCTCTTTGATGCCGGGTCCGCAGAGTTTACGCAGAACGGCGCGTCGAGCAACCAGACCACGCTGCCTTATCAGCCGCAGGGCCTGATTGAGAAGTTCGCCGGTGCCGCTCCCTCACGGTCACGGTTCGGAAAACCTTCTGAGGCGGCACGGATAAGCTCACGGCGTCAGCGGAAAGCGTAGCGCAGCTTGCGGTCCTCTTCCTGTTTGATGCCGGGTCCGCAGAGTTTACGCAGAACGGCGCGTCGAGCAACCAGACCGCGCTGCCTTATCAGCCATAGGGCCGGGGTAGCGTCTATCCTGATTTGAGGATCGGCTCCATGCCAAAAATTGCGGTGCCGGAAATTGCGGTCAACGATCTGCTGATACGCGAAATCGCCGCCGAAGACGCGGCCGCGGCGGCCAGTCTGAGTGCGGAACTCGGGTATCCGGTTTCCCCGGACATCATGAGCCGGCGCATCGAATTGCTGAACCGATCAGGAGGCCATGCTGTCTATGTAGCCTGCCTGTCCGGCGAGGTTGTCGGCTGGATCGACGTCATGGAATCTCATCATCTGCAGGCGGAACCCTGTGCCGAAATCGGCGGTTTGGTGGTTTCGGGCGAGGCTCGCAGTGGCGGCATCGGGCGCCGTCTCGTCGAGCGCGCGGAACACTGGGCGCGGCAGCGAGGACTGGCGAGGGTGGTGGTGCGTTCACGAATCACGCGCGAAGATGCGCATCGTTTTTATCTGCGGGAAGGGTATTCGCGGACCAAAACGTCCGCTGTATTCGCGAAGGATCTCAGTTAGCGGGGGGCCTGGCGAGTTGTGATAGCCTGACACCGGTTGAGGTAACGCAACGTGACGACACCTTATATAAACGGCCAGATGATTGAAGTCGATCCGGGGGCGATGACGCCCGTCTTCAATCCCGCCAGCGGTAAGGCATTTTCCAAAGTTTTCATGGCGCGGCCCGAGCATATGACACGCGCCATCGATGCGGCGTACGCAGTCAAAGATGTCTGGGGCAATACGCTGCCGTCCGAACGCGAACTGATTCTGTTCCGCGCGGCGGATGTTCTGGAATCGATGCGCAGCGAAGTGGTGGATCTGCTGATCGAAGAAGGCGGCTCGACATTCGGCAAATCGCAGTTCGAAGTTTCGTACGTGGTCGGCGTGCTGCGCTCGGCGGCAGGTGAATGCCGCCGCATCATGGGCCAGACGATTCCGACTGACGCGCCGGGACGCATCTCGATGGCGATCCGGCGTCCGCTGGGCGTGGTGGGCGGCATCGCGCCATTCAACTTCCCGCTGATTCTGGCGACGAAGAAAGTGGCGTTCGCGCTGGCAGCGGGCAATACGTTCGTGCTGAAGCCATCGGAGGAAACTTCGCTCGTCGGGCTGAAGATTGCGGAGATTTTCGATAAGGCGGGGTTGCCGCCGGGCGTGCTGAACGTGGTGACCGGTGACGGACCGACGCTGGGCGAGGCGTTGTACAGCGATCCGCGCGTGAAGGCGATTCTGTTCACCGGCTCGACCACGGTGGGCCGGCAGATCGGCGTGGAGTGCGCGAAACGCGGCAAGAAGTTCGATCTCGAAATGGGCGGAAAGAGCCCGCTGCTGGTGATGAAGGATGCGGACCTGAAGTACGCTGTCGACACCGCATGCTTCGGGCTGTTCATACATCAGGGGCAGATCTGCATGGCGGGGTCGCGCATCATCGTCGAGGCGCCGGTGTACGAGAAATTCCTCGAAATGTTTGTGGCGAAGACGAAGTCCCTGCAGGTGGGCGATCCGCGCGATCCGCACACTGTCATCGGGCCGCTGATCCGGGCCGAGCAGTGCCCGTTCATCGCGACCCGCATCGAGTCATCGAAGGCGCAGGGCGCGCGTGTGATGTGCGGCGGCACGTACGAAGGCAATTATTTCCAGCCGACGGTGATTGCCGACGTGACGCCCGCGATGCAGGTGTTCCAGGAAGAGTTGTTCGGGCCGGTCGCCAGCGTGATCAAAGCGAAGGATGCCGACGATGCGATTCAGCTGGCGAACAATTCGCGCTACGGGCTGACGTCGGCGGTGATCACGAACGACCTGCAACTGGCGATGCGGTGCGCTCTGGAGCTGGAGTCGGGTTCGGTGCACATCAACGGGTCGACGATTCACGACGAGCCGCACGGGCCGTTCAGCGGCGTGAAAGATTCCGGGATGGGGCGCGAAGGCGGGCAGTGGTCGATGGACGAGCTGACGCAGCTGAAGTGGGTCACGATACAGCGGGGGCAGGCGCATTATCCGTTCTAAGGCGCTGTTCTCAGATTATTGAAGTTTTGAGTCGCGATGAAATAGCGCGCCTGTCGCCGCCTGAACGGCTCGCGCTGATCGCGCAATTGTGGGACAGTCTCGAGCAGGAACAGCATCCTCTGACAAAAGCTCAGACAGCGGAACTGGATCGCCGTCTCGAGTCACTCGATACGGATCGCCGCACCGCGATGACGGCGGCCGGTTTCGGGCCGCGATTGGCACTCCTGTAAACGGGATAGCCATAGCTCCGCGCCAGTTTCCGGTCGCACCCAAGAACGTTCGCCGCGCGCTGGTCCGGCGTTTTCCTATGGGCCGTTCTTTGTCATGGAAGGCGAGATATACAGGTATGATAATGTATATCCATGCAGGTATCGAAATGAAGGAACAGTCTGGCTATTCGGCTGCCGGCGGCTGTGGTCGAGGGGCTGCAGCTGAGGCCCGGCGATGAAATCAACATTCGCATCGCCGGTGACCGGGATTTCATCGCGGAGCGGGGAATGACGCGCAGAGAAGCTATCGAAAAACTGCGTGCTTCCGGTACGCCGCTGCCCCCGGGATTCAGATTCGACCGCGAAGAAGCGAATGGCCGCCGATAGGGCATTCCTGGATACCAACGTTCTCGTCTATGCGTTCAGTTTGAACGATCCCCGAAAACCGGTTGCCGAGCGGCTAATCATACGCGGCGGAGTGGTCGGAGTTCAAACGCTCAACGAATTCGTAAGTGTGGAGCGGAACAAGCTCAAAGTTCCGTGGTCCCTGATTCTCGACTGGCTTAAGATTATCGAGAAGCTCTGTCCGCCTCCGGTGCCGCTCACGATGGCTGCACACACCCGCGGCCTGCAAATCGCGCAGTCCACCGGATACCACATCTACGACTCGCTCATGCTGGCGACGGCCATCGAGGGCCAGTGCACGCTTTTCTATTCGGAAGACCTTCAAGACGGGCAGGTCGTAGACGCGCTAAGGCTTCGGAATCCTTTTGAGACTTAGTATTATTCGCCTCTCATTCGCCATATTTCCCACTAATAGTAGTCTGTCCTCCCTGTTACGCCTCTGGTAGTATCTACGTAACCCAAACAATTCTCAACACTTGAAAGCAGAAAGATATTGCAACGCGACCTCAGTCGTGCCACAATCCGTAGTACGTGGTCTAAAGTGGATAAAAAGTGGGAGAAAACGGAAACATCCCGAGTCCTACGCCCGTCGAGCTGCCTCGCGGACGGTATCCCGGCCGTCTCGACGACAAAGGCAGGCTTAAACTCCCCGCCGCGTTCACGCAATTCTTCCAGGGCTTGCCGGAGAGCAAAATGTTTCTGACCAGCCTCGACCGCCGCATAGCCTCACTTTATCCGATCGCGGAATGGCGCACAAACGAAAAGTTCTTCGATGCTTTTTCAGATGACCCGGCCGCGGCCGATAACATCGCCTTCAACGCGGCCGACCTCGGCGCCGATGTCGATATGGACGGGCAGGGGCGCATCACGGTGCATCCGGAACTGCGCCGCGAACTGAAGATGGAAGGCACGGAACTGCACCTCATCGCCTACAAGGGCCACGTGCAGATCATGACCGAAGAGCTTTATCAGGAACAGAAGCGCGCGGCACTGGCCAATACCGCCGCGGACCTCAACGTTCTGAAGAAGGCAGGTCTGAGGTGATGCGTCATGGACGAATTGCCGCGGCATTATCCGGTCATGCTGGCCGAGTCGCTCGAGTATCTGGCGATCAGGCCGGATGGGCGCTATCTCGATTGCACCTGCGGACTGGGTGGTCATACGGCGGCGATCGCCGCGCGGCTGACGGCGGGCGGGAAGGTGATCTCCTGCGACCGCGATGCGCAGTCGCTCGAGATGGCGGAGCGGAACACTGCGGAGTTTCACGACCGCATCGAATTCCGCCAGGCGAATTTTTCGGAGATCGCCGAATCGAATCTCGACGGATTGATTGCGGACCTGGGCGTGAGCCGTTATCAGCTCACCAGTGCGGAACGCGGATTTTCATTTATGGCAGAGGGGCCGCTCGACATGCGCATGGACCAGTCGCGTGGCATGACGGCGGCCGATCTGCTGAATCACAGTGCCGAGAAGGCAATCGCCGGCTGGCTCCACCAGTACGGCGAAGAAAGGAGAGCGCGGAAGATAGCCGGAGCAATCGTTCGGGCGCGGCCCATTCGGAGCACACTGCACCTGGCGGGTGTGGTGGAACGGGCCGCTCCCCGGACGGGACCCCTGCATCCCGCGACTCGCACTTTCATGGCGCTGCGCATGGTTGTCAATCGCGAGCAGGAGGAACTCGACGCGCTGCTGGAGCGCGCGCCGCGCATGATGAGGCCGGGTGGGCGCATCGTCATCATCTCCTTCATGTCGCTCGAGGACCGCAAGGTCAAGGAAAGTTTCCGGGAGCTGAAGCGTACAGGGCGGGCTTCGATTCTGACAAAGAAGCCGCTGACGCCCGGTGCGCAGGAAGTCCGGGAGAACCCGCCGTCACGCAGCGCAAAACTGCGAGCGGTGGAAATCGCTAACCACCAGCCGGATGTAAACGAGGAACAGGAAAGAAATGGCCACACTGGCAGCGAAGCTAACGCGCACAACGGACCCTACGGCCTGTGCGCGTACATTCAGTCGGCAAAGCAGCACCGGGAACGTCTCGCGCGCCGCATGGGCGCACGCCGGCGCCGGCGCGACCACGGTGGCCGGGGGAACGGAGGACGGGACCGTCGACGACACGTTCGTATTGCGGGCACTGCCCAACGACTCCATTTACTTCTACTCGAAGAAGATCGATAACAGCCGCATCGTTCGGCAGGCCGATCCGAACGCGCGCGGCGAGTGCTGGGCCGCGGTGGGCGCGGCAGGTGTGCTGCTGATGATCGGGGCAAGCATCATTGCGCCGCACGTTGGCTCGGTTCTGGCGGGGTACAAGCTCGAAGCGCTGAAGCAGGAGCGGCAGACGCTGCTCGATCAGAAGCGGGCTCTGGAGGTCAAGGAAGCGGGGCTGCTGAGTCCGGGGCGGCTGAACGATCTGGCGCGAGTGCGCAGTCTGGGCACGCCGGGGGCGAATCAGGTGATTCACCTCGACGCTACCGCGGCGGAGGGAAGTTTCGCCCGCAATCAGGTTCCCGCTGCACCGGCGCAGCTGAGCGCCCGATAAGGAGCTTCGAGCTGTGGGAATGTGGGCGCGGGTCAGGGCGCGAATTCAGACACGCCTGCCCAATCCGTCATATCAGGCAGCGCACAGCGCCCTCGACTTCCTGCAGCGGGCGTCACTCAGGCGCCACAGCGCGGCGGTCAATCGTCTGACCTTCCTCGGCCTGGTGCTGGTTCTCTGGGCCATTGCGATCTTCGGAAAACTCGTCAGCCTGCAGGTCACGCAGCATGCGAAGTACGCGGCGATTGCGCGTTCGCAGCAGGAGCATGAAGTCGAGATTCATGCGCCGCGGGGGTCAATTCTTGACCGTAACGGCGAACCGCTGGCGATCAGCGTTCCCGTCGCGTCGGTATCGGTCAATCCCCAGCAGATTCAGAACCTGCGCGTCGCCACCGAGGTTCTCGGCAACACGCTCAACCTGGATCAGAACGTGCTTTACAGCCGTCTGGAATGGGCGCGCGACAACCACAAAGGGTTCCTGTGGGTGAAGCGGCGGACGGATCCGTTCGAGACAGACCGGCTGAAGGCGATGCATCTTGACTGGGTGACATTTCATACAGAGAGCGAGCGCCACTACCCCAAGGGTGAAACAGCTGCGCACGTGCTGGGAGCCGTATTTAAAGATGAAGAAGGCGCAGCGGGAGTGGAGCGGGCGCTCGATAAGGTGCTGCGGGGGCGCGACGGTTCCGAGCGCCTCGTGATGGACGTGAAGCGCCGCGGCATCGATTCCCACATGGATACGGCCCCGCAGGCAGGCGCTACGCTGACCCTCACCATCGATGAGCGCATGCAGTACGTGGCCGAGCGCGAGCTGAAGGCCGGCGTGGAAGCTAAACATGCGCGCAGCGGGACGGCCATCGTGATGAACCCCTACACGGGGGAGATTCTCGCGCTGGCCAATTATCCGACTTACGATCCCAACAAGCCGCCCGTGGAGGGTGAGGATCCTCTGGCGCGGTTCAATCTGGGCGCTTCCGTGCCGTTCGAGCCGGGGTCTGTATTCAAAGTGGTCACGCTCTCGGCTGCGCTGGAAACCACGGACATGCGCCCGGAAACGCTGGTCGCCACGGGCGGCGGTACGTTAGTGCTGCCTGGCCGCGTGATACATGAATCGCATCACGGCTACGGCACGATTACGATGCAGGAAGTGCTCGAGAAGTCGAGCAACATCGGCGCGATTCTGATCGGCCAGCGGGTGGGCCGCGAACACATGTACGAATACGCGACACGCTATGGTTTCGGGCAGAAGACCGGCCTGCCGCTGCCCGCTGAGTCCTCGGGGAAACTGCGAACGCTGAACCGCTGGGGCACGACGTCGCTGGCGTCGGTCTCGATGGGGCAGGAGGTGAGCGTGACCTCGGTGCAACTGGCGCGCCTCGGCGCCGTGATGGCCAACGGCGGCATGCTGGTGAAGCCGAGGCTGATTCTGAAGCGCGGCGACAGGCTGGAGCCTGTCGATCCGCCGGTGCGCGTGATCAAACCGGAGACGGCGATCACGATGCGCCAGATGATGGAAGGCGTGGTGCTGCGCGGCACGGCGCGACTGCACGGAAAGCTCGAGGGCTACACGTCTGCCGGGAAAACCGGCACGGCGCAGATTTTCGATTTCGCGACGCATCATTACACGCATAACTACAATGCTTCGTTTCTCGGTTTCGCGCCGGTGACGAATCCTGCGCTGGTATGTCTCGTCACGATCCACAACACATCGGGCGACAGCGGCATGGGTTCAGACGCGGCGGCGCCGGTGTTTCAGAAGATCATGACCGAAGCGCTCCGTATGCTCGATGTGCCCAGGGATATTCCCGAGGAGCTTGCGGCGAAGCCTCCGGCGAAAGTGAAGCCGGGCGAGTTTGCGGCCGATCTCGCGATTGCGGATCTGGGCGGCGCGAGCATCATGGAAGAAGATCCGGGCGTGAGGCAGCTCCTCGCCGATCAGATGAAGCCGGCGAAAGATCCGGATGAGATTCCGCCGCCCAAGCCGGGTGGCGAGTTGCTGGCCCTGGCGGCTCCGATGCCCGCGCCCCTGAAACCGGCGGCGGGGCCAACAGTACCGGATTTCCGCGGAAAATCGATGCGTGATGTAGTGGAAGAGTCCGCCGCCAGCGGCATTGAAGTGATGATAGAAGGCAGCGGCGTGGCGCGGGCGCAGGTGCCGCTGCCAGGGAGTCCGTTGCGTCCGGGAGCGCAGATTCGAATCGTGTTCACACGCTGACAAAACCATGACGATAGGCGAGGCGCTGGCCGGAGTTCCGTTGTTGTCACCTCTGCCGCCCGCGCTTTCTCACGTGGCGATCAGCGGGCTCGATTACGACTCGCGCCGCGTGAAAGACGCATATCTGTTTTTCGCGTTTCCGGGCGCGCGCGTCGACGGACGCGAGTATGCGGGGCAGGCTGTGGCCAGTGGCGCGGTCGCGGTGGTCAGCGAGTTGCCCGCGCCCGAAGGGTTTTCCGCGCCGTGGATTCAGGTAGAGCACGGCCGGCGCACGCTGGCGATGGCGGCGAAGGCTTTCTATGGAGAGCCCGACGAGAGAATTCCACTGGTGGGTATTACGGGGACAAACGGGAAAACGACGACCGCTTTCCTGGTGGATTCGATCCTGCGCGCGGCGGGCCGGACGACGATGCTCGCAGGCACCATCGAATACAGGCTCGGTTCGAAGCAGCTGCCCGCGCTGAACACGACGCCGGAGTCGCTCGACCTGCTGCGGATGCTCGACGAGCTGGACGGAATGGGTGATGCTCCCAAGGCCGCGACGATGGAGATTTCATCGCACGCTCTGGCGCTGGGCCGCGTCTACGCGATGCAGTTTCACACCGCGGTGTTCACGAATCTGACGCAGGATCACCTCGACTTCCACAAGACAATGGACGATTACTTCGAGGCGAAGCAACTGCTGTTCCGCGCCAACGGAGCGGCGGCGCCGAAGTATGCCGTCATCAACCGCGATGATGCGCGCAGCCGCAGAATCGCAATCGGGCCGGAAACGGAAGTGCTCTCGTACGGGCTGGGGAGCGAAGCGATGGTGCGCGCCCGGCACGTTCATTCGGGTCTGAGGGGACTCGACTTCGACATCCATCTGGAGAAGCACCGGTTCCAGATGCGCTCGCAGCTGATCGGGCGGATCAACGTTTATAACATCCTGGCGGCGTGCTGTGTGGGAATGACGTTTCAGTTTCCGCCGGAGGTAATCACGGAGGGCATCGCCAACTGTTCGGGCGTGCCGGGCCGCTTCGAGAGGGTGGATGAAGGGCAGCCGTTCGCTGTAGTGGTCGATTATTCGCACACGCACGACGCGCTGCGCAACGCCATCGCGGTGGCACGCACGCTCAATCCGAAGAAAGTCATCACCCTCTTTGGCTGCGGTGGTGATCGTGACCGCACCAAGCGTCCGCTGATGGGCGAGGTGGCGGGTGAACACAGCGATCTGGTGATTCTGACCAGCGACAATCCACGCTCGGAAGAACCGCTGCACATCATGAACGATGTGCTGGTGGGGCTGCGCCGCACGGAAGCGCGCACGATTGTGGAGCCTGACCGCGCGACGGCGATTCGCAAAGCCATCGAAGAGGCGCATGCGGGCGATGTCGTCATCCTCGCGGGCAAGGGGCACGAAACGTATCAGATTTTCCGCGATCGCACCATTCATTTCGACGACCGCGAAGTGGCGCGCGAAGCTCTGCGGGCGTATGGTTATGGCAGAAGGGTGTCGGCGCAATGACGATTTCCATGACGTCGATCGCCGAGTGGCTGGCGCCTGCCGTGTGGTGGCCCGAGGGGTTTGCGACGGACGGTGCGATTTCGGGGTGGAGCATCGACAGCCGCACGACGAATCCCGGGGACTGTTTTTTCGCGCTGCGCGGACCCTCGAAAGATGGTCACGACTACGTTGTCAACGTGATGGAAAAGGGCGCGGAGATGGCGATCGTGGAGCGTCGAACGGACGCCGGGATTCCGCAGCTGGTGGTGCGGGACTCGCTCGCCGCGATGCAGCAGCTGGCACGCCGGGCGAGAGAGCGCTGGGGCGGGACGGTGGTCGGCGTGACCGGCAGCGCGGGCAAGACCACAACGAAAGACGCGATTGCGAGCCTGCTCAGTGTCGGGATCCGCACGGGACGAACGATCGGAAACTATAACAACCATTTCGGCGTGCCGCTGTCGATCCTGCGGCTGCCGGACGATTGCCGCGCGGCGGTAATCGAAATGGGGATGAATCACGCCGGAGAGATTCGCGAGCTGGCGGGCATCGC
>Ga0182030_10026101_pt1 | contig 10600 bp, 6 predicted proteins | sample 812S3MmetaG_FD_121299 | JGI IMG/M metagenome (GOLD analysis project Ga0182030, IMG submission 121299) | Permafrost microbial communities from Stordalen Mire, Sweden - 812S3M metaG (Illumina Assembly) | ecosystem: Environmental > Terrestrial > Soil > Wetlands > Permafrost | place: Sweden... | reverse complement strand
CTCCAAGAATTGGACTTTTTTCCAGCCTTACCGCCGGCTTTCGCCTTGGGATGGGTTGATGGCCGCGTTCATCCATGCGCAGTTGAACACCTTGGTGATGAAGGAATTTCTCGGCGGCGCCCGGAAAACCACCTCCACCTATCTCGGTGTCAACTATTACGGACGGATCCGTTTCAAGAATCTCCGGCCGCTCGTGCCCACCTGCGGTTTCTCCCGCGAAGAATTGGCCCGGATGGGGGTGGAATGCGACGACATGCTCGAGCGTTACCCGGTGGGATTGGAATCGGCCTTGCAGGAAATATATCAATCTTGCCAACTCCCGATTTACATCACCGAACACGGATCCTCAGGGGATGACGAGGCCTTTCGCGAGCGTGATTTGATGGGGAATCTGGCCGCTTTGCATCGCGCCATGGATCGGGGCGTTGACGTGCGGGGCTTTTTTTATTGGTCGCTCTTGGACAACTTTGAATGGCAATTTGGCTACTCCAAAAAATTCGGCCTCTTGAGCGTGGATTTCAACGATAAACACCGGTCCCGGAAGATGAAGCCCCTCGGCCGCATTTACGCCAAAGTCTGCCGTGAGAATGCCATGGGTTCTTGAGGATTACCGGGTTGAAACGGCGGTTGGCGGCGGCTTTTTGGATCCTGTGATAGAGCCGTTGCCGTCCTGTTCACCGGCTCGGCGGAAACTGCCGGTCAAGAATGATTTCCGGCGACGCCGGGTAAAAATCCCCGGGAATATTCTGCCCCGTGCTTAACCACCGGATCGGCAGATGCGCGCCCAACACCAGATTCCACAACTTGCCCCACCGCGTTTCCTCGTCCAGATGCGTGATGATCAAGTCCTCCACCGGCAGCCCGGCGAACGCCCGCACTTGCGCCAGCATCACCGAAACATCATAAGCCCCGTTCAGCGCCAGGTGCAGGCGCGGACGCCCCAGCGTCTTGAGTTGCGCCGCCAGACCGGCAATGGCCTCCGCCCTGCGCCAATCCACTCCCGGCAAATCCACAAAGCCGATGTCCTCCGCCATCTCGCCTCCGCCCGCGGCCCACGCCCGCTCGCTCGGCACATGCAGAATCTCGCAATACACCGTCAGCGATTCCGCCATGTTCGCCGTCGCCCCATCCAGCCGCCAAACCCGCGCCAGATGTCCCTCCACCAGCGCCGCCTGCGTCAGCCACTTGCACAGCGCCGTCGTCTTGCCCGAGCCAGCCGGCCCAATCACCACATGCAGCGAATGTTCCGGCCCCGGCTGGGCCGGACGCCAGGCCGAGGTTAAAATGCCGCGCGCCAGCGCCATCTCCCCGGCCAACGTCGGGGGCGGCATTTCCCCGCGTTGCGACCGCGCCTGGTCCAGCACCGCCTGCGCGTGCAGCGGCAGCAAACCGGTCCGTTGCAAAACATCCCCCAGCCGCCACCCCCCGGAATTCAGCGGCGCGACCGGTTCGGCAAACTCCGGCAACGGGGCCGCCGCCGGTTCCGCCTTGGCCGCGGGTGACTTGACGTGCTGCTCGATTTGCTCCAGCCGCTCGCGGAATTCCGCCAGGGCTTGCGAAAGGGGGGCCGCTTCCGGCGCGGGAGTTTCCGGGCGGTATGCCAGGACCTCGATCATCGGCTTTTGCCAGAGCCGGGCCAGGCCGTGGGCGGGGAGCGGGCGGACATTGAGCACCACCGCCTCCGGCCCCAGGCGCGCGCGAATTTGCGCCACCGCCTCCTCCGCCGACGCGGCTACGAATGCGACCGGATCCATGCAATTTGACTCCAACTCACCGCCGCACAATGCGCCCCGCCCCACCCCCGTTCAAGAATTATTACCGTTTTGGGGAGCACACGCGCCTTCGCGTGTGATTTCCGGCGCCCTCGCCGGAAATCTCTTCTTGCGCTAACCCTCGCCCTTTCGGTGACACGGCTGGCTCATGAAAAGGCGGCTCCCGGGTCTTCTCCCTCTCCTCCACAAACTTGTGAAGGAGAAGGTGGGGAGAGGAGGCTCCTTCTCTCTCATCCTGGCCTTCATGCGCCAGCCGTGTTTCGGTGTCATCCCGCGCACAGAAAACTTGACGGCCAGATTCCACAGCGCAAACTCACCTGCCATGCCGCTTTCGTGGAACGAAATCCGCCACAACACCATCCGCTTCGCCAACACCTGGGCCGGCGCGCGAAGTGAAAGCGCCGAGAAACAAACCTTCTGGAACGAGTTTTTCGAGGCCTTCGGTTTGCGGCGCCGCCTGGTCGCCACTTTTGAGGAGCCGGTCAAGAACATCCGCGGCCAATACAGCTATATTGATTTGTTCTGGTCGGGCGTGGCGCTGGTCGAGCACAAATCTTTCGGCAAAGACCTGGGCAAGGCCGAGTCGCAGGCGTTCCGTTACATTCAAGACCTGGCGCGGGAGGGCCGCGCCGACGAGATTCCCCGCTACGTCATCGTTTCCGACTTTGCCCGGCTGGCCTTGCACGATTTGGAGCCGGAGGACCAGCTCGGCCTGCCGCTCTTTGAAGGCCGCCGCGTCGCCACCGTGGAATTTCCGCTCGCCGACCTCCACCGGCACATTCACGACTTCGCTTTCATTCCCGGCTACAAGCAGCACAAATTCGCCGAGCAGGACCCGATCAACATTGCCGCCGTCGAAATCCTCGGAAGGCTGCACGACGCGCTGGAATCGGGCGGTTACACCGGGCATGACCTGGAACGCTTTCTGGTTCGCATCCTGTTTTGCCTGTTTTCCGAGGATACCGGGCTTTTTGAGCGCGACGCCTTCCGCCTTTACCTCGAAAACCGCACCACCCCGGACGGCACGGATTTGGGCCTTCATCTGGCGCGGCTGTTTGAGGTTCTCGACACGCCGCCGGACCAGCGGCAGAAGAACCTGGACGAAACGCTCGCCTCGTTTCCCTACGTCAATGGCGACTTGTTCGCGGAAAAGCTCCGGTTCGCCGATTTCAACCGCGACCTGCGCAACGCCTTGCTCGCCTGCTGCTATTTCGACTGGTCGCGGATTTCGCCCGCCATTTTTGGCTCGCTCTTTCAAGCGGTCATGCAGCCGAAGGACCGGCGGCAGATCGGCGCGCACTACACCAACGAGCGCGACATTCTGAAAGTCGCCCGCTCGCTGTTTCTCGATGACTTGCGCGCGGAATTTGCGGCGCGCCAAAAGGACAAATCCACTGGCCGCCGCGCCCGTCTGGAGGAGTTTCACGACAAGCTTTGCCGCCTGAAGTTTTTGGACCCGGCCTGCGGCTGCGGAAATTTCCTCGTCATCAGCTATCGCGAATTGCGCCAGTTGGAATTGGAGGCGCTGCGGGAAATTTTCGGCAAGCAGACGGAAATGACGCTCGCCGAAATCAACCGGCTGTCCCGAGTGGACGTGGACCAGTTTTACGGCATTGAAATCGGCGAATGGCCGGCGCGGATTGCCGAAGTCGCTCTCTGGCTCATGGATCACCAGATGAATCTGAAAGTGTCCGAAGCCTTCGGCCAACTTTACCAGCGGTTGCCGCTGAAAAAATCGCCGCACATTCATTGCGGCAACGCCTTGCGCGAGGACTGGAAAAAGGTTCTGCCGCCCGGCGAGTGCGATTACGTCCTCGGCAACCCGCCTTTTGTCGGCAAAAAGGAGCAAAATGCCGCGCAGAAAGCCGATATGGCTATGCTTTTTGGAAATGTCAAAGGGGCTGGTGTGCTCGATTACGTCACCGGCTGGTATCGCAAGGCCGCCGAATACATTCAAGGCACCCGTATTCGCGTCGCTTTTGTTTCCACCAATTCCATCACGCAAGGCGAGCAAGTCGGCTTGCTCTGGAATGAATTGTTCTCCCATTTCAATGTGCACATTCATTTTGCCCACCGCACGTTCGCCTGGGAAAGCGAGGCGCGCGGCAAAGCGCATGTTCACGTGGTCATCATCGGCTTCGCCGCATTTCCCGCCGAACGAAAAACCATTTTTGAGTACGAAAACTTGCAGGGTGAACCCCACGCCTGCCCCGCCGCCAACATCAATCCGTATCTCGCGGACGCCCGCAACGTCGTTTTAAGCAAACGAACTTCGCCGATTTCCAACGCGCCGGAAATCAGTTACGGCAGCATGGCCAATGACCGCCGCAAAACGGACAAGGGGCCTGGCCATCTCATTCTCGACGCGGAAGCGCGGGCGATGCTATTGCGGGAAAGCCCTGCCTTGAAGCCGTACATCCGTCCGTTCATGGGCAGCGAAGAATTCTTGAACAGCACGGAACGCTGGTGTTTGTGGCTGGTGGACGCGCCGCCCGGGGTCATTCGTTCCAGTCCATCCGTGCTGCGGCGCGTCGCAGCCGTTCGTGAGGCGCGCGAAGAAAGCAATCGCGCCGAAACAAAAAACCTCGCCAAAACGCCCACTCTGTTCGGCGAAATTCGCCAGCCGAAAAAATCTTATCTGCTCGTTCCAAAAGTTTCCTCCGAAGCGCGCCCCTATTTGCCGGTTGGCTTTGTCAAGCCGGATACCATTGCCAATGGCAGTGCGCTGATCATTCCCAATGCCACCCTTTTTCATTTTGGGGTGCTGTCATCGGCCATGCACGTCGCATGGATGCGTTACACTTGCGGGCGGATGAAGTCGGATTACCAGTATTCGAGCCAGATTGTGTACAACAACTTTCCCTGGCCGGAAAACCCCACGGTCAAGCAACGCGACGCCGTGGAGGAAAAAGCGCAAGGCGTCCTCGACGCGCGCCAGCGATTCCCCACCGCCACCCTGGCCGACCTTTACGACCCGCTCGCCATGCCGCCCGCGCTGGTCAAGGCGCACCAGGCCCTCGACCGGGCCGTGGATCTCTGCTACCGCCGGGAGCCATTCGAGACGGAACGTCAGCGCGTGGAATACCTTTTCAGTCTTTACGAGAAACTCACCGCGCCTTTGCTCCCTGCTCCAGCCCAAAGGCGCGGGCGAAAGCCCTTCGGGAAATAACCGGGCGAGCTTCCAAATGGCCCACGGGAGCTGGACGGGGCAGACGCATCTAAATTTCGAGGTAGGGACGCCTCGCCGAGGCGTCCGCGGACGGCCCATCGGGCCGCCCCTGCCAGCCGATTGCAAAACCTGCCGGTTGATTTTCAATGGGTTACACCAATTAAGATGCGCTTGTCCTGTTCCCGGGAAGCACACGCGCCCACGCGTGTGGTGTTCGGCGCCCTCGCCGAACATCTCTGGTTTCCCAGGCCTCGAATTAGCCGATTTATTGTGGGAATTGGCATGACTCGGCTGCGCTGAAGAACGTCACGGCTCGACAGAGTCTCGCCCTACCGCGATAGAATGAACGGCGGTCATTGACCGCCAGCACAGGGGGCCTTGGTCATGGTGTGCGGGGAGCGGTGACAGGGGAGGCGTTGGTGGGGAAAGTGAGGCGGATGAAGGCGTTGGGGTTGAAACGGGCGGAGCCAAAGGCCGGGCTGCGGATGTCCAGGCCTTCGGGACTCCAGCTTTCCAGGTGAAAGGCCAGGGAGCCGCCGCGCGGAAAAAGGGCGCGGGTCAAACCTTCCTCCACTGGAACTGTTTCAGTGGAGGCGTGGCCGAAGATGAGACGGCGGACTTGGGCGAGGGGGACTTCCGACCGGCCGCCTTTGAGGGTGACTTTGCCATCGGCAATTTTTTCGATGGGGCCGTTGAGGAGATTGGCGTTGGTCAGGATGACGGCCTGGCCGTTCCCCGCCGGGCCGGCGGCTCCGTCCTCCGAGACGCCGTCCCAGGGAGTGACGCGGAGGTCGCTGATTTTGATGAGGCCGCCGCCATTGTGGACGAAGCGGATGCCGCTGCCGGCGCCAACGAAGCCGTTGGGGTCGGTCCAGGTAGTGAGGTTTTGGCCGTCCACGGAGAAGGCGAGGGTGGCGGTTTTCTGGCGGATGCGCAGTTCGATGTGGGCGCGGTTGGTTTGGGTGAAGGCGGTGACCATGACCTGGGAAAGGCTGGCAATGGGTTCGCCTTTCTTGATGCGGGTCATTTCCACCCCCATGTTAAGGAAACGCATGCTGTAGAAGGCGGCAAAATCCGGGGCGGTGTCTTTGTCGCGGAGCAGCAGGGGTTGGAGGGAATCGGTGTAGAGGGCGACGGAGAGGGTGAGGTCGCCGGTCCAGGCGAGGTCAAACTGGAGGTCGGCGGTGGTGGGCATCTTCAGGTCGCGGGCCAGCGAGGCGGACTTGGCGGCATAGACCGCGCCGTCGCGAAAGGTCCATTGCCCAGGATCGTTGGCGAACATGGCGGGGTTGCTGCCCTGGGTCCAACCCTCGGAGCCGAAGGCGGTGAAGGCGTCGGGGGTATTGGGCGGGAAATAGACGGAGCGGAGGCTGGCGCGGGGAATTTTCAGGAGGCCCGCGTACCAGGTTTGGAGGGAGAGGGTGGAGGGGTCGCAGGCGGCCAGGCTGCCTTCGAGAATGTCGCCGCCGGCCAGGAAGACTTTGCAGGGGAAATTGGCGCCGGTGTCGGGCTGGGCCGGGGGGGGCGGGGTATGAAAAAAAACTTGGGACACGGCGTCGAATTTGAACTCGATGGGGGCGGAGGCGTCGGCGAGGCTCCATAGGAGGCCGTGCTGGCGGTCAATGGACTGAAGCTTGCCATCGAGCCAGTCGCCGTTGCGCATTGCGAGGCGGTCAGTGGCGGGGACGGAATCCGGCTCGGACGGAGTGGCGAGAGCGGCGGGGAAGGAGAGGGTGAGGAGGAGAAGGAAAAGGCCGCAGTCGAAGAACCGTCGGCGGGACGCCGACAGATGCGACCGGGACGGCCGCGCTCCTGCAGAAACCGCCGGGTGGCGGGGTGACTTATTGGTCGAGGACATCGAATTCGTTTTCGCGGGGAAGGGCGGGATTTTGTTTGGGATGATCGAGATTAAATTGCAGTTGGCGGATGGAGGCGGTGGGGAAGGATACGTCGCCAAAAAGGGCGCTATGCCCGGAAACGCTCTGGCCGTCCCATTGCGCCAGTTGAAAGGAGACCGTGCCGCCGCCGGGGAAAATGGCGCGGACTTCCCAGGGGCCGCGCGGTTCGGACGCGGCGCTGGATTGGGCGAAGGAAATGGTTCTGACGCGCTCGGCCGGGACGCGGAGGGGACGGCCCGCGACCTCAAGGCTCAATTTGCCCTCGGCGATGCCGCCAATCTTGCCGGCGGCGCGGTCATGGTTGAGGAAGGAAACGAAGTCGGTGTTCGTCAGGGCGGCGGCGCCGGACTCGGGCTCGTTGACGCCGTCCCACTGGCTGACTTTGAAGTTGCTCAATTTCAGGTTGTTGCCCGGCAACTGGTTTTGGAAGACAATGCCGCCGCCAAGGCCGCCGTTGATGCTAATGTCGTTCCAGCGCTGGAGGACCACTCCATCCTGGAGCAGGGTGACGCTGCCATCCTCCTTATTGCAATGGACGGCGAGGTGGGCGGCGTTGTGTTTCTCGAAGTCCGGCAAGACGACGCCGCCAAGGTCGCCCGTTTGGAAAGTGGAGCGGGGGCGGCGGAAATTGACGTTGTTGGCCAGTGTGAGGCTGATGCAATTGTTTGGGTCAATCTGGTCGGGAGCAGCGCTGTAGAGCGCCAGCCAAAGGCTGAAGGCGCTGGAGCAGGAGAGATCGAATTCGACGGTGCAGGAGCGGGAGAGATGGAATTCGCGTCCGAGAGTCCCCTGACCGGAGGCCACGTAGGCGGCGTCGCGGAATTCCCAGGGCGGGCCGGAACTGGTCGCGCCATTCAGGTAATTGATCCCGTTGATGTTGACCAAGCCGCCGCCGGCGTTGATCATCCCGCCGCCCATGATGACCACGCCGCCAAAGGCGCCGTTCTGGACGATGACGCGGCCCTGCTGCACTCCATTGGCGACCACCCATTCCGAGGCGTCGCCCGGGCCTTCATAGATAAGGGAATAGTTCTTGGGGAGGAAGGAAATCGTTTGCAGGGCGGCGCGGGGGATCTTCATGGTGCTGCCAAACCAGGTGGTGAATTCCATGCTGTCATCGCTCAGGGAGACGAGCGAGCCAAAAAGGTTGTCCCCGTTGGCGAAATGGAACTGGCAGACCGGGGAAACGGTCATGGCTTGGGACTGGGCGAACCGAACGTAATCGAGGTGGGTGGGTTGGACGGCGAAAGCGTTCCTGGCTTCCGGATGCTGCCAGTGGAGGCCGGAGTTGGTATCAATAGCTTGGAGCGAACCGTGGAGGGTGGCGCCACTCAGGAACTGGAGGCGGTCCGGGGAGTTGGTGGCGGGGGCGGCAAGCAAGGATAGCAAAGGAGAATAAAGGATTACAAAGACGGTTAGGATCAGGAGCAAGTGACGACAACCGTTGCCAGTCGAAGCCGTCCGGGTGCCCTTGGCGTACCGCAACGGGAACTGCCTGAAAGCTTCAACGCTCATAGATGGGGAGGAAGCGGTAGTTCAGGGCCAGGGACAGGAGGGAGGCCGCCGTGTTGAAGGTGGCGCCCATTTGGCCCTCCCAACTTCCCTCCGTGGTCTGCGAGGCGCGGAGGACGTTGATGTTATTATGGTTCCAACGGTCCCATTGTTCGGGAGAGCCTTGGAAGAAAGCCTGGGATTCGTAGTAACGGGAATAGGCGGGATACGACCCGTCGTCACCAGCGTTCTTCAGGAAATCAAAGGCCGCCCGGAATTGAGAGGTGTTTTTTTGCTTGGACAAGCACATGACCAGGCAACCAATCGCGGTGCGGGTGGCGTTGGGGCCGCCGGCGGAAGTATAACCTATGCCGCCGTCGGGGGTTTGGCAGGAGTAATAAAAGCGCAAGCCGTCCTGGATGCTGCTTTCCGGGACGGGAACCCCGGCATTGCGGGCCGCGAGGAGGGCGACCATTTGGGCGCCGCTGACGGTGGTGTCCGCGTCGCGGGATTCGGCGGAGTAGCGCCAGGCCTTGAAGCTGTTCATTTCCTGCGAGGTGAGGATGAGTTTGACGGCGCGCTGCAAAGCCGGGCCGAGCCGGGCGTCGTTGACGGCGCCGTAGGATTCAGCCAGGGCCAAGGTGGCGAAACCGTGGTTGTACATGGTGGTTCCGATGAAGCCGTTGCCGGTGTTTTGTTGCTTGATGAGGTAGTCGAGACCCCTATGGATGGCGGTGCTGTAGGGGCCGTTGTTCGGATCGTCGCCGTGGGCGAGCAGGCTGATGACGGCCAGACCGGTGATGGCGGCGGAGTTTTGGAAACTTTCGTCGGGCCAGTCGCCGGAGGTTTGCTGGGTGCGGGCGAGGTAGTCCATGCCTCGGGTGTAAATGCGGTCCACTTGTTGGGCCAGGATTTCGGCGGAGGCGGTGTAAGTTTGCTGGGCGCGCCCAAGTCCGGGGACCAGACAGGCGCACAAAAGGAGCAAACTGGCAGGTTTCACGGCATTCATTGTAGCCCAAGGCGGGCGGAATTGAATAGAGAATTGTGCATGGCAGGCATCAAACGCGGTTTGTCTCTGGCAACTTCTCCTTTGATTGACTCTAATTCGACCGCAGACTTGTTTCCATCTTTAGCCCAACCCCCGGTTACATCCAGGGATAAATCCGCTCCAAGCCGCGCCGACCGAACTCCGCGGCCAAGGCCACCAGGGCCGAGCCCGCAACCGGCGCCAGGTCCACGCGGCCAATCCGCAGCGGGAGCCATTGGAGCGGGCGCAGAAGCGCGCGGGCGGTCTGGTTGACAAATTTCCAGAAGGCGTTGTCGCCGAAATAGACATAACTGTTAAGGACATGGAGGAGCAGCATTCCCATGATCAGAAATTTGAGGATAAAATAGACGCCCAGGCCAATGACCGCGCCCTGCGCCAGCAACTGCCCGCGCGTCACCGGAGGAACGAGATTGAACTTGAGCAGCAATGGATTGAGCGCATACCAAACGAGGGTCACGACCAGCAGGGGAAGGATGAGTTTCACCAAGGCCGGCCAGCGGCCCATCGGCCCGAGGTGAAGATTGACGAGGCGTTGCGCCGATTCGGACTCCGCGTTCGACCCGTGGACGGACGAAAGCAGGAGGAGAAAAAGGTAAAAGACGCCGAGGGTGGCGCCAAAACTCAGGAACGAGAACAGCAGCATTCGTCCCAGCAAATCACTGCGCAAAAATATCCGCGGGGGACCGAGCCCAATGCCGGGAATCCAGTCTAGCTGCGGTCCCGCCTGCCAGTAGAAAACGGCGCGCAAGGCCAGGAGCGCGAGCAACCCCGCCAGAAAGAGCCAGCGCGCGCGGGGCGGCGCGGGACGCCGTGGCACCGGCAAAGCCGCCGCGCCCGGCGGGGCCGTGGTGACGGGCGCGATGCCGCGCCAATTCAGCCAGAGCAGCAGCCCGGCCAGGTTCAAGATGAAGTCAAGCAAAGTCATCCGGAAGCGTTCGCTGCACGAACTTAGAATCTTGCCCGTTGGTATTCAAACAAAATCCGGCGCCACCACCTCAAATAATTTGCCAGCCAGTGTCAGAACGACCACTTGCTTTAACCCGAATTCCGAAATTCAAACCGTCAAGATGACGCAAGATCTTGGAGCAGAAACGAATCGAAAAAATCGAGGCATACCCGAAGTGGTCTGTCGAGATTTTTTCAATTCGTTTATGCCCAAGAGATTGCGGCAGATTGCCGGTTTCAATTTCGGAGTTCGGGTTTAAAGGTCAGCTAGCAGCCT
>Ga0182030_10026099_pt1 | contig 10600 bp, 15 predicted proteins | sample 812S3MmetaG_FD_121299 | JGI IMG/M metagenome (GOLD analysis project Ga0182030, IMG submission 121299) | Permafrost microbial communities from Stordalen Mire, Sweden - 812S3M metaG (Illumina Assembly) | ecosystem: Environmental > Terrestrial > Soil > Wetlands > Permafrost | place: Sweden... | reverse complement strand
AACTAAGTATCATTGCATTTTTTCTATGTGCACATTCTATTACAGAAGCATCTGCAAAACTTAAACCATGACATCCATGGGTTACTGAAAGAATTTCACTGTATTGCCCCTCGCCATCAATCAGAAGTTTTTTGGAATCTATAAATTTTGTTATTTCATTTAATTGGTTCTCGTCTCTTATTTCATCTATAACCTGAGGTGTTGTGTAAACAATAACATCTTCAAGCAAAAAGAAATCCTTAATAATATCAAGGTCTACTACATCAAATAGTATGCATGAATCCTTTATTATTATTTCATTCCTTTTAGACACCACACCTACAAGTCTTTTCTTAATTGATTAATATTAATATTTAAAAGCGAAGCTGCCTTGCTTAAGCTTATCAAGTCTTCTGACAAAGCCCTATTAATCAATTGTTCAAGAACACTTGATTTCTCCTCACCCTTATAGTTCCCCGGTTCATCCTTTTGTCCATATTTTTTACTTAACCATATCACCCATCTTTGATAATAACTAGGAGTTATAACAGTTAATTCTTTAAGCCGGTGAACTATAGCCCTTATTGAAATCCCATAGTATTCTTTTACTGCTATCAATTCCTTAATTGAAATATAATCCCTATTATTACCGCCTATCATTTCTATAAGTTTTTTACTTGGCAATAAAAAACAACTTGAAAAATAATGGCATAATTTTTCAACTTCTTTTGAAATGCTATTTATTGCTTCGCTAAATTTTAACAATAAATGAGCGAGTTCATGAATTATGGTAAATCGTATTCTTTCTAAGGATTTATCACGAATATTAATGACTACAATTGGGATTCCGGTTGATGAGAAAGCCGCAAAACCATCAATTTCCTCGACGTCATCAATTAGGAATATTTTAATGCCTTTTAATTCTAACATATTAACAATATTCGAAATGGGATTATTACCTAATTCCCAATATTGTCTCAATTTATGAGCTGCTTCTTCGACTTCCTCTCGATTAGTAATTTTAAAATTTTCGAGAGGATTTTCAAAAGTATTTTTTATTGAAAGTAGATTTTCTATTTCTACATATCGTTCAAAATAATCTCTCGCCTTTTCAATTATTGACTCTTCATGTTTTTTTAAAAGTGCTGTTTTTTTTCTAAATTGAATTTGGCCTAATTCAATTTGGCCTTGTTTAATAAAGTAGTCAGGACTCGTCTTTAGAGTTTTAGCAATTGCCATCAACACTTCACTAGTAGGATTCATTAATCCCATTTCATATTTACTCAGTGACTGCTTGGTAATTTTGTTTTCCAATGCATCTGCTAATTCCTGTAAAGACATCCCAGCCATTTTCCTGGCTAGTTTTAGCCGGATGCCGAAGGGATTGTTGCTTTCTAGATTCATAAGTAAATTCATTTGGTTGACAAATATAGTATAAATATTTAATATGTCAACCAATTATATTTTAAATTACTGTAAACCAGTGATATATATTTTGATAAACATAAAGTATTACAAACATATTCACTATAGATGAGCATTGCGTGAATTTTCCTTTATGGAATATTAGCTAAAAGTAATTGCTAATTTGAACAGGTCATTGACTTCCCAACCCAATTTTTTACCCCACATTTGCCAGGCAAAAAAAATATAGCAAACTTGCAACTCTATTTTGCATAGATAGAAATGGAGTGTTACTAAATGATAATCAGTTAATAAAGCCCCGTATTTTCGAAAAGTGAAACCGCAAAAAGTGCGACATATAGCGACATATAGGTTGCACAAAATGAATAGATATTGTTCATTATTTTTATTCCTAATTTAAGCAGAGATTGCCGCACTTCGTTCGCAATGACGAACACGGTCATAACTTATAACCCATAACTCATAACTGAATTGGCTACTGCCATCCGTTACCGCTAAAAGCTTTGTTTATTTTTTCGGTTACCTTGGTCTCCACCATGTTTTTAGCCAGCAGGATAAGGTTTTTGGTGGCTTCCTCGTTAGAGATTCCATGACCTACCAATACGTTTCCGTTAACACCCAATATAGGGGAACCTCCATGTATTTCGTAGTTAAACCGGTCGAAATAGGGATCGTTTATCTTTCTTCTTTTAATGAGCTTGTAAAAGGCTTCGGCTTCTTTCAGCACCACGTTACCTACAAAGCCTTCGCACACAATAACGTCGGCATGTCCGTCGAAAAGGTCGCGTGCTTCCACATTACCTATAAAGTTAATATCGTTGTGGTTTTTGAGTAACTGGTGGGTAGCTATGGTAACAATATTGCCTTTTTCTTCTTCTTCGCCAATGTTGAGCAATCCTACTTTAGGGTTAGCGGTATTACAAATGTATTTGGTGTAAACCTGTCCCAGTAAAGCGAACTGGCAAAGCATTTCGGGACGGCAGTCTGCATTGCTGCCCACATCGAGCAGTATGCCTGTGTTGCCGTTTTCCATAGGCACCTGTGTAATAAGGCAGGGGCGCATAACGCCTTCAATGGCTTTAACGCTGTAAAGGGCTCCCACCATCATGGCGCCGGTGTTGCCGTTGCTGGCAAAGGCGTCAATCTTCTTTTCTTTCAGGTATTTAAAGCCTACCCCAATGCTGGAATTGGGCTTTTGCGATATGGCCTTTAAGGGCGCATCGGCCATTTCAATTACTTCGGTGGTGTGTACTATTTCAAAGTTAGAGGGGCTAACATCGTGTTCTGCCAGCAGGGAAATAATGGCATTTTCGTCGCCAAACAGCACGAGTTTAATATCGGCAGGCAGGGCCCTGAAAGCTTTTACAGCTCCGCCTACAGTAGTTTTGGGTGCATAATCACCCCCCATTATATCAAAACCTAATCTCATTCTTAAATTGTAAATGCTAAATTGTAAATGCTAAATGAATTTCATTAACAATTTACAAGTAACAATTCACCATTTATTAGGCTGAAACAGCTTTTTCGGTTACTTGCTTGCCGCGGTAAAAGCCGCATTCGTTGCATACACGATGGCTAAGCACAGGAGCTCCGCAGTTGGCACAGGTAGTGGTTGTGGCAGCGGTAGCTTTATAATTGGTCCGGCGTTTTCTTCCGCGGCTTTTAGAGTGTCTTCGTTTAGGATGTGGCATTGCTTATGAAATTATGAATGTTGAGTTATGAATTATGATTTTATTGTGTGTGTAGTGCGCTTTTAGTTGTTGGTGTGGCCTTCTTTAAAATGAATTACTGTTTTGTTGGTATTTAAAATATATTGTTCTTCGCTACTGTTCTTCACTTCCAGGTGCTTTAATTTATCCAAAGCTTCCGGATTACAGTGGCGTTTGCCGTCCTTATCCTCGGGATGAATTCGTTGCATGGGCAGCGAAAGTACAATATATTGGTAAATATAGGGTGCAATATCAAAATCTACTTCATCTTTTCCCAGGGAAACCATGTCGTCTTCTTCGGCATGAATGATACTATCTGTCTTGACTAACAGCTTCTTATCTATGTCAACAGCCATGTCAAAATCATCCCCGCAGCGGTCGCAGGTAACATTCACGGTACCGTATATATGGAAGGTAACCGCTAGGATGGCTGAGTTTTTGGTGAAGGTTACATGCGTTTTTAACTGACAATCATGTATTTCGTCGTAGTTGTTATCGGTAAAAAGTTCTTTTTCAACAGAAAACAAATACGAATGCTCCCCATTTTTGAGCAATGTAAAGGGTATTATGTAGCTGTTTATCTTCTTTTTCATGGCCTTTTTGAAAAAAAGTTTTGCAAAGATATGATTTTTTTGAAATAATAGGGGCGAGAATCGTTCGAACTTGGCCGGTATTTAAAAAACGGCACAAAACGGCTTATTTTGTGGAGTTATATCCCCTATGTGGGAATTATGTAATATTTTTTAACGAACATGTAAGGCTTTTTAGGGCATAGATGCTCAATTTAGCTGTCTCAAAATAAAGAGCCAATTATGACAAACAAAAAAGACAAGAACGATTTACCCGGATACCCTATTTATCCGGCAAGCGAAGATGTGTATAGCAAGGATAAGGAAGAAACGGATATCAATCCGGAAGATATATCTAAACATAAAACCCCGAATGAAGAAGAGGGCAGGCGTAATGAGAAGAATTTTAGAGAGGATAAAACCGGGGAGGACCTGGATATTCCCGGATCGGAAGCCGATGAAAAAGAAGAAAACGAAGGCAGCGAAGATGAAGAGAATAACTATTACAGCTTAGGCGGAGACGACCACAACGACCTGGATGAAGATAATGGGGGTAACCCTACGGAAATATAAGTAGTGCCCGATGGGCAATTATCCTAATGCCTTTGTCATATTGAACGTAGCGAAACATCACGGTACTGCTAGAGATTCCTCACTGCGTTCGGAATGACAATCTCACATCACTCAAAAAAAACGGCGCAAAACGGCTTGTTTTTTTGAGTCGCATTTTCTATATGTGGATCAGGTAATTAAATTACCCGCACTTCTACTTAAATAATAAATTCTTAAAGCCGGTTTCTTTCTTCCGGAGAGATTTCTTAGCGGCTCTATTTAGTGACAAATGTCACGCAATTAAATGAGTGAAGTCATAGTATTTATTTTTTAAAGAGGCACTTTTGTTGTTGAGTTTTGGAATTATATATGTCTCCATTATCAACCTTTAAATCAAACAAATGAACCCAATAATAAGCCATAGTAATCCTTCCATAATTCAATCGGCAAATCCCTGCAATATGTCGATGCAAGTACTGCACTCCATTGAGGTAAATATACCCGAACAAGAAAAGATTGAAGCGTCTCTTCCCATGCAATCCGGCAGAAATGCAACTAAAGTGGAAAAGCCAAATCTCTTTATTAAAGGTATGGTGAGTTACCGGTGCAAAATGGCTGTAAAAGAAGAATTGAAAAAACTCGGACTGCATTACATTTTTGTTGAATTAGGTGAGGTAGATATAATGGAGGATTTAACAGTTTTTCAGAGGGAACAACTGAAAGAAAATCTGGGTAAGATAGGGTTGGAACTGATTGACGATACTAAAAGCATACTGGTAGAAAAAATAAAAAACACTATTATAGAAATGGTACAATATGCCGAAGAGTTTCCTAAAGTGAAGCATTCTGTATACATAGCTGACAAATTACGACACGACTATACTTACCTGGCCAACATTTTTTCGGAAGCAAACGGTATATCTATACAGCAATATATCATCCACCAAAAAATTGAAAAAGCAAAAGAATTTATTCTGTATAACGAACTTACTCTTTCGGAGATTGCATTTAAACTTAATTACAGCAGTTCAGCTCATTTTTCTAACCAATTTAAAAAGATAACCGGAGTGTCTCCATCCTTTTATAAAGGCCTGAAACAAAAACGCCTGATTAATCTTGAAAATATATAAAATAGATTCTATATCTTAATAAATGCAGGGTTTTAATATTATAGCATAACAGAATATATTATGGAAACCATATATGAAATAATTGCAAAATGGGACGATTCAAAAAGATACAATGAAAAAAAATTCGCTGCCATGAAAGAACCGGATTTGTTAATGGAGGAGTGTAGATTACAAAAGATATTCTTTTACGGTAAAATCTCTTTCGAAGAATACCATCGAAGGCTAAAAATTATTGAGAAAGCATTAGCTAAGCTTGGATGGAAGCAATAAAAAAGACTATAAATATTGTGGGTTTTTGGAATCCTTGCCAGGGTACATGAGCACTTTCATTTATTTGGTTTCATTGCCGTTTTCGTCGTAGGTTTTGGTGGCTCCCTTTACACCATTGTTGTAAGTAGTCTCCGAAAATATTTTTCCATTGGGATAGTACTGTTTCAGAATGCCATTTATTTCATCCTTAGTATATTGTATTTCCTTCATTATTGTTCCATTTTCGTAATACAATTTCCCCAATCCATTTCTTTTTCCATTTGAACGCCGGATTTCAGCAAATATTTTTCCGTCCTTGTAGTACACTTTTTCATCACCGGATAACTTATTACGGGCAAACCCGGAAGTTGAATAAAAAGGTGCACTGGTATCGTCAACGGGCATATAGGAATAGTTCAGGTGTTGAATCCATTGAAAAGGCTTTAATGTATCTTTTGCAGGAAGATTACTAACCTCTGGCTTAGTAATAGAGCCGCTATCTTGCTGTCCCAAAGCGTTTAGTGTAAAAGAAAAAAATACTATTCCAATGATGAATTTCATGCAGTAAATATATAATAAATGCGATTATCGGTCATAACTCATAATTTATAATTCATAACGAATGTCTTTTTCCTTAGGTTTGCACCTAAATTAAAAAACTACAACCATGAAAAAGACAGCCTATATTCTTGTAACGCTAATCGGACTTTTATCCATTGGTTGCAGTAACAGTGGTGGCAATAAAGGCCGCTATCAGCTTGTTTCTTCTCCATATACCATCAATGGCAATACCTATATAGGTATGCGCATGCTCGATACCTATACCGGAGTAGTTTGGGGTTACACCGGCTTTCATAAGGACCAGGACAGCAACTGGACCTACTTAGGCGATGCCACCAAACTTAATTTGAAGTAAAAGGGGTATTGTCAGTAAAACCGGTAGCCGATACCTGCCGTGTAGTTAATTACTCCCGGAGTGGAAAAATCAAAGCCAAGGGAAAGAAGTAATTTTTTGGGAAGTGGGATTTTAAAATCAATTCCAATATCCAGAGGAACACCTACCGTGTTAGATGCGTTGATATTTACATAATCTTTTGTGGGAGTTGGATAAGTGTAGGTGATGGTATAATACGTCTCTCGCGGAGTATAAGTGTACCCAACTCCTGACATAAGCCGTATATTGAATGAAAAGCCCGAACTGTTTTTAGGAGTGCAAATGGCTAACCCTACCATTGTATTAAACTCCCGGTAACTCCCATAACTTATTGCATCTTCATAGGTTGTGCCCATGCCATTATTGGGGTTGCTAAGCGATTCTTCCAGGTTAAAATTATTGGAGTTATAACTCATCATACATACCAAGTCGTAAATGGAGTTTTTAATTTTCCGGGTGGCCGAAATAAATGCTGTTCCGCCGCTGTATGCACTATTATTGTTTAAAAAAGAACCTTCAGGAAGTCCTATTCCGCCACCGGCAATAATATCCCACTTATAAGGAGTAGCAGTATCTTTTTGTGAAAATACAATGAAAGGAAAAAGAAAAGAAAAAAGCAGTAAGTAAATCTTTCTTCTCATTTCGCTTATATCTTATAGCTCATATCTTATAGCTATTTAAGTGCTTCTCTTCTGAACTCTGCGCATAATATGGCTGTGGCCATAGCTGCATTCAGCGATTCAGCGCCACCGTCGAACGATGGTATTTTTATAGCATTGGTAATATACCTGCTTAACTCCGGCGATATGCCATTCGATTCATTGCCTATTATCAGCAGGCCGTTTGTGCTTAGTTTTTCTTTCAACAGGTTTACTCCGTCCAGCTTGGCGCCATAAACAGGTATATGATTGTCCTTGCTTTCCTGCAGAATGGTACGCAGATTTTTATAATCCATTTTAACACGGGCTATGGAGCCCATGCTCGCTTGCACCACTTTGGGGTTGTAAGCATCTACACATTCACTGGTGCAAAAAATATAGCCTATGCCAAACCAGTCCGCAATGCGGATGATGGAGCCCATATTGCCCGGGTCGCGAATATCATCCAGTACCAAAACCAATTCATTTTTCAAGTCAGGAATAGTAGTGTTCTCGGCAGGAATCCGGCATAAGGCCAAAATATTGGGAGGCGTGGTGAGCGCGCTTATTTTTTTCATTTCCTCTTCCGTAACCTTGGTATACGGGGTATCTTCAAAGTAATTTCCGGAAGCATAAATATGTACTACTTCTATGTTATCGCAATCGAGCAGCTCGTCGGCTATCTTCTTGCCTTCGGCCATAAAGAGGTTCATCTCTTCCCTGTTTTTTTTCAGGTGCAGCGAGCGTATTAATTTTATTTGTGCCTGTGAAATCATAATTAATTCAATTGTAAATTGTGAATGAAACTCATTAATTTTTACAATTTACCATTTTTCTGTATTGCTTTCCTAACGCTTCCTTCTTTCAACAATAGTTTTTCCGCTTGCGCGGGACTAATGCCCAGTTCGCTCGCCACCATGCGGGTGCCTCTTTTCACCAGCTTGTTGTTGCTGAGTTGCATATCCACCATGCGGTTGCCTTTTACACGGCCCAGTTGTATCATCACACTTGTCGATATCATATTCAGGGCCAGTTTCTGGGCTGTTCCGGCTTTCATGCGGGTGCTGCCGGTCACAAATTCAGGTCCTGTTAATATCTCCACGGGGTAGTCTGCATTCGCTGATACCGGGGAGTTTTTAGTGCAGCAAATGCAACCCGTAGTTATCTTGTTTTTGCGGCATTGAGCTAAGGCGCCAACCACATAAGGCGTTCCGCCCGATGCAGCAATTCCTATCACTGCGTCTTTCCCTGTTATCTTATGTTTTTTTAAATCAATCCAGCCTTGCCGGGTATCGTCTTCGGCAAACTCTACCGCTTTGCGTATAGCGGAATCGCCGCCTGCAATAATGCCTATCACCAATCCCTGAGCTACGCCGAAGGTAGGAGGGCATTCCGAAGCATCTACAATGCCTAAGCGTCCGCTGGTGCCCGAGCCTATGTAGAATAGCCGTCCGCCTTGTTTCATATTGGCAACAACTTTAACCACCAATCGCTCTATAGCCGGAATGGCTTTTTCTACCGCAAGGGGAACGGTTTTATCTTCTTTATTAATGCTGACAAGCAATTGCCTCACCTTCATCTTTTCGAGGCGGTTGTAATGCGATGTTGTTTCGGTAAGTGGCAGCGAAATGTTCTTCATGAATTACTAATTGTTAATTATTAATTCGTAATTATTGAAGCGGCGGAGGCACAATTTTATCCACTACCACAAAAGCGCCCGGATAATCTCTGCGCACTTTGTTGAGAAAAGAAACCGCTTCCAGCTTGGTGCGGAAATCGCCCACGCTCACCCTGAAATAAGGCTGTTTGTAGCTTACATAGCAATGAGTGCCGGGATATTTGCCTGAAAAAGAAGATTGGGTTCTGTTCATGGCATCTCGCTGCTGGCTGAAGGTTATCTGCACCCGGAAGCCGGGCGAAGTACCCCTGCTGTAACGCTGGTAATCGTATATTTTTTGCTCGGTGCTTTTTACAGCTGTTGGGGCGTAAATATGCACGTTGGTATCGGAAGCGGCCGGTTCTGTAATAGCAACAGACATAGGAGCAGGTTTGGTTGTATCCGTCACCTGGGCGGTTCCCAAAAACGGAAGTATGCCCAGCGAAGCTAATATAAGGTATCGTCCGGTTTTCATGAAGGGGATTGGGTGTTGGAACTTGCCCCTATTATCCATACCATTACCCAGGCCAATAAAAACGGAGATGTTACTTCAATAGACCAGGGAATAAACAGAGCTACTATTCCACACCCAATTGCAGTAATAATAAAGCCTTTTACGGCTATTTCCTGTATTTTATTTCGTATCAGTCGGAATGACATTAGTCGGGTTTAAAACGCAAATATAATATATACTAAGAAAGTTTGCACCATTTGACCGCCTAATCAATTTTCTATTATATTTGTGAACATAAAACCTCTACTATTATGAAAAAACTACTGCGCATTACAATCCTTGTTTTCCCCTTGTCATTCATTGCCAATATATGCAGCGCGCAATATTACGACGTGCATAATTTCGGCAGCGGAGCCGATGGAGTGAATCCCTACGGTTCGCTGATACAATCGGGAAATGAGTTATATGGAATGACAGTAGCGGGCGGTGCAAACAACGACGGGAATATATTTTGCATACATCCGAACGGAACAGGCTACAGGGACCTGTATGATTTTACAGGCACCACCACAAACGGCAAGGGCCCTAACGGTTCATTAGCTATTTCCGGAGGCGTGTTGTTTGGAATGACACAATACGGCGGCCTTCATAATGACGGTGTTGTTTTTAGTATTGATACTGACGGAACCCATTTTAAAGACCGCTGGAATTTTGACGGCGGCGGCGATACCAACGGCAAACAACCTTTGGGCGACCTTATTATTTCGGGTGGCGTATTGTATGGAATGACCACCTACGGCGGAAGGCACAGCTACGGAAATGTTTTCAGCATAGATACCAACGGAACCCATTACAAAGACCGCTGGGATTTTAATGTAGGCGGTACCACCAACGGAACTAATCCCTGGGGCACTTTAACCCAAATCGGAAAGACCTTGTTTGGTATGACCTATGCAGGAGGAACAGCCAGCTATGGCAATATTTTTTCGATTGATACCAATGGAACCAATTATAAGGACCTATGGAATTTTGGCGCCGGAGGAGGCACAAACGGTTCAAATCCACAGGGTAATTTAACCGTTGTTGGAGCCAAATTATACGGGATGACTTCTTCCGGAGGAACCCATAGCTTCGGCAATATTTTTTCGATAGATACCAATGGAGGCAGCTATGTTAACCGGTGGAACTTTAATGCGCCCGGCGACACCAATGGCAGTATTCCCAATGGCTCCCTGATATATGCCGGAAAAGCGGTGTTCGGCATGTCTTCGGTAGGAGGCAGGCACTCGGACGGCAATATTTTT
>Ga0182030_10026098_pt1 | contig 10600 bp, 7 predicted proteins | sample 812S3MmetaG_FD_121299 | JGI IMG/M metagenome (GOLD analysis project Ga0182030, IMG submission 121299) | Permafrost microbial communities from Stordalen Mire, Sweden - 812S3M metaG (Illumina Assembly) | ecosystem: Environmental > Terrestrial > Soil > Wetlands > Permafrost | place: Sweden... | reverse complement strand
GCCCGATGCGGCGCTGCATACCCTTGGAAAACTCGCCCACCGCGCGCGTCTGGGTCTGGCCGAGGCCGACCATCTCGAGCAATTGCTCCGCGCGGGTGTTCCGCTCACGGCGGTCCAGCTCGAACAGGTTCCCGAAAAAGTCGAGGGTCTCGCGGGAATCAAGGTAGCGGTAGAGATACGACTCCTCGGGCAGATAACCGATGCGGGCCTTGGTGGCCACGTGCCGGGGGGAGCGGCCGAACACCTCGATGTGCCCCCGGGTGGGATGGAGGAGGCCGAGCATCAGCTTGACCGTGGTGGACTTGCCGGAACCGTTGGGTCCCAGCAGGCCGAACACCTCGCCGCGGCGCACCTCAAAATCGACCTTGTCGACCGCGCGGGCCTTGGGCCGGCCCCAGAAGTCCTTGAAAACCTTGGTCAGCCCGCGCACGGAAACCACCACCTCGGGGGAGGCGGCGGCTTCGGCGGGGCGGCTGGTGTCTCTCGTGGGCATAGGCAATCAGGGACCCGCAGGGGTCCCCGCAGGAATGGGGGTCAGGCCGCCTTGGTTGCGAGCGCCGGTTCCGGGGCGGAGCCGCCCGGGCCCGCGGCCGGACCAGCCGGAGCTGGCAGAAAGTGCTCGAGTTCCTCGCCCTTGCGCACCAGGCGGGCGCTGTTGAACACGACGATCAACGAGCCGGCCGTGTGCATGGCCGCCGCCAGGACGGGGGGGACCTGGCCGAGGGCGGCCAGGGTCATGCCGCCGATGATGAAGGCGACGCCGAAGAGGAAATTCTGATTGATGACGCCGCGGGTGCTGCGCGAGAGCTGGATGAGGAACGGGAGCCGCCGCAGGTCGTTGTTCATCAGGGCGATGGTCGCGGTATGGATCGCCACCTCGCTGCCGGCGGCGCCCATCGCGATCCCCAGGTCCCCGGCGGCGAGGGCCGGAGCGTCGTTCACGCCATCCCCAACGACCGCCACCGTGTAGCCCTTGGCCTTCACGGCCCGCACGTAATCGACCTTGTTCTGGGGCAGGCACTCGCCCTTGGCCTCCTCGCAACCGATCTCGGCGGCCACCCGCGTCACCACCGGTTGCCGGTCACCCGAGATCATGGCCACCCGCCGCACGCCGCTGAGCTTGAGTTCAGCCAGCGACTCGCGCGCTTCGGGGCGGGTTTGGTCCTGCAACCCGATCCAGCCAACGCACTGGCCATCGCGGGCCACAAAAATCAGGCTCCAGCCTTCGGTTTCGTTCAAATCCACCTGGGTGGTGAAACCGGCCGCGACCCCGTTGTCGAGCAGCCACTGCGCCCGGCCGACGAGCACGGTCGCGCCGTCCACGACGGCCTTGACGCCGCGACCGGCGGTTTCCACGAAGTCGCCCGGTTCCGCCAGGGGCACGGAAGCCTCGCCGGCGAGTTGGGCAAGCGCCTTCGCGGTGGGGTGGTTGCTGTACCGTTCCGCCGAGGCCGCCACCCGGAGCAGGTCCGCCGGTTTGACATCGCCGAGGGGCGCCAGGCGGCTCACCGCGAGTTCGCCCGTCGTCAGCGTGCCGGTCTTGTCGAAGACGAAGGCGTTGATCTTCGCGGCCATCTCGATGTCGGCGACGTTCTTGATCAGGATGCCGAGGCGCGCCGCCGCCGAAAGCGCGGCGACCATCGCCGTCGGGGTGGCCAGGATGAAAGCGCACGGGCAACTGAAAATCAACACGGAGATGACATTGTTGAGGCCGTGCTCCTTGCCGGTGAAGGCCCACACCAGCGCCGCGATGACCAGCACCAGGGGGGTGTAAAAGCCCATGTACTGATCCACGATCGTCATGATCGGCAGCTTGGTCTTCTCGGCGGCCAGGATCAGCTCGCGCACGCGGCCCAGGGTGGTGTCGGTTCCGGCCCGGGTCACGCGGATCTCGAGCACGCCGGTCAGGTTCTGGGTACCGGCGAACACCTCGTCGCCGGGCTTCTTGTCGGCGGGGAGGGACTCGCCCGTGATGGTGGCCTGGTTGAACGACCCCTGCCCTTTCAGGATGACTCCATCGGCGGCGACATTGTCGCCCGGCCGGATCCGGATCACGTCGCCGACGGCCAGCTTGGCGGCCGGGACCTCCTCCTCGCCCTGGGCGGTGATCCGGCGGGCCTTGGTGGGAGTGAGGCGGATGAGCGATTCGATGGAGGCGCGCGCGCCCTCGGCGGTTCGGGTCTCGATGATCTCGCCCATGAGCATGAAAAAGGCGACGACGCCGGCGGTCTTGTAGTCGGCCGAGGCGAAGGCGGCGAGGACCGCGATGGCGACCAGTTCGTTGATGCTCAGGATGCCGCGCAGGATGTCCTTGGCAGCGGTCCAGACGATGGGCGCGCCGAGCAGCGCGGCGCCGACGAAGGCGCTGGCGCTGGCGACGGTCTGGCCCTTGTCGAAGGACCAATCCACAATGAAGGCGTTGGCCACCAGCACCACGCCGGAAACGATCTGCCACAGGCGCACCGGCGAGTGCTCGTGGTCGTGGCCGCAACTGGGGCAGGACTCGTCGTGCTCGTGGTCGTGCCGTCGGCTCAGGATGGAGGTTTGCATGGCGTGCGGTAAGCAGTCTGGGCGGCGGTCCAAATCAGGGTTTTCCGTCGGTTGATTTGAGCTTGGGAGGCTCGCGGTTGATCATCAGGCGGAGTTCCTTCTCCCGGCCGCCGGTGCTCTCGGTGACGAAGATCTTGTCCTGCACATTGGTCATCACGCGGCCGACGGTCTCGGAGAGACGCTGCTGCGTGAAGAGCTGCGGGTTGGCGTTGAACTTGGGGAGCAAATCCTCGAACTGCCGGGCGCGGCCGGCGATTTCCTTGACGAAGCGGGCGCGGTCCGCCTCAGCCAGGTTCAGGCGGGACGAGGCATCGGCCGAGGCGCGGGAAAGGACCTGGTTGGTGTAGCCGGAGGCGTCGGTGAGCAGCTTCGTGCGCTTCACCTCGGCGTTCACCACGGCGTCGAAATCATCCTGCAACTGGCGCGGCGCGCGGCTGCGCTCCACGACGCAGTCCTCGACCACCACCCCAAGGTCCTGCTGGCGCAGGGCATCGGTGACGGTCCGCCGCAGCAACTCCTTGAAGGCGATGACGTCCCGGGTCAGGATGTCGTCCACCTTGAAATGCCCGGCCGCCGAGATCAGCGCGGTGTCGAGCGCGTTCTGCACCGTATTGGAGGCGTTTGAGAAGCTGAAGACATAGCGCACCGGATCGACAATCCGGTAGCTCACCGTGGCGCGTACGTGGACCACGTTCGTGTCGGCGGTGATCAAATAGCCGTCCACCAGCGGGTTGAGGGGCACGCCGATGGGGATCTTCATCTCGACCGGCGCGGCCTCCTCGGCGGCGGTGGTGGCGTACCAGCCGACGGTCGATCGCACCTGCTGCAAGCCGGAGATGGAGACCTTGACCGGCTCATCGATGGGGTACGGGAGGGACCAGTGGATGCCCGGCCCCAGGAGCGCCTGGCTGCCGGAGCCGAGCGGGCGGCCGAAGCGCAGGATCATGGCCTGCTCCTGCGGCGCCACGGTGAAAAAGCCCGACCCGAGAAACACCGCGACGAGGACGACCATCACGAACTTGATGACCGCGAAACTGCTGCGCAGCGCCTCGGCAAGTGCCTGCGACCCGGCATCGACCGGGGCGTCGGCGGGGGGCGGGACCGGGGGTGCGGAAGGCTGGCCTGGGGGTTTGGGTTTTTCGTCCATAGCTGCGGGTGCCGGGGGCGATGGTTAGCGGACGGGGGCCAGGAGGTTGGTCGAGACGCCACGCAGGATGTCGAACGGCGGCGTGTGCTGGTCGAAGATCAGGATGGAACGATCCTTCAGGGAACTCTCGAGGGCGTTGAGTTCAAAAATGAAATTGGCCAGCTCGGGGTTCTTGTTGAAGACGGCGAGGTATTCCGCCGCCTGGGCCTCGCCCTTCCCGCGAATCTCGATGGCCTCGCTCTCCGCCTGGGAAAGCATCTCCGCAGCCCGCCGGTCGGCATCGGACCGGATGATGGAGGCTTCCTTTTCGCCCTCGTTCTGCGACCGCTCGGCCAGCACCTTGCGCTCGGCCTGCATGCGGTTCAGGACCTCCTTGCTGACGCTCTCGGGGAGTTGGAGGCGTTTCAGGCCCAGGAAGGTGATCTCCAGGCCCCAGTTGTTGGAGCTGACCTCGTTCTGGATGGAGCGGAGGATCTCCTTTTCGATGGCGACGAGGTTCGTGCCGTTGTCGCTCACGGAGATGAAGTCGGAGAGCGAATGCCGGCCGACCACGGCCATCTTGATGTTGCCCAGCCGATCGTCGAGTTTCTTTTCGGCCTCGATGATGGGGCTGGCGTTGCCGGCGAACTTCGGGAGGAAGGTGGCGGCGTTGGTGATCCGCCAGCCGACATAGACGGAGGTGAGGATATTGAACCGCTCGCGGGTCTGGCCTTCGGTGAGGCGGTCCTCGAAGTTCTGCGTGCGCTGGTCGAACTTGTACACGCGCTCGATGGGCGGCGGAGCCTTCCAGTTGAGCCCTGGCTGGTTGATGATCCGCGTCGGCTTGCCGAAGGTCGTCACCACGGCCACTTCGGACTGGCGCACCTGGAAGGAGAACAGCAGGAAGAGGAACACCACGACGATGAGCGCTCCGATCGAGAGGCTGAACAGATTTCGTTTCATGAGGGGGAACAGGGCTGCTAAAATTGCTTATTACTTGGCGGTCTTGGGGTCGGGCACGCTGATGTCCATCAGGTCCTTCCGAATCTTCTCCTCGAGGTCGAAGATGAGGACGTCGTGCGTGTTGGTGACGAGCATGACATACTTCGGGGTGTTGGCCGTGGCGCGGGTGAAGGTCTGGTAATAGGCGCGGCGGGCGTACACCGAGGGAGCAGCGCGGAAGGCGGGGATCTGGTTGGTGAACAAGGCGGCCTGGGCCCGCGCGCCGGCCTCCCGGGCCACGCGATCGGCCTTCGCGGTGTTGAGCACCCGGGCCGCCTGGCCGGCGGCCATGGCGTTCGTGCGAATCTCGTCCGCCATGGCGGCGAGGATCCGCGTGTGGCGGATTTCGCTGGCCGCGATCACCTTCTCATAATCCTCCGCCGCCTTCACCGGCGGGTGCAGGTCCTGCAACCCGACCATGAGAATGCGCACCCCGAGGCTGCGCGAGTCAGCGGCGGCCTGGATGCGGGTCGCCAGCGTCTGCGAGGCCTCCATCCGGCCCGAGGACATCAGTTCGTTCATGTCGGCGCCGACGCAGTAGCGCATCACCTCGCGGGTGGCCACGTCCTTCAGGAGCGAAAGCGAATCCTCGTTGTGGTACTCCCAGGCGATTAAATCGGTGATCTGGAACTCAATCGGGATGCTGCCGGTGACAAAGCTGACCGGAGGGACCCGCTTGGTTTCGCCCGGCTTCTCGGTCTCGGCGGCCGGCTCGCGGTTGGCCACCAGGAAATTCTCCTCCTTGGTGTGGGCCTTGGTCCAGATGATGGCTTGTTCCTCCCCCTTGCCCTCCTCGGGGATGAAGCCGACCTCGATGGTCTGCACCTGCTCGGTGCGGGCGAGGTAAACCTGATCCACCGGCCAGGGGAGTTTGAGATGGACGCCGGGGTTGAGCACGGTGCGGCCTTCCACCGGCTTGCCGCAGCGTTCGAGCAGGGCCTGCTCGCCGGACTCGACGAACACAAAGCAGGAGGAGAGGACGAGGGCCGCCCCCTGGAGCAGCAGCAGCCACTTGAGCGCGCGCTCGAAGAAGAGGCGGTAGAACCAGGTCTCGGAGACTTTGAACCCGAACTGGTAGTCGAGGGCCTGCGCGGCGGTGGTGATCAGGCCTTCCGGCTGGCTCAGCAGCCCGACCAGCCGGCTGTCGTAAAGCGGCCGCTCCACCTTGCCCTTGACGCGGGGCCGGTAGATTTCCAGGACGAGGGTGATCAACGTCTCCGCGGCGATCAGGCCAAGGAGCACGCAAAAGCCGAGCGCGAGGCCGGTGTCCACCTTCGCGGCCCCCGCCCAGAGCAGCGCGCCGAGGTCGATGGCCACGGCGGCGCAAAGGAAGGCGTTGAGCAGCATCTGGCTCGCCACCGGCCGCAACAACCGCTGGCTCTGGATGCGGGCGAGGGTGGCCGAAAAGCGGCCGAGGAGGAACAGGATGAGGGCCATGCCCCCGAACAGCGCCATCGAGGTTCCGGCGTTGACCACGACGGATGCTGCGGCGGCCTGCCTGACAAAGCGCCAGAGATACCAAGCTCCGCCCGCCTCGATGAGAAAGAGGAGCACCGAGAAGCCGGGGATGAAATACCGCTCGAACATCTCCCTCGATCGCTGGGCGGGGAAGACCTCCGAATCCTTGGCCTCGAACATCGCCGTGGAGCCATGCCCGCGGGCGAGGTCCTGGAGTTCGAGCCGCTCGAGGTGTTCGTTGCGCTCGAGGCGGGTTTGAAACCAGCTCACCAGCCCGACCAGCAGGCCCAGACCAAGGAACAGCGAGGCCACCTCGCCCGCCAGGGTGCCGCTGGCGCGGGCCACGGTGAACCCCGCGACCCCGACCAGCAGCAGGGCCAGAAAGTTGACCAGTCCGTTTCTCTGTGAGCTTCTTTCCATTCGATGTTGATGTTGGAGCGCCCCACGGCGCCCGGCTCTAGCCTAGTTCGCGTTCGTCAAACAGCATCACCGCCACCGTCAGCGCCGCGCCGACGTAGGCCGCGGCGTAGGCAAAGGCCTTGCCGACATACCCCCAGAGGAAGGTGTTCTTGCCCGCTTCCAGCGCGTCGGCCAGCCAGAAAAGCTGCCAGTTCGGCGTCACGCTGTAAAGCACCCGCGCCCACCAGGCCCCGGCCATGCCGGCGCGGCGCATGGTGATCTTGTCCTCTTCGGTCACCTTCTGCCGTTCGGCGAGTTCGACCTTGCCGTCCCGGTTGGCGTCGTATTTGTCCGCCAACTGGCGGAGGAGTACCTTCTGGGGTTCAGTCCAGCGGGTGCTGCGGGCCTCCTCCCGCAGGTCATACCGCCAGACCGGGTCCGCCCGCCGGCCCAACAGGTAGTCGGACATGATCCCGAGCAGGAACAGGCTGGAGCAGATCGCCAGCGTGGGAATGACATCCAACCGCGTCGAGCAGGCCAGGGCCAGCCCGGCCAGAATCCAAATCGCGAAGAGGATCAGCAGCCCCGCCGGCACCATCTGCCAGTCCACCCCGGTGGCGAACGGCTGGGCCTTCCCTTCCTTGTTGAAAAAACTGATGACCAAGAAGGCAACCGAGGCCATTACCAGCAGGCAGAGGACGGCATCGGAGACGAATGGGCGGCGGAGGAAGAAGTTGCTGAACCCGCCCAACAGGTAGGCGGCGAGCAGTGCGCCGGCGAAAATCCCGAGGGCCAGCAGGTCGGTGGAACCGTAGGCGTCGAAGGCCATGCGGCTGGCCAGCAAGGCGGCCACCAGATTCACATAAGTGAGCAGGGTGAGGGCGAGCGCCAGGCCGGCGTACTTGGCCAGCACAAATTGCGCGCGCGCCACCGGCTTCGCGAGCACCGCCAGCGCCGTGCCCGTCCGGATTTCGCGGCCCAGCGACGCGGAGGCGGTGAGCACCGCCCCGAGCAACCCCGCGAGCAGCATGACCGCCAGCGTGCTGTTCTTGACCAGTTTCGGCTCGTCCCCGAAGGCAAAGTAATAGGGAGTCGCCAGGAAGATCTCAAAGACCGCGGAACAGGTCATCAGCAGCAGGAACACCGGCTGCCTCACCAGTTCCATAAATGCGTTGGCCGCAATGGTAATGAACTGCCGCATTGGTCTATTCAGTTAAAACGCACAGCTTACCCGGCCTGGCCCCATTTGCAATTTGTTTGTTCATCCGCAGTCGCTCGTATGGGCCTTCGTTGCCCCCAAGATGCCACGCGATGCGCGTCCTGAAAATGTGCGTTTGGCGGCACACCGTCCCGCGGGAGCCAATCGAAGGTGCCCGGGCCTCACGACCGCCGGGCCGGCAGGATCGCCGCGGTGCCGAAGGCGACGGCGAGGGTCACCAACACCCCGAGGAGGGTGTACCAAGGCCAGAAAATCTCCGGCCCGACCCAGCGCTGCCACGCGGGTGCGGTGGCGCCCAGCCTCGGCAGGATCTGGACGAGGGTCATCACTCCGAGGGAGGCGAGCATCCCGGCGACGACCGGCAGCGCGCGGCCCGCCCGCCAGAACACCGCCAGCATGAGGCCCCCCAGCAGCGCCCCGCTGGTGAGGCCCCGGAGGGAAAACGCGGCGTTGACCACGAACTCGACCTGCCGGCTGCCGAGCCAGGCCACCAACACCAGCGCCCCCGCCCACACCACCGTCGAGCCCTTGCTGAACCGGAGGAAAAACTCCTCGCTCCGCCGCGGCGTCCACGGGCGGACGAAATCCATGGTGGAAACCGAGGCCAGCGAGGTGAGCGCCGAACTGACCGACGACATGGCGGCGGAGAGGATCGCCACGATCAGGAATCCCTTCAAGATGTGGGGCACCTCGGTCATCATGAAAATCGGGAAGACAAAATCGGTTGCCTTCACCCCCGACCCGGGCCGCGGCTCCGGCAGCGGGATTTGGAAGGGATGGCCTTCGTAAAACGCCCAGAGCATGGCGCCCACCAGCAGGAAAATCACGAAGAGCGGCAGGATGATCACCGCACTGAGGACCAGGGCCCGGCGGCCGTCGCCCACCGACTTGCACGCCAGCACCCGCTGCACGATCAACTGCTCCGCCCCATGCGACGACATCACCATCACCGTCCCGCCGATGAGCCCCATCCAGAGGTTGAACGGCGCCCCAAGCAGAAACCGGGAGAGGGAAACCCCCGGCGCGGGACCGGCGTTGAGCCAGTGCAACTTGCCGCCCGCCGAGGCCTTCGCCGTCACCGCCCCCAGCCCGCCCGGCACCAGCGTCGGGATGTACCAGAGCGCGAACACTCCCCCGAGCAGGAAGAGTCCGAACTGCGCGGCATCAGTCCAGATCACCGCCTTCACACCGCCCACGTAGGTGTAGAGCAGGGAAAGCCCGACGAAGAGCAGGATCGCCCCGAGGATGGCATCGCCCGTCCCCCAGGCGAGCAAGCCGTCCCCCAGCATCAACTTGACGGGGATGCTGGCCACATAAACCCGCACCCCCGCCGCCAGCGTCTCGCTGAGGAGGAAGAACGCGCCCGCCGTTTGCCGCGCCGGGCGGCCAAACGCGTCGCCGAAGAGCTGGTAGGGCGAGTAGATTTCCCCCTTGAAGTAATGGGGAACCAGAACGATGGCCAGAATGATGCGGGCAATGACGTAGCCGAGGACCATCTGCACGAACGCCAGATTCCCGCCGTACGCCATCGCGGGCACTCCGATGATGGTCATGGCGCTGGTCTCGGCCGCGACGATCGAGAGCCCGATCGCCCACCAGGAGACGTTCTTGCTCCCCAGGAAGTAGTCCCGGGTATTGTGCTGGTCACGCCCAAACCACAGCCCCAGGCCGATGATGCCTGACAGGTACAGCACAATCACCACCCAATCACCCGCGCTGAAATAGCCGTTCATCCGCTGGAATAATCCGGCGCCCAGCTTGCCGTGCACCCCGGCGGGTGGCGAGACATTTTGCCCCGCACGGGGGGCGCAAGCCCGGGGCCGGCAACCGCCGGCGGCCGCTCGCTGGTCGATATTCCAAGAAAATGCGGGCGGCTGTGTCTAACCCTGCATGAGTAATCATCCATCAACATGCATCCCGGAACGGAACTCCCCGGTGAACGGCCGCTGCCACCGCCTCCGGGCGTGGGCGTTCGCCCTCCTCCCCGCCCTTCTGGTCTGGGCCTCCACCCAGCCAAGCCCGGCGCAGGAAAGCCGCTCGCTCTTGGGCAGCCTGGCTCCGTGGTCGTACCCGGGCGCGACCATGCGCAAGGCCCAGGCAAGTGACGGCGCCACCGTCAACGCCGCCGGGGACCGCACGGTCCCCTCCGTCCGGCTCCAGGCGCTCCTCACCACGAAGGACCCGGTGGCCAAGGTGGTGGAGTTCTACCGCGCGATGCTCACCGCGCCCGCGAAGCCGGCCGGCGACGGCGCGCAAGGCAAAACCGGGGCGGAAGCCGGCCGGTCCGTCGCCTTTCAGGACGACAGCCCGGGGCGGCCGATCGAACTCCAGACCATCCTCGTGAACACCCAAAAGACCTCCACCACCCTCGTGATCAGCCGCGGTGCCGGAGAGACCGAGACGCGCATCCGCTGGATGCAGTACTCGACCCAGTGACCCTGCCCGCGGCCGCGAACCGTGCGGCGAGTGCCGAGGGCTCCGGTTGGGCGGAAGCGAATGCCGGACCTGGCGCAAGCCCCTTGAATCCCGGATGGATTCTCGAGACGATCCCAATGCTTCAGCATTGGGATCGCCGCATGAAATGGGTCCAAGCCCCGGCGGGGCGCCTGAGCCGGCGGGGGCTCAGTCGTTCCCTCGGAACCCTCAGCCTTCAGGCACCCAACCCAAGGTTTGAACGTTGGGCTTGGGCTCAATGTCGTATAGGAATTCAGGCATGAACCTCGGTGACGGAGTAACCGATCTCCCCCTTTTTCGAAGTGTTTTTGCGCAAGCGGGGCCAGCCACTCACCGGCTGGCGCAGGGCCCGGGGACACGAGCGCTGCCGCCGTTTGGGGATCGCCATGTCG
>Ga0182030_10026097_pt1 | contig 10600 bp, 10 predicted proteins | sample 812S3MmetaG_FD_121299 | JGI IMG/M metagenome (GOLD analysis project Ga0182030, IMG submission 121299) | Permafrost microbial communities from Stordalen Mire, Sweden - 812S3M metaG (Illumina Assembly) | ecosystem: Environmental > Terrestrial > Soil > Wetlands > Permafrost | place: Sweden... | reverse complement strand
TGGTGGTGGTGGTGGTGCCGCCGGCCGAGGAGTGGTGCGGACTACTCGAACACGCCGCAGTGGCACCGAGGAGCGCCGTGGCCCCGACTGCAGCCGATGTGGTGGAGGCCCGGCGCAGAAAGGTCCGCCGGTTCATCTCTTCGGCGACCCCTCCCATCTCGGCCACCATATCGCCGTACCTGGCGAGAACGGCGGCAAAAGGCGAACGAAGGTCCCTCGACACCTTGACCCTTCATATGCCCTCTCAGGGGGTCAACCGAATTGCGGAAGTGGGTCAAGCCTGCACGCATCGTCAGAGCGGTGCCCACCTTCGGCACCTTCAACGTCTTGACCGTGATGGTGCGGCTGGACTCTGCACCGAGGTGGGAGCGCTGTTGGGATTGCATCGGAAACATCGGCCTGATCGCCGTAGTGTGGAGATCGTGCGGCTCCGGGTGGAGCCGGCGGAACTCACGTAAGCGACGAGGCGATTTTGGAACAGATCGACATAACCACGCCGTACTTCGGGCACGCCGTAACGTTGCGTGCGTTGCGCACGGAGTTCGTTGATCGTCCTGAGACAGTGTCAGAGGTGCCGGGCCTCCCGGGCGCTTCGGCCATGCACCCATGACGTTGCCTGATCCCTCCCTCAATTCCTCCCCCGAGACCTCCCATGCTGTCTCCCCTGTGGACGAACACCGCCATCCGCCCGACGCCGACGACTTGTGGAATGAGTCGTATTACTTCGACTTCGTCCACGAAGACGGCACCGTGGGCGGGTGGATCCGACTCGGGCTCTACCCCAATCGCCAAGTGGCCTGGTGGACCACGTGGATCGTCGGCACCGACCGATCCGGTGTGTGTTCGGTCCGCTACGACACTCCGGTGCCCGGCAGTGACGGTCTCGTGGCCGAAGACTCGGACATCCGGATTGAACTCGATGTCATCGATCCGCTCAAGGTGTTCCGCGTTGCCGCTTCGGCGCCAGCTGAAGTCTTTGCGGACCCAGCAGCTGTCTACGCCGGTACATCTGGCAGTCCCGTACGGCTCGACTTCGACCTGACGTGGAGTACCGACGGCTCTCCGTATCACTACCTGTTGACCACTCGATATGAGATTCCCTGTCTGGTGGCGGGCACCGTGCGGATTGACAATGAGATCTTGACCATTCGTGGCCAGGGACAGCGAGATCACTCGTGGGGAGTGCGGGACTGGTGGGCCTTCGGGTGGTGCTGGTCATCGGCCCGGCTCAATGACGGAACCCGGGTGCACATCGCCGACATCCGCATGCCGGGCTTTCCGGTGGCTTTCGGGTATGTGCAATCGCCGGGCGTCAGTGGGGATGGTGGCAGCTGCGACACCGTGACGGTTCTTTCGGTTACCGAGGACCTCGGTGCGCATGGCTTCCCTACTTCGGCCCGGATCGAGTTGGGCTGCGGGGATCAGGCGGGCGCACTGGTCATTGACGTCACCCCCATTGCCTATGGTCCGGTTCTCTTCCGCAACGATGACGGCCGCACCACACGCTTTCCTCGAGCGCTGGTGCGCTATGTGGTCGAGGATGGGCGCCAGGGGTACGGGTGGATCGAGTGGAATCAGCCTGACTGAACGGGCGTTGGGTGGCTTGACCAGGTTGAATCGGTCGGCACCGCTACGCTTGAAGCCGTGAAGCGGCACATGTTTGCCCCAACCTTCGCAATGCTCGGCGCGAGTGCATTGGTGGGTGCGGGATTCGTTATAGGTCTGGGATCACCGGCGGATGCCGCCGCGACGACGTCGACCACAACCACTGCGGTGCTCCCAGCGGCGACAGGAACTCCGAGCGACTCCTGGCTCAAGAAGGCGGTGGCCGCCGAGGTCAAGGTGGGCAGCGTGCACATCAATGGCCACATCACGCAAGGCAAGACCGGAATCGTGCTGTCGCTCCTCGTCAATGGGGACGGTGAAGGCGGCGGGAGCTTCACTCAGAACGGCAGCCGGATTCTCCTGAAGCACGTAGGCCCGTTGCTCTACTTCAACGCTCCCAAGAAGTATTGGTCCGGCCATGCCACGGCGGCCGAGACGAAGATGTACGGGGGGAAGTGGATTGAGGTATCGGCACTCGACACTCGCTTTCAGTCCTTCGACCAATTCCTCAACGCTGGTGATCTCGCTGCCGCCGTGTTTCAGGGTTACACGCACGCGCTGACCGTGAGTAAGCCCACGACACTCAGCGGTCACAAAGTGGTGATCGTGAGCGACTCGGCCACCGCCAAGGGAAAGAAGAGTTCGGTCCAGATGTACATTGCCGCCACGGGTAAGCCTCTGGTCGTCAAGATTGTTGACCATGGACCCACGCAGTCGACCACGCTGGACTTCAGTTCTTACGGCAAGCCCGTCTCCATCGTGACTCCGCCTGAGCCGATCAATCTGACCCAGTAGCCCGGTAGCCCGGTAGCTCAGTAGCTTGGGGGCCGACTTAGCGGAGAATGCTCCCGAGCATGCCGGCCGCCGCACCCCCGGCTGCTCCCGCCGCCGCAGGATGCTCATCACCCAAAAACGGACGCAACGACCCCGCCAAGATGGCAAGCGGCATTGACTGCAACCAAATCCGACCCGGGCCGGTCATGACAGCAAAGTGGTGCCCGTCATCACCCATGTACCGGTTCATCAGTCCGGGCACCCTGACCACCTGGAAGGTGACCGAGGCCTGGAAGAGGCCGACGTGGCCCGGGTGTACCCGCATGCTCTGGCCGGCCACGAGGTCGAAGGCCAACACTTCGCCTGAGAGCTCAATGAAGGTGCGGCCGGTTCCACCGATCTTCTGGAGCAGGAACCCCATGCCGCCGAAGATGCCTCCCTTGAAGGACTGCTGGAACCCGACGCCCACCGTGATCCCGGGGGTCGCCGCCATAAACCCATGTCGGTGGACCATGTACTCGGACTCGGGTGACACGTCGATAGGCACGATGTGTCCTGGCACTTTCGAGGCGAAGGAGACTGCGCCCACGCCACCCTCGGCGGTGTAGGTGCTCAGCAACATGGAAGAGCCGCTGACGGCGCGCTTGACCATTCCCTTGAGTCCAGATCCGCCCATACCGGCGCTGGCTCCGGAGCCGGTGGAGAGTTGGATGGCGTCGGTCATCCAGCTGAATTCGCCGACCTCCGAAATGATTGACTCACCCGGTTGGAGTGTGAGTTCCAGCACCGGCATGACCGTCCCGTGAATCGTCTCGTCCATGGTGACCTCCTTGTTCGTCTGATGGTAGCGGCACCTCGGGCAGTTGTCCTGGTCCCTGGGCGTGGTACACCAATCGTTCAGCCAACGACACTTCCATGAGGCCCAGCGCCACGCCGAAGGTGAGCCCTCCCAACAGATAGGTCAGGTAGACCAACCAGATGTGCTCATGGGGATCCAACACTGCCGCCGCGGTGACCAACTCGTGTTCAATCCCCACCGGAATGGTGACGAGGCACAGGACCATGAGGAACTTCGGGGCGACCAACGTGGCTGATCGTCGGAACGACTTCCGCAGCGGGAGGTCCTCCATGTTGATCAACGGTCCTATGAGGGCGAAGAGTGTGGTGACGATGAGGCCCGGAATGACAAACGTCAGTGACGCCACGCCGCTCAAGAGCCACAAGATGGCGTCGGCCAATATGAGCCGGACGTACGGCAAAGTCTTGATCACCTGCTTGATCGGTGGCGCCTCGTCACCCCGCTCGACCGCACCAACCAATCGCTCCAAGAGGCCCGAGTAGAACGTCAGGCCGATCGTCGACATGAAGAGGACGACGCCGGCACCGACCGAGACGTCGCCGAGACGATCAAGCGAGATCTCGGTGAAGAGAGTGCTGTTGGCGGCATCGAAGCCGAAAATGAATAGGGCAGGGATGAAGACGCGGCCCGGTTGGAGTCGGGCGGTGCGAACGGCCATGCGGATGACCTGTCGGGCCAGGGCGCGGTCCGTAATGGGGGCCGAAGGTGGGAGTGGTGTGAGCGGTATGGCGACCGGGGGCGGCGGCGGCGTCAGGTCGCTCACGCCGGCTGCTCGCCGTCGCCGATGAAGTCGAAGAGCCGGAGACTGGGGTCAAAGGGGTCGGGTGGGGTGGCGGCAGCGGCCGGGGCAACCAACCGATGACGGCCCACGCAGAGTACATGCCCCTCGGGGGCCACAAACGACTGCTCTTCGAAGCCGGCTTGGGCGAATTCCGACCGGACAAGCGGGTTGAGATCGGGCGGGCGACGATGCCGGGTCCAGATCACCGAGGCCCCGAGCGAGCAAAGGGTGGGTAGTGCAGCGATCGTGCGGTGAATGTCGTCGGCGCTGATGTTGCCGAACACTCCGCAGATGAGCACCACCCCGGCCGGGACGGCGTCGGCATACATCCGGGCCGCAGATGCATCGCCCTCCACGATCGTGACCTGATCGCCCACTCCGGCGGCTTCTGCTCGAGCCCGAGCAAACGCCACCAGCTCCGGATCCAGTTCCAAGAGGAGCGCTCGGACGTCGGGGGTCCGATCGGCCCCCACCCCGCCGCCCAATACATCGATCACATCCCGCCCCTGCCCGGCACACACCGAGATCACGCTGATCGGCCCGGGCGGCTGTTCACCGAGCGCGCTCACCAAAGCCGCCTGCACGTGCCGCAAGCGCACATTGAGTCGGGACGTCGGATCGTCGTAGTCCGCGTGCCAGTTGACCCAGTGCGAATCCCCGGAAGCCATAGGAGCATCGTAGGGTGGTCCGGTGATCAAGTATTTGGGTTCCAAGCGCCGGCTGATTCCGGTGCTGACCCAGATTTGCCGAGCCTCGGGCGCCCGCACGGCCCTCGACCTCTTTACCGGCACCACCAGAGTGGCCCAGGCCTTCAAAGGGGAGGGTCTCGAAGTCACCGCTCTCGATTCCGCTCGATACGCCCACGCTTTCGCCCAGACCTACATCTCCACGGATGCTGCCACCACCGACGTCGGCGGGTTGACCGCAGCCGTCAACCTCCTCAATTCCCTACCCGGCAAGCCCGGATATGTGCACGACATGTTCTGCCATGAGGCTCGATATTTTCAGCCGTTCAATGGGGCTCGGATTGATGCCGTGCGTGACGCCATTGAGTCGGAGTATGCGGGGTCCCCGTGGTACCCCTTGCTGTTGACCAGCCTGATCGAGGCGGCGGATCGGGTCGACTCGACCACGGGCGTGCAGATGGCCTACGTCAAGCAGTGGGCGCCTCGTTCGGCTCGGCCACTGACGCTGCGGGTGCCCGAGTTGTTGGTCGGCCCGGGGCGTGCGGTGCTCGGCGATGCCCTCGAGGAGGTGCCGGGGTTGGGGTCGTTCGACTTGGCGTACTTGGACCCGCCGTATAACCAGCATCGGTATTTTACGAACTACCACGTGTGGGAAACGCTGGTGGCCTGGGATGCGCCCGAGGCCTACGGCGTGGCCCGCAAGCGCGTCGATTCCCGTGATGCCTCGACGCACAGTGCCTTCAACTCCAAGCGGACGATGCCAGCGGCGTTGCGTCAGGTCGTTCGGGGCATCGACTGCGAGCTGTTGGTGCTGTCGTATAACGACGAGTCGTGGCTCAATGAGTCGGAACTGGAGAGTGTGTGCCGTGAGATGGGGGCCGACTGCCCGGGGCGCTCCGGGTCCGGGTCCGGGTCCGGGTCCGGGTCCGGGTCCGGGTCGGAGGCCTCCGACCGCTCCGGGAAGGCCGCCGACCGCATGGTCGCCACCCTGTCCTTCGACTCGACTCGCTATGTCGGTGCCCAGATCGGTATCCACGACCCGGCCGGCCGCAAGGTGGGCCAGGTCTCCCATCTCTCCAACCAAGAGCTGATCGTGCTGGCCGGACCGAGCGATCTCGTGCGCCACGTCCTGGCCGAGGTGCAACAGGGGGAACCGGCCGCACTCCCGGTCCGCTAGCCCCCACACCGACTCGCCCAACCTCCGCCCAACCTGCGCACCCCCGACAGATCGGCTTCAATAGGCGTCGTGACCAAGCACATCAAGACCTTGGAGGACGTCGATCTCACCGCCCGCCTGCCGCGGGATGAGGAGGAGAAGCGACTCCACAAAGCCCAGCTCCGCCTCCTCCACTTGCGCCTCATCATCGGCGGCCAGCTCACGGGCGGAAAGCTCGGCCCACCCGTCTGCATCGTCTTCGAAGGCTGGGACGCTGCCGGTAAAGGTGGCGCCATCAAACGCTTGTGCGAGCCGCTCGATCCACGCCACGTCCACATCGCCCCCTTCGCCGCCCCCACCCCCGACGAGTTGCGCCATCACTTCCTCTGGCGCTTCTGGCCGCCACTTCCCGGCTGGGGTGGCATGACCATCTTCGACCGCAGCTGGTACGGGCGGGTACTGGTCGAGCGAGTCGAAAACCTCGCCTCCGAAGAGCAATGGCGCCGCGCCTACGACGAGATCAACGACTTCGAACACACGTTGGCCGAAGAGGGCATGATCGTGATCAAACTCTGGATGCACCTCTCGCACGAAGAGCAGCTCCGCCGCTTCGAACGCCGCCGCGACGACCCGCTCAAGTCTTGGAAGTTGACCGACGAGGACTGGCGGAACCGAGAAAAGCGGCCGCAATACACCGAGGCGGTGAACGACATGCTCCGCTTGACCAACGGCCCTTTGGCGCCATGGGACATCATCCCTTCGGAGCACAAGCGCTATGGGCGGGTTGAGGTCATTGAGACGGTGATCCGGCGGATGGAAGCTGGCATGACCCGTTTGGGTCTGACCGTTCCCTTGTCTGATGAGCATGAGCAAAAGACGGAGATGGCCTTGGCTGCCGACGACGCCGACTTCTCATCCGATCACCCGGCCAACGACCAAGCCGATGCCCCTCATCCCGACCCCGACCCCGGCTCTCCTTCCGCCGACTCAGCCTCTCCCTCCGCCGACTCAGCCTCTCCCTCCGCCGACCCGAGGGTCGACGCGTGACCCCCGCCGACCCGACCCAACCGGTTGCGCCCGACCCGAGGGTCGACGCGTGACCCCCGCCCCTCGATACGGCATCACCATCCCCTTCGACGGCATCCCCCTCCATGCCCACCGGGAATGGTTCGCCACCCTCCGGCAGCTCGGCTACACCGATGTCTGGTCCGCCGAAGTCGATGGGTCGGACGGATTCACGCCGCTCGCCCTGGCCGCCGCTTGGGAACCCGAACTCAAACTCGGCGTGGCCATCACCCCCGCCTACACCCGGGGTCCCGCCCTCCTCGCCCAGAGCGTCGCCTCCATTGCCGACGCCAACCCGGGCCAGTTCGCCTTCGGCCTCGGCGCCTCCTCCGAGGTCATCGTGGCCGGCTGGAACGGGCTGGACTTCACGAACCAGTACCGCCGGGTCCGTGACACCTTGCGCTTCCTGCGCCTCGCCCTCACCGGCGAGAAGATCACCGAAACCTACGAGACGTTTCATGTCTCGGGCTTCCGGCTAGCCCGCGTGCCAGAGCAGCTGCCCGACCTCTACTTGGCGGCCCTGCGACCGGGGATGCTGCACCTGGCCGGCAAGGAGGCCGACGGCGCCATCCTCAATTGGTTGAGCGCCGACGATGTGCCCAAGGCGGTGGCCGAAGTCGAAAAGACGGCCAGCGGACCCAAGGAAATCGTGGCCCGTATCTTTGTTATCCCGCACCAAGACCCCGCCGTGGCCCGGACCATCGGGCGGCGAATGATCACCGCCTATCTCAACGTCCATGCGTACGCCGAGTTCCACCGCTGGCTCGGCCGTGGCCCAGCGCTCCAGGGCATGTGGGACGCCTGGGCCGCTGGCGATCGCAAAGGAGCGCTGGCCGCCATCCCTGACGAAGTGGTCGACCAACTCGTGGTGCACGGGTCGCCGGCCGTGTGCCGGGCACATGTCCAGCGGTATATGGACAACGGAATTACCGTGCCGGCCATTGCCGTCGTCCCCTTCGGCGTCGATTTGGCCGAGGTAGTCGCTGGCCTCGCCGCCAACTCCGGCTCTGGCTCTGGCTCTGGCTCTGGCTCCGGCAACAATCCGGGAATCGAATAGGGAGAACAATGGACTTTCGCACTACGTCGGTCGCTGATTTGGCGCGCCAGGTTCGAAACAAGAGCATCAGCGCCCGGGAACTGACCCAAGCCTCACTCGACCGGATCGCCGAACTCGACCCCACGTACAACGCCTTCGTCGCCACTGACCCGGAACGGGCACTGATGGAGGCCGCCGCGGTCGATGAGATCATTGCTCAGGGCGGTGATCCCGGACCGCTCGCTGGCATCCCGCTGGCCGTCAAGGACAACCAGGACGCCATCGGCTACCAGACCACGCTGGGCTCAGTGTTGTTGGCCGACAGCCCAGTGGCGACCTCCGACACGCCTTTCGTGGCCCGAATGCGGGCGGCCGGGTGCATCGTGATGGGCAAGACCAACACGCCGGAGTTTTGCTGGTCGGGCAACACCACCAACGCTCTCTTCGGCCCCACTCGCAATCCCTTTGACCCCGAGCACGGACCCGGCGGATCGTCCGGCGGTACGGCGGCGGCACTCGCCGCTGGGATGGTGCCGCTGGCCACCGGATCCGACGGCGGTGGTTCCATCCGGATCCCGGCGGCCTGCTGCGGGCTCTCGGGCATGAAGCCCTCGCTGGGGCGGGTATCGGTGGGCGGAGTCACGCCACCCAGCTGGCTCGACCTCTCGACCAACGGTCCGATGGCCCGGCGCATCACCGATGTGGTGACCGCTCTCGATGTGGCCGTCGGCCCCGATCCCACCGACCTGCGAGCGCTGCCTCGCCCCGAGGCCAGCTGGCTGGCCGCGCTCGAGGATCCTCACGTCCCGGTGCGTGTGGCCTGGGCGCCCAACCTTGGGTACGGCACGGTGGACCGGGAGGTATTGGCGGCCTGCGAGCAGGCCGTTGGCGTGCTCGAGTCGCTCGGCGCCGAAGTCACGACGATCGACACGGTCTTCGATTCGGATCCCATTTCCGATTGGCTCACCATGGTCGGGGTCTGCCAGCTCCGCACGCTGCAGCCGTTCTTCGATCATCCTCGCTGGGAGGAAGTGGACCCGGTGCTTCGGGCCATCGTGGATGCGGCACAGGGGACGAGTGGTGTGCGGGTGGTGGAGGTTTTGGATGCGTGCCACTCGATGAACTTGCGGCTCGTCGACCTCTTTCACTCTTCTCGTATTTTGTTGACGCCTACTTGTTCGGGGCCGGCACCGGTTGTGGGGCCGAGTGGGCAGAGTTACGTGAATGGGGAGTTGGTTTATAACTGGGTGGAGTTCACGTATCCGTTCAATATGACGAGGTCGCCGGCTGCGACCGTGTGTGTTGGGCTTACGGGGGGCGGGGCTGGCGGGGTCGGCGGGGTCGGGTCGCCTGCGGGACTTCCGATTGGACTGCAGTTGATTGGGCCGCAGCACGGTGACCTGGTCGTCCTGCGAACTGCCGCAGCGCTTGAGGCCGCCCTCGAGCTCGACGTGCTCGCCAAACTTCCCTCCTGAATCCACTTTTCCGAATGAATGAACTATCCGTCTGAATCAGAATGAAAGGAGCTATCTGTGTCACTTACCGATAGCGCAATGACCAAAGAATCGGCAGCAGGCAGTTCGGCCGCGGGCGGAGACGACGTGGTGCGGCTGGTAACTCCAGATGATGCGCCGTGGGCCGACACTGGGACGGGGGTGTTGCTCAAGGTGCTCCGCTTCGACCAATTGCACGGCACGTGGGTCATTCTCAACCGCTTCAATCCAGGTGTGCTGCTGCAAAAGCATCGACACACAGGTTCGGTCGACGCCTACACCTCGGCTGGGCGCTGGCACTACTTGGAATACGACTTCTACGTCGAGGCCGGGGCCTACCTCTTCGAACCAGCCAACTCCGAGCACACATTGCATGTGCCAGATGACAACACCGGCGACACCGACGTGTGCTTCGTCATTGAGGGCGCATTGCTCAACCTGGCCGACGATGGGTCGGTCGAGTCCGTGACTGATGGGCCGGGGATTCTGGCGGCGTACTACGCCCTGCTTGAGGCCCAAGGCGACCCGAGGCCCAATGGGCTCATTGTTTAAGTGGCACCAGATCCCGGCCGCCTCACCGACCCGAAGCTGTACCAACTCGGTGATCCCTTCGCCCTCTACGCCGAATTGCGGGCTGACGCTCCGGTGGCCTGGCACGAGCCCAACGATTGGGGCGGCGGCTTCTGGGCCGTGACGACCCACCCCGAGGTGGCGTCGATCGGGACCGACCCCGATGCGTTTTGTTCGTCTCGCGGGATTTTGGTCGACGAGATCGGCACCACCTACGACACGCCGCCGACCATGATGCACACCGATCCGCCGCAGCACACCCGCTATCGCCGCTTGGTGCAGCCCGGGTTCAAGCCGTCGATGGTCCGGCTGATGGAGGCCGGGGTGAGGGACAAGGCCCGTGTGTTGGTCGATTCGATTCAGGCCGGTGTGGCCGTCGACGTCGTGCCGGAGTTGTCGATTCCGTATCCGCTTCAGGTCATCTGCGAGCTCTTAGGAGTGGATGGCGAGCAGTGGCCTCGCTTCTACGAATGGTCCGAGGCGGTGATCCCGGGCGAGACCGAGCTTTCGGCTGAGGAGCGGGGGCGGCTGCAGGTTGAGATGTGGACGTATTTGATCGGCGTGGCGGAGGAGCG
>Ga0182030_10026094_pt1 | contig 10602 bp, 8 predicted proteins | sample 812S3MmetaG_FD_121299 | JGI IMG/M metagenome (GOLD analysis project Ga0182030, IMG submission 121299) | Permafrost microbial communities from Stordalen Mire, Sweden - 812S3M metaG (Illumina Assembly) | ecosystem: Environmental > Terrestrial > Soil > Wetlands > Permafrost | place: Sweden... | reverse complement strand
TGAACGAGCTCAGAGGGCCGCGAAACTCCTGTAGCCAGCGCGTGACGCAGGTCGCGGATCGTCCACGGAAGATTTGGCATACAGACATCTTATGCGGTGAAAACAGGATTCGCGGCAGGGATTTTTTCCAAGGCGCGCCGGCGGCGAGCGTGCCGACCCACCCATCGGACAAAAACAAAGACGTCCGATGGATGGGGCACAGTTTCGTTCCCCATGGGCCGGCTTTGCGTGCCGACCCACCCGTCGGACAAAAACAAAGACGTCCGATGGATGGGGCACAGTTTCGTTCCCCATGGGCCGGCTTTGCGTGCCGACCCACCCATCGGACAAAAACAAAGACGTCCGATGGATGGGGCACAGTTTCATTCCCCATGGGACGGCTTTGCGTGCCGACCCACCCATCGGACAAAAACAAAGACGTCCGATGGATGGGGCACAGTTTCATTCCCCGTGGGCCGGCTTTGCCGGTGGAGGACTAAAAAATCAGAAGTCCAGGTGCAGCGACATCTGAACCTGTCGTGGCGCCCCGATGGTGTGCGTGACCACACCAATGCCCGCCGCGCAGTTGTAAAAGCTGGTGTTGGTCTGGGACCCATTTCCGGCGCACCCGGTGGGCAGCGGGGTCTCGCCGACAGATGGGAAAGAGTTGTAGTTCACGTTCTCAGATACCTCATTGCCGGGAATGTCGAAGCTGGAGGTGTTAGTCAGGTTAGACATCGAAGGTGTACTTGAGGCTGTACTTTTCCTTGTCGAAGCTGGTCACCTTCTCGAGCGAGGCATCGGCGCGCTTCTGAAAGGACTGCCGGAAGATGTTGCGCTGGCCGGTGGTGAAGCCGGTCTCGAACGTATCGGAAGTTGGGACGGCGCCGCCGAGGCCGCCCGCCGGGATCAGGTCGGGGCCGAAACAGCCGATCTTGAGGGCTGCCCCGGCGCCGGAGGCGGGATTGAAGAACGCGCCTGAATGCCCGGTCTTGGCGCTTTTCGCGGTGCAGCCGTTGATCAGCGGCACGATCGGGTTGTTGATGCCGTCGGCGGTGGAGTAGTAGACGCCTGCGATCGCGCCGGTGAAGTCGATGACGCTGTAAGGCTGGCCGCTCTGCAGCACGGTTGTGCCCACCAGCGACCAACCGTCAATGAACTTGCCTTCCAGTGAGGACTCGCTGGCAAAGTTGCGAAGAGCGAAGGCAAAGTCGAGGTTGACTACATGGGTCCTGTCGAAGTCGGCCGATGCGTAGCCGCTGCGCAGGTTGAGAGGATTGTCTCCGTTGTAGAACAGGCCCAGTCCGCTCTGTTCGTCCAAAGCGTGGGACCAGGTGTAGGAAGCCCCCACTTGAACGCCGTGGCTCATCCGCTTGTCGACATGCACCTGGAGGGCGTTGTAGGCATCCACGCCCGCGGCCTTGTAGTCGATGGACTCGGCTGCGTATCCAACGTACGGAACGCGCAGGTCCACGTTGCCGCCCTCGTAGTTGTAGAGGTAACCGGGTCCGGTGGCGGTGTTGGCTCCGCAGCCAGTAAGGGACGCGCCGCCGACAGTGTAACCGTAACTGCAAGTCTGCTGATAAGCGCCGCCGGCGAGAGTTGGAGCGGAGGGTGAAGCGATCTGGGGCTGGTTGAAGGGCACTGGAATGACCTGGTGACGCCCCACATTGCCCACGTAACCGATCTCGACGGCCAGGTCGGCGCGCGGTTGCCATTGGACATCGAGCGTGTAGTTGATCGTGTAAGGCAGCTTGTTGGCGCGGTCGTAAACGCCCAGCGAAATCGGTTGGCCGTTGTTGATAATCTCCCCGTTCGGAGTCGTGGCGGATACCGGGCAAACTCCTGAGACGCCCGCATAGCCCTGGTTCAAGATGCTGCAGGCATTGGGAAGGAAGCTGCTGAGATCCGAGGCCTTGGGGCTGGTGGGAGCGGTGTACTCAAGGGCGGCGCCATACGGATACTCGAGGTCGCCTTCGGAATCTGTTCCCGCCGAATGTGAGCCGCCGCAGGTGGGGATATAGCCCTGATAAAAGTACAACGATGAGGATGGGCAGCTTGAGGCGTTGACGAAGGGAAGCTGCTGATTGGCGCCAAAGGGCCCGCCGGTGACAGTGCCGATGGCGTAGCCGGGCGAGAAGTAACTGAATAACTCGCCGCGGTCGTAGTAGATGCCTCCGCCCGCGCGGACTACCACCTTGCTGTGGAATATTGCGGGCTGCCAAGCCGCGCCTACACGGGGCGCAATGCCCCACTGGCGGCCGGTCAGAGTCGTGGGGCTCACCCCCGCTGTGCCGTTGGCGTTGTTGCCGGCGATGATCAATCCATATTTGCCGTTGAATGAGTCGTTGGCGGCTGTGTAGCCATAGAACTTCGGATCGAAGTTGAACATGCGGCCATACTTCTCTGTGAGTCCCGCATCCCAGTCGTAGCGGACGCCGGCGGTAATCGAAATCGTCGGCGTCAACTGAAATTTATCCTGCACATAGGTGCCGAGCTCGTTGGCGCGATAGTAGCGGCTGGCGTTGCCTTGCAGGAACGAGCTGACGTAGAAGCCCGTCGATGCGTCGCCCGGAGTCACCTGTCCCTGAATCATCTGGCTGAGGTCATCCGTGGCGATTGTGCCCGTGCCGGTGCGCCTGTCGATGGTATTGAGCTGGGTGTAGGTGTAATTGGCGCCAAAGCTGACCGTGTGCTTGCCGAGTATCCAAATGGCGTTGCCCGAGGGCGCCAGGCGATTCTGGAACATGCCGGTGTTGGAAGCCTGTCCTTCCGCGTTGGGACCGATATTGGTGATTGCGTCTGCAATTCCTTGGGGCTGATAGTTTCCCAGTACGTTGTAGATGGATACGCCGGGGAAGTAATTCGAACCGAACATGTAGATGGATCCGGGCGCGTACGTCCCGCCGGGGATGGAACTGGGGCCGAACGGCTGCTCATTGTCGGCCCAGTCCTTCTCGCGCAGGATGCCGAGTGTCTGGGTGGTGCTCAGGTTGGGCTTGATGATGTAGGTATTGATGATCGAGGCGACCTGCGCGCCGGAATCGAGATGCTCGGTGAAGCCGGGAACGCTGGAGTAGGAGTACGGCGCGATAGTTGGATCGTGCTGATAGAAGTACTTGAGCGCCAGCGTGTCTTTCTTGCTGGCGTTGTAATCGAGATTGGCAACTGCAATATCTGCCGTAAATCGGCCCGTTCCGGGCAGAAACGCGTTGTCGATGTGTTGAGCGGTGGGCGGAGTGCCGTTGAGCGCATCGTTGGGGATGAGCCACTTGCCGGGCTCGCCGGGCAGCGAGGGCGAGTTAAACAAGGCGAGAGCAGTAGGGTCGACGGTGGCGGCAGTGACCGGGTTGCCGATGAAGCCGGTGTTGGGATTGCTGGTCCCGAATGCGTTGTTGGAGAGAGTCGCTAAATCCGCCGGATCGCGGTTATTGTCTTGCAGGCCGACGGGAACGTCCAGCAGCGAGTCGCCAATCTCCTGGTCTGAGACGTGAAGATGCTGATATGCAAGGTAGCCGAAGAGCTTGTCCTTGACGATGGGGCCGCCAAATGCGCCGCCAAGCACCTCGCGGTGCAACTGCGGGACTTTATCGGAGGAGGGAATGTCGGGGTCCTGTTTGAAGAAGAACGGCGCGGCATTGAGCCAACTGGTGCCGTGATGAATGTAGGCGGTGCCATGTATGGCATTGGTGCCGGAGGCGGTGCTGACATCGATGTGCGCGCCGGAGGTGGAACCCTGCTGCGCGTCATACATCGAGGCATTGACGCGCACCTCTTGAAGCGTCTCGGGCGCGGGAGTGGGAAGCGCATTGCCGATGGAGAGATAAATCGAAGCCGCGGTTGGAATGACGCCGCCTGCGCCCAGAGTGCTGGAAACACCGGTCGAGTTGATGACGCGCGCTGAAGGCACCTGGCTGGTACTCTTGCCGTTGAACAGGTTGCTGATGTCCACCCCATTCAGCGAAAAACTGTTGCTGGTATCGCGCTGCCCGTTGGCCCATATCGGCGCGTTGCCCAGTCCTGAATTGGCGCCCGTTCCGCCGGAAAGTTCCGCGCTTACGCCGGTGGATTGAGTAGCCAGTCCCGTGAAACTGCCGGTCGGCAGGGGCGTGGCGGAGATCTGTGTCGTCTCCATCACGTAGCCGTTGGTGGTGTCCACCGCATTCATCAAAGGCGCGGCTTCCACCTCCACTGTCGTGGTGGTCTGGCCCACTTTGAGCGAAGCATTCACCGTGGCCGTACGGTCGGCTTGCACGGCGATGTGCGGAGTCTTCTGCGCCTCGTAGCCCTCCGCCCCGTAGGTCAGCGTATAGAGGCCGATGGGCAGATTCACAAAATTGTAGCTGCCGGTACCATTGGTCCTGGTGGTGCGCGTCAGCGAGGTCGCCTCGTCCACTGCCGTGACCGTAGCATTGGGAATCACGCCGCCCGACGCATCCGTGACTTCGCCGGTGATGCCGCCAAGCGTCTGCTGTGCCAACAGGGAGCAGCTACACAGCGCAACGGCTGCCAGTACTGCCAGCAGCCGCGGAAAAAGAGAATGGAGATTTGGAATCGAGTGCCTCAAAGGACTGACCTCGGAATAGAGATATCCCCATAGTTTTTTGAGACGTAAAAAAGCTTGAAAAATGAGAAATCCGTCGTTCAGGGCCGTATCAGCCTAAAAAACAGGAAATGAAAACCGCCATGAGATCTGAGCGTCTCTGGGTCTGATCCTGCGCACACTACGGGGTAGGTACAGATTAAAGGGCGCGACATAAGTTTCCTATAAGATTTTCTGTGGATTTTCGGGCCGTTCGCGGGCATCAGGCCGGCGGCAATCAAGAAACGCGGGCCCGAACGATTCTGAAGCCGGCCGCCAGCCGAGGCCACCCCTGGCACTGCCGGCTGCTTATCCGCTGCCGCGGCTCGAGGAGCGTAAATGGCTCAAATTCCAGCATAATACCGGCAAAATCGCAGCCAAAGCTCACGCTATCAAGGCGCGCGATGTTGCGCGCCTGGCCCGCTGCCGCACGCGCCTTGCGGAACGCCGCAAGCTCCTCCGGACCATGCAGATTTTACGTCACTCCGAACCGCATCCCGTGTGGCCCGGCCCAGAACATTTCGACCAGTTTTTCCACATCGTTGCCGACAGGGCCTCTTCATAAAACGCATAAAGCGCGCCCAACTGCGCAATCACATCCGCGTCGCTGACGATGATTGGGCCCTAAAAAAGCTCCCGGCTGGGAAGTATCTGCGTGGCCAGCGCCGCGAGCGTTTCTTCCGGCGATTCCAACTCTGCCAATTGCAATTGAATGCAGCACGCGAAAAGGAGATTTTTCTTTTGAGACTTTGCCGCTGCCAAGTTAGCATGAGCCATGTTCAGAGTTCTTTGGGCGGCGCTTGCGGGCCTTGTCCTCATTGCGTACTTCCGCGCTTTCTCATACTCCGATTCCGATTTCAGGTGAAAGCCATGATTCCGCGAGCCGCAAAAATTGCCCTGGTTGCAGGAATCGCTCTCTTTTATTCGATTGTCGTCTTCAATAACCTCACCGACCCCGATTCAAACTATCAGTTCGTTCGCCACGTTCTCATGATGGACACGACCTTCCCCGGCAATCATGGCCTGTGGCGTCAAATCAATTCTCCTGCCATTCATGTCGCTTTTTGCGTGACCATCATTGCGTGGGAAGTCGTTACCACTGTGCTGTTGTGGTGGGGCGTGGTGCGGCTGTTGCGCGCTCTCAATGCCAGGGCAAGTGCGTTTCATGCGGCCAAACGGCTGTCGATCCTGGCACTCACGCTGTCGCTGCTGATGTGGCTGGTGGCTTTTCTCGCGGTAGGCGGAGAGTGGTTCCTGATGTGGCAGTCGCACGCGTGGAACGGCCAGGAAGCGGCATTCAGGAATTTCGCGGTGGTGAGCCTGGTGCTGTTGATTCTGTCGCAAACGGAGACTGAAACTCACTCCTGACCCGCTTAGTTTGCAACCACCGTTGCCTTTTTCCTTCGCAGCGCGTACCAGCCAAGGCCCAAAAGAATGTAACCGAGGTAGATATAGGGAATGCGGGCATGAACCGGATCGGATGCGGACTTCAGATCGAAGAGTGCGATCAGGACGATAACGGCGACGGTAAAGAAACTGGTGATTGCCACAAGATGCGAATGTTGCCCCAATGCGCGCCGCGCGAAGGGCAGCGCCAGCGCTACCAAAGCATAGGCCGTGAGAAAGCCGAAGACCGAGAGCGAGCCGAGAAGATCGTACATGGAGTAACCGGTTACGCCACGCAGAGCCATGGCGGCGACGGCGGTGAACATGAGCAGCGTCGAAAGCATCACGGCTGCTCCCGGCGTTCCATGGCGTGGGCTTGTTCGTTCGAGAGCGGCGGGCAGCAGCCCGCCGTGCGCCATGCGCATGAGAACTCGCGCGGCTGCGGTGGAGCAGGCCAGCACGCAGGCAAACATGCTGACGAACGCGCCGAAGTCGATAGCGACCCCGAGCGGCGATACGCCGGCCTTGGCGGCGAGCAGGTGGAGCGGGCTGGTGGAGTCACTGAGCGCGCCGGATTGGCCGCGGAAGCCAAGCACCTCAGAGTACGCGCAGAGCATGAAGAAGACACCGGCGAGCAACGCGCACTGCAATACCGCGCGGGGAATGGTACGAAGAGGCTCGCGCGCTTCGCCGCCCAGGGTGGTTGCACTTTCAAAGCCCACGAAGCTGAAGATGGAGAGAACGAGGGCGGGTCCCATTGAGGAAAAGGAAGCGCCCCGCAGACGGAATTGGCTGGCGTCGAGCCGGAAGCCGATGTGCATGGGAAGGAGTAACAGCACAGCCAGAATGAGGGTGACAGAGACTGCTTCAATCCACAGCATGACTTCGGCGGAGAGCTTGACATCGCGGTAGGCGATGAAGCCCGCTACGGCGCAGACCACGGCGAGCGTGGGAACGGCCGGCGGCGCCCAATGGAAAAACTGCTGCGACAGCACCGATGCATAGTAGAGCGCTCCACCTGCAACAGAGGCGCCGGTGGCAAGATAGGCGAGCAGAAGGCCCCAGGCCGCAAGGACGCCGAAGACCGGCGGCAGCGTGTTCGCCGTGTAGGTGTAGAGCGATCCCGGCGATGCAGAAAGCCGCGCGAAGCGGCTGACGCAAAAGCCAACCAGCAGCATGGAGCCCGTTGCCAGCAGATAAACAAACCATGTGGCGTTGCCGGAAAGAGCGAAAACCAGCGGGATTGTAAGGGAGGCAGATGTGCTGGGCGCCATGGCGGAAACCGATTGGGCCAGGGTTTCAACCGGGCCAAGCACTCCCGCGCGCAGGCCGTAGTTCTCCGCCGCGCCCTCACGCGCGTACACTTCGCTCCTCGTGCTGATCTGGCGCGCCACGGCTCTGCCTTTCGTTCCGGATAGCGATCACCGCTCGATGGTGGCCTCGATATAGCCGTGCGGCTCGTCGACAGGTACGAAAATATGGTTTGGATTATCTTGCCCGAAAGGGCTCAGGTCCGCAAGCAGATGGTGCAGGTTGGGCATGGTGAGGTGAATCCGCGCAATCTCCGGCGCTGCCGCGAGCGCAGCTTTCCCCATGTCAAACAGCGTGTGCTGCACGCTCATGCTGTGGTGTGCGGCAAACTCTCTCAGCAGCGCCGCCACAATGCGCGCGCGAGCCTCGGCATAATCCGGAGCGGACACGGCATAGTCCCATTTCACGGTGGCCCGCGTTCCAAATATGCGATCCGTGGCCGGCTTGAGCGTGGTCAGCTTGTCCTTGATGTAACCGGTAAATGCCGATTTCGTTGTCTTCAAAATCGTCAGGCCGTCCACTCCGGATGAGATCGTCCAGATGCCGCGCCTTTCGCGCTCTGCATGTACCGTCTGCAACTCCGGACCACCCAGCTTGAAGGTGGTCCCGTCGGGCGCGCCATCCACAATCAACCGCTCCCAGGCGTCTTCTTCTATCTCCACGCTCACCTTTGAAACCTGCGGATTGTTTTCGAGCAGGTAGTCGCCCAGTTCCATCGCAAACTCTTCGATGGTCGCGGCCTTCGAACCGCGCGCAATCGAGTAAACTGTGTTTTTCATCGTGTCGGTGGGCAAAATGCTGCTGTTATCCGCTTCGGTGAAGGCGGTCTCGAACTCCCCATGCAGCAGTACGCGCACGGTCCATTCGTTGAAGTCGTGACGGTCTCCCTGGCGCGTAATCCGCGACAGCCGCACGCGCGATTTTCCATAACGATTCTCACCCAGTCTGGCCATCTCTCAGCTTCCCTCTTTCAGCTTCCCCGATAAGTTGTGTAGCTGTTGTCGCTCAACAGCAGCGGCAGGTGATAATTGGCCTCGCCCCCGCAATTGAATGTGATCGAGATCTCCGGATAGATGCCCGTTCGGCCCTGGCCCTCAAGGTAAGCGCCGGTGGAAAACGTGAGCCGGTAGACGCCGGCCTCGACATCCTTCGTCAAATCCCGGCAACGGCCGTCCGCGTCGGTCGCGCTCGCGCCAACCTCGACCCATTGACCGGCGTCGCACCTTTCGGCTTCGCGCCTGTCAGTTTCGCGCCGATCGGCTTCGCGCCGATCGGCTTCTGACCTGTCTGGTCCGCGTCTGGCGGCTTTGCGTCTGGCGGCTTCGCGCCTGTCAGCCTGGCGCCTGTCGGCTTCGCATCCGTCGATTTCGCTTTTGTCGACTGCTCGTTTCTCGGCTTCACGTCTCTCCAGCCGGATTCGAACGCCGGCGGCCGGCTTGCCGAGTACTGCATCCAGAACATGTGTCGTGATTGCGCTCATTCTATCAGCCACTTTCCTAAACGAATCTGGGTGATCTGTCGCTGCTGTTCGGCAGCCTCCCGCAACTCCGCGCCGCGTTCGCCGGCCAGACGGCGATTCAAAATTACCAGCATCTCCTCCGCGCTCTTACCCGTGGCGCAAACGATAAACGTGAAGCCGTAACGCTGCTCGTAGAGAGCGTTCCCCGCGGCCAGGCCGGCCAGCACGCGGTCCGCGGAACTCGCCACCGCGGACTGCTCCTGCTCAGACCACGCGGCCGATTGTGCCGCCACGCGCGCTCGCTTGCGTTCGCCAATCCTCGGATGACAGGCAAATGCCTCCAGCCAATCCGGCTCTTCCATCGTGCCCCACACCCGATCCGCTGCCTCGCTCAATTCTTCCACGCCCGCGATGGGCCGCAACGCGACGATTTTCCTCGCCCACCGGCGCGACCCGCAGCACGCCATCATCGCGTCGAGAGCAGCGGCTTCGCCCGCTGCGTTCCATGCCGCAAGTATCGCATTCACGGTCGCGTCGCCTCCCTGGCAATCTCGAGAAGGAATTCCTCAAGCAGGTTCGCAGCCACGCGCCGCCGGTACTCGGCCGTCGACCGGATGTCATCGATCGGCAGAGCCTCAGCCAGCAGCGCGCTGCGCGCCGCGGCAATCGTTTCCCTGGTAAGCCTTTGGCCCAGCAGAGCGTCTTCGGTTCTATAGAGCCGCACTGGAAACGCCGCCAGGCTAGCCGCCGCGAGACGAATCTCGCTCACTGCTTCATTTTCAACCAGCGCCGTTGCCGCCAATGCAACTTTTGAAATCGCCATCGCCCGCCGCGTTCCCACCTTGCGCAGATACTGCCGGTGCCGCGCAAATCGCCGCGGTACATGAACCGCGTAGAGCAATTCGTCGGCCGCCAGCGCATTGCGTTTGTAGCCGGTATGAAAATCGCGATAGGCAATCCTGCGGCTTCCGCGCACCGAAACAAGCTCGATCTCCGCGTCATAGGCCAGCAGCGCGGGCGAGGAGTCCGCGGCAGGCGAGCCGTTCACCAGGTTTCCCCCCAGCGTCGCGCGGCCCTGGTTGGCAATCGAGCCGATCCAGCGTGCGGCTTTGGCCAGCAAGGGCAGCTCCGCGGCCAGCAGCGTGTGCCTGCGCAGATCAAGAAACGTGACGCCCGCGCCAATCACCATGCTTTCCTCGGTCTCCCTCACAAAACGCAGATCGGGAATGTCCCACAAGCTCACAAGTCTCGCCGCGCTGAGCCGGCCGGCGGCAAACGCCACCATCAGCTCGGTTCCTCCCGCAATCGGCGTCCACACGCCGGGCTCCGCGGCCAGTAACTCAAGTACCGCGGCCAGATTGCCCGGAGCAATCAGTTCGTGCGTTACCGCGTTACCGCGCATCGTGCGCGTGCTCCACGGCTCGTTCAGAGGCTTCGGCCGCGCCGGCAATCACCGATTCAAAAATGCGCATGAACCCTGTGCAGCGACAGAGATTTCCTGCCAGCCCCTCGCGAATTTCGGCCATGCCGGGATGAGGGTTGCGCTCGATTAGCTGCGCCGCGGCCATGAGCATGCCCGGCGTGCAGATGCCGCATTGCGCTCCCCCGCATTGAAGAAATGCTTCCTGCAGCGGATGCAGTTTGCCGTTCAACGCCAGCCCTTCAACCGTCTGAATGTCGGCGCGCTCGGCTTGCAGCACCGGAATCAGGCAACTGTTCACCAACTCGCCGTTCATGCGCACCGAGCACGAGCCGCATTCACCTTCACCGCATCCTTCCTTGGTCCCGGTCAGATGCAGATCCTCGCGCAGCACATCCAGCAACCGCTTCATGGGGGGCGCATCCACCGCGCGCATCTCGCCGTTGACGGTCATGTGAATGGTGG
>Ga0182030_10026091_pt1 | contig 10602 bp, 8 predicted proteins | sample 812S3MmetaG_FD_121299 | JGI IMG/M metagenome (GOLD analysis project Ga0182030, IMG submission 121299) | Permafrost microbial communities from Stordalen Mire, Sweden - 812S3M metaG (Illumina Assembly) | ecosystem: Environmental > Terrestrial > Soil > Wetlands > Permafrost | place: Sweden... | reverse complement strand
CGGCATCACGGCGTCGCGGTTTACCGAGGTGATCGGCGAGGCCGTCGAGAACTTTAGCTACACGAAGTTTGTGTACTACAAGCCGCTCGGCTATCCGGAGGGAAGCTATCGCGTGGGCCCGCTCGCACGCCTGAACATCGTGAAGAGCATGGGCATGCCGAAGGCGGACAAGGAACTGGCCGAGTTCAAGCAGATCTCCGCGGGGCCGGTCGAGAGTTCGTTCCACTATCATCACGCGCGGCTGGTCGAGGCCATGTACGGCATCGAGAAGATCGAGCAGATCTTGAACGATCCGCAGATCCTGGACAAGCATGTGCGCGCTACGGCCGGAGTAAACCGGCTGGAAGGCGCCGGACAGATCGAGGCGCCCCGCGGCACGTTGAATCACCACTACAAGGTGGACGACAACGGCAAGATCACCTGGGCCAGCCTGGTGGTTGCCACCGGACACAACAACAACGCGATGAACCGGGGCGTATTGCAGGCGGCGCGAAAGTATGTGAAGGACGGCAAATTCAGCGAGGGCGCATTGAATCGCGTCGAGGCTGTGATTCGCACCTTTGACCCGTGCCTGAGCTGCTCAACTCATGCCTTTGGACAGATGCCGCTGGCGATGACGCTGGTCTCCGCCGATGGCGAAGTTGTGGACCAGGTGGTACGCTAAGGAATCTCTGATCAAGTCGATGTTTTTGAAAGGGCACGACTTTAGTCTTGCCGCCAGATGGTAGATAGTAGTATGGGCTTTAGCCCCTGAGGGAATGTTCCTGCAACCACTAGCATTCCCTCAGGGGCTAAAGCCGCGTCTATATTTGGCGATCATGCGGCACGGCTAAAGCCGTGCCCTTTCAGAGCAACGGAGCTATTGATGACCGAGCAAAAGGCCCGATGTCTCATTCTTGCTTGCGGCAATACGCTGCGCGGGGATGATGGCATCGGGCCATTTCTTTGCGCGTGGGCTGAAGAACGATTCGCCGGTGAACCCGGCGTGCGCGCCATCGCGAGTCATCAATGGACCCCGGACATGGCGGAAGATATCGCCTCAGCCGAGACCGTTCTCTTCATTGACTGCGCGCTCGATCAGGCTCCCGGTCAGCTTCTTCTCCGCGAACTCGTTCCGGCTCCTTTGAAGCCCGGCCTGGTTACGCATCACCTGGGCGCGCCCGAGCTCCTCCACACCGCACTGGAGCTCTTCGGCTCGCAGCCGCGAAGAGCATTTCTTCTCACGGTCGGAGCCGGAACGATTGAACTCGGCGAGAACTTCAGCCAGCCGGTGCTCGACGCAATTCCGCTGGCTTGCGCGAAGGTAGAAGAGTCGGTGACGCGACTGCTGGCTGCCGTGTAACGCTATTTGCTCTCGCGCGCGTAGCCCGCAAGCTTGAAGGCGTAGTCGTACTCTCCCTGCAGTGGTGCACCGAGAACGATTCTCGTATTCCCAGACTCCACCTTGGCGCCAAGTTCGTTCGTGTTGCCCAACTGGGTAATCTGGACTCCTGGCTTCACGGGAAGATCCTGGATCGTAATAGTCTGCCCTTTTGGCTTACCCAAGACCGTCACGTACAGATCGTCTCCCTTGCGCGTAAACCGCAGATCGTCGCCTTCCGCGCTCTTCCCTACTGCGTGCGTCCACGGCGTTGTGTCGTAGATGGCTTCGCCGTTCTGCTTGAGCCATGCGCCGAGTGCCTTGAGCCGCTCCATCTGCACTGGCGGAATAGTGCCGTCGGCCTCGGGGCCCACGTCGAGGAGCAGGTTTCCGTTTTTGCTGACGATGTCAACCAAAAGCGCGATGAGCTCTTCTGGAGCTATGGTTTCGGCTTCGCCTTCGGCACGGTTGTAGCCGAAGGAACGGCCCAGGCCGCGGCACTCTTCCCATTTCTTGGGGCTGATCTGATCGAGCTTCTGGTATTCGGGCGACTTGAAATCGGCATGGGCGATGCCGAAGCGGTCGTCGATAACGCCATCCGGTACGGCGTTGTAGTAGTCGGCTTCAACCTGTAGCGCGTTGCCGGTCTTCGGCCAGTCGATGTCGTTCCAAAGCACCTCAGGACGATAGCGGTCGATGAGCTCGTGGATTTGTGCGAAGGCGTATTTGCCGTAGGCCTCGGTTTCGGGCTTCACGGTTTCGTAGTCCGAGGACGTCATGATGGGGCCGGTCGAAAATGTCCAGTCATAGCCGCCGGAGTAATAGAGCCCCATGTGCAGACCCTGCTTGCGCACGGCTGCCGTCAGGTCGCCCACAATGTCGCGCTCGGCGTGCCGCGCGTCTTTTGGAAGCGTGGGGCTGGGGTTGGGCGTGGCGCTCGGCCAGAGCGTGAAACCCTCATGGTGCTTGCTGGTCAGGACCACATACCTTGCGCCCGCCTCGCGGAAGACGGTGGCCCACTGCTCCGGGCTCCACTTCTGCGACTCGCGGTTGAAGATGGGGGCGAAGTCGTAGTAGCCGAAGTCCGCGCCGAAGTGCTCGCGATGATAGGCCTCCGTGGGCGAGCCGGGAATGCGCATCACATTGAGGTACCACTCGGCGTAGGGGTTGTACTTTATGTAGTCGATATTGCGGAAGTCGTGCTCGGGGTGCGAGAGCGGCGCCCAGCCAGGCACCGAATAAAGACCATAGTGGATGAAGATGCCGAGCTTGGCGCCGGCATACCACTGCGGCAGGGGATGCGTATCGAGTGAGGCGATGGTGGGCTGGTATGTGACCTGGGCATGCGCGGAGGATGGGACGCAGGTCAACGCGCATGCTGCCAGGGTGATTCCGAAAAGCGATCTATTGCGAGCCATGGCTATTCTCCTTCGACCGTTGATTGATGGCGGGTTTGCCGATGGCAGGATGATAGTCGATCTCGCCGATGGTGGGCCAAAATGTTGGAGAGCGGCTGATTCGGAGACGCGCGACCGCCGGACACCTGAAAAGCACATGCAGGTGTTTCGACTCCCTGCGCTTCACTACGGTCGCTCAGGATGACAGCTTTTTCGGATTGAAACGCCGACGGCGGCAGCACCGAAGTGCGGCCGCCGTTGGCGTCAGTGAGAATCGGAGAGTTGGTTAGAACGCGGCTACCGTCTGACGCAGGCTGTAGGAGCTGAGCGTCTTGATGTAGTTGCCGCGGTCGAAGGGAGACGTGTCGGGGACGGAACGCCGGCTCAGACAGCCGCGCGTTTCGGCGAGCGTGGTGTACTCCCGCTTTTCCAGCCAGTAGCAGAGGTCGGCCAGCACCCGGCGAATGTGATCGATGCCGTGGATGTGGAGTGCGGAGGCCATCATGGCAACGCTGCCGCCGGCCATGATGCTCTTCAGCACATCCTCGGCGGAGTGCACGCCACCCGTGATCGCGATATCGACGCCGACGTGGCCGTAGAGGATGGCCGCCCAGTGGAGACGGGGCAGCAGCTCGGAGGGCGTGGAGAAGTGCAGCGTGGGCCGCACCTCGAGGGCCTCGATGTCGAAATCGGGCTGATAGAAGCGGTTGAAAAGGACCAGTCCCGAAGCGCCCGCCGACTCGAGCCGCGAAGCGAGATTCGGGATGCTGGTGAAGGACTGCGAGAGCTTCACGGCGACCGGAACCTTGACCGCCTGGCAGACGCTTGAGACCAGATCGAGCAGTTGCTGTTCGAGAATGGCAGAGGTCTGGCTCTTGTCCGTGGCGAGTGCATAGGTGTTGAGTTCGATGGCGTGAGCGCCGGCTTGCTCAATCTCTTTTGCAAAGCGCACCCAGCCGCCGGTTGTGGCGCCGTTGAGGCTGGCCAGGACGGGAATTGCGACCGCCTCGCGGGCGCGGCGCAGATGCTCGAGGTAGACCTCGTGGGTCATGCGATAGTCGTCGAGGTCGGGCAAGTAGCCGAGCGACTCGGCGAAGGAATCGGTGCCGCGGGAGAGATCCTCATCCAGAGTGCCGGACTCAAGCGCCAACTGCTCCTCGAAAAGAGAGGTAAGCACGATGGCCGAGGCGCCCGCATCTTCCATGCGGCGAACGTTATCGATCGACTCGGAGAGCGGCGTGGACGCTACCACGATGGGACTGCTCAGCTTCAGGCCGAGGTACTGCATTGAAATGTCGATCATTCTTCTCCTCCGGCAGCCGTTGCCGCCAGTTTCGCTTCAGGCTTGGCTTCGACGACTTCAGGCGGAGCGATGTGCGGAGTCTCGCCGCGGCCGGGCATTGTGGCCCGCGCGGAGTAGACGCGCCACTGACGCTCGACGTCGTCCTGCGCTTCCTTGAGCAGTTCAGCCGCCAGTTCGGGATTGCTGCGCGCGAGCATGGTGTAACGAGCTTCGCGATAAGTGTATTCCTTGAGCCGGATTGTCGGCGCCTTGGAGTCAAGCTGGAAGGGGTTCTTGCCCGTCTCGCGCAGCGAGGGGTTGTAGCGCATCAGCGGCCAGTACCCGGACTGGACAGCGAGCTTCTGCTGCTCGAGGCCGTGGACCAGGTCGTAGCCGTGGGCGATGCAACTGGAGTACGCGATGATGAGCGACGGACCTTCGTGCGCCTCGGCCTCCTGGAAGGCCTTGATGACGTGGCTGTCGTTGCCGCCGATGGCGACCTGGGCCACGTAGACCGAGCCGTAGCTCACCGCTTCCATGGCGAGATCTTTGCGGCTATTGGGCTTGCCTGCGGCGGCAAACTTGGCGACCGCGCCGCGCGGGGTGGCCTTGGACATCTGGCCGCCGGTGTTCGAGTAGACCTCGGTGTCAAGCACCAGCACGTTGACGTTTTTGCCGGAGCCAAGGACGTGGTCCAGGCCGCCGAAACCGATATCGAAGGCCCAGCCGTCGCCGCCCAGGATCCAGACGCTCTTGCGGACCAGCGCATCGGCAATGGCCAGCAGGTTGCGCGCGTCGGACGTGTTGTTGCCGGCGAGCTTCTCGCGGAGGGCGAGAACACGCTGACGCTGCTGGTTGATTTCCGTCTCGGTCTTCTGAGGGGCGTGGAGGATTTCCGCTGCCAGCTCGACGCCGATGGCAGGGGCAAGGCGCTGTGCGAGCAGCTCGGCAAATTCCTTCTGCTGGTCGAGGCCGGTTCTGACGCCGAAGCCAAACTCCGCGTTGTCTTCAAAGAGCGAGTTGGACCAGGTTGGACCGCGGCCCTCGGCGTTCTTGGTGTACGGCGTGGTTGGCAGGTTGCCGCCGTAGATGGAAGAGCAGCCGGTTGCGTTGGTGATATAGAGCCGGTCGCCGAAGAGCTGGGTGAGCAGCTTGATGTACGCCGTCTCGCCGCACCCGGCGCATGCGCCGGAGAACTCGAAGAGCGGCTGCAGAAGTTGAAGGTCCTTTACCTGCGTGTGCGAGAGTTTGGAACGATCGACTTCAGGCAGTTCAAGGAAGAAGTCCCAGTTCTCGCGCTCGGATTCGCGCAGCGGGGCCTGAAGCGCCATGTTGATGGCCTTCTTGCTGGCGTCGCTCTTGTTCTTGACCGGGCAAACATCGACGCAGACGGCGCAGCCGGTGCAATCTTCAGGAGCGACCTGCAGAGTGTAGCGATCGTTCTCCATGCCCTTCCACTTGGGCTTGGCCCACTGGAAGGTGGCAGGCGCGCTGGCAGCGAGGTCGGAACTGTAGACCTTGGCGCGAATCACCGCGTGCGGGCAGACCATGACGCATTTGCCGCACTGGATGCAGATATCCTTGTCCCAGGCAGGGATGAACTGCGCGATGTTGCGCTTTTCGTACTGCGCGGTGCCTGTTGGGAAGGTGCCGCCCGCCGGAATGGCGCTGACGGGGAGCTGGTCGCCCTTGCCCGCGGCGATCTGGCCGAGCACGTTGCGGACAAACTCGGGCGCCTTAGGCGAGATGGACGGGATGAGGTCGAATTCAGAGGACACCGCGGAGGGCAGCTCGACTTTGTGTAGATGCGCGAGAGCCGCATCGACGGCGGCGAAGTTTTTGGCGACAACCGACTCGCCGCGCTTGCCGTAGGTCTTCTTGATGGCCTTCTTGATTTGCTCGATGGCTTCTTCGCGGGGCAGCACGCCGCTGATGGCGAAGAAGCAGGTCTGCATGATGGTGTTGATGCGCGTGCCCATGCCGGCTTCGCGGGCTACGGTGTAGCCATCGATGACATAGAACTCGATCTTCTTGTTGATCATGGCGCGCTGGGTGCTCTTGGGGAGCTGGCCCCAGACTTCGGCGGCCGAGTAAGGCGAGTTGAGCAGGAAGACCGCACCGGGCATGGCGGCTTCAAGCACGTCCATCTTCTCGAGGAAGCTGAAGTTGTGGCAGGCGATGAAGCTGGCTTGCGTAATCAGGTAGCTGGAGCGGATCGGGTTGGGCCCAAAGCGCAGGTGCGAGGTGGTCATGGAGCCGGACTTTTTCGAGTCGTAAACGAAGTAGCCCTGCGCGTAGTTGGGCGTCTCGCTGCCGATGATCTTGATGGAGTTCTTGTTGGCGCCCACGGTGCCGTCGGACCCTAGTCCGTAGAAGAGGGCGCGGACCGTCTTGGGATCTTCGGTGGAGAAGTTCGGATCGTAATCGAGACTGGAGTGATTCACGTCGTCGTTGATGCCGATGGTGAAGTGGTTCTTGGGAGCGGGCTTCGCCAGCTCGTCGAAGACGCCCTTGACCATGGCGGGCGTGAACTCCTTGGAAGAGAGACCGTAACGGCCGCCAATCACCTTGGGCATGGCGAAGGGCAGGCTGGCGGCGTTCTCGGCCAGGACGGTAAGGATGTCCTGATAGAGCGGCTCGCCGGCGGAGCCGGGCTCCTTGCAGCGGTCGAGGGTGGCAATGGACTTGACGGTCTTGGGCAGGGCGGCGATAAAGGCGCTGGTGTCGAAGGGCCGGAAGAGGCGGATTTTGAGCAGACCGATCTTTTCGCCCTGCTTGACCATCAGGTCGACGGCTTCTTCGGCAACATCGGCGCCGGAGCCCATCAGGATGATGACGCGCTCGGCGTCGGGAGCACCGTAGTAATCGAACAGGCGATAGGCGCGTCCGGTCTGGACGGCGAAGCGGTCCATCACGGATTGCACGATGGCCGGAACGGCATTGTGGTAAGGAGTGCAGGCTTCGCGAGCCTGGAAGAAGACGTCCGGATTCTGCGCGGTGCCGCGGAGGATGGGGCGGTCGGGAGTCAGGGCGTTCTTGCGGAAGTTGATGAGGTACTGGTCATCCACCATGGCGCGGATGGTTTCATCGCCGATGGGGAGGATCTTGGCGACCTCGTGCGAGGTGCGGAAGCCATCGAAGAAATGGATGAACGGAATGCGGGACTCGAGGGTAGCGATCTGCGCCACCAGGGCGAGATCGTGAACTTCCTGGACCGAATTCGAGGCCAGCATGGCCCAGCCGGTCGAGCGGCACGCCATCACGTCCGAGTGGTCGCCGAAGATGGAGAGGGCATGCGTGGCCAGGGTGCGGGCGGTCACGTGCATGGTGGCCGGGGTGAGTTCACCGGCAATCTTGAACATGTTGGGGATCATGAGCAGCAGGCCCTGCGAGGCGGTGAACGTGGTTCCAAAAGCACCTGCCTGCAATGCGCCATGAAGCGCGCCCGCGGCGCCGCCCTCGCTCTGCAGTTCTTCCACGATGGGCAACGCGCCCCAAATATTTCTCTTTCCCTCTGAGCGCCACTGATCGGCCCACTCGGCCATCGGCGACGAGGGGGTAATCGGGTAGATCGCGACCACTTCGGAGAGACGATAGGCAACCGAGGCGGCGGCCTCGTTCCCATCGAGAATTACCATACTTCCTGCTGACTTCTCTTCACTCATTCCGTATCCCTCATTGCGCGGTCCAGGGTGATCAACCGCTAGGGTGAGTGTCGTTCCCGGGGGTGGCGCGCGGCAGTGATGAGGGACACAGGGTGGGCAAGTATTCCCACATTATGAAATGAGTTTCATGAAGTGAACGTGAATTTCATCCCGAGAGTCGCGCCCTTCACCTGTTCTCGAGGGCGTGGCTCTGAAAGTTCCGTCCGATCAGGACGTCGGGCACGATACTTTCCGAGCCCTGCTCTCGAGTTTCACACCTTCAGCCAACCTTGCCACACCTGCGGTTTTCTCGTAATCTGGGGGTCATGGAAGTTCCCTTCACACCCGAACTCGAAGCGAAGCTGGCGCAAACTGCCGCTCAGCAGGGCCGCAATCCCGATGAGTTGGTAAGGCAAGTCATGGCCCGGTATTTCGACGAGGAAAGCCGCTTCATTGACGCGGTGAACCGTGGCGAGAGAGAGTTACTGCACGGCGAGTCCCTGACCCACGAACAAGTGGGCCAGCGCCTTGAACGGTTCTTGCGGCCCTGATGGAAGTTCGCTGGTCCCTGCCCGCAGCCGAAGACTTGGAACATATCTGCGAGTGGATCGAACGCGACAACCCCGAAACAGCCCGCCGCGTCGCCCGAACCGCAGATTGCTGCATCGGTATAAATATACTTGGCTCATCAAGCCGATTTGCAAGCAATTAGCAGCATAAGGCTAGAGGTCAATCGGATTGACGTAGGTTTTATTGAGCCGTTCCGTTTCAAGGTTGGATTCAATCTCGTCTAGCTTTTCTTGCAGGCCGTCCAGTTTTCCATCTAGTTCGTCTAGCCGTTTTCCGAGTGCTTTCCCTAGATCCGAGATCGAATAAGCAACAAAAACGACGACCGCAAGCACCGCGAAAAATGGTTCCCATTCTTTCATTGTGCCTTCCCTCAGGTGCCGCTATTATATGCAGTAAAGTGCGTTGACGGTGGGAACGCACTTTGGAGGAGGATGGCCAATGAATGTCGGACAGAGACTCGCAATCGAATATGTAGAGCACAAGTTGCAATGGACGCCAAGATCTTTGAGGCTTGAGCGGGCTAGCCTCGTAAGGATGATAAGGCTAATGAAGCAGTGGTATAAATAGAAAAGCCGCGCCTGCCGGGTGCCCCAGGTCTCGCCTTTGAGACATGGGAAACCAAAGACTTCAATCCGGCGGGTGGCCCGCCCTTAGATCAGCGAAAAAAGCGCGAGTGCCCCATCCTTTCGCAGTTTTATCGCGGAAGGGTGGGAGACCACGGACTTCAATCTTCCGTTTCCCGCCTCGGTTGCTTTTGCCCGCGTTCTTTCCTATGCTCTATGCATGGAATTACTCACCCCTGACGAGCTTACCCGTCTGACTCCCCCGGAGCGCCTTACGTTGATCTCGCAACTCTGGGACAGTTTGGAAGACGGCCACGTTCCCCTGACAGCCGCGCAGCGGGTTGAGCTTGACCGTCGCCTCGCATCGCTCGACCAGGACCGTCGCGAAGGCATCACCTGGACGGCTTTGAAGGCCGAGCTCGAGCAGCGCTGCCCGTAGTGCATCCGGTTATCTTCACCCAGCCCGCCCAGGCCGAGTTGATTGACTCGCGACAAAAAGGCGAAATGGCAGGGGGTTCGGGATCGCCGCTCAGCCCGCCAATCCCTCCACCAGCGCCGTCCACTCGTCTTCAAGTGCCGGCCGGTAAAAGGCGCGCCCGGCGCGGGCGTACCAGTAGTCAGCGTTTGAGCCAGCTCCCTCTTTGCGGTGCAGGTAGGCGTGAACGGCCATGCCTTCGCGGGTCTCAAGCTCATCAACCAGCCCGTGGGCGTGGGCCCAGTCGCCCTTTGCGTCCCACCAGAGGGCGGCCAGGGGAGCGGAGAGGCCGGGGGGCGGCGTCTCCTGGATGAGGGATGCGCGGAAGTCGGCGGCGGCATTCATTGGACTCTTGTAACACCCGCCTCTTGCGCCGCGCAACGAACTCTTTCCGATTGATCCGGCTCAAAAAAAACTGGATCGAGGCAAAACGAGCGGCCCTCGCGCATTACAGATAATTGCCGGGCGGGGGCGCAGAATGAGGATATGGCACTCCTCCAGTCTCCCGCGGCGAATTCAGGAAAACTCCTGTCCGAGGAGCCGTTTTTCCGCCCCAATTCGCATGTACCCCCCGTACCCTCTACCCCCGGCATATTCTCAAGAAATAACCCGTCACCCTAGCCGGCATCGAATGAATCACTTTGAGATCTCCACTCTTGACACGCCCTCAAAAACACCCGCGATTTTGCCCCGTTTTCTTTCAAAGAAAGGCCATTTTGGCCCCTGAAACCCCTGTTTTTTGCCCTGAGAAGTGACCTTTTCCGTGGATCGGAATTTGAGAGGCTTCTCCACCGGAGAAGCCTTGATCGCACGAGTTTCCGAACATCCCTCCAAAGGCCAGATATTCGCTTACCTGTTCTTGGCGACTTCTTCCACAGTAACCGGATCGAGAAACGGCATAGCGGCGCGGAGTTTCTTGCCGACGATCTCGACGGGGTGCTTGGCTTCGGCTTCGCGGAAGGCCAGGAATTCTTTGCGGCCGGAGTTCTGGTCGGCGAGGAAACGCTTGGCGAAGCTGCCGTCCTGGATTTCGGTGAGGATCTGCTTCATCGCCTTCTTGCTCTCCTCGTTGATGACGCGGGGGCCGCTCACGTAGTCGCCCCACTCGGCGGTATCGGAGATGGAGTAGCGCATGTAGGCCAGGCCGCCGCGGTAGATCAGATCCACGATCAGCTTGAGCTCGTGCAGCACCTCGAAGTAGGCGCTCTCGGGCTGGTAGCCGGCTTCGGTGAGGGTCTCGTAGCCCGCCTTGATAAGCGCGCTGACGCCGCCGCAAAGCACCGCCTGCTCGCCAAAGAGATCGGTTTCGGT
>Ga0182030_10026090_pt1 | contig 10603 bp, 9 predicted proteins | sample 812S3MmetaG_FD_121299 | JGI IMG/M metagenome (GOLD analysis project Ga0182030, IMG submission 121299) | Permafrost microbial communities from Stordalen Mire, Sweden - 812S3M metaG (Illumina Assembly) | ecosystem: Environmental > Terrestrial > Soil > Wetlands > Permafrost | place: Sweden... | reverse complement strand
GATTATGATTATGATTACGATTAAGATTAGGAAATGAAGAAGTACTGGCATGTGATGAAGATCGGGACGGAGAACCAGCTTGTGTACCGGTTCAACTTCTTTTTTCGCGCGGCGGTGTCGCTGGTTCCGCTGATGGCCACGATTTACCTGTGGCAGACCATTTACGGCGGGAAAGGAGGGGACGTGGGCGGCTATTCGCTGGCGGCAATGATCTCGTATTATCTTCTGGTAACAGTCGTGGACACGCTGACGGCGGTGAATGAGGACGACTGGCAGATCGCGGCGGACATCAAGGACGGCAATATCAGCCAGTTTCTGCTTAAGCCGATTGATTATCTTTATTACCGGATTTGCCTTTTTCTTTCGGGGAAGATGATCTTCACGTTGGTTTCGGTCGTGCCGGTTGGGATTTTCATGGTGTGTTTCCGGCATTATTTTGTGGCTCCGCCGGGGTGGGGGATGACGGGGTGCTTTTTGTTGTCGGTTGTGCTGACGGGATGCTTGCAGTTTTTTATGTCGTACACGATGGCATTGCTGGCGTTTTGGCTTCTGGAGGTTTCGACGATCATCTTTGTGTTGTTTGCGTTTGAATACATTGCCGGGGGGCATTTGTTTCCGCTGAATATCCTGCCGCCCGGGCTGGAATTCTTTCTGAATTGCACGCCGTTTCCGTATCTGCTGTATTTTCCGGTGAGTGTGTATTTGGGGCAGGTGGGCGGAGCGGAGTTGTGGCGCGGGCTGGCGATCCAGGCGGGGTGGGTGGTGTTTTTTTACTTTGTCGCAAAGTGGGTGTGGCGGCGCGGAATCCGCACTTATACGGCGGTGGGGGGATGACGGCATGAGCGCAAAAGCAACCGGGCAGATTCGTCGGCACTGGGGGATTTACCAGGCGCTGTGGCGGAATTCGGTGGCGCGGGAGATGAGTTTCAAGAGCAATTTTCTAATGTGGCTCGTGGTGGAGTTTCTATGGTTCGGGCTGCAATTGAGTTTTATCAGCGTGATTTACCTGCACACGGATCACATCGGAGATTGGACGAAATGGGAGGTGCTGATGCTGGTGGGGGCGAGCCACTTCATTCAGGAGATTTTTCAGGCGCTGTTCCAGACGAACTGCGTCCAGCTTTCGGAACTGATCCGCACGGGGAAGCTGGATTTCATGCTGCTGCTGCCGGTGAATACGCGGTTTCTGATTTCGTTGCGGCAGGTGGACTTGGGAGGATTTGTGAACGCGGCTTTGGCGCTGGCGGTGATGGGCTGGGCGGCACGGCAACTGCACCTGGTCCCTTCGGTGGCGCAGGTGGCGGGGTTCTTCCTTCTGTGCGCGGCGGGGGTTGTGGTGCATTACTCGCTGATGTTTCTGCTGGCGAGCGTGTCGTTCTGGACGGTGCGGGCGCAGGGGATTGTCTGGGGGTATTACAATTTGTTCAACATCGCGCGGCTGCCGGACGCGGCGTTTCATGGTTTCTTCAAGGCGTTTTTCCGGTTTGGGATTCCGATGTTGCTGGTGGCGAACGTGCCGGTGAAATTGCTGATCAGGCCGCTGGAATCGCCGCTGGAAATGGGGTTGCTGGTGGTGATGAGCGCGGCTTGTTTTGGGTTGTCGGAGGTTTTCTGGCGGGTGTCGGTGAAGCGGTATACGAGCGCGAGCGCGTGAGATTTTCGGGGTTTTGGCAGGTATTTGGCGGGTTTTCGCAGACGGGGCTTGACAATTTTGGGGATGGGGTGTAAATACATTGTAATTACATTGCATTGGCATTTGAGATACAGGAGATTTACATTATATGGACTTTGATTGGAATAATCCGCCGTTCAATCTGGACCCGGTGCTGTCGTTGGAGCATATCGAGGAGTCGTTTGAGGATCCGTTCGCAGTGAGGCTGCTGCCGGATTCGCCGCGGTTCGAGAAACAGGCGCGGTTTTTTAATCTGGGGGTCGCGACGAATGGGTTGGGGGTCTTTACGGTGTTTCGGACGAATGGGAAGCAGGCGCGGGTGATTTTCGCGCGTCCTTTTGAGCGGGAGGAGAAGTTTCTGTATCAGCGGCAGCTTTCGCACACGCTGCAAAGTCAGTGAGGGATTGAGATTAGGATTAAGATTATGATTAGGAGAAATTCAAAGTGAATGCCATTTCGAATTGGGAGGATGTTCCGCTGTTCGACCGCGAGGAGGCGGAGGCGGCGTTTTGGGCCGATAACCGGATCGAGGTGCGGCTGATGGAACGGTCGGTCGTGGCGGCGAGCGAGATGGCGGATTCGGTGTCTATCACGTTGCGGATGGACCCGCGGATGTTGACGCGGATCAAGCGGATGGCGCGGTCGCGGTTTCTGAATTATCAGAGCATGATGAAGCAGTGGCTGAGCGAAAGGATGGAACAGGAGATGCGGGAGCAAAGGACGGAGAGGCGAGTCAATGAATCAATGAATCAGTGAGTGTGCCCGGAAAGTTCGATGTGATGAAAATAGAGAAGACACAATTTGGAGCGCGAAGGGTTGCAACCGGGGGAAAGGAGCCACGGATTACACGGATTGCACGGATGGGGGAATCTGGAATTGAGGCAGAGGGGCAACGCGGCACGCGGCGCGGGTTCACGCTGGTGGAGTTGCTGGTGGTGATTACGATCATGGGGATTATTGCGGCGATGGTGGTGGGGATGAGCGCGATGGCGGGGCGGAAGAAACGGGACACGGTGGTGACGGCTATGAAGGCCAGGCTGGTGCTGTTTATTAACACTTACCAATCGAAAATGGGGTTCTTTCCGCCGGATAATGCAACGAATGCGCTTTGCGACCTCACTACCCCCGCCGGCCTCCAGGCATACGAAGTATCCACCGGGATGAATTCGTTGATTTATGAACTGACGGGGGCACCCAACACAGCGACCAGCACTTTTCAGGCCTTTGACGGATCGCTCATTACAAGTTCGATGATTAGCAATTTGTGCGGAAGGGGGGGCATCGCGAATTCACTGCCGGATGAAGTGCATGTTTTTTACCAGCCGCTCCCGAATCCGAAGGACTATTTGGTGATCAATGGGCTTAAGCAATTGGTCGTGCCGGTGGATCTGGAGGGGAATACGACGAATTTCTGGCATTATGACTGCTCGAATCCGAAACGGCATAATCCGCATGGGTTTGATCTTTGGGCGGAGTATTCGGCGGGGACGGATAAAGCGGGGAACCCGATTATCATCACCAACGGCAACTGGAATATGGCGTCACAATGAAAAGCGAGGTTGATAATTTTGAGCGAAGCGGCTGCCAAGCCTTGAATTGGGTCGGCGCGGCAGCACCGCCCTACCTTGGGATGGAGACGCGGCTCGGCGGGAGCCTCGACCTACCGGAAGAGCAAATCCGCAAACCCCAATCCGCAATCCGCAACTTGCCGCGTCGAAGCGAAGCGAAGACGGATCCGCATCCCGCGCGGAAAACGAAAGCGCAAAAAACGCAAAGACAGAAAGCTCTTCCCCCTCTGCGCTCTCTGCGATCTCTGCGGTTAAATCCGAACCCCGCAATCCGCAATCCGCAATCCGCAATCGAGTCAGGGCTCGACAGAGTCTCGCCCTACCGTTTTCGGTTTGGCTGCCACAGGGCGTTCACGATTATTGAGATGTTGGTGGTGGTGACGATTATCGGGTTGATGGCGGCGATCGCGTTGCCGCATTTGCCCGGGATGCAGCGGGCGAATTCGATGACGACGGGGGTGCAGCAAATGCTGGCGGATTGCGCGCTGGCGCGGCAGTTGGCGATGTCGCACCGCACGACTGTTTATATGGTTTTTGTACCGCCGTATCCGTCGCCGTGCTGGAGCGGTGGTCCGAGCGACGAGCCAAACAGTTACACGAACCTGCTGGCGCATCAGTACAGCGCATACGCGCTGGTGAGTTTGAGGAGCGTGGGGGACCAGCCGGGGCAGGCGAATGCGCAGTATTTGTCGGAATGGAAGGCGCTGCCGGACGGGGTGATTGTCGCGCCATGGAAGTTCACGGGAACAGGCACCGTTCCTGTGCATTCCACAAACTCGCTGGCGGGGACAACTTTTGTTTTTAATGTCAACCCGTTCCCTGAATCGGCCAACGTCGCGTTTCCGTTTCCGGATGTTGATGATACGCCCGTTGCCATGCCTTACATCGGTTTCAACCCGCTCGGGCAGTTGACGACCAATGGGGATGAATATATCCCGCTGGCACGGGGGAGCGTTTTCTACGTTCCGGGTTCCAGCAACCCGCAAGCGCAGGCGAATGAAACCCCGGGCGGCAATTCGACGAATAATTGCAACCTCATCCATCTTGATTGGCTGACGGCGCGGGCGAAAGTGGAAAGGAATCAGCAGCGATGAGAACCAAGTGCGACAGTGCTTTAACAGGAGGAAACAGAGGGAACAGAGAGAGGAAGCTCACGGCTCGGTGGGAGCGCCGCCCTGCCAGGATGGGAATTGCACGATCGAGTTACGGCTCGACGGAGTCTCGCCCTACCATTCGTTGCATGGGGGCGTTTACGATGATTGAGATTGCGATTGCGATTGGGGTGATTGGGTTTGCGCTGGTGGCGATTATCGGGATTTTGCCGGCGGGGCTGAATGTGCAGCGGGATACGCACGAGGATCTGGTGGTGGGGCAGGATGGGCCGTTTTTTCTGGAGGCGATTCGGAACGGGGGGTCGGCGCTCGGACCGGGGACCAGCACAAGCCTGGATTTTCTGACAAATTATGTGGATTCGATCACGGTTGGAGCGAACACATACACGACCAATATGAGCGGCCAGATGATTCTCGGTTTGTTGAGCACGCCGGGAACGAATGTGACGGCGAAGATACGCGGGCTGACGGGGGTGGCTACGGAACAAAATGGGTCGAATGCGATTACGGCTTTCCGGTATTACATGAACGTGGAGGTTAAGGCGATTAGCTCGATTTCACCCACGACGCTGGCTTCCGCGAATGATCTGCAATACCTTTCGACGAATCTCTACGAGGTGCGGCTGAAGTTTAGCTGGCCGGTGCGGCCGAACGGGGCAGTGGGGCCTGGACGGCAGAGTTACCGGAGCATGGTTTCGGGTTCTTTGCAGCCTGACACGAACGGTTTGCCGACGCTGTGGTTTTTCCAGCCGAACAATTACCAATGAAAACCAAGCGCGCAATCCAGGATCGGGAGGCGGGTTTTTGCCGCATTTGGAGTGCGGCGGCTTGCCGCCGCTTTGTTCCCCGTAATTTGCACCTGATCCGAAAGCGGGAGCAAGCTCCCGCACTCCAAATTTGCAACGGTTGTCTCTCCGCGAGGGAACCTGTGACTTTTTGGAGTGCGGTGGCTTGCCGCCGCTTTGCTCCTCGTAATTGGCGCCTGATCCGAAAGCGGGAGCAAGCTCCCGCACTCCAAATATTCCGCAAGCCGCAATCCCTCCGGGCTGGAAGCCCCTCCGGGCTGGAAGCCGCAATCCGCAGTTGCAGCGGGTTGACGGTGATTGAGATGCTGGTGTCAACGACGTTGCTGGCGGTGATCGTGATTGGGTTGACGGCGATGTTTGTGGAGACGCAGCGGGCTTTCAAAGCGGGCGTCCGGCAATCCACAACGGCGGACGCGGGGCGGACAGTGATTGAAATGGTGGGGAATGATTTGTCGCAGGCGTCGGATGCGGGGATGCTTGGGGTTACAAACCTCTTTTGGAGCTGGTTCACCAGCAATTACACATACAACTATCAGGATTTGCCTGCGAACGTGTATCGGACCAACCAACAGCAGGAGATATTTGTGCTGGTCCACACGAATACCGAGTGGATGGGCATCGGTTACGCAGTGAGCAATTGGGCGCCGGGCGTCGGCACCTTGTATCGCTACCTGGTTTCGACCAACACGCCACAGCTCACGAATAACATTCTATTTGACGGGTTTGACGCCGCCGCAGGCTCGCAGCAGTTTGGCCCCCATTTTGACCGCGTGGCTGACGGGGTGATCCACCTTAAGATCCGGGCATTCGACCGGTTCGGAAATGAGTTTGAAGAGGGGGAGGATTACGCGTACGCCAACGCGTTCTACGAGTTCGGCTATCCGGCGGCGGCTTATACGAATGATTTTTATGTGCCGGCGGCGGGGCTGCCGAACAGCATTCAATTGGAAGTCGGTGTGCTGGAGCCGGAGACGTTTGAACAATTGCGAGCGTTGCCGGCCGGCAGCCCGGCGCAGAAGGCATTTTTGGGGAGGGCTGGGGGGCATATACAGATTTTCCGGCAGAATATTCCGATTGCGGCAGCAAGCAGATGAACACATATCCCATTAAGTCAAAGAAGCCTTGCTTGAGCCAAATCGAGTTTGGGCTCGACGGAGTCTCGCCCTACCGTCGGGGGGAATTCGCAATCCGCAATCCCTCCGGGCTGGAAGCCCCTCCGGGCTGGAAGCCGCAATCCGCAATCGGCGAACGGGGTGTTGCGCTGGTGATAACGCTGCTGATGTTGTCGGCGATTACTTTTCTGGCAGTGGCGTTGTTGGTGCTCACGCGGAGCCAGCGGGAGCAGGCCACGGCATCGCTGGACGTGGAAACGGCGAAGGCCATGAGCGAAGCGGCGCTGGCGCGCTCGCAGTCGCAGATCATTGCGCATATGAAGGGGCAGGGGGATTTGTTTAATTTTGATTACATGGTGTCGCGGAATTATATCAATCCGAATGGGTTTAACATCGGCGAGATCGGGATATACGATGCTACCAATGTTAATTATGATGCTGCGCAAACCAACGGCAACCCAGCCGCCGTGGCGCAGAACATCGCCAATCTCTTCTACGATCCTCGGCCGCCTGTGTTCATCAGGACCAATTTCAACAATCTTGGCGCGCTTTATGACTTTCGTTTTTATGTTGACCTGAATCGGAATGGGAAGTTTGAACCCAGCGGATTGATGCCGCTGACCAACGATGGCGGAGGACGCGTCCTGGATGCCAACAGCAACACGGTCTTCGCTTATTTGAATGGGGAACCGGAGTGGATTGGGGTGCTGCAATACCCGGATTATCCGCATTCGGCCACCAACCGATTTATAGGGCGGTATGCGTTTGTTGTGCTGCCCATGGGGAAGATGCTGGATTACAATTTTATTCACAATTATTCTAAATCCTTTGCTGGTCTCACCACGACAATGCCATATTCGGGCAGCACCTCTGTGGACGGATTTGTGCGGGACCAGGGCGTGGGGCCGTGGGAGTTGAACCTCGCGGGGCTGCTCTGGGGCGTGGATAGCAATGCCTACACGAGGCCTCCGGCCATCCTGTACAATTATGTGCAGGGGATTGCTCCCAACATTGGGTGGGCTTTTGACGACGCTTATTCCTTTCTCCGCTTTCGGTATGCCCCAAACTATTTCTCTTCCTATACCTATGGTTCTCCGTACCCATCGTCTGCCAACTTAGTTTTTAGCGGTAACTGGCCGTCCTTGTATGGCATTGATGAATACGGCACCGGATCGTTGTTTCCGGCAGTTAATTATAATTCCGCCGGTTATCCGTGGCCTGGCAGCTATAGCCCCAATAACTTCTACGATATCCAGGACGTGTTCGACCCCACCAAGACGTCGACAAACTTTATCAGCCGCTTAATGCAGGCCGGGTCCGTGAGTAATTCTTACGACCGTTATATGTTCCTGCGGCTGCTGGCCTCGATTGGCTCCGGCTCGGCGCCGGAACTGCAAACTTATGTCTATGGGGATGTTGTGACCACCAATCCGGCAGTCCAGCCGCCAACACTGCTGCGGACGAAGGTCAACCTGAACTGGGACAACAGCTATCAAATCTCCAACAACCTGAACACTTCGCCGACGGTATTGGTGCCGTGGACGGCGGAGACGAACGGGGCGCTGGCTTTTTTCTACAATGCCGCCGAGAGTTTGCTGCGCTCGCAGAATTTCCGGTTTACCAATGGTTTGGACACGAATGGCAATCCAATTATAGCTTACAATCATTTTGGGGTGACGAACATCCCGATATACAACTCCACCAACCCGAGTATTCGATACACGGAACAAATTCATCGCATGCTGCAACTGGCGGCGAACATTTACGACGCATCAAGAATAGACAACTACGCACTCGGAGATGGGGTCGGTCCGACCGTGCTTCCTCAGCCGTCGGTTTTTCGGCCAGTTGTTTACACCACGCACACGAACAATGTGTACGCTGCCTATATCGGGGGATATGTTAGCGTGACAAACGACGCCCTCGCTCGAATCCAGAAGATGATGCCTACAGGACCGAATCAGTTTCCTTTGCTCAAGATGCCGTCAGATTCGACCATTACAGCCGATGACAATGTTTGGGGCATCCCGTGGGTGGTTGGCGCGGTGAAGGGTTTGCCCGCTTTCGACCGTTTCGTGGCCAACACATCGTGGATGGTGACGCGGAAGCTGCTGTTCAGGAGACAATATACTATCAACGCGGGCCGCACCAACGGCCTGCCGAACAAGCCTCCGCAGTACACCAATCAATTCTTTATCATGTCCGTCACCAATAATTTTGGCATTGACGCCTGGAATTCCTACGCGGAGGATGTCCATGCACCGTTGCAGATATTCGCCACTACCGTAGCCTCCATCACGCTTACCAACAACTCCCTCCTCCACCCTGCGTGGTTCGTCACGAATTATACCGTCTCAACCAGTCAGCTTGGAACGAATTTGACTTATTGGCGGGGTTCCGGATCGCGGACCAATCCCACGATGTCCGACGGGATGCTGGCGTTCCTGCAAACCAATATAGCGACCATGCAACCGGCCTATTTTTCGGAAAGCGCTGATGAATTTGTCCCTGTGTATGGGACCACGAACACGAATTCCATAAACACAAATTCCACCGGTTTTGGCTATAATCTTGGCAGGTTTCTACCCGGCGATCTGCAACAGACCGCTTGGCCGGTGTACAACTGGGGCCTGACTGTGACCAACTGGGTGATGTATGCCATGGTGCATCCTGTTGACGGGACAACTAACAGCGGGAAAGTTTATGATTTCGTCAATCTGGGGCCATTCGGAACGACCTTTATGCTGAGGAATCTGCTTTATTCGGGAACAAATGCAGGCTCGATCCCGGTGCAAGGCGCCGGGGCGGTCGCGTCGGCTGCGACCTATTGGGATCCGACCTTTGTGAGTTCGAATCTTCCATCCGTGGGAGTGCTTAATCAAATAACAAATGGCATACAGAATGACGCCTACTTTGCCGCTGAAATTGCCGGAACCGTCGTTACCAACCGGAGGGGCGGGATCAACTCGAATCTTTATTTTAGCTGTTCCAATGATGTCGCCGCCACGTATCCGCCGCCGCCCAGCGTGACTGTGTGGGCGCATACATTGCTGGTGAATGATCCGCTGGTGCATTACACGGTGGGGGACCTGACATTGCCGGGGCCGGTGTCCGCCTCTGACAGCCAGATACTGGGGGAAAATCAACACAGCGAACCGTGGCCCTTGAATAACACAATAGCCCAGAGACAGTGGAGCGGCTACAACATGACGCTGAAGGACCCGCTGATAATCGGCTCGGATGACTGGAATTTCCATACCGGCCTGTTCCCCTCGGTCGGGCTCCTGGGCCGGGTGCATCGGGGGACACCCTGGCAGACAGTGTTCTTGAAGGCGGACCCGCCCCAGTTTGTCAATGGGGTGAACCAGAATCAGCAGGCGTGGATTGGCCACTGGGTGAGCACGCTGGACACGTATCCGACGAACGATTACGGACTGGTGGACCTGTTCACCGCCGCACCGAGCGACAACGCGGCGCGGGGGTTGGTTTCGGTGAACCAGACCAATGACGGGCCGTGGTATGCGCTTCTGGCGGGGGTTGCGGTGAATAATACGCCCCCACCGGCCGGCCACAGCATTGGGCCTCCCCCAATCGCCATTCCCCCTCCGGTTGTGGATCCAACCGGCATCGCGCCTCTGCTATATGGCGTGACCGTCACCAACTTCGACGACAATGGCGTGCAATTGCTGAGTACAATTGCCGGGATCAATGCGATTCGGAGCGCGCAGCCGGACGGGGTGTTCCACAACATTGGGAGCGTTTTCAATTCGCCGATGCTGACGGTCAGTTCGCCCTACTTGAACGCGTCGAACTCACTGACTGGATATTTCAAGGACGAGGAGGTGGAGGCGATACCGCAGCAGGTGGCGGGGTTGCTGAAACTTGGGCAGCCGCAATTTGTGATTTATTGCTATGGGCAGGCGCTGAAGCCGAAGGATATTTATTTTGGCAGCCAGCCCAATTTGTTCAATCTTTGCACGAATTATCAGATCACCGGGGAGTATTTGACGCGGGCGGTATGCCACGTGGTTGGGGACCCGGCGGCGGCGAATGTGAAGTTCCAGGTGGACAGCGTTAATATTATTCCGGCGGATTGAGGTTTGATACGGGAGATTAAGATTATGATTAAGATTATGATTAAGAGGTCAGAGGTCAGAGGTCAGAGGTCAGAGGTCAGACCTGATTGGGGCTCGACTGGGTCTCGCCCTGCCAGGGGTGTTCTAAAGTATGGAGTGCGGGAGCTTGCTCCCGCTTTTGGATGCGTGACTCCTCCTCAATCGGAGCAAGCTCCACTTGGAAAAGCGGCGGCAAGCCGCCGCACTCCATACTTTAG
>Ga0182030_10026088_pt1 | contig 10603 bp, 7 predicted proteins | sample 812S3MmetaG_FD_121299 | JGI IMG/M metagenome (GOLD analysis project Ga0182030, IMG submission 121299) | Permafrost microbial communities from Stordalen Mire, Sweden - 812S3M metaG (Illumina Assembly) | ecosystem: Environmental > Terrestrial > Soil > Wetlands > Permafrost | place: Sweden... | reverse complement strand
TGTTCGGCGTGAGATTGTGTGGCAAAGTCGGGATCGTCGCGGCGACGGTGCAGTTCATAGGAAGCCGAAGCCGTTCCGATCGGCCCCTTTTTGCTGTCCACCAAAGTCACGCGTACACTCAACGTGCCGAAATCGACGCCAGCCACAATGGTCATGAAGAATCCCCAGGTAAACGCTTACTTGTCCGAAAAACAAGCCTACACCATTTGCCAGGGAATTTGCCCAAGGGCACTCTCAAATTACTTGTTTATTCCGTACTTCTTCGATCCGGGCAGCATTCCCTTTATGGTGGTCATCAGACCCGGTTTGGACGCCGTGGGCTTTGCAGCCGTCGGCGGACTGGGTACAGAAGCAGGCGCAGAAGTATTCTTCGTGCCCACCTGAGACGCACCCACCGGGGCGGGCGATGGACTTTGTGTTTTCACTGGCGCTGCCTCGGGACTGCCAGGCGTCTTCGGCTGTGGCGTCGCAATCGGCCCACCCACAACACTGGCGCCTTTCAAATCCGGCATCGGGCCTTCCTGATTTTTCACCAGGATTGAAATTCTCCGATTCGATGGATCGGTCGGGTTATTCTTCACACGCAAAAGCTGGTCTGCGTAGCCTCTGACCTGCGTGACTTGGTCGGAACGCACGCCATCCTGCTGCAACAGCCTCCGCGCGGAGTTTGCGCGATCTGCGGAAAGTTCCCAATTGCTATAGTTGCCGCCTTCGGAATACGGCGTCGCATCTGTATGGCCTTCGATTAAGAGGTTATTCGGCAGGGTCTTCAACTCTGTCGCCAACAACGACAACAACTCCTGCCCGCTCTCGCTGAGAGAAGCACTTCCGCTCTGATAGAACGTCCCGTCCTTGCCCTCGAGCAATTCAATACGCAGCCCTTCGGGAGTGATCGTAATCTCAATCTGCTTGAGGAGTTTTTCCAAGTCCTTCTTGGCCTTGATCTCCTGCTCCAGTTTCTCTTTCAGCTTTTGAAGGTCGTCGTTCGATGCAATCGTTACCGTTTCGCCAGTGCCAGTCATGGTCGTACCAAGCAAGCTGCCTGTGCCTTTCGGATCGTTGAAGTATCCGGCAACGGCCTTCTTGACTTTGTCGCTCGAACCCATCAGCCAAAGCACGATAAAAAGCGACATCATAGCCGTCACAAAGTCCGCGTAGGCCACTTTCCAAGCGCCGCCGTGATGGCCGCCGTGGCCGCCCTTTTTTTTGATCACGATGATGGGTTGAGACTTGCTCGGTGCCATGTTTGTGCGCTTCCCCGAATCTTCCTGGTTTAAGCCGCCTGCGCCGCCCCGCCCGCCTGGTTCTTGCAGCTCTTCTCCATCTCGTCAAAGCTCGGACGAACATGCGCGGGAATCGCGCGCCGTCCTATCTCGATCGCGATCATCGGCGCCGCACCTTTCAAGAACGAAAGCATCAGCACGCGCAATACGTGCAAATAGCTGTTGTGGTCCTCGGAGGTCTTGGTCATGTTGGAGGCCAGTGGTCCCACCACTCCATAGCAAAGCAGAATGCCAAGAAACGTGCCCACCAACGCCGCGGCCACCTTGCGCCCGATCTCTTCCGGCGGGCCGCCCAATGAACCCATGGTGATCACCACTCCCAGCACTGCTGCCACAATTCCGAGCCCAGGCAACGCATCGGCGACCGTGGACAATGCGCTAATCGGCTGCGTCGCATCGTGATGGTGCACCTCCATGTCCAGTTCCATCATCTGGTCCATGTCGAAGGGCTCGACTCCACCAGTGATGGCCATGCGCAGCGTGTCGCATACGAAATCGCACGCATGGTGGTCGCCAAGAAAATCTGGATAGTTTTTGAAAATGGAGCTCTCTTTCGGCTTCTCGACATCCATTTCCACGCTCAACAGTCCCTCCTTGCGCACCTTATTCAGGAACTGGTACATCATCTTCAGTGTGCTGAGATAGCGCCCCTTGTCGAATTTGGAACCCCCCAGGACGCCTTTGAGCCCGCCGAGAACGCCCTTCAGAATATGGATTGGGTTCGCTACCAGAAGAGTTCCTGTGGCCGCCCCGATGATAGTAATCATCTCGGCTGGCTGGATAAGCACTTGAATGTGGCCCTTTTCCATCAGGAAGCCGCCGATAACCGCGCCAAAAACAACCAAGATTCCTATAATGGCGAACATTACGACCTCTCAGGTGCGAGTGTGGTGTGATTGCCGCCCGCATGGACACTCACGAGCATTGCGGCCTGCGCTCGTTCAAACAACTGCGGCAGGGTGTCTGTCTTTGCAGCGTGAGCCGCGCCAACGCTTACAGTGAGCGACAGGCGGTCGCCCCACCAGCGAAAATCCGATGTCCTCGCGAGGCCAACCAATACTTGTGCGTGCGACGCAAGCGATCCTGCCGATGCCTCGTGCGAAAGAATCAGAAACTCGTCGTCTCCCCATCTGCCAAGTTCTTCGGCGGGGCGTAAACCATGCGTCAGTGTCCGTTCGATTCTTTCAATCATCATTTCGCAAGCCCTCTTCCCGTGGGTCTTGCGCAGTTCGTGCGCCTGGTCAACTGTGATCCACAGCAGACCGAGAGGCGTACCGCGCTTCGCGAAGTCGTCAAATGCCGATTGCGCCTGCTCTTCAATTTCTGCCTGCGCGGCCTCCAGATTGGACTCCTCGCAGCTCTCACCATGCGGCAATGAATCCAGATGCTCCGCGATGTGAAAAATGACAGCTGTTCCGATATGGTTACCGAGAGGATCCCGCAGAATCACGGTTCGCATCATCAGGGGCAATTTGCTTCCGTAGCGGTGTTGTGTCTCAACCAGGACGCCGCGCTCAGGATGGGGCCCGCTCCGGGCTTCTCCCGGTGCCTCCGGAGCATGCGCGAGCAAGAGTGGCTCCAGTGCCCATGGGACCGTTCGCGTTACGGTTTCAATGCTTGGAAATCCCGTGATGCATTCCGCGGCGCGGTTCCAAAAAGCTACTCCACCATGGCAATCGAGCAGTGCCAGGCCTTCTGGAAAACTCTCCAGTGCAGCCTCCATCAGTTCACTGCGATCGGCCATCCCGCCCTCCACTCTTTACATCGGCGGAGACAGGCCCGACTTCATTCCGTCTCAATACCCCGAGAAAGGGATGGCGGGATTTTTTTGAGGAAGATTGTCTCGCTCGAACGAGCGCACGCGCGCAGACCGTTTGCACCACTGCTGTATGAGGTGCTCGCGTTCCTGATGTACAAATTTGGGACTGTTGGGCGACGGGGACGAAACTACATCAGTTCGGCTTGGAGTTGGCCTTCTCGTCTTCGCGGACACGTCCTAGGGGCAAACGCACAACAAACCGCGTCTTGCCTGGCTCCGTCTCGACTTCGATTTTTCCGCCAAATTTCTCCGTGACGATGCGGTGCACTATATCCAGCCCCAAGCCCGTACCGGAGCCCTGCGGCTTGGTGGTGAAAAAGGCGTCAAAGATGCGCGGCAACACATCGGCAGGAATTCCTTCGCCATGATCCGTGATGCTCACCGACAGCAAGCCTGGATCCGCTTCCGTCCAGGTTGCAATCTCGATATGCCCCCCGGCTGGGGAAGCGTCCGCGGCATTATCAATCAAGTTGGTCCACACCTGGCTCAACGCAGAGCCGCGGGTCGAAAGCGTCGAAGGTGAAGCTTCGAATTTCTTGTCGACTTGGATCTGCTTGATTCGCAGCTTGTGGCCAAGAATCGTCAACGTGCTTTGCAGGCTGTCGTGCACATCGAGATCTTTCGCGGGAGATTTTTCGTCGTAAGCAAATTTCTTGACGGCCATCGCAAGGTCCGAGATCCGCGAAATGCTGTCTTCGATCGAGCAGACCAACGACACGCTCGACACCAGTGCCTCAAGCCAATTGAGTGCGTCTGAAAATGCGCCCGCCTCAAAATATTCCTTGGCGCAATCCAGCTCGTGCCGCTCGAAGCCCATGCCGACAAGCACCGGCCCGATGGTGTACGCATTCTCGACGCCCGACGACGCCAGCCATTCGCTCATCTCCTCCTCGGCGTCTGACTGCGCAACGCTGCTCATGGCGGCAAGGCGGCAGCCGCTCAGCGTGTGTTCCAGCAGTCCCCGCATGCACTCTAGCTGTTCCGGCGTCTTAGCGCGGCTGCCATTGCGAAGGCTTAGTTGCTGCAGCCGCATCAGATTTTCTCGCAGTTGCGATGCCGAGCGCTTAGCTGCCGAGCCGGGATTGTGCAGCTCGTGCATGAGACCGGCCGCCAGCGTTCCCAGCGAGATCAGTTTTTCGCGATGCAATGCTTCGACCTGATAGGCCTGAAGGCGCTGCGCCATATCGCTCAGCACTACGGCCCGTGTTTTTGGACAGCAGGCGAGAATCTGCCAGAACTGTTCTGCCGTAAACCGGAGAAGAACCGAGTCCTCGATCGCCGTGGAACGGAAGCTCATTTTTGATTTGCCGGACAAAATCGGCGCTTCGCCGAAGCCATCTCCGGCCCGCGCTCCCCCGACGACGATGCGCGATCCGTCCGCTTCCAAGCGCTCTGCGCGCATCTCGCCGCGCAAAACGAGCCAATAGAACATCGCCGGATCGCCGGGCTCCGTGATTACGCCGCCGGCCGGGACGTGCATACGATCCACGGAGTCCATGGCTTTCAAAGCATCAAAGTCCGCTTCAGCAAAGATGCGCGTCTTGCGCAACTCAGCCTCAACCTCTTTGAATGGGATTGATTGAGTCACCAGCGGTTTTTCCAGAGCGCCCATTTCTATCTACTTAATCTCCCTCATTTGTCTACTGCCTAGAATCCCGCCAGGTATTGATGCGCGAACTGTACTGCAATGGAACCTTCTCCCACTGCGGAGGCGACGCGTTTGATGGAACCGTGCCGCACGTCCCCGGCGACGAATACCCCCGGCACACTGGTTTCAAGCAGAAATGGTTCGCGCCCTTCTTTCCAGCTCTCGGGCATTTTCCCCTCGCGGTGCAAGTCCGGTCCAGCCAATACAAACCCCTTCTCATCGCGCAGAATCGAGGGAGGTAACCAACTCACCCCGGGTTCTGCCCCGATAAACACAAATAATGAGGTCGCCGGCACGCGATATTCCCCATTTGGACCCTTCAGGCACAGGGCCTCCAAATGTCCATCACCCTCTGCTTTCACTACCTGCGTCTCCGTTGCCACCTCAATATTCGATGTTCTCTCGATCTCATCGATTAAGTATTTCGACATGGTGATCGTTAAGCCCTTCCCACGGACTAGCATCGTCACCCCACGGGCGAACTTGGAGAAATGCAAAGCTGCCTGGCCGGCCGAGTTCGCGCCGCCAACTACATAGACGTTCTCGTCCTTGCAGGAAGCAGCCTCGACCAGCGCTGCGCCATAGTAGATGCCGCATCCGGTCAACCGGTCCGCTCCAGGAATCGTCAGCCTGCGATATTGAACTCCCGGCGCCAGCAGCACTACGTGACTCGATACCTCGTGCCCATCCGCCAGTTTCACAAATCTGTATTGGCCTTCGATCCGCAACCCCGTAGCACGCTGGGTAAGGAACTCAGCACCGAATCGGGTCGCCTGCATGTGGGCGCGGCGCCCAAGGTCCGCTCCCGTAACCCCGGCAGGAAACCCAAGATAGTTTTCGATGCGCGAGGTCGAGCCCGCCTGGCCTCCCGGTGCCTCCGGTTCAATGATGAGGGTTTTCAGGCCCTCGCTGGCGCCGTACACCGCAGCCGCCAATCCCGCGGGTCCGGCTCCCACCACGGTCATGTCATAGAACTCCTGCGTCGCCTGTGTGCTCAAGCCGACCCGCGCGGCGAGGGTGTCAGGGTCGGCGTTCGGCATCGCGGTGCCGTCCGAGAATAGGACGGTTGGAAGCTGCGATGCCGTTAACCCCTTCTCTTCCAGCAGCTTCACGGCTTCATCATTGCCCGCGATATCCAGCCACCGATAGGGAACATGGTTGCGGGAGAGGAATGACCTCAGCCTGTGGTCCTGAAGCGACCACCGGTTTCCAATCACACGCAGCCCTTCGAACGGAGGCGTGAACCCAGCCTTCCAGTCATCCAGAAGGTCATTGAGCACCGGATACAGCTTTTCTTCCGGAGGATCCCATGGCTTGTTCAGGTAGTAGTGAATTCGGGCAGAATTGATCGCTTTAATGGCCGCTTCCGTGTCCGCATAAGCGGTCAGCAGGACTCGGCGTGCTTCCGGGTAGATCTCCCGCGACCGTTCCAGAAAATCCACGCCCGTCATGCCGGGCATCCGCTGGTCGCTCAGGATTAGCGCCACCGGCTCCGGTCGGGCTTTCACTTGCGTCAGCGTATCCAGGGCCGCCTGGCCGCTCGCCGCTCGCATCACGCGGTATTCGGCCCCATATTGGCGGCGTAAATCCTGCACAACCGCCTCTAATACGCTTACATCGTCATCCACCGCCAGTAGAATCGGCCTCGCCATATTCCCAGTTTAGAGCCTCGCTTTCCCAGAGGACGGCTTAAAGGTACCAGACCAAACGAGCCTAGTCAGTAAATACGGATCCAGGTTACCTACGGGTTTCGCGTGACGGAAATTCAAATGGGCTGTAAGCTTGTTTCAGGCTTTTTCACTCAGTGCCAGTAGTTTTTGCGTGTGACAGGTGACGAAAGGAATGTGTTTTCGCCCGGATGTAACAGAACGAGCGATCCTTAGAAGTCATTCTTTTCGCCATATCGCCTCTAGTCACAGAACGTGTATCTTTAGTTTTCAATTGGGGGAAATCCGGCCAAGCAGGAACCGCAGTTTAGGTCTGATCCCGATTTCGACGACGGATGGTGCGTGAATTATGAATAAAGTGATCCTTGCCGATTCCCAGGCAATTTTCCGCGCCGGCACCGCAAAGGTGCTGGCCATGGATGAGGATATGCGCATTATTGCTCAATGCACTGACCTCGACCGCATGATGCATGCCATTTCTACCTTCCCCGGCTCGATCGTCGTGCTCGCCGCGTCATTGCGGCCAGACATGGCACGGCTGCGGTCGCTGCTGGAGACGTCCGGCAGCCGCGGCATCGTAATTGCCGAAAATAACGAGAGCGCCAGCGCATTTATGCAGCAGGGCTTTCGTGGCGTGGTCTTCCGCAACGTCACCGGCCCCTCGCTTGTCGAGTGCGTTCGCCGCGTGGCTGCCGGCGATACATGGACCCCACCGCAGCTCATGATGCCCGAGTCGCCCGAAGAGGATCTCGTCGGTGCACGCGTGCGCGATCGGCTCACGCCCAAGGAAATGCGGATTGTGGCCCTGATTGTTCAAGGCTGCAAAAATCGCGAAATTGCGCTTCGGCTCAAAACCACCGAGCAGGTTATCAAGAATTATCTCCGCTCCATTTACGACAAGACGGGCGTCAGCGACCGTCTCGAACTGGCTCTCTTTACCATTCACCACCGCCAGCTCGCGCAGGCTGCCGCCGAAATGGGGAACAAGCTCGAAGCCGAAGAGCAGGCTGCCGCGCCGCCGGCTGTGGCATAAACCGGTTCTAAAGCTTTTCAGCCACGCTCTTCGCTTGCGTAAACAACAGCAGGTAGTCCGGTCCCCCGGCCTTCGAGTCGGTGCCGCTCATATTAAACCCGCCAAACGGATGCGCGCCCACCATCGCGCCGGTGCACTTGCGGTTCAAGTAGAGATTGCCCACATGGAACTCTTGACGCGCCAGGTCGAGCCGCTCGCGATCGGAAGTGTAAACGGCGCCCGTGAGGCCGAACTCCGTATTGTTCGCGACCTTCAGCCCTTCCTTGAAGTTCTCCACTTTAATCACGGCTAGCACGGGCCCAAAGATCTCTTCCTGCGCGATCACGGCGTCGGGTGCGATGTCGGCAAAGACCGTGGGCTCCAGAAAATATCCGCCCGTATCGGTCCTGACAGCATTGCCGCCCGCAACCAGCCGTCCTTCTTTTTTCCCCTTCTCGATGTAGCCGAGAATCGAGTCCAATGCAGCCTTGTTCACAACTGGCCCCATGTTTGGGTTCTGCGTCGGATCGCCGACCGTCAACTTCTCAACTCGCTCTCGAAGTTTCTCCACGAACGCGTCATAAATCGACGCTTCCACAATCACGCGCGAACAAGCCGAGCACTTCTGTCCGCTGAACCCGAAAGCCGATGCCACGACACCTTCAACCGCCGTATCCACCTCGGTATCGGCGCACACTACAATCGAGTCCTTGCCGCCCATCTCGAGAATCGTGCGCTTGATCCAGATTTGCCCCGGCTGCGCCTTTGCCGCGCGCTCGTGAATCTCCAGCCCAACCGGCTTCGACCCCGTGAAAGCGATAAAGCGCGTTTTGGGATGCCCTACAATGGCGTTGCCAAACGCAGCCCCCGACCCCGGACAGAAGTTCACAACGCCGCCCGGCATTCCTGCTTCTTCCAGCACTTCGATGAACCTCGCGGCGATCGTCGGCGAATCGCTCGAGGGCTTGAGAATTACTGTATTTCCCGTCACGATCGCAGCAGCGGTCATGCCGGCCATAATGGCAAATGGAAAATTCCAAGGCGGAATGACCGCGCCGACTCCGAGGGGAATGTAGATCAGCTCATTCTTTTCGCCCTCAAGTTGAATTGGCGCTTTCGCCTCGGCCAGGCGCAGAGCCTCGCGCGCATAAAACTCGAGAAAGTCGATTGTCTCGCCCACATCCGCGTCAGCCTCAGCCCAGTTTTTTCCCACTTCGAACGTCAGCCATGCGCAAAACTCGAACTTTCGTTTGCGTATGATCTCCGCTGCCGTAAGCAGCAGGGAAGTCCTTTCCCCGGTTGATGCTCTACTCCAAAGCTCAAAAGCACGAAGTGCCGCCTGCATGGCTTGCTCGGCATGTTCGGCGGCCGCCTTCTGGTGCACTCCAACCACCTGGCTGGGACGCGACGGATCGAGCGAGCGAATCTTGCCTTCTGTTGTGATCCGGTGACCACCGATAATCAGGCGGTATTCGCGGCCCAGTTGACCACGCACCAAATCCAAAGCTTCCTGCATTTTGCGGATATTTTCAGGAGCCTTGAAGTCGGTGAATGGTTCGTTCTTGAATGCGCCTTGGGGGGCGCGGGGCTGAATCTCAGTGGGAAGCGAAACGGTTGCCATAGCCACTCCAGTTTAGCTGCTTTGTGCCTATGCTGCCATGCGCGATGTAGAACGACTCCCGAGCCAATTAGCCCACGCAAACTATCCATTCAGTCCGCGAAACTAACCTCGTGAAACCGGGTCCAAATGGTGGGAAGCTCCCCAGCGGCACTCGCGAATTTTTGGGGGTCTCAGGGAAATGAGCGGTCGCACACGGTTAGATCGCGAGCCTGAATCAAGCGCGCGAAGGCCGAACACAACTCGTAGTTGCAGGCGACTGTGGGCCACGAGAGGAAAAATGGAACCCCGTATTAATTTGCACGACCTTCGCTCTGCACAGCTCTCTTGCGCCGAAATTCCGCTCCAACAAGGTGCGATGGCAGTTCTCCAGCGCTCCAAAGCCGCGTCATGGAATCTGTACCCGAGGTTCGCGATCGCAGCGGCATCGCTCGTGCTGGCCTTTGCGGCTGGTCCCTTATTGGCGCAGCAGGATTGGCCTCCGGACGACCCCTACCTCAGCAGCACTCCGCAGCCATATCCGCCGGCGCAGCAGTATGCATATCCCCAGGCCCCGCAGTCGACCTACCAGCAATATCCGCAGCCACAATATGCGCAGCCGGCTTATCCACAACCTGCATATCAAGCGCAAACAGAGCCCTACGCACAGCAGGGCTACGGACAACAACTGAGCCAGGCGCAAGCTCTCAATCCCGACCAGCTGACACAATTGGTTGCTCCCATCGCTCTCTATCCGGATAGCCTTGTCGCGCAGATTCTTGCCGCTTCGACATATCCAGCGCAGGTTTCCGCGGCCGATCAATGGTTGCGATCCATGGGCAATGCGGCGCCGGAGCAGATCGCCGCCGGAGCCGACGCGCAGTCCAATTGGGATCCAAGTGTGAAAGCACTCACCGCTTTTCCGCAGGTGCTGGCAATACTTGACGGCAACCTGCAGTGGACCACCAGTCTTGGCAACGCCTATTACAATCAGCCGCAGGACGTGCTGCAGACCATCCAGGTCATGCGCGAGCGCGCCGAAGGCGCTGGCAATCTCCAAAGCACGCCGCAAGAGCAAGTCAGCGACAATCAGGGCGTCATCGATATTGCTCCAACGAATCCGCAGGTGGTCTATGTGCCCACCTACAACCCATGGGATGTTTATGGGCAACCGGTTTCGCCCTACCCTGGCTTTTCTTTGATCGGCGCATTGGGATCCTTCTTTGGCTCGTCGCCGGTTCAGTTTGGCTTGAGCTTCGCGATGAATGCGTTCATGCATACGCCATGGGGTTTTCTGGGTTGGGGTCTAGATTGGCTGACTCACTCGGTTCTCTTTAACCACAATAGCTATGCGACGCACAGCACTTCTGTCGCTGATTGGGGCTTCCCGCATGGCGGGCCGCGTAACTATCCCGGCGTGCCGCAAATTGCTCGCGGCGGCAACGGTTTTAATCGCGCTCCAACCGGCTACGGCTCGGCACGCAACGGCTACGCTCCCACATACGGGCAGTTCAATCGCGGCTATGGCCAGCAGGGATTCGGCCGGCCACAACCCTACGGCGACGCTCGCACCGCGG
>Ga0182030_10026086_pt1 | contig 10604 bp, 9 predicted proteins | sample 812S3MmetaG_FD_121299 | JGI IMG/M metagenome (GOLD analysis project Ga0182030, IMG submission 121299) | Permafrost microbial communities from Stordalen Mire, Sweden - 812S3M metaG (Illumina Assembly) | ecosystem: Environmental > Terrestrial > Soil > Wetlands > Permafrost | place: Sweden... | reverse complement strand
TTGATATCTTCCGGCTCGATCTTACTTTTAGCAACCGGAATATCTTCCGCCGCCAGAAATGTATTGGCCATAGCTCCGCCGACGGCTACAACATCAGCTATATCTATAAACTTATTGAGAACGTCTATTTTGTCGGAAATTTTGGCACCGCCAATAACTGCCATGAGCGGCCGTTTGGGGTTCTCCATGACACTTGTAATGGTATCAACTTCTTTTTCCAATAGCAGCCCAGCTACACTGGGTAGAAATTTGGTAATCGCCACGGTGCTGGCGTGAGCTCGATGGACAACACCAAAACCATCCTGGACAAAGACATCAGCTAAGCTGGCTAACTGACCGGCAAATTGCTGATCATTTTTTTCTTCTTCTGGGTGAAATCGCAAATTCTCCAATAACAACACATGACCTGGCTGGAGAGCACTTACAGCCTTTTTGGTCTCTGGGCCAATACAATCTGGCGCAAAAGTCACAGTGCCATTGCCCAACAGCTCACCTAGCCTTTTGGCCACCGGGAAGAGACTATCGTCAGGGCTTGGTTTACCGTCCGGCCGTCCCAGGTGAGAGCAGATGACTAACTTAACACCCTTTTCCAATAAATACCGAACGGTTGGGAGTGATTGTTGAATTCGATAGTCGTCAGTAATCCGGCCATTTTCCAGTGGCACGTTGTAATCAGCTCGCAAGAGTACGGTCTTGCCGTTTAAATCTATATCCCTAATGGTTTTTTTGGTAAACAAGCTAGTCCCCACCCTGTAATATCGCTACTGCTTATTCTACCACGTGAACCTAATTGCGTATTCTCAGGGCATCAACTACACACCGTCGCATATTTTCAGACATCTTTATGCCGCCAATATTATTCTCGTTCACCCACACGAAAGCGTCGTGCTCTTTAGGATCCAGCATGATTTTGCCGGGCTCCACCTCAACAATGAAGTTAATTTGCCTGGTTTTTGGCTTTTTATCCGTTGAATAATCAAAACCCTTGAACAGGGTGATGATCTTAGATATGGTCAACCCAGTTTCTTCTTTGATCTCCCGAGTCGCCCCTCCAACGATAGTTTCCCCATCATCAATACCGCCACCTGGTAGTTCAAAATTCCCAGCCAGAAAATCTCCCTTGGCTCGTCGGACCATAAGTATTTTATGGTTGGCCAAGATTGCAACACCTGTCGATAAATGCGTGACACCGTCCTTAATGGCTTGGCTACGAATGTCGGCTTCTGGTACTGCAACGTTGGTCTTCATTTATAAACTCTCTTGATATTCTGCCAAACAAAACTCACCTCGGCAATAGAAAATCGAGGTGCAAAAAAGAAAATTATGTGTTTTTGGAGCGGTCAGTCAGTGCTCTTTAAAACTATGCTTCTTTATAGCACGGTTCGCCAAAATATGCTACTGCTTATCCACAAGAACCCAAATTTGTTTTAGTATTACTCAAAAATCGTCATCGAACCGGCGTCAACGATTTGGTTGGGGCATTCGCTTTAACTTCTGTTTCGGTATTCTCTTTATCATTCGGTGGCTGCGTCGGCAACTTTAGCTTGGCTTTCGAGAAGACAAAGCCAAAGGTGCTCCCTTGACCCTCTTTGCTCTCAAAGATTATCGATCCGCCTTCAGCAGCAATAACCTTTTTGGCCATGAACAGACCAAGGCCAGTTCCATCCGGCCTGGCTTTTCTGGCATTTGTGGCTCTATAAAATTTCGTAAACAAGTGGTGCTGTTCGGCTTTTGGTACACCTATGCCGTCGTCGATTATTCTTAGTTCAACCGTCGTTGGTTTATCAATCAATTCGACTTTTATATGCCCGCCCGATGATGTGTAGTAAATAGCATTGTCTATAAAATTCATGCCTACTTGTCTTATTTTAGTCTCATCTAGCATAAGAATAGGAAAATCTGCTGGTTTATCATAAGTTAGCTTAATATTTTTAACTTGGGCTGTCTCAATTAATTGGGCAACTTCTTCTTCAACAAGCTTGCTCAAGTCGACTGGTTTGGCTTCTATAACAAATTTTCCAGTTTTTATACGCGAGACATTGAGAAGGTCAGTTATCAAAAAAACCATCCGTTGTGAGCTGGAAAAAGCCTGGTGAAGCATCTCAGTTTGAGTGGTATTGACCTTACCGGCATCACCCTCCAACACCATGCTGAGATAGCCTTTGACGCTGGTTAACGGTGTCCGTAATTGATGGCTGGCCATACTGATAAAATCATCTTTGGTTTCATCAAGTTCTTCCAGCCTTTGATTGGTTCGTCTTAGTTTTCTTGTTGCATCATCAACTTTCTGCTGTAAGGTAATGTTAAATCGCTGAATCTCTTCAAAGTGGAGTGAATTTTGTATAGCGACGACTAGTTCGTTAGCGATAATACCCAACAGCTGGACATCCTGAGAGGTATACGCATTGCCACTACGTTTTTGGCCCAGAATTACATAGCCAAGTCCTTCTTGGCCTTTTTTTGCATCCGCTGGTGCTGGCACTAAACGAACCAATACCGAGATATCATTATTAAGTAATATACTTTTTAGCTTGTCTGACCCAGGCGGAAGATAATCTGTCACAATCACGTTCATATCAAGATTAGGAATTGTGCGGCTAGCTTTTGCCACATCACTTTCATTGAAGCTCTTCTTAATGGTTCCCATAACCCTAACCTCCCCGGGCCCGGCTTCTTTTATGCTAAATAGGCAGTATTCAGCCTTAAGGTTACCAGCAATGATTTGCGAGCAAGTTTTCAACAATTTTTCCAGTTCAATGTTGGCTACTAATGCCTGGTTAAGTTGATCGAGGAAGATTTGTGGGTCATAAGCATCTCGATAAAAAAGTTTATTCGTCAATTTGTTAAAGATGTTTTTAGCTGGCGCGTAAGCCAGCACCACAAACACAATTAAAACAATCTGCAACAATACACCCTCTAAATTATTGTGAAACCTTGGTATAAGTTTCGTAAGGTAATAAGATAATAAACCGTAGAATGCCAGCAATACGCCTAGTGTAATTACATACGCTAACGACCTTACAACGACTAAACGTAGTTCAAATAATCGATATCGGACGATACCATAGAACAAGCCATATACCAATATAAGCATCGGTAGAATGCCGATGTTGCTTAACCCGAACCATCCTGTGGACACAGGTAATATAAACTCCGCCAACAGTAAGAATGGCAAGGTCAAACACAAGCTTAGAAAAAGAACTTTTAAGCGTGCTTTTTGGTCGCCACTACTACGGCGAATATCTCTTACTAAAAGATATATCGTAGCAAATACCAACGATACTAAAATTGTAAAATAAAGCCACGACAACGGTCCGAATTGAACACCGTAAACACCACCCTGTAATTTAACCCCCGCTACTACCAATGGGGTTAATGCGGTTAATCCAATCAATAACAGTGGTAAATAGGCTCTTCCTAAAAACCACTTCGCTCTAATGTTATTAGCTAAAGTTACCGCAAAACGCAACAGATATATAGCTGATCCGTAACTGAAAAAGAAAAGTATATATGTTGCCACGGTAGCAACATGTGGGGAAACTTTAGTGTCATTGCTGACATAATTAGCAAGAATCCAGATACTGATACATGTCGCGAAGAGAGAAAAAATCCTATTAAGTTCCGACTTACTGTTCTTCAACATTACAGTTAAGCCAAGACCTAGCAATGCAATTGATACAACCAGATCAATCAATAGATAAACATTTGGCATCTTACCTTATATTCTACTAGGCATAAGCAAAATCAAAAACATATGCACCCAGAGATACGATAAGTAACAGCGCTGGTAACCAATGATTTGGTTAGTTCTCAGTAGATTCTATGGGTAATTGTGGGTCTTCGGTACTTTGATCGAAAATCAATTTTAATTGGTCTGACACACCGAATCTGGCGGCAAGCTCACTTAGGGTTTCTATTACGCTAAACTCCTCTATTTCCAGATCAGTTACGCCGTAACGTTGATCGCCCGTATTTTGATCCGTTACGCACAAGCCTTTTGATTCAATACCTTTTACGGTTTTAGGGGCAAAAAATCGTCCATAGGTGAGTTCATAAACAGTACCGGGTGTATAACCGTGGATCTCTAGGGTATCTTTTTCAAGGTTGTATGATCTTTTGAGTTCTTCTTGAGTAAAAGACCTGCCGATAATATCTTGGGTGTGCTCCGATACGGCCTTTGCTCTGTCGTTGGATATCACAATTGTCGTGACACCTTCTATTGTAGGACTTACTGGTAAAAGTAGTAGGTCGTGATGTTTTACATATTCGTGCGACGGACGATCACCGATAATATAATAAGGTAACGGAACTTCACTTTGGTGAAAAAGCCAGATTGTCGAGGCCTGTATTGCTCTGGCAACATATTGATCAGGAACATTAAATTCCCAATCGCTATCCTTTGTGGTTGGTAGCAAATTTCTAACCTGTTTGAGCATACCCATATTAGTTTGGCGTTCATTACGTATTTCCCGCATTCCTTCAAGATGTAGCGATGATGTGGCTAAGCTTCCCAGTAATTGCGTGCGTATTTCCTGATAAACAGGATCCATGATATCATGGTGCACTTCAACTAATCGGCTAGCTAGCTGTTTGCTGGTTTCATCCATAATAATATTTTATAACTATTATTGATATTAGTCAATGTTATTAGTTCCTATCGCTTAATTAATAGCTTCTCGATGGGCGCGTTCTTCGTTTGTATAACCAGCAACTGGACTTCTTCCTAACAAATTATTTAATACAGCACGTGCCAGATAAGAATAATGACTATACCTTGGGTGACTGGTTATGCCACTTTCAAGAGTATAGGCATCTAGATACCCGACTCGCGGTGCCCAGATTGGTTTTCCTCTGTGATTAGTGCCTTTGGTTATATGCTTCAGAGCTTGTGTGACCCCAAGTGCTGATGCTACATCCACTCCTGGTGCTATTGATGGTAGTGGTGCACCTTCCTGGACTGCGCGTAACGTATTAATATCACCATACCGTGGTAGATAAGGTAAGCATCGATCAAAAGCCACCTGCCGACCTCTGATTTCATCTAATGGCATATCCATTGGGATACCCATAAATCTTTCAAATGTCCACCTACTCTCCGGGTCAAAAGAGGTTATTACTGCCGCAAAACCAATGTTCATAACCAATATGTTAGGTATTTTTCGCTCACGAGAAGTTCTAGCCAGCATGGCACCAATTTCAAGATGTGTTAATTCAGATTCGTCAAAAAGAAGTGTCGCCCGATCAGTAAATTCATCGACGTTAGTTTCAGTGACTCCGTCAGTAAAGATTCGCACGTCAGCTTTTGGATTGATATCAAGTATTCTTTCTTGGAATACCTCGGCTTTGTTGCGTCCATATGTCGAGGTTGTAGCCCCAGGTACACGGTTGGCATTTTCCGGTTCAAACGGCTCGGGGTCAGCAATATCGAAAGTCTGTATTCCTATTCGTGCTAGTTTTAGACCAAGCTGAAAGCCATCACCACCTACACCGGCAATGGCTACTCTGGAATCAATGATGGCTTGCTGTTCGCTTTCATTCCAGAAACCATAGTTTCTTGAAAATTCCGCTGCACCAATATTACTCATACTCATATATCGCCTACAATATTACTTAAGCAGCTTCAGAGACGTGCTTCAGAGTGCCATAATAAGCAATTTCACCTATTTTGGCTTGCCTTATTGTGAGCGAGCCTGGATCAGCTACTTCAAGGCGCTCTGCCAACTGAGGCATATCAATCTCAATCGGGACATTGATGGTATGATATTGCCCGACGTATTTTGGCGTGCCTAGTCGTCTAGTTGGGACAACTCTACGTAAATCTCTCTCCAGTTTTTCATCAACAAACGCATAAGCTGACACAATACCATTAGCTCGGGCGTAAGCTAGTAATTCAGCATAAAGTTTACGCTTGTTTATTTCTTGAATAGCGGGCTTTTCGTAACGTGATATTAGACGGGAAACTTCAGCTGATTTAGGTTCACTAGGCAGGTCAGTAAATGCCTCAGGCCACTCCTGTTCGACAGGAAGTGGTCTTGGGTCGGCTCCGATTGATACACCTAAATCTTTTCGTATGAGACGGGCTGTAGCAACTAAGCGCTGATCAATACCACGATTTTCAACTACCGCGAAGGCTATTGACCGAGTATCGTCTTCGTCTCTATCTGTGCCGTCAGGTTGTATATCTTCCGGTGATAAATAGCCAGTCTGCTCAACATATACCCGTCGACGAAGTTGCAGATATGCTTCATATTCATTTTGTCTGCCGGGGATTATTGAACTATCAACAGCTAATACACCAATAGCAAAGCGTGATTCAGGTCTATTCAGAAAGAATGAGGACTCAACTTGTGGTATAACTGACCCATTTGTAACTTCAGGGTTTATTCGCGACATTTAATACTTCCAAAAATTAAGCTCAAACGTGTGAACGATAGCATAATTTTTATGTTTAGTCAATTATAGTAAACAAAAACACGTAGACCTATTCAGTAGGCACTACGTGTTTGTCTGCGAAGGTACTAAACTAGTTAAATAGTATTGTAAAGTATAATCAAAATCAAGATAACCATGCCAATAATAGCGATTATTGAAGATGATCTAGCTATTCAGCTAATGTATAAAATGAAGCTGGAACGAGAAGGTTTTGAAGTTCGTTCAGCCGCTAACGGTCTCGAGGGCCTAAAAGTCACAGAAGAATTTCAACCAGATCTAGTCTTACTCGATTTAAGAATGCCTATTATGGACGGGACTGAAATGCTTGAAAAAATGCGAGCTACGGTATGGGGAAGTAAGATTCGGGTTGTGATATTAACTAACATCAGCAAAAGCGAAGCACCGCAAAACCTACGCTTTTTAAATGTTGAACGTTACATTGTTAAAGCCCATTACACCCCAGCTCAGGTGGTGACTATCATAAGAGAGGTATTGGGCCTTGAGCACTAACCGTAATAAACAGCAAGTTTGATAAAATCATCAGGCAATATCATTCTCAATGATTAATACTTATCGGACACAAGATAGACCTCAGATTTGGCATAGAACTTAATTATGGCCGTTATGAGTTTGCGCTCGGTTCCTTGAGTGGCTATGTTAAACTTTAGATAAGACCTATGGCAACAAAGATCGCAATTATTGAAGACGACCCGGCTATATCTCAGATGTATCGTTTTAAGTTTGAGGCTGAAGGTTGTGAAGTGGAAACCGCCGAGAACGGCAAACTGGGGCTAGAGCTGGCCGAAAGTATGAAGCCAGACATTATTTTACTGGACTTAATGATGCCCGAGATGAACGGTGACGAGATGCTCGAGAAGATGCGAGCTAAACCCTGGGGTAAAGATATTAAGGTAGTTATTTTGACCAATAAGGGCGAGCAGGAGATCCCTGATAAAGTTCGTACTCTCAATGTTAGTGCTGTTATCTTAAAAGCCGATATGACTCCTCGGCAAGTAGCTGAACTGGTTAAAGCCAAGCTCGCTGAATAATTGTTTAAGCAAGCCTTGATAGGTATAGTACGAAGTGTATGAATGTTGCTATTGTCGGCTTTGGTGTTGAAGGTAAGGCCGCTCTTACCTACTGGAAAAAACTTGGGGCCCAGATAACTGTCTGCGATCAAGAACAATCTATTGCCTCAGAAATTCCGGAAGGCATAACTTCACAATTAGGCCCAGATTATGTGAAAAACTTAGGTAACTTCGATGTAATTGTTCGCAGTGCCGGTATTAATCCTGAGCTGATCACTGGCGAAAAAACGGCCGTCAAGGATAAGCTAACCACCGTTATCAATGAATTCTTGCGAGTTAGCCCAACCAAACACATTATTGGTGTCACTGGTACCAAAGGCAAAGGTACAACAACTACTTTAATAACCGACATCCTCAAGGCAGCCCATAAATCAGTATTCTTGGGTGGCAATATTGGGACCCCACCGCTAGAGTTTCTGCCAAATCTGACAGAAGATTCGTGGGTAGTTTTAGAACTTTCTAGCTTTCAACTATCCGATCTCCGTTACGGCCCAGCTATTGCCGTTTGTCTGATGGTGGTTCCGGAGCACTTGAATTGGCACGCCGATATGGAAGACTACGTCAATGCCAAGGCACACCTGTTTGAGCATCAATCAACTGGTGATATAGCCATTTATTATTCTCAGAATGATGCTTCTAAACAAATTGCCAGTCATAGTCCGGGGCATCAGATTCCCTACTTCGCTAAACCAGGTGCATACGTTGAAAACGGCCAGATTATCATCGACGGTCAGACCATTTGTGCCACAAGTGAACTAAAGCTGCTTGGGGGACATAACTGGCAAAATGTCTGCGCGGCCGTGACTGCGGTCTGGCAAGTTGTCCAGGATGTCTCGGCCATCCGTTCAGTCCTTACGACGTTTACCGGATTACCCCATCGGCTGGAGTTTGTTGGTGAGACTTGGGGAATCCGTTATTACAATGACTCCTTTGCAGCTACTCCAGACGCCGCCATAGCAGCATTAGATGCCATACCAGGGCCAAAAGTCATGATCATGGGAGGATTTGACCGCCAACTGCCGATTGATCACCTAGCCAGAGCACTGAAGTCACATCAGGATCAACTAAAAAAAGTTATTCTGATCGGAGCAAGCGCAAAACGACTAGCCGGTGAATGCGATAAAGTCGAATTTACTAACTACCAGATCGACTCCTCCAAGAGTTTATCGGAAATTGTTACCACAGCCCGAACTTTTGCTATCCCGGGTGACGCGGTAGTTCTCTCTCCCGGCTTTGCCAGCTTTGATATGTTTAAGAATTTCGAAGAACGCGGTCTGCAGTTTAAAGCCGCCGTGGAGCAATTATGAGACCCTCTTACCGACAATTTATTTTCGAAGACTACGTTTTTGATGCGGACAACCACACTCTTAGGCTAAATTACAGTTTTGACGAAACCGTACACTTTACTGAAACCTTTCATTTTGATTTTGATTTTATGGCTTACGACTCGGTAACCTTAGATCGAGCCTGCCAAAGCTTGTTTTTTATGGCCGGGGTGTCCTATTACAAAGCCTATTTGGCACCGGAAATTGTCATCAGGAAAGGTGAGCTAGACAAGGCAGCAGCCAACTTCTTTTCTAAAACTTACCAAAAAGGCCTCGGTGAATTTTTCTTTGTTAACCGAATTGATCCGCACACTCCGGTAAACTTTCCGACCACTGTCGAGCAACTTGAACCGTTGCCGCCGACCGATAAATTTTCAGAAGGTACGCTCGTCGGCATTGGTGGTGGCAAAGACTCACTCGTTAGTGTCGAGATACTTCGTACCGCGGCTGATAATCTTGCTACCTGGAGTGTCGGCTATCGTCCACAGCTGACACCGCTAGTTGAGCGAATTGGCTTACCGCACTACTGGGTAGATCGTGAATGGGATCAATCTTTATTAGAACTTAACACTAAGGGTGCCTTAAATGGGCATATTCCGATATCGGCCATTCTAGCTTGTGCAGGGGTGGTTGTGGCTGTTCTGTCCGGAAAACGTGATGTGGTTGTGTCTAATGAGCAATCAGCTAATGAACCAACCCTAAACTACCTTGGAGAAGCGATTAATCACCAATACTCCAAGTCGGGCGAGTTTGAACAGGATTATCAAGCCTATTTAATGCACAGCTTGGGTCAGGCAGTGCGATACTATTCGCTACTACGCCCCTTAAGTGAACTCCATATCACCGAGTTGTTCGCCAATCATAGTTTTGACATCTATCATGACGTCTTTAGCTCCTGCAACCGGGCTTTTAGACATGACAGCGATCACTTATTTTGGGATGGCACTTGTCCGAAGTGCGCTTTTGTATTCTTGGCTTTAACCCCATTCCTATCACAAACTAAATTAGAAACTCTGTTCAGCGGCAAAAATCTACTGAAAGACCCATCACTTGAGCCAACCTACCGACAGCTACTTGGTATCGAGGGCGATAAGCCGCTGGAGTGCGTCGGCGAGATTAAAGAGTCACGAGTAGCCATGCGTTTGGCGGCAACTACCTATCCAGAACTGGCTACGAAGTATCAGTTTGAATTGCCCGAAGCCTACGACTACAAGACGCTCGGACAGAACCATATGCCAACCGAGATATATGATCAGTTTAGCCGTCAGTTGACCGCTTAGAAGTTGAATTACGGGCGGCTCGGATAACATTTTCAAATAAGGCACAAACCGTTAATGGGCCAACGCCGCCTTTTTGGGGTGTAACAATCAAATCTTCTCTCTCGTAAACATCTGAAGCCAAGTCACCTACTGTCTTACCCGACTCGCTGGCTACACCAGCATCAACGACGACGGCATTCTGTTTAATCATTTCCGAGTATAAAATAGCTGGGCTACCAGTGGCTGTAATAATAACGTCGGCAGCTTTGGTGTGAACCGATAAATCTTCAGCCTCGCGGCCAACTGTTTCAACATCAACACCAGACGATCTAAGCATCTTGTCGAGTGGTGCACCAACTAACTTGCCTCGCCCGATAAGCAGAACTTTTTTACCGGCTAGTTCAATATTATAGCCCGACAACAGCCACAAGATAGCCATGGGTGTGGCTGGCTCAAATTTAGCCTGGACCCCGAGCGCATCAACATCTTTTTCTGGTGCC
>Ga0182030_10026085_pt1 | contig 10604 bp, 7 predicted proteins | sample 812S3MmetaG_FD_121299 | JGI IMG/M metagenome (GOLD analysis project Ga0182030, IMG submission 121299) | Permafrost microbial communities from Stordalen Mire, Sweden - 812S3M metaG (Illumina Assembly) | ecosystem: Environmental > Terrestrial > Soil > Wetlands > Permafrost | place: Sweden... | reverse complement strand
TTCGGCCAGAAGAACACCAGCTTCCACTTGCCGCCATCGGACGCCTCGGTCAGGTCGGTGAACGCGGTGTTCATCTTCAGCCCCTCGGGGCCGGCCTTGACGGCCTTCAGTGCAAACGCAGGAAAACGATCGCCAACGGTCAGCATGAATGTCTCTCCTTGTGAGATGCTTTGGGAAGCCCGAGGGGGAGGCCCAGGCGGGCGGGACACAGGTATGGCGAACCTGCGTTGATCGTGCCAATGAGTAATCTTCGCGATGATGATCGGAAAAATCGATGAGACCCCTGCCCACGCCGCAGCAGCTCCGCTACCTGCTGGCGCTGCACGAGACGCAGCATGTCGGCCGCGCGGCGCAGCACTGCGCGGTGACGCAATCGACGCTGTCGGCCGGCATCATCCAGTTGGAACGCCAGCTCGACGCGCGGATCCTCGACCGGGAGGCCGGCAAGAACGTGGTGTTCACCGCGCTCGGCCAGGACCTGGTGCGCTATGCCCGCGGTGCGATGGCGGCGCTGGAGGCGATCGCCGACGTCGCGGATGGGGCGCGGGCGCCGCTTGGCGGACCGCTGCGCCTGGGCGTGATCCCGACCATCGGCCCGTTCCTGCTGCCGCGCCTGATGCCGGCGTTGCGCGAGCAATTCCCCCAGTTGCAGCTTCAACTGCGTGAGGAACTTACCTTCCGGTTGACCGAGTGGCTGGAGGAGGCGCGCATCGACGCGGCGCTGCTGGCGCTGCCCTGCGCCTGCGGCGGTGCGGCGACCGTGCCGATCGGGCGCGACGCGTTCGTCGCCGCATTGCCGCGCGACCATCCGCTGACCTCGCTCACCCGCGTGCCCGTCGCCGCACTGGCGCGGGAGCGGCTGCTGCTGCTGGAAGATGGCCACTGCCTGCGCGACCAGGCGCTGGCGGTGTGCGGCCAGCACGGGCTGGGCCACGCCGAGGCGTCGGAGGAGTACGCCGCAACCAGCCTGCACATGCTGGTGCAGATGGTCGCCGGCGGCATGGGGGTGACCTTGCTACCGCGCTTGGCGGTGGAGGGTGGCATCACCGCCGGCCTGCCGATCGAGCTGCGCCCGCTGAGCGGCGCCGGCGCGTGGCGGACGATTGGCCTCGCCTGGCGGCCCAATGCGCCGCGGGCTGCGGAATATCGCGCACTGGTGCCGCTGGTGCAGGCCGCCTGCGCGGCGCGGACGTGAGCCAGGCGAACCGCATCCCGCATAGCCGTTTTGGCCGGATGAAATCAGCTCGTATAAAGGCCTCTCATTTGGCTGATCGCTAGCCGGCAGGTTGCGGTTTCGATTTTCGCCTGGGCGCTGTCGGTTCCCGTTTTGCCGCGACCCGACGCGCCACCGCCAACGCTGCCCTCGCCGATCAGGGTCAGCGTATCTGCGTCCGCAGTTGCGGCGCCAACTCTAACCCCATCAGCGTGCCGCCGAGGCCCGCGCCGAGCACCACCACATCCGCCGTCGCCCTCTTGCTTGCGTGCGTCCGGCGGTCCCGGCCGCTCGCTGACTTGACACATCTGCGTATATGCGTATATTCGCAATCATGAAAATACAATCCGATGCAATGGAGGCGGCGGCGGACCAGGCGAGCGAGCTGCTCAAGTCGCTCGCCAACCGCCATCGGCTGCTGATCCTGTGCCAGTTGGTCGACGGCGAGCGCTCGGTGGGCGACCTTGCCGCCTTCCTCAGGGCGCGCGATTCCACGGTGTCCCAGCACCTCGCGTTGTTGCGCAAGGACGGGCTCGTGCAGGCGCGGCGCGAGGCGCAGACAATCTTCTATTCGATCGCCTCCGGGCCGGCGCAGCGCGTTCTGGAAACGCTGTTCGCGATCTACTGCGCGCCGACGCCGATGTGTGCGGACGCCGGCCCAACGGCGGCCCCGCCCGCTGTGCGGTCCTGAACCAAACCAGCCATGTTCTGGAGAGCATCCATGCCCATGCGACCAGAACCCGTCGAACTCGACCCGGCCGAGGTGAATGACCGGCTGAAGCGCGGCGAGGCCGTGCTGGTCGATGTACTTGAGCCGAATGAGACTGCCGCCGAGCGGATCGCGGGCGCGGTGCTGATGCCGCTGTCGCAGTTCGATCCGGCCGCGCTGCCGAAAGGCGAGGTGGTGCTGACCTGCCTTGGCGGCAAACGCTCGGCGCTGGCGGTGGCGCGCTGCCGGGAAGCCGGGGCCGCGGTGATCACGCACATGCGCGGCGGCCTCGCGGCCTGGAAGGCTGCCGGATTGCCGACCACACGCTGACAAGGACGTTTCATGTTCAAGCTGCTTCTGCCGGCGATGCTGGCCGCCGGGCTGGTGGTGTCGGCGCATGCGCAGTCGATCTTCACGGTGGCGCTGCGGCCCCTGGCCGACGAGAAGGCCGTGTTCGCGACCATCGAAAGCCAGAACGTCGTGCCGGCGCGGGCGCGCATCGGCGGTACCCTCGTCGAGCTGACGGTGCGTGACGGCGACGAGGTCACGCAGGGGCAGACGATCGCGCTGGTCGGCGACGAGAAGCTGCAACTGCAACTGCATTCGCTCGACGCGCAAATTGCCGGCCTGCGTTCGCAGCTTGCGCAGGCGCAAGGCGATTTCAACCGTGCCGACACGCTGGCCCGTACCGGCGCCGTCTCCCGCCAGTCGCTCGACCAGGCGCGAACCGCGGTGGACGTCGCGAGCAGCACGCTGGCGTCGCGCGTCGCCGAACGCGGTGTGGTGGCGCAGCAGGTCAGCGAGGGTGCGGTGCTCGCGCCCACCTCCGGGCGGATCCTGCAGGTGCCGCTGACCAAGGGCACTGTGGTGCTGCCGGGCGATACGGTCGCGCAGGTGGCCGAGGGCCATTTCGTACTCCGCTTGCGCCTGCCGGAGCGGCATGCGGGCTACCTGCACCTGAACGACAAGGTGCGGCTCGACGGCGCCGATCTCGGCGAAAGTGGGCCGGTGTTCGGCACCGTCTTGCTGGTGTATCCGCAGGTGCTCGACGGCCGCGTGCTGGCCGATGCGACAGCACCCGGCGTTGGCAGCTATTTCGTCGGCCAGCGCATCCGCGTCTGGGTCGCGGCCGGCGAGCGGATGAGCTACGTCATTCCGGACCATCTGGTCGTGAACCGCTTCGGCCTCAGCTACGTCCGGCGCCGCGAGCCCGACGGCGCGACGATCGACGTCCCGGTGCAGCTCGGCCGCGACACACCCGAGCCCGGGATGACCGATGGCGTGGAAATCCTCTCCGGTTTGGCCACCGGCGACGTGCTGGTCGTCCCCGCGAGCGCGGCCTCGGACGCACGATGAAACTCGGCATTTCTGGCGGGCTGACGCAGGCGACGCTGCGCTCGCCGCTGACGCCGCTGTTCCTGCTCGCCGCGCTTGCCGCGGGGTTGCTCGCGTTGCTGACCATCCCGCGCGAGGAGGATCCGCAAATCCATGTGCCGATGGTGGACGTGCTGGTCACGGCCAACGGCCTGCGCGCCGCGGATGCCGCCGAACTGGTGACCAAACCGCTCGAAACCATCCTGACTGCTATCCCCGGCGTCGAGCACATCTACAGCGAGACGCGGGACGACCGGGTGGTGGTGACGGCGCGTTTCGTCGTCGGCACCGACGAGGACGACGCGGTGCTTCGGGTCAACAACAAGATCGGCAGCAACCTCGACCGCATCCCGCTCACCATCCCGGTGCCGCTGGTGGTCGGTCGCGGCATAAACGATGTCGCTGCGATGGTGCTGACACTGGCACCCGCACCGGCCGCCGCCAACCACTGGACGCAAGCCGATCTCGACCAGCTCGCGCAAAAATTACAGGCCGAGCTCGTCAAGATCCCCAACATGGGCGTGACCTACATTGCGGGCAGCGTGCCGGAAGAAATCCGCGTGCAGCCGGATCCGGAAAAACTGATGCTGTTCGGCGTAACGTTGCAGCAGCTCGTCGCCAAAGTGCGCGACGCCAATCGCTCGTTTGTCGCGGGCCAGGTCCGTGATGCGGGCGTGATGCGCACCGTCGCGGCCGGGCAGACGCTGCTCGGCGTGCCGGATATCGGGCTTCTGCTCGTCGGCACGCGTGACGGGCGACCGGTATACGTCCGCGACGTCGCGCATGTGATCGTCGGACCGAGCCCCCTCGAAGCCCGCGTGTGGAACATCTCTCCCGATGCCGGGGGCACATGGCAGCGCACGCCGGCGGTCAGTCTGGCGCTGGCCAAGCGGCCGGGCGCGAACGCCGTCGTGATGTCGCAGGCGGTGCGCGAGCGGCTTGCCGATCTGCGCGGTCGGCTGTTGCCGGCGGATGTCTCGGTGCAGATCACCCGCGACTACGGCACGACGGCCAACGACAAGGCCAACGAGCTGCTGTTCCATCTCGGCCTGGCCACGGTTTCGATCGTCGTGCTGATCGCCTTCGCGGTCGGCTGGCGGGAGGCGCTGGTGACGCTCGTGGTGATCCCGACCACGATCCTGCTGACGATGTTTGCGTCGAAACTGATGGGCTACACGATCAACCGGGTCAGCCTGTTCGCACTGATTTTTTCCATCGGCATTCTGGTCGACGATGCGATCGTGGTGGTGGAAAATATCGCCCGGCACTGGGCGATGCACGACGGACGCACGCGCGCCCAGGCGGTGGTGGAAGCGGTCGCCGAGGTCGGCAACCCGACCGTCGTTGCCACGCTCGCGGTCGTCGCCGCGCTGCTGCCCATGCTGTTCGTCTCCGGGCTGATGGGGCCGTACATGGCGCCGATACCGGCCAACGCATCGGCCGCGATGCTGTTCTCGTTTTTCGTCGCGATGGTGGTGGCGCCGTGGCTGATGCTGAAACTGGCGCCGAAGGGCGGCGCGGCGGCGGCGCCTGCCGGGCAGGGCGAAGGTGCGTTCGGCCGCATCTACCGCGCGGTCGCGACGCCGATCATCCGCCGCCGCTGGTCGGCGTGGCTGTTCCTGCTGCTGGTCGGCGGCGCGACGCTGGCCTCCTGCGCGCTATTCTACACCGAGGCCATCACGGTCAAACTGCTGCCGTTCGACAACAAATCCGAACTTTCGGTCGAAGTGAACCTGCCCGAGGGTAGCAGCCTGGAGGACACCGAACAGGCGCTGTTCGCTGCCGCGCGGATTACCGAGACGCTGCCGGAGGTAACGGCGGTGCAGGCCTACGCGGGCACGCCGCAGCCGTTCGACTTCAACGGGCTCGTCCGCCACTACTACCTCCGGCAGTCGCCGGAGCTCGGCGAGCTGCATGTCGAGCTTAGGCCGAAGGATCAGCGCGACCGTCCCAGCCACACCATCGCGCTCGAACTGCGCCGGCGCCTTGCGGCGCTGAAGCTGCTGCAAGGCTCGGTGCTCAAGGTGGTGGAGGTGCCGCCCGGCCCGCCGGTGCTGGCGACGCTGCTGGCCGAGGTCTATGGGCCGGACGTCGCGACGCGGCTTGCTACCGCGGAGGAACTGAAGAAGCTGTTCCACACCGTGCCGTACATCGTCGATATCGACGACAGCTACGGCCATCCGCGCCCCCGCCTGCGCATTTCCATCGACCAGGACCGGCTGGAGTTCTTCGGCGTCGCGCAGAGCGACGTCTACGACACGATCCAGGCGCTGTTCGGCGGCGTGCCGGTCGGCTACTCGTATCGTGGCGAGGAACGCTTCCCGATCGAGATCGCGGTCGGCCTGCCGAAGCGCGAGCTGAGCTGGAACGAGACCCTCGCCTCGACACCGGTGCCGGCGAACACGCTGCCCGGCAATCGCGGCGTCGTGGAACTCGGCGATGTCGTGGAGGCGCACGCGGAGACCGGCAGCCGGGTGCTGTTCCGTCGCGACGGGCATTTCGCCGACATGGTGATGGCCGAGCTCGCCGGCCGGTTCGAGGCGCCGATCTACGGCATGGTCGCGGTCGATCGCGCGGTCGCGGCGCACGACTGGGGAAGGTTGGGCCGGCCGGAGATGTTGCTGCGCGGCCAGCCGGAGGACGAGTCGAAACCCTCTGTGCTGTGGGACGGCGAGTGGGAAGTCACCTACGTGACATTCCGCGACATGGGCGCCGCATTCGGTGTCGCCCTGCTCGGCATTTATATCCTCGTCGTCGCACAGTTCCACAGCTTCAAGGTGCCGCTCCTGGTGCTGGTGCCGGTGCCGCTGACGATGATCGGTATCGTATTCGGGCACTGGCTGTTCGGCGCGCCGTTCACCGCGACCTCGATGATCGGCTTCATCGCGCTCGCTGGCATCATCGTGCGCAATTCCATTCTGCTGATCGACTTCGTCCGCCACATGCCGCGCGCGGGCGTGACGCTGCGGCAGGCGGTGCTGGCGGCGGGCGCGATCCGCTTCAAGCCGATCCTGCTCACGGCCCTTTCAGCGATGATCGGCGCCGCGACGATTTTGAGCGACCCGATCTTTCAGGGTCTGGCGATCTCGCTGCTGTTCGGCCTCGCCTCCTCGACGTTGCTGACGGTGCTGGTGATCCCGGCGATCTATGTCGTGCTGCGCGATCCGGAAGCGGTCGGATGACGAGGCGCGTCGTCGAACAGGTCATGCCGCGGCTCTGAAGCGGCCGATTCATGTTCCATGCCCTGGTCACAAGGCTCCACTCGCCCCGCACACGGTCCGGTCCGCGCAGCAGGAACTGCCGGAAGCCTGGACTCTCCAGCATGGCCTTTCCGCGCGCGACCTCGAACCTGCCCGGCAGCTGGACCAGATCGTTCCGCAGCGCTGACGACAGGGCCGAAGCTCCGCTGATTCAGAGGAACAGTCCGACGCAGTTCACGCAGGATCCACAAAGGGTCAAAAACGGCTGAGCGGCTCAAGGCCTCTGACCTCCGAGCGGCCCGGGCCAGCCCGTCGCGGAGTTGCACGCTCACGAAGTGCCGTGCACAGCGGCGTCTAGTACAGGGTTTCCATGGAATGGCTCCTATCGCGAGGTATCCAAACTCGGCTCACTGGCTCACGAACTGACCCCGATGATAGGCGCGGTTTCATGGAATCGATGTACTAGGTAGATTCCGAAGCTCGTGCCCGCGCCGGCCTGCGAATAATCTACGGCCGATTTTCCCGTGGCGCGAACCGATCCGTTTGCTGGTCAATCGCGGCAGCGTGGTGAGCACGCAGCGTGCGGGATTGTCTCTGGCGATGCCATCAAGCCGCACGGTCCGGTCGCTCTGGGATCGTGCTGTGGCGGATTTGCGTGCGAGTGCATCAACAACGCGCGAGGCGGCGCCATGAACACGATCCATCGTCGTCATTCACTCGTAGACTCGTAAGGGAACGTGCGTACCTTAAGCCGACCCCAGCGGCTGGACCCGCGCACGTCACCGAACCGTCATCGCGACGGCAAGCTTTGCGAAGCCCGCAATCGCTATGTGGCCAATCCGTAACCTGTTGCTTCAGGAGCATCGATGCCCCCGTCCGCCAAGACGTCCGTAAAACTGCTGTCCGTCGCCTCTGCCGTCCCGCCCCATTGCATCGAGCAGCGCGATGTCGCGACCGCGGCACACCGCGCCTTCGCCTCCCGGTTCCGCGAATACGATCGGCTGGCGCGGGTATTCGAGACCTCGGGCATCCTGCGGCGCTATGGTGTGCGGCCGCTCGACTGGTATTTCGAACCGCTGGGCTGGCCGGAGCGCAGCAAGGCCTATCTTGAAGGTGGCGGGCAGTTGTTTATCGACGCGGCGACGCGCGGATTGGATGCTGCCGGCCTCGCGGCTACGGACGTGGATACGATTGTCACTATCTCCTCGACCGGCATCGCCACGCCCAGCCTGGAGGCGCACGTCGCAGGTCGCATGGGGTTTCGCGCCGACATCGAGCGCGTGCCGGTATTCGGCCTTGGCTGCGCCGGTGGCGTGAGCGGCCTGGCGATCGCCGCGCGCCTGGCGCAGTCGCGGCCAGGCAGCGTTGTGCTGCTGGTCGCGATCGAGCTGTGTTCGTTGGCCTTCCGGCTCGACAAGCTGACCAAGGCGAATATCGTCGCGACCGCCCTGTTCGGCGACGGCGCGGCCGCCTGTGTACTGCGCGCCGGCGAGGCGGGGGTTGCGCCAGGAATTGCAACCGTCGAAATGAGCGGCCAGCACATCTGGCCCGACACGCTCGACATCATGGGCTGGGCGATCGATCCGCAGGGCTTCGGGGTGATCTTCGACCGTGACATTCCGCCGTTCGCCGAAGCCAACATGGCGCCCGCCGTCGCCGGCATCCTCGGCCGCGCCGGATTGGGGCTGGGCGATATCGATCGGTTTGCGTTTCATCCCGGCGGCACCAAGGTTGTCAACGCGCTGGAGCAGGCATTCGCTCTCGGCCAAGGCTCGCTGGTGCACGAGCGCGCGGTGCTGGCCGAATACGGCAACATGTCGGCGCCAACCGCGCTGTTCGTCCTTGAGCGGGTGATCAAGGACGGATTGGCGCCACGCACATTGCTCACCGCGATGGGACCCGGATTCACGGCAAGCTGCGTCGCCTTGCAGCGCGCCGCGTGACGCCGGCGATTCTCCTGCTGGCATTCGTCACGGCCGAGCGGCTGGGCGAGCTGTGGCTCGCCCGGCGCAACACCGCCGCGTTGTTAGCAGAAGGGGCGCACGAGGTCGCACCCGGGCATTACAAGCTGATCGTGCTGCTCCATGCCGTGTGGCTTGCCGGTCTATGGGTGTTCGGCTGGGCGCAGTCGCTCGTGCTTGGCTGGCTGGCGGTGTTTCTGGCGCTGCAGCTACTGCGGGTCTGGGTGCTGGCGACGTTGGGTCGTCGCTGGACCACGCGCATCATCATCCTGCCGGGCGCAAAGCTGGTGACAAACGGACCGTACCGATTCATGTCGCATCCAAACTATCTCGTCGTGATCGGCGAGATTGCCACGTTGCCTCTGTGTTTTGGCCTGGCGTGGTATGCTTTGATCTTCTCGCTCGCTAATCTCGCGGTGCTGACGATTCGCATCCGTGCGGAGAATGCGTCGCTGGTGGAGCTGCGTGATTTCGCCAAGCCATAACCCGCCCATCCCAGCACGCTCGTCCGTCATGGTCGTGCCAACCGGGCCAGCCGTGCCAACCAAGTCAACCGTCATGGCCGGGCCGACCTCAACCGTGATGGCTGGGCAGACCTTAACCATCATGGCCGGGCCTCTCCCGGCCATCTGCGCACCACCGATGCAGCGCGGATGGCCAAGACAGGCCCGGCCATGACGGTGACGCAACATCCCGTCTACACCGCTACCATGACCGCAACCTGGATCGGCTTCGCCGCGATGTGCGTCGGCATGTTCATGGCCATCCTCGACGTACAGGTCGTGGCCACCTCACTGCCGACCATCCAGAGCGCGCTGAACATTCTGCCCGACCAGATGAGCTGGATCCAAACCGCCTACCTCATCGCCGAGGTGGTCGCGATACCGCTGACCGGCATCCTGACGCGCGCGCTCAGCATGCGCTGGCTGTTCGTTCTCGCCGTCAGCGTCTTTACCCTGGCATCGCTCGGCTGTGCCGCCAGCGAAAGCTTTCCCACCCTCATCGCCTGGCGCGTGCTCCAGGGCTTTTCCGGGGGTACCCTGATCCCCGCGGTGTTTTCCGCCGTCTTCATGTTGTTCCCCACCGAACGCCAGGGCATCGCCACAACACTTGCCGGCGTGCTCGCCGTGTTGGCACCGACCGTCGGGCCGATCGTCGGCGGCTGGATCACCGAGACCTATTCCTGGCACTGGTTGTTCCTGATCTACATCATTCCGGGAATAGTCGCCACCATCGTCGCCGGCCTGATGCTGCCGGCCACGCCGACGCACCTGGGCGCCGCCCGCACGCTCGACGTCGCTTCGCTGGTCCTCATGACGATCGCGCTGACAGCGCTGGAACTCGCGCTGAAGGAGGCACCCAGGCGCGGCTGGACATCATGGTTGGTGGCGGCGCTGCTGGTGCTCAGCGTCGCCAGCCTGACCGGCTTCGTCCGCCGCACGATCCGCGCGCCCCACCCGATCGTCGACCTGCGCAATTTCAGCGACCGCGACTTTACCATCGGCTGCATCCTGAGCTTCGTGTTGGGCATTGGCCTGTTCGGCTCGGTCTACCTGATGCCGGTGTTTCTCGCCTTCGTCCGGCACCACGACGCGTTGGAGATCGGCGAGATCATGCTGGTCACCGGTGTCGCCCAGCTCGCAATGGCTCCCGTCGCCGTGGCGCTCGAGCGCCGCCTCGATCCCCGCCTGCTGACCGCACTCGGCTTCGCCGTCTTCGCCGTCGGTCTCGGCCTAAGCTACTGGCAGACACGCCACACCGATTACGACGAAATGTTCTGGCCGCAGATCGTCCGCGGTGTCGCCATCATGTTCTGCCTGCTGCCGCCGACACGCCTGGCGCTCGGCACGCTCAACAAGGTGCATATTCCCGACGCCAGTGCCTTGTTCAACCTGATGCGCAATCTCGGCGGCGCGATCGGCCTCGCTCTGATCGACACCATCATCTACGGCCGCGCGCCGATCTACGGGCAGCAGATCGCGCACAGATTGCAGACCGGCGACATGGCGACCGCGAAGTTCGTCGGACTGCCCCTCGACATCTTCGCCGCGCGCTGGGCGCAACCGCTGACCGCCGGCACCAAGGCCATGCTGGAGCCGCTCATCATCGACGCCGCACTGACCCAGGCGATCAACACAGCCTGGCTG
>Ga0182030_10026082_pt1 | contig 10605 bp, 5 predicted proteins | sample 812S3MmetaG_FD_121299 | JGI IMG/M metagenome (GOLD analysis project Ga0182030, IMG submission 121299) | Permafrost microbial communities from Stordalen Mire, Sweden - 812S3M metaG (Illumina Assembly) | ecosystem: Environmental > Terrestrial > Soil > Wetlands > Permafrost | place: Sweden... | reverse complement strand
GTTCGCGATCGCGAGGACCGCGGGCTGGGTGGCGCATTGGCAGGAGATGGTGTCGGACCCCAATATGAGAATAGGCCGGCCCCGCCAGCTCTATACCGGGCCCACGCAGAGGGATTACCTGCCAATAGACAAGCGCTGATCCGATGACGGCGCGAGTCCACGCTGCCCTAGGCGCCCTGGCGGCACTATCCTTCATCGGCGCCGCCGGCCCCGCCTTGGGCGACGATACGGCAACGGCCCAGGCCGAAGCGGCCTCCCCGATGCTTCCGGAAAGGAATGCCTGCGAATCGCCCGGAGGTCCGGTCGCGCTGGGCAGCGCGCTGTGGAACGGCTGGGGGCGCGACCTGGACAATACGCGCTACCAGCCGGAACCCGCGATCCGCGCGAGCGACGTGGCGAAGCTGGCGCTGAAGTTCGCCTACGGATATCAGCGCGGAACGGAATTCGGGCAGCCCACGGTGGTCGACGGACGCGTCTTCGTCACGGGCAACGCCGGGCGCATTTACTCGCTCGATTCGAAGACCGGATGCACCTATTGGACCTATGACGCAGCGGTCGGCAGCCGCACCGCGATCGTCATCGGAGAACTGGCGCGCGGCAGAATCGTCGCGCTGCCGAAGAAGCTCAAACGCACCCTCGCGCATCTCGACGTCATCAAGGCGCCGAGCGCCGCGTTCTTCGGCGACGACGCCGGCTACGTCTATGCATTGGACGCGCAGAAGGGAACTCTGCTGTGGAGGACCCAGATCGACACCCACCCGTCGGCGCGCATCGTGGGCGCCCCGGTGGTCTACAACGAGCGGTTATACGTCGCGGTATCGTCGACGGAGGAAAGCGCGGCCGCGGATCCGAACCGAAGCTGCTGCACCTTCCGCGGCAGCGTGGCCGCGCTCGATATGGCGAACGGCAGAACCCTGTGGAAGAGTTATACCGTTCTCGAAGAGCCGGTGCCGACGCGCAAGAACAGCGCGGGCATCCAGGAATTCGGTCCGGCCGGAGCGGCGATCACCTCCGCCCCGACCATCGACGTCAAACGCAATGTCCTGTATGTCTCAACGGGGAATTCGGCGAACGGCTTGGAGCAGTCCTTGACGGATGCCATCGTCTGCTTCGAACTCGTGGACGGCAAGCTGCGCTGGGTCAAGCAATTGTCCCGGGCGGATGCCGGAGCGGTCGGATCGAGCTTCATGAGTTCGCCTGTATTGCGGACATTGGCGACCGGGAACCAAGTCCTGATGGCGGGGCAAAAATCAGGCGTGATCTACGGCCTGAATCCGGATCACGGCGGCGAGGTCCTGTGGCAGACGCGAGCTGCCGGCCCGGCGGCCGCTGCGAGCGTCGCCGGCGCCGGCTTGGCCGTGGGTGCCGGGAGTATCGGCGGCATTGCGTGGGGCCCGGCCGCGGACCACCGCAGTCTTTATGTCGCCGTGTCGGGCCAGCTGGCGCAACCCGCGAACCCCTCGGGGAGTTTGACGGCCCTCGACATGACGACCGGCGCCGTGCGCTGGCACACGCCCTCGCCCACGCCGGCGTGCGCGTGGAAGGATCGCCCCTGCTCCCACGCCCAGTCCCAGGCGGTCACGGTCATGCCGGGCAGCGCGTTCTCCGGATCGATGGACGGACACCTTCGCGCCTACTCGACCATCGACGGCAAGATCCTGTGGGACTTCGACACGGCGAAGGAATTTCAAACCAAAAACGGCGTCAAGGCGGGCGGCGGTCCGCTGGACCATGGCGGAGCGACCATCGTGAACGGCACCGTCTATGTGAATTCCGGCAATGCCCTGCTCGCCTTCTCGGTCGACGGAAAATAGGATTCGAAACTCAATGCAATCTTTGAAAGGACTGGGGCTTCATGCTCTTTGCCTGTTGTGCGCCCTCGATGCGGCGGCGGCGATGGGCGCGCCATCGCGGGGCGCCGACGTGGACCGTTCACCGGCGATCGAGAATTCGGTGGTGAAGGTCTTTGCGACCATGCGCTACCCGGACCCCTTCAAGCCCTGGACCAAGCAGGCGCCGAGCGAAGTGACCGCATCCGGCGTGGTGATCGAAGGCAAGCGCATCCTGACCAACGCCCACGTGGTCCTCTACGCGAGCCAGGTGCAGATTCAGGCCAATGCGGCCGGCGACAAGGTTCCGGCCACGGTCGTGGCGGTCGCGCCGGGCATCGACCTCGCGGTGCTTCAGCTCGATGACCCGGTGTTCTTCGACACTCATCCGGCGGTCGCGCGCGCCAGCAAATTGCCGCAGATCAAGGACGCGGTGCTGGCCTACGGGTTTCCGACCGGCGGCAATTCGCTGTCCATCACCAAGGGGATCGTGTCGCGCATCGAATTCGTCTCCTACAACTATCCCGTGTCGGGCCTTCGCATCCAGGTCGATGCAGCCATCAATCCCGGCAACAGCGGCGGCCCCGCGATCGCCGGCGACAAGATGATCGGGCTCGCCTTCAGCAAGCTGGGCGGCGATACGCAGAACATCGGCTACATCATCCCGAACGAAGAAGTCGACCTGTTCCTCAAGGATATCGCCGACGGCCGCTACGACGGCAAGCCTGCCATGTACGATGAGCTGCAAACGCTGGAAAATCCCGCGTTGCGCGAGTTTCTGAAGCTGGACAAGTCGGTCGAAGGCATGGTCGTTCACCGTCCCGACAAGACCGACGCCGGGTATCCCCTGAAAGAATGGGACGTCCTGACCCGCATCGGCGATACCCCGATCGACAATCAGGGGATGATCAAGCTGGATCGGGACCTGCGCGTCAGTTTCGCGTACTTGATCCAGCGGCTGGCCGCGAACGGCAAGGTGCCCATGACCATCGTCAGGGCGGGCAAGACCCAGCAAATTCAGCTGCCCGTGTCGCCCGAGCACCCGACGCTGGTCACCGATTTGCACGGCGGCTACCCGTCCTACTTCATTTACGGCCCCATGGTGTTTTCGTCCGCCACCTGGCAGCTCGTATCCAGTTTCGAGAACAATGCCGGCCTTCTGCGCGTATTGGGTGCGGTCAAGAGTCCGCTGATCACGCGCGCGCTCGATGCGCCGGTTGCCGACACCGAAGAGCTGGTGGTCGTCTCCTCGCCCTTCTTTCCGCACAAGCTCGCGAACGGCTATTCGAACCCCGCGGGCTCCGTGGTTTATTCGATCAACGGTACGCATGTGCGCAGTCTCAAGCATCTGGTCGCCCTGCTGCGCGACTTGAAGGACCCGTTCGTCACCGTCGAATTCGACCAAAAGGGAAATGAGGCGCTGGTGTTCTCACGCACCGCGATGCTGGCGGCCACCGATGACATCCTGACCGACAATGGCGTGCGGGCTCAAGGTTCGCCCAACATGATGTCGGTCTGGCAGGAAAAAGCGGCGAAGTAATTCGCGGTCGGCGCGGGCGCTCGCCGGACGAGGCCGCCGCACCTGCCGCGGGCGAGCCTCCCTGTGAGGCCCGCCCGCGGGTTCCAATCAGCGGGCTCGGCCGCTTTAGTACCTGTACGTGGCGGTGACCCCGATGGTCCGCGGCCGCACGCCTCGCGCGAAATACTGCTCGTCGAACGGCGCCGCAATGTCGCGCGAGATGAACAGCTGCGGATGCGCATCCGTGACGTTGTTCGCGAACAGCGAGACGTCCAATCCATCCCAGCGCATGCCGCCGCGAAGGTTCAGGTTCTTGTTCACGGGCAGCCCCGGAATCGTCGTATCGTTCAAGCCGTTGTTCGAATCCTGTCCCGGCAGAAGCGCGGTCTGCGCGGTTTGGTATTGGAAATCGGCGCGCACGTACGGCGAGCGGTCCCTCCATTGCGGAAACACATACTCGGCGGATCCCACGAAGGACCACGGAGCGCCCAGCAAGCGGTTGCCTTCCGTGACGATGGGGGCGAAATCGCTCCCCGACGAGGGATCGACGCAGCGGGTGCCGCTGTACTGCAATACGCCGGCGCAGGAACTCTTCGTGAAGCGGGCGTCGGTGTACGCCACCGTGACGCCCAAGGTGAGCGGATCGACCGGGCGGTACTGTACGTCGATGTCGCCGCCGCGGCTCTGCACCTGGCCGAGATTGGCGACGAATTGCTCGCCGCAGCTCGGCAGATATACGTCCTGCTGGATGTTCTTCCAATTGATCACGAACAGGCTGGAGTCGATCTGCAGGCGATGATCCAGGAAGGTGTTCTTGCCGCCGAGCTCGTAGCTCCACAGCGTGTCCGAGGAGTACTGGCCGGGTACGTGGCGATTTCCGTCCGAACCCAGCGGGACTCCGATGCTCGCCAGGTCGCCGTTGCAGATCGTGCCGACGCCGACGTTCACGCCGCCGACCCGGTAGCCCTTGGCCGCGCTCAAGTAGAACATATTGTCGTGATCCGGCTGCCAGGCGAAGACCGCCTTCGGCGTGATCGGATTCTCCGATCCGGAGCCGACGAACGAGGTGGTCGGGCCGCCGGTGAATGCGCCGCCGGCGACGCTGGTGCCCGTGTAGTCGACCCGGGAGGCGCGCACGCCCAAGGTGAGCTTCAAGGTATCGGTGAACTTGAACGCGCCTTCGCCGAACACGGCAATTTGCTTGTCGACCACGCGCTGCACGGGACCGTCGAACAGCAGGCCGCCCGGACACGCCACACCGAGGAAGTCCGTACACAGGGTCGATGCAGACCCGACTCCCGGGTATTGGAACTTATAAGGAACGGGCAGCGCCGTGTATTCGGCATCGATGGTGGGATCGACGATGCTCTCCGCGACGTTCTCGTTCATATGCGCGTAGAACAACCCCACGTTCCATGACACCTGCGCCGCCGTATCCTTCGATGCCAGGCGGAATTCCTGGTAGAAATTGCTTTGCTTGTCCGAAAAGGGCGCATAGCCGCCATCATCGGGCGAGGTCGGGTAGGTATTGCCGAGGAAGGACGCGCGCAGGTACTGGGTGTAGTCGGACCTCGAATGCTGGTCCCTCGAATAGTAAGAGGTGTTCGACGTCAGCTGGCCGAAGCCGAGATCCCAATCGACCTTGATGGCAGCCAGCCAGAAGGGGTCGGTGCTGGGGTTCGCCAGCCGATTGCCGTCGCGGTAGATGTCGGCGTTGGGGTCGGACAGGTTCGGCCAATACACCGCCGTGTCGTTGATGTGCAGTTCCTGGTAGTAAAACGAGGGGCTGATGCTGACGGCATCGTTCACCGCCCACTTCAGCTCGCCGCGCAGCGAGGTGGTCTGCTCCCAATTCGAATTTTGGTACACGTCGGTCGAGTACGTCGGCGGGGTCAGGGGATCCGTCGCCGGAGTGGCCGTGGCCCGGGTATAGGCCACCCGGTCCACGTAGCCGCCGTCCCGGCGGAACGAAGCGCTGACGCGAAAACCCAGTACGTTGTCGATGATGGGGCCGCCGAATGCCGCGCCCAGCTCGTAGCTCGGATCGCCGTTGCGGGTCGTGGCGAGTTCCGAACGTACGTATCCGGAATCCTTGTCGAGGCTGGGCGAGGGGGTGATGAACCGCACCACGCCGCCTTCGGCGCCCGCCCCGAACAGAGTGCCCTGCGGACCGCGCAGCACTTCCACCCGGTCGAGATCGAACAGTGCCGGAAAGGCGTTCACCGCGCCGAACCCGATATGGCGGCTCTGAATCGGCGTGTCGTCGACGTAGATTCCGGTGGTCGAGGCGCCGGCGGCGGAGTCGATGCCGCGGATGTTGATATCCGAACTCTCGTCGTTGTAATTGGCCGATGAGCCCGTGCCGTTGCGCGAGAACGCGACTCCCGGGGTCAGCCGGGTCACGTCGTCAATGCTTCGAAGTCCCTGGACGTCCATTTTTTCCTGGCTGAACGCGGTCACGCTGATGGGTACGTCCTGAAGCCGCTCGCTCCGGCGCGTCGCCGTGACCACGACCTCTTCGAGGGCGCCGCTCGATGCAGTCTCCGTATCTGCCGCCGCCGCCATCGACAGAGCCGGCCACGCCAATTGGCCCGCCACCGCAATCGGCCATAAGCATCGTTTGATTGTCTTCGAACGCATCGCGCACCCCTTAAAATGTTGCCTTTTCCCCACAGAATGGCGCGGCTCTTCTCATTGTTTTGGCGTCCATGCATACAAGCCGTGGGCGAGCCTCAAGAGGGCTGCTCGGCTAGCCGGTCAGGCAAGAGCTTAATACTTCTGTTAACAGCCGTTCAAGAAAATTTACCGGCAATAAACTGATGGTCCCACGGCCGCGCTCTGCTGTGGCTTTTTGGCGGCGGTCTAGTTGCTGCCGACGAGCTCGGAGACTTCGCGGACGTCCGCTCTCTTCATCGGGCGGCCATCCACTGGCGAGTAGGGCGATTGGCGGATGCCGTCGACGGGGAACACCGTCGCGTCGATGGTCCGGCCATTGGCCGCGAAGCGCAGCGCCGGGTAATTGATGCTGCGCTCCGCATCCATCTTGACCCGCCGCTCGTAAAATTCGTGCGGAACCCCAATCTCGAGCAGCCGGATGGCCACGGACTCGGAAGCGTCCGCGAACAGATGCAAATTGATGTCGCTGTAATTCGTGGCGGTGCCGGTAAGCACCGACCCCACCAGCCGCGGTTCGAATTCGCCCAGCATGCGCATCGCGTCGAGGGCGATGCGGCGCTGCTCCCGCAGCGAATGGTCGTGCGAATCGCGGTCGAACAGGCGCTGGTGCTCGCGCAGGGCCGCCTCGATTTCCACGTTTTTCGGCAGCACGGCGACATCGTTGACGCCCAGCCGGTCGGCCGCCTTGCGCTTGGCCTGCAGGAAATCCTCGATGCCGTGCTCGGCCATGATCCGCGCCGCTTCCTGGGCGAGGGCGCGGCGCAAGTCCTCTGCACGCTGCGAAAACTTCTTGGGCATGGTCCTTAGAATAGCGGCTTATCGCCGTCGTTCATGGGATTGGTTTGATTGGGTCCTTCGTACGACTCGGACTTGGGCAGATTGCCCTCGATGAATTTCTCCATGATGCCGTTGGGATTATCGGAGCTCGCCAGAAGCCCCGTCTCGGGCGAGATTCGCACGGTGACTATGCCGTCGGGTACGGGCACCCCGTGCCGCGGCGCTCCGGCCAGCGCCTGATGCATATAGTAGGTCCAAGCGGGTATGGCGGTGCGGCCGCCCTGCTCGCCTTCGCCCAGGGAGCGCTCCTGGTCGAAGCCCACCCACACCGTCGTCATCAAATCGCCGTTGAAGCCGTTGAACCAGGTGTCATGCGCGTCATTGGTCGTTCCCGTCTTGCCGGCGACGTCCTCCCGGTTGAGGGACCGGGCGCGAACGCCGGTGCCCCGGCGGATCACGTCCGCCATCATGTCCGCCAGCAAATAGGCGATTTGCGGCCGGATGATCTGCGGAGCCAGATTTTTCGCCGGAATGCTGGTCTTGCCGTCGTGCGGGGCCAGGTCCAATTGCGGCGCGCGAGCGGCTGCCGATGTGCTTTTGAGCACGGCAGGGTCCGTGACCCGGTCGCACGCGGGGCAGGCGATGGCGGGATTGGCTTGCGCGAGCACCTTCCCGCCCGCGTCCTCGATCCGGTCGATGTAGTACGAACTGACCTTGTAGCCGCCGTTGGCGAATGTCGAATACCCGATGGCCACCTGCAGCGGACTCAGCTCGGCGGTTCCGAGCGCGAGGGTGAGGTCATTCGGCAATTGCGACTTGTCGAAACCGAATCGGGTGACATAGTTCCAGGTGTAGTCGCCGCCGATGGCGCGCATCAGGCGCACCGACACCAGATTTCGCGAATGCACCATCGCCTCGCGCAGCCGCATCGGCCCCGCGAAGCTGCCTTCCATTTCCTTGGGACGCCAGGCCTGTTCGGTGCCGGTTTCATCGATGACCACGGGCGCGTCGAGCACGACGCTCGCCGGCGTATAGCCCTTGTCGAAAGCGGCGGCGTATATGAAGGGTTTGAAGCCTGAACCGGGTTGGCGGCGGGCCTGAGTCACCCGGTTGAACTTGCTTTGAAAGTAGTCGAAGCCGCCGACCAGGGCGGCAATCGCGCCGTCCCGCGGATCCACCGACACCAGGGCGCTCTGCGCCTCCGGTATCTGCACGAACAGCAGGGATTCGGCCGTCCGACCGACGGTGTAGATGACATCGCCGCGGCTCAATATATCCGAGGCCTGGGTGGGCGAACGATCGACTTTCTCGTCCGGCAGTTCGCGTCTGGCCCAGGAGAGCTTCTCCCAGGGCAGGGTCGCTTCGCCCAAGTCCCTCACATAGATTTTCGCGCTCTTTGCCTCCACGGACCGCACGATGGCGGGCTTGAGGCCGCCGATGACCGGATATTCCTCGAGTTCGGCGTCCAATTGCGCCGCGGTGGAAATCTTCGATAGATCGACCTTGGCGGTCGCGCCGCGATATCCGTGGCGGCGGTCGTATTCCATCAGTCCCGTGCGCAGGGCCACCGTGGCCGCCGCCTGCAGGCGCGAATCGATGGTGGTGTATACCCGGTAGCCGGCGGTGTAGACGCTGTCGCCATACTTGGCCTGCATGTCGTTGCGCACCATCTCCGCGACATAGGGCGCTTCGGTCTCGATCGAGGAGCCGTGCAGCCTGGATTCCATGGGGCTCGACCGGGCTTCGTCGAATTCGGCCTGGGTGATGTAATTGAGCTCCAGCATCCTGCCGAGCACGTGGGCGCGGCGGATTTTGGCCGCTTCGGCGTTGGCGACGGGATTGACCACCGATGGGGCGGTGGGTATCCCCGCCAGTGTGGCCATCTCCGCCACGGTCAACTGATCCAAAGTCTTGCCGAAATACACTTCGGCCGCCGCCCCGACCCCGTAGGCGCGCTGACCCAGGAAGATCTTGTTGACGTAAAGGGAGAAAATCTCCTCTTTGGTGAATTCCGACTCCATGAGCAGCGAAATGTAGACCTCGCTCATTTTCCGCTTCATGTCCCGCCTCGGGGTCAGGAACATGTCGCGCGAGACCTGCATGGTGATGGTGCTCGCCCCCTGGCTGATCCGGCCGGCCTTGAGATTGGCCAGGGCGGCCCGCAAAATCCCTTGCCAATCAACACCATGGTGCTGAAAGAAGCGGTCGTCCTCGGTTGCCAGAAAGGCCTGGATGAGCCTTTTGGGGAGCTGTTCGTACTGCACCGGGATCCGGCGCTGCTCCCCGATGGCCGCAATGAGCTTGCCGTCGCGGGTGTAGACCCTCAAAGGGACCTGCAGCTGCACGTCCCGCAGGCTGTCCACGTCCGGCAGCGCCGGGCGCAAGTAGACATAAGCGCAGACATTGGCGAACGCAATTAACGCTATTGCGCCAACGATGACTACACAAATGCGCGAGATGAGAACCAGGTAACGTTTGGTCACAGAAAACCGTTCTAACTTATTGCACCGGCGATATTGCCCATGCATATTACCGCCGGTTACAGGGGCAAACTCATCGAAAGATGAGGACGCAAAGCCACCGATCCCAAGGCTCCTGCCGAAGGACAGCGGGGTTGCCAGACCAAGCTTAACCAATCGCCTAAAGAGAGAATAGGCGCAGAGGTCTGAACGGATGACTCGAGCCTGCCAAAGTTTGCTGCGAATTTGCCGCAGATCGCACTTTGCGAGAGCCGCGCTGTTTCAGCGGTCATTACCGTGAGTAGCTTCACGTTCTATTTAACAGTTTCTTGCTAAGTTTGCGCTGGCTAAGTTAATCTCGTGCACCCGTTTCGACCTCCAAGGTACTGAGCGAAAAAGGAAAAAAAGCTGTGTGGTCGTTTGGCAAAAGATATCGTCCGCTTCTAGGACTTGACATAACCACCTCATCGGTGAAGCTCATCGAGCTCACGATGTCGGGCGGCCAGTATCGCGTTGAGTCCTATGCAGCGGAACCCACGCCGCATAACGCCATCAACGAAAAGGCGATCGTCGACGCGGAAGCGGTCGGCGAAGCGATCCGGCGCGCGGTGAAGCGCTCCGGCGCCAAGAGCCGCCTCGCCGCGATCGCCATTTCAGGCGACGCTGCGATCACGAAGGTGATCCAGATGCCCAAGAGCCTCGGCGAGAACGAGCTCGAGGGTCAGGTCGAGATGCAGGCCGATCAATACATTCCGTTTCCGATGGAAGAGGTCAGCTACGACTATCAGGTCGTGGGCCCGTCCGAGAAGGATCCGGACATGCTCGACGTCCTGCTGGTGGCCACGCGCACGGAAAACGTCGAGCAGCGCCAGGCGGCGGTGCAGGCGGCGGGCTTGACCGCGCACCTCGTCGACGTCGAGGCCTTCGCCTTGGAGAACGCCTGCGCTCTGATGCGCCATCAAATGCCGGACGGCGGCCTCGACCGCACCGTCGCCGTGGTGGACTTCGGAGCCAGCAGCACGACTTTCAGCGTGCTGCGCGACCTGCGGGTCATCTACACGCGCGACTTCGCGTTCGGCGGACAGCAGCTCACCGAGGAAATCATGCGCACTTACGGGCTCTCCATGGAGGAGGCCGGCCGCGCCAAGAAAGAAGGCGGCCTGCCGAGCAACTACCAGCCGGAAGTGCTGGACCCGTTCATCGACGACATGACGCAGCAGGTCAGCCGCTCGCTGCAGTTCTATCTCGCCTCGGGCAGCGGCCGCTCGCAGCCCGACCAAATATTGATTTGCGGCGGCTGCGCCAACATACCCGGCGTAGCCGATGTCATCTCCAGCCGAGTCGG
>Ga0182030_10026080_pt1 | contig 10605 bp, 6 predicted proteins | sample 812S3MmetaG_FD_121299 | JGI IMG/M metagenome (GOLD analysis project Ga0182030, IMG submission 121299) | Permafrost microbial communities from Stordalen Mire, Sweden - 812S3M metaG (Illumina Assembly) | ecosystem: Environmental > Terrestrial > Soil > Wetlands > Permafrost | place: Sweden... | reverse complement strand
CCGTGAAAAAATCGGATTTTCAAATTTTGGCATCATGCATTTTCAATGAGTTACATCGTGGATAACAGGCCCAAAATTGATTTTTTCACAGCTTCAGATGGCCGTGCCACAGCAAATGACACCGCTACCCGCCAATGAATCTTATTGACAAATATGGCAAATCAGAAATAATCCGACCAGACGACTTTTGCATGGTAAAGGAGAAAATGAGTCCTCGACGCGCCAATCCGGAACTTGCTGACCGCCGCCGGGATGTTCTGGTAAGGGCCGGATACGCAGAGGTTTTGGAGAAAGGGATTCAAGCGACGACCCTTGATTCCGTTGTCGCTCGTGCCGGATCCAGCAAGGGCGGCGCGCTTTACTATTTCTCCACCAAGGAACGCCTACTCAGCGGGGTCCTGGAGTGGCTTCTGCGGCAATTGAATCAAACGCTGGATGAAGTCCTGCGAGCGCAGGACACGGCGCGCGGGAAACTGGTTTCAGAATTGGAAGTTCTGTTTCACAGCGCCGAGGTAAATCGGAAGCTCTACCTCGTCTTTTTTGATTTTGTGGCGTTAGGCACCCGGCAGGAACGATTCCGCGCACTCTTCCGGGGGTTTTTCGAAACCTGTCATCGTCGCGATAAGGAGATTGTTGAGCTGGGAATTCAAGAGCAGCAGTTCCGGCGCGTGAACCCGCAGGACGCCGCCGCCACCATCCGCGCCCTGGTAGACGGGTATTGCTTGCAGTGGCTGGTGGGCCCGGGTGATGTGCCGATTGAAGCTTATCGGGATCGCTGCCGCGCCGTATTGGGGGCATACCTGCTACGCTGAAGGCGCAGGTTGCGTGGCTGCCGCCGAGGTCTAAAGCGAACGATTTCATGGTTCCGCAACTAAGGCCGGCGCCCCGCTAACCTTTAGGAGTCGGGCGGCAAAGCCTTCGGCGGCAATTGATTCATAGTCGTGTCCGGCGTCGCTCGGCCAGCAGGCCATAAATGCCAAGACTGACCCCGTGGTGTTCGCCACCCGGTGCGCCGTGTGGGCGGGAATGTAATGAAGCGAGCCAGGGTGCATGACCTCGAAAGATGTTCTCCGGCTTTCGTCCATGAGGATCAAGGCTCCGCCTCCGGCGACGGCCATATAAAATTCCGCCCTGCGCCGTTCCGCATGGAAGTGGCCCTTGGTCATAAAGTATTCGTTCCCAACCATTCCAGGTTCGATGAAAGTGGCCCCCCAAAACAAACCGCCCTCTTCCCCCACGCTGACAGGCGAAAATGTCTCAACCCGATATACGACCATTTCTGGGTCCAGCGACTGGCGCGCTTTTTCGTCGCCGAAGCTTCCCTTTAAATCCTTGATGCGGCGGGTAATACGCTGGACTCGTTCACCCGAAAGTTCGCCGGTTCGAAAATCAACCATGATTTGCGCGGTCCGCATGGGCACCGTGCAGTTGCCGGAAGGCTTAAGGTTACTATCGCTGGAATTTATCGACATTTGCGAATCCAACCCCACCCCTTTCATTACGTAAGGGGCGGCTATGAATACCTTCGACTGAGGAGACGAACAAGCCTAATGGCTGACCAACCCCGGCACACCGCGGTTTCGAGGTATAGCTTAGGTCAGCAGAATGCTTCTGTCAATAATACCTAGACTGAATTGGAGCCATGTAATCACTATTATCCCTATGACGCCGCTTCGCGGGGCATGCGTTGATCGCGGCCCTTGACGGACGACTCGCTGAATCTCTACTTTTCGCTACACTCAAGACCCCATAACCGCGAGGTAATCCGTATCTACATCGCTGCTTTGGAGGTGGCCATGATAAAACCAGATCGACGCCAGTTTCTTGTTAAGTCCGGAACCAGCCTGGGTTTGACCGTTGCCAGCCCGGAGGTGCTTGCGCTTATGAATGCGCTGGCGGCACCCGGCGCCCTCAACAATCAAGAGACCACAAATAGGGGTGGGGCCAAGTCGCCGCATGAGAAACGGCCTCTTTACAACACCAATGTACATACCGTCATCGGGCTCGGTGACGAGCCCCCCGGATTCCTCGACAAGTTTGGCCAACTGACGGGGCGTAACGCCGAAGTGCACTTGGAGATGGGGTCGCCTCCCCAAGCACTGGCCAAAGCCGGGTGGTCGCAATCCCTCCAGGATGGCTATCTGCCGATTGTGACCTCGGAGGTTCGTGCCGCGCAAGGCTCGCTTCGCTGGGTTGCTTTCACCTCGCAGGCGGATGAACTGAAGGCTGACTACGTAGGCATCGAGGAAGCCGAGAACGGACTCCGGCTCACGTTGTGGTTTCCGCGTGTGCCCGTTATCAAGGTTGATGAAGGAAGAGTAACCAGTGGTGAAAAAATTCTGGCCATCCTCCCTTCCGCCAAGGTGGTGGGGGTTACGCAGGCGAAGTACAACTACCTGACCCCCGAGGCGGGGCCCATCCAAGGGCCTTTCGTGGACTGGGGCGACGGCCATCTCGAAATGCCGCCGAAGCCGCTGCCGGGTTTCGACCCTGCCTTCAATGGTGGTCGAAGCGGATTCCTCAACCGGGCGATCGGTTATCGCTTTCCCGTAGCAAGCGGGAAGACTTATCACGTGTTCTTGGGCCTCGTGGAGACAGAGCGCGTGCTGCCGGGCCAGGTACTGATAAGACTTTCCGTTAATGGTGAAACCCAGGTCGTTGATGTGGGCCTCGTGGAATCCGGCAAGCCCATCGTGCGGGAATTCGTCGTGCCATCGGCGCCCGAGGAAATTCGCGTCACATCAGAATGCGACCCTTCCTCTACCGCGCCCTACCGCGCGTCTTTACTCCATGGCATCTGGATTTTCGATACGCCCGCCAAGCTGGAAGAAGTCCAGGCGGGGAAGTTGAGCCCGCAGGCGCGTTTCTACGTTCAATGTGGCAAGGAACCCATGCGTGACATTGCCTGCTCTGTAGTCCTTGACATCGGGGCGCAAAAGGCCGGGACCGATGCCCTCTGGATGCAATTGCCTTATGACTTGAATTTGACGGACGGATCGAGCGCCGCCGGTATTTCCCCCCAGTCTGCGCAGGCATCCGCCCAGATGCGGTGGGACACGCTCCTGCGCGCGGGGGCGGAATTTACCACCGGGGTCAAGCGCCTGGACGACCTCTACAAGACCTCGCTGATCAACGTTTTTCTGCTGCGAACGAAATACGCGGGTGCGGCGAACGATGGCCAGGATCTGTATGTGGTCAAGCCCGGAGCCGCTGATTATGACGCCTTCTGGTACCGCGATGGCGGCTACTTGGTGACGGCGCTGGATTTGGCCGGACATGCCGGGGAAGCCGAAAAATCCTTGCGGCTGTTCTGGCAGCAAAACCTGGCAGGTATCTTCGCGTCTTATGGGCAACAACGCAGCGGAGTGTGGCAGGCGCCCATCACCGAATGGGACGGGCAAGGGCAAGCACTTTGGGCGCTGGTCAACCATTTCCAGGTGACCGGCGACAAAGATTGGCTCCGCTCGGTTTATGCAGCCATTCGGAAGGGAGCTCTGTGGATAAAGAACGTCACCGAGCAGACCCAGATCCTCAATGAGCCTGGCGAGAAACCCTGTTACTTTGGGTTGATCCCGGCGGGCGAAGGAGAGGCCATCGGCTCGGACGGGTACATGTATTATCACGACTTTTGGGCCGTCTTCGGCCTGCGGGAAGCCATCGTTGCCGCCGAGGCTCTCGGGCAGGATGCGGATGCCGCATGGATGAAGCAAACCTACGAGGAATTCTGTGCCAACCTCCTTGCTTCGGTTAAGCAGGCGTATCGGCGAATCGGAAACAACAAATTTATTCCTGCCACCCCATTTGATCCGAGGCTGGACATCTGGGGTGCGATCACGGCGCTCTACCCGGCGCGCTTCCTGGACGCCCATGATCCGATGATGACCCGCACCCTTGACCGCATGGCGCGGCACTGCCAGGAAGATGAGTACACGTTCTTTGTCACCAAGAAAATCTGGACTTATATTACGGCTGACTGGGCTATGTGCTATCTGCTTCGCAACGACCTGGCGATGTTCTACCGGCTCTTCAACGGATATGCGGCACACGCCTCGCCTACCAACGCCTGGATTGAGGAGATTTTTCTGAACACCCATTATGGGACTGGCGACATGCCTCATGGCTGGGCCGCAGGTCAATATGTTCTCCTGCACCGCAACTCACTCGTGTATGAAGACGGGAAGAAACTGGAGCTTTGCTGGGGTGTCCAACCCGACTGGCTAATGGAGGGCGCGAAACTCTCCGTGCAACAAGCGCCCACCGTATTCGGCAAAATCCAATTCGAACTTCGACGGTCAGGTCCGACCCTGATTTTGGATTACAATCTGACGCCGGCGCCAGGTCAGGCGGCCGCCGAGGAGGTCCGCCTGCATATTCCGCCACTCCAAGGAAAAATCTCATCGGTCCGTGTGAACGGGAAGGTTCGCAGTGTAACCCCCGAGGAGTCAGTTATCCCTCTCACGTAATGGGGGCAACAACAGAGCTGCAGAAAGTCGGCCGGAAGAAGTTGTTGCGAAGCTATTTCCCTGTCGTGACGGCAAGGTTGAATCGAAACCCGTCCCAAGTTGGGGGAAGGCACAGGTCCATCATCGTTCGCGCCTAGCCCGGACTTCTCACCAGGCTGAAAAGCTCCTGGGAGCAGCCGGAGGGCGGGGCTTCACAGGCTGCGGAAAAAACCTACAATGCTGTCATTCTGAGGAGCAGCGGCCACGAAGAATCTCGCATTGCCTTGAAAATACTCAGAGCGAGATCCTTCGCTGCGCTCAGGATGACAGCATTGTAGGTTTTTTCCGCAGCCTGTTCAGCCCAGGCCTTCCAGAATCGTGGTGAGAAATCCAGGTTAGGGCGCATGGGTGAGGCGGCGTGCAGGAGGGCAGTGCGCAGGGAAGCCGGTTATAAAAATGCTCCCCTCCTCAGTTGAGGAGGGGGTAGGGGGTGGTGCTGATTGCGACTTAATGTTTTCGGCATCAGGGGATAACCACCCTGGCGCCCGGCGCGCCACCCCTCCTGAATCAGGAGGGGAGTAATTTTCATCATTTATGGCGAGCAAACGCTCATGCGCGTCGGTGCGGTTGAACCGGTGGATGAATGCAGGACGTCGTTCCCCTCACAAGAGCCTGGGGGGCGACGGCGGTGACCCCTCGAAGAGCTCGTTAATTCGAACGGCTCCGTGCATAGGCCGCCGCTTCAGCTTGGCGCCTTCACCCCGGCTCATCAGCCACGCTTGGCCAACCAGTGGAGGAGTTGTGCCCAAAACGCTCCATAGTGCGGCCAGTGGACAAAGCTGCCTGCCCAGTGCGGGGCAAAATCCGAGGCAAATACCGCACTGCGCCCACCCTTAAACTCCCAGCAGGCAATCAAGGGGTCCCCCAGATAACTCGCCACCAGAGTTGCGCCGGGTTTCAGCGCGACTTTGTTGTAGCCGCACAGCGTCCAATCCGCGCTCTCCCAAGGTAACCCTTTGACGACGGGATGATCAGGCTGATCAATGTCGAACCGGAATCCCTGCACCACCTCGGCGCGATCGTCGTGGCGGGAAATGGAAACCGGCAGCAGGGTTTCCACGTCGGTCCCACTCCAGCGCGCAATGCCGTTCAAGCCCGCGAACGAAAGGTAACCGCCCACCATCAGAAATCCACCGCCTTGTTCCACAAACGTCCTCACCATACCGATTCGGTCCGGTCCCAGTGGGTACTGATAGGGCGGCGTCAAGCCGGGATAGAAGATCAGCGAGTTGTAGCCGACGTCGCTGAAGATCACAATGTCATAAGCTTGGAGCTCACTTAACGTAACCGGAAACTCGGTGGCGACACCGTGCGGAGTGATATGCCGAACCTCAACTGTAGGTTGGGAAGCCATGGCCTCGCGGAAGTAGCGGCCATTGTCATTGAAATATGATTGCTCAATCACATCGGCCCCAACCAGATAACGGTTCAGAACAATCTCGGAGTCACCGACATAGAGAACTTTCAAAGGTTGCATGTATTCTCCCTCTCTTCCAACCATAGACGTGGCTGTGGAATAAATTGCATCAAGCTTGTCCAAAATGCGCAGCGTTCAGTAAGTGATAGCCTGCGGCTTCGCCGCTTGCTGTGCGGAAAGGCTGGGCCTTTCCGTCGTGCGAGAACACCAACCAACCTCATCCGCGCCGCCTGGAAGGCTATGCCTTCCAGGCGGCGCGGATGAGAAATAATCATGGGACTCGGCCCGGAAAGGCGGAGCCTTTCCGCACGGCGGAGCGGCAGAGCCGCGTGAACTACTCAGGACGTTCGCTAATTTGGACAGCCTTGAAATTGCATCTTGGTTTCCAGATCCAAAGAAATCTATCAGATTGTTTGATTCCGCGACGGGGATACCACGCGGCTTATTCATTCCCTATTGGCAATTGGCGTTTACCCTGCGCAAACCTGAAAGGGAGAGTCTTCGCCCTGCCTCAGGTATATTCCACCCTTCGAGTCGGATTTTCAAGGCGTACAACCCATCGCGCGTACGAGGTTGAAAGCCTTTCCCGACACAGGATGAACCCCCCTAACCCGAATTTCTGGAGCCTCAGGGGCACGTGAGCGTTGTCAGCCTCTCACCTTGGGAGGGATGCGCCGCCACCTTGCACTGCCACCTTTGCCCTCCGGTTGTAGCGAAGAATGAAAAAGGCGATTCCGAGGGCAGCGAGACCGGAAATCAGGAATGACCGCGGCGAAGCGCCCAGGCGCTCGAAAACCTGGGTGTAAAGGTGGATGGCTCCGAAGACGGTGGAAAGGTTCACCACCCACCGCCTATTATTCCGAACCCCCCAGATGCCCGCCACGAGCAAGCCTACGGCCCAGCCCATGGCGAAGACCCAATCTGGAATCTCATTCACCACTCGGCCGTAGCCGATGATGATACGTTCGAAGGAATCACCCCACAACGACCCCACCCAGAACGCGAAGTTCACCAGCAGGAGCGACGTCCTCGAAATGACGATCGCGATCCGCTCATAATCCCAGGGGACACGCTGGCTCACGAGCAGTCCGGCCACACTCAGAAGGCTGAAAAGGCCGATCGTGACCGTAGGTTTGGCAATTTCCAGAATGTAAGTGGCGTGTCCATAGAAGGTACCGGCCCCCACGGCGGCAGACAACGCCAATACCGACAACACGGCCAGGAATCCGTTTTTGGCAAACACCGATGCCATCAGAAAAAGCACGCTAATGAGGAGAAAGCAGAAGAAGGTATGGCGGTAGAAGAATTCCCCCAGGGCGTCCCCGGCAGCAATGATTGCCTTGTGGGCCGAATCAGGAAGTACATAGTAGAAGCCGCCCACGGCGGTAATTGTTCCTACCAGCAGGAACGTCCACCCCAGCAGGCGCCACTCCTTGGCGAACTTGGCAGACCGCAACCAAACGCCGGCGGCACAGAGGGCGCAGCCCAGAACCAGTGCCGTAATTCCCGACGGCAGCAGGGCCATGGTCCCGGCGGCGGTGGCAAGAACTCCGAAGGCTACCAGGACGTTAAACCCCAGCCGGCGGGTGTCCTCCTGGGCGAGCGATTTGAGGCGCGTAGACTCCTCGCTCGTAATCCGCCCCTCCTTCAGCAATTTGTCTACGTCGATGGTGATTTTCACTCGATTTTCTCCCGAGGTTCTGCCGCGCCCCAGAGTGTACAAGACATTTCATCATTCACCAAACGCGCCGCCTTGTGGCAGGAACCAAAAATAAACTCTCTTGGGTAAGCCCTTGGCCAAGGCTGTCCAAATTAGCGAACGTCCTGAGTAGTTCATGCGGCTCTGCCCCTCCGCTGTGCGGAAAGGCGCAGCCTTTCCGCACAGCAAGCGGCCGAGCCGCAGGCCATGCCTCACTGAACGCTGCGCATTTTGGACAAGCTCGGCCTTTGACCCGCCCTAGGGCTCTGTTTATGCACCTTTCTTAAGGCAGTCCGAAACAATCTCGTCAAAAAAAGGTTTTGCTGTGGTTTGAAGTATTACGAGAACAAGAACGTTTGAATTGTTTGGTTATGACTCCGACGGGCGGTGCAGGTCACAAATCAATACAGCACTCATAGCAGGAATCGTTATTCCCTCGCCCCCCTGGGGGGAGAGAGTCAACCACCAGGCGGATGGGGTCCCACACTTTGCAGGTCGTGGGGGTGAGAGGGGTTGGCGCAAACACGAATTGGCGAGGTCAAGTTGGAATGAGGCGCCACGGTTTGGACCCCCTCCCCCGTCCCGCCGCGCTTGCTGAAAACGCCGGCGCCGGCGGAAGCCAGGGTCACGATCAGACCGGCCCGGACTGCCTAGGCCGCGGACTCACGCCCGGCAATAAGTTCGGCCGCAGCCGTGCCCATGCCCAGCGCCTGAGCCCGGTCCAGCACCTGGCCTGCAACCTGGAGGATGCCGGTTCGCAGATTCCCTTCTTGCAGGTTGTTCGCGACAAATGTCAGCACGGACGCGATGATGGACAGCCAAGGCGATGGCCCCGGGTACGGCCAACGCGGGCAGATGTCATCACTGTCGATAAATTCCGTTATCGCTTCGTCCGCATTGGCGATGATCTGTTGTGCCGCGGCTTTGTTCGTCATGTTGGAGGCGGCCTCTTTCGAGATCACCTTTGATACCAGGAATGCCACCGACCACGGCACCGGGTCAGGGTTCCCTCGAAGCCGGTCCCTCGCTTCGCTGGCAGGGTGCGCAGACCCGCTACCCGCATACCCAAGCAGCGAGTGTTCAATCCACTGCCACAAATAAAGGCTCGGACCAATAGGGTCCGCCCCGCCAAAACCCGCATTCGGCATCCGGTTCACCTTTCGACCGGGACTGGAGAAGCCGCGGATAGACGATTGTTGACCACCGCCACAGTCACGATCTCCTTTCATAGAAATAGTGACAGCAGAACCCGCATCGTTTCAGGCGGCAGGAATTTTCATTCCGCGGGCTGGCGCAGACAGTGGCATTAGCGCCGCACGCGCCGGCCCTTCGCGAAGTTTACCCTGAGTGAATCGAATGGGCTCAGGGCAGGCTCTAACCCGAATTTTTCGCCCCACTTGGATTGGGCTACCGGAAGGGCGGGGCTTTACCGGGTGCGGAAAAAACCGTAGGCACCGTCTCATCCCCAATCCCCGGAAGGTGCGCCCCCAGGGACAATGAACCGTAGGGGCGGGTCGCGAACCGCCCCCACTTTGCTTGCCATTTTTTGTCTCGCCTGTTGGATTTATCTCGTAGCCTCACGATGTTTCTTGCCATTGGCTAGCATTGTACGTATACTGATCTCTGGCGCCCGCCCCTGCCGGCGGGCGGGAAAGGCCGCCCCCCGCGTGCCGAAGGGCAATAATAAGCGCAATTATTGATGGCTCCTGAAAGCGCCGGGCCTTACCGGCTGCGGAAAAACCCGTCCGCTGTCATTCTGAGCATTGACAGCCTTGCGGCTGCCCATGATGGGCAGAAACTCGGGCCGAGGAAGGGTAGCGCGGACCTGAGCCTTGCGAAGGAAGAATCTCTCATTGCCTGGAAAATACTCAGAGCGAGATCCTTCGCTCCGCTCAGGATGACAGCATTGGAGCATTTCTGTGCAGCCTGTTTAGCCCCACTGCGGACAACCACCCCGGCGTCCAGCGCGACGAGCGCCGGGGTGGTGCTGACAAAGTAATTAAAGAGCAGGCGTAGCGCGGACCTGTTTCTTAGGTCCGCGGCACGTCCCCGATGGACAAGGAAAAGCCGCGGACCTAAGAAACAGGTCCGCGCTACGCCTGCTGAATTCCAAGGACTTACGCGTCGAGTTTCGGCAGAGGAGCAGCGGCGGTCCTGAGCCTTGCGAAGGAAGAATCTCGCATTGCCTGGAAAATACTCAGAGCGAGATCCTTCGCGTAGTTTACCCTGAGCGGGCAGAGCGAGATTCTTCGCTGCGCTCAGAATGACAGCGAACGGGCTCAGGATGACAGCATTTAAGCGTTTTTCCGCCGCCTGTTCAGCCCCGCCGCGGCTAACCACCCCGGCGCCCGGCGCGCCACCCCTCCTGAATCAGGAGGGGAGCGGTTAAAGAACTCCCCTCCTCAGATGAGGAGGGGTGGCGCGCTCAGCGCCGGGGTGGTGCTGAAAAGGGCATAAAGGTATGGCGCCGAGGGCGTCGAGTGCCAAGCGACCCGTGACACGAAACGGGCAAAGCCCAAGGACGGAAAGGCCGGCAGCGCCGGCGGCCAATCCCCCCGCGTGACACACTACCCCGTATCGGCTATCGGCTGTTTCGGATGAAAAGATGAATGAGGTTGCCGACTTTGAAAATCGCCCATCACCAATCGCCAATCACCCGACGGCCCGATGGCTCGATGATCCCATCAGCTCAGAGCACGCGGCGCTTGCCCTTCGCGGAACGATGATGAATAATCCAGGCAGGGAGGAAGCGAATGATTCGCGAACAGTTTCTCGATTATTGCCAGGGCCTCAAGCGGGCGCTTGACGCCATCCCCGCGGACGCCGCGGAAAAGTTCCTGGAGCTTCTGGAGAGCGCCTACCTGGAAGGCCGCCAGGTATTTCTGATGGGCAACGGGGGGAGCGGCAGTACCGCCTCCCACGCGGCGGCCGATTTGAACAAAGGCGTTTCCTACGGCCGGGAGAAGCGTTTTCGCGTGATGAGCCTG
>Ga0182030_10026079_pt1 | contig 10605 bp, 3 predicted proteins | sample 812S3MmetaG_FD_121299 | JGI IMG/M metagenome (GOLD analysis project Ga0182030, IMG submission 121299) | Permafrost microbial communities from Stordalen Mire, Sweden - 812S3M metaG (Illumina Assembly) | ecosystem: Environmental > Terrestrial > Soil > Wetlands > Permafrost | place: Sweden... | reverse complement strand
TCGGAGGCTCTCTCCACATGTGTCGCGATGGTTGCGCGCGCTCGATCGCTTATGCCGCCAGGAATTATCGAACCGTTTGTGCTGCGCTTCGACGCCGGCAGCCTGCCAGTGGGGCAGCTAGTTTTAGACAGCAAAGAGGCTAGCATAGATAGACTTCAAGACCTTGCCTATGTGAGAGTAAGACCGGATTTAGGCACCATACCTGGAGCCACTGCACCACCACCTTTCGGCGGCAACGCCCGTACAATATTGATCAACGTCAACGCGCAAAAGTTGAGGCAGTACAATCTTTCTGGCGATATGATCGTTAAAGCGCTTGCCACAGGTAACGCTGTCATTCCTGCAGGTAACGTGCGCATCGGCGACTACATGCAGATAACGCCAATCAATACAGATTTACCAAGTATCAAAGAACTCGAATATCTGCCCATAAAAATGGGACAGGGACCAACAGTATTCATGCGAGATATTGCCACCATAACCGATGGCAGCGACATACTGGCCGGCTACGCGCTGTATAACGGAAGACGCACCGTTTACGTGCCACTTATCAAAAGAGCGGACGCCTCTACAGTCTCGGTCGTAAATGCCTTGAAAGCCAATCTGGCGTCAATGCAAAACATGCTTCCGAAAAATGTGAACATAAGCTATCACTTCGACCAATCAAAGCACGTTACAGAAGCGATCAACGGCGTATTGTTCGAAGGAGCCCTGGGTGCCATTTTACCCGGGATCATGATTTTTCTGTTTTTGCGAGACATCCGAAGCACCCTTATAGTTGTCACCACCATTCCCTGCGTACTTTTAGGCGCCAGTCTGAGCCTCTATCTCACAGGACAAACAATAAACATTCAGACCCTCTCTGGCTTATCGTTGGCAATCGGGATTCTTGTCGACGAAGCAACGGTCGATATCGAAAACATTCACTCGCATCTGGGGCGTGGAGAACCTGTCACTCGAGCGACGCTGCTAGCAGGTTTCGAGACAAGGGTGCCGCGATTGCTTGCGATGATGTCAATCATCGCGGTTTTCGTGCCATCGTTTTTCATGACAGGCATCGTTCGATCATTGTTCGTACCACTATCTCTTGCAGTGGGCTTCTGCATGATCTGGTCATTCATGATGTCTAGTTCACTTGTTCCAGTAATGTCGGTCTATCTGATCAGAAAGCAGAAAGAAGAAACAGAAGGACTGTTCAGCAAGTTCCGAGACGCTCATGCAAGAGTTGTTAAGGCACTGATGGGCGTTTCTGCCATCGTCATTCCTATCTATCTGGTCTTCTTCATCGGGTTGAGCGTTCTTCTATTTCCGATTATCGGAAGAGAGATGTTTCCTAACTCAGACACCGATGAATTTAGAGTGCGTGTGCGTTGCGCGACTGGAACGCGCGTCGAGGTGACGGAAAGAAAAGTCTTGCAGATGCTCGACTTAATCAAGCGCGAGGCTGGTCCAGATAACGTGCAGGCTTCGCTGGGCTACGCTGGACAACAACCAGTACAGTTTGTCATCAACTCTGTTTTCCTGTGGACTAGCGGACCACATGAAGCCGTCATGGATGTGAAACTGCGGGAAGCAGCAAAGATAAACCTCGAACAATTCAAAGACAAATTACGAACTGTCTTCACTTCTGAAATGCCAGACGTGAAGTTTTCATTTGAACCAGGAGACCTGGTGAGCCAGATCATGAATTTCGGCTCGACCACGCCAATAGCCGTTCTGATGAAGGGTCCGGATCTTGATGTGTGCAGAGCCTATGCAGAAAAAGTCAAAGCCGAGATGTCCAAGATTTCCTACCTGCGAGACCTGCAGTATGGTCAGCCTCTCAACTATCCCACCGTCGATATAAAAATAAATCGTGAACTTGCCGGTCAATTCAATCTAACGCCAGCGCAAATAGGCAATTCTCTAGTTCCTGCAACTTCATCGAGCAGGTACATTCTACAAAACTACTGGATGGACAGGAAATCCGGAGTAGCCTATCAGGTACAGGTGCAAGTACCGCAAAACCAGATTCAGTCGCTGGAAGCGCTTAAGAACTTCCCCACGATGCTAACGGAAAAAAGTTCACACCCTCTGGTTGGCGACGTAGCCGAGGTTGCATTCGGCAAATGTGTTGGTGAATACGATCGCGACAACATGATGAGGTTGGTCTCTTTAACTGCCAACATATCAGGTATGGATTTAGGTAAGGTCGGAGACTTAGTGCAAGAGGCCATAGATAGAGCGGGCGAACCACCGCGCAGCGTACGTGTCAAAATCAGCGCCCAGGTGCCTCTCCTGCACGAAACGTTCTCGCATCTTTTCACCGGTTTGATACTCGCAGTCGGCGTAATTTTCCTCATGCTGACTGGCTATTTCCAATCTCTTAGAATGGCCGCAATAGTACTGTCTACTCTTCCAGCCATCATCAGTGGTGTCTTGCTGTCTTTATGGCTAACACATACCACCATAAATGTTGAATCGTTCATGGGAGCGATCATGTCAATTGGTGTGGGTGTGTCGAACGCGATTCTTCTCGTGGTTTTCGCAGAGAAAAGTAGAGTGGATGGTAAATCATCTATGGAAGCAGCATTGCACGGAGCCCAGGAACGATTGCGACCAATCTTGATGACATCCTGCGCCATGGTGGCAGGTATGATCCCAATGGCCCTGGCGCTGAGCGAAGGTGGTCAAACCAGCGCACCACTCGGTCGTGCAGTTATTGGCGGTCTCATTATGTCGACTTTAGCGGCACTTACAGTTTTGCCACTCGTATTTGCTGTTATGCAAAAAAACAGCTCGATAACGGCGCCGTCTGTGCACCCTGAAGACAGGGGCGAATAGGAGAATTCTTGAATAATCACAGAATAAATAAACGGTCGCTATTTATCGCAAGCCTTGCTGTTGGTTTATCAACACTAACTGTTGGGTGCAGCAAAAAAGAAGAACCGAAGGTAAGCGCAAAGGTTGATATTAATGTGCCGGTCACACAAGTTGTGAAAACCACTTTGTCTAGAATCGATCAGCTACCAGGCGAAATTCGCGCGTATCAGGATGTCGCTGTTTATCCCAAGGTACCTGGCTTCATCAAATGGATTGGCGTCGACCGCGGCTCGACAGTTAAAAACGGCGAAGTTATGGTGCGCTTGATAGCACCGGAACTGGTTGCACAAAAAAACGAATCAAATTCAAAGGCAGAAGCCTCCAAAGGACAGGTGCAAGAAGCCATAGCCAAACTCGCGGCTGCAAAAGCGACTTTGCTTGAGGCTTCCGCGCAGTTGGCAGGCGATGATGACACATACCAGCGCACAAAAGAAGCATCTAAAGTGCCAGGTGTTGTCGCACCAAACGACGTGATTGTTCTGGGACAAAAAGTCAGCGCTGATAAGGAAAAGGTCAATGCCTGGCGGGAGAATGTTCAAGCCTCAGAAAATCAATTGAAAGTGCAAAAAAATTCACTCAGCGCAGCGGTATTGTCCTCTCAGAATTACAAGGACATTCAAGATTATTTGACTATTACGGCCCCATTTGACGGCTTCGTCACCGAGCGCAACATGCACGTCGGCAGCTTTGTGGGACCCAGAGGTCAAGATGCATACCCACCTATTATCGTCGTGCAGCAATTGAATTTGCTCAGAATCATCACGCCAGTGCCAGAAGTGGATGCAGGTGGAGTGGTACCAGGTGCAAAAGTAGAATTTACGGTATCAACACATCCAGGCGAAAAATTCGTTGGAACCGTGGCCAGAATCGGAAACTATCTGGAACCAAAAACCAGGACGATGCCAGTTGAGCTAAATTATTGGAACCCTGAACGGCGCGTCCTGCCGGGAATGTTTTGCGAAGTATACTGGCCGACGAAGCGTCAACATCCAACGTTTTTTGTGCCCAGTAATGCCGTCGACACAACATCAACTCTTGAAACATTCCTCAATCGAGTCAATAAGAACGATGAAATAGAGTGGGTGCCGGTCAAACGCGGTCAACAGATGGGAAATATGATCGAGGTTTTTGGTGAAATTAAAGAGGGAGACTGGGTCGCGCTAAAGGGCGATGATTCACTAAAGCCAGGAACTAAGGTCCACCCGGTCGAAAAAAAGAATGAGCCGGTGGAAGTTCAATAGTGAGGCTACCGAGGCGTCAAGACGCTGGAGAGGAGATCTTTCACTGCGCATAAAAATTCAGCTTGTGAAGTTTTTGATTTGATCAGGTGCTTTGTCAATCCCAACTGCAACTCGTTCATTTCGGCACCGGAAAGATCTCTGCTTGTATAAACCAGCAGCGGAACCGAATGCAGCTCGCCATTTTCCAGATTATGCACCAACTCGAAACCATCGAGACCAGGTAAGCCTAAATCAAGAATTATCAAATCAGGCTTGCATTCATGCACCATCTGCAATGCCATCGTTCCAGACGCCGCTTCCATCGCACTGATACCAACTTCTTTGAGCTGATGCACTATGATCTCTCTTGTAGAAGAATCGTCTTCCACTATAAGAACTTGAGGACCAACGGAAGCAATTGGATGTTGAGCGATCGCAACTTTCAGAGTCTCAAGTAAACTGCCAATATCAACTGGTTTACGCAACCAGTCGATAAGCCACGGTCCGCCATAGGAATTATCATTAGCCTGACCAGTTAAAACAACAACAGGCACGTTTTCCATAAGCTTTGCTTCGCGAGTGCGACGCATCCATTCCAGCCCATTTCCATCAGGCAGATGAACATCCAGAACCACAGCCACATGAACACCCTTGCGCATAGAAACATCAGCTTCCGCAATTGTTCGAGCAACGTCCACGCTATAGTCTTCACTCTCTAGCAGTTGCTTCAAAACCTCTACGAGCTTTTCATCATCTTCGACAAGTAAGACGCGCCTGGAATCACACTCGGTGCTCAGGGCAGGCATGGTATCGTCTTGCTCTTCATTATCGGTAACGCGCAATTTAAAAGAAGCTGCGGGGATATCGAAATAAAAGGTCGAGCCGCGGTCAGGTTTAGTGTCAACGCCAATTACGCCACCATGTTGCTCGACTATCGCCTTCGAAATAGCCAATCCGAGCCCCGTCCCACCTTTAGGTCGAGAGTCGGTGGAATCGAGCTGTTGGAAAAGCCCAAACAACTTTGAAAGCTGATCTTCCGGAATTCCAGCTCCCTTATCGGTCACGCTGAATCGACAAAATGAACCGTAATCTTCGACTTTGAGTAACACCTCGCCGTCTTTGGGAGAAAACTTGAGAGCGTTCGACACCAGATTAGTGAGCACCTGAATCAAACGGTCCTGATCGGCGCGAATTTCGCGCTCAGAAGTTATGTTTGATACTAGCTTCACACCATATTCAAGAGCCATGCCGGCAGTGGACTGAATAGTTAAATCAACGATTTTCTTGACTGATACGGGCTGGAGTCTGAGTGCCAATTTACCAGCTTCGATTTTACGAATATCAAGAATATCGTTAATCAATCGAATCAGTCGGTCGCACTCAGAACGGGCAATATTTACTAGCTTACTTGCTTTGGCAGAGAGAGCACCAGCCAGCCCGCCTTCAAGGAGACCAAGCGACGCTCTTATAGAAGTGAGAGGCGTCCGTAACTCGTGTGAGACCGTCGAGTAGAATTCACTTACCCGCCTTTCCATCTCTTTTCTTTCCGAAATATCGTGCACGATACCAACGAGTCGATCCGGCTTGCCATCAGTTCCCATGACTGGTGACCAGCGACCCCAAACCCAACGAATGGTGCCGTCAGGTCGCTTGATTCGAAACTCGATCGCAGAACCAGAATACATATCCGTTATCACGTGATGTTTGACTCGAGCAATATCTTCAGGAACGACAGCATCAAGGTAGGAGTTTGCGCGCTGATAAACCTCTGATACAGGGCGGCCCCAGACTTCTTCGAAAGCGGGGCTGACGTACAGAACTTTATTGTCACCTGGTCTTGCAGAGCTTATCCAGAAAATTTCGCTTATGTTAGTCACCAGATTCTGGAACAGCATTTCACGATCTCGCAGACGCTCCTCTGCCTGTTGACGCTCTATAAACTGCCCGAACTGGCTGCCAATGGCATTCAACATTTGAAGCTGGGTACTATTTAGTTCCGGTGCATCTTTAGATATGAACGCAATTACTCCTAGTACAAGCTCGTCGCTTCGAACGGGCAATGCAAAAACAGTGTTCAATCCAAGTTTTGAGACCTTGGTGAGCAGAGCCGACTCACTCAGTGAGCCCTTCCCTACCCATAGTGGTGCATTCCTTTTCCAGACTGTTCCTGGAATGTCTTCTCCGAGAGCTAAATTGATTTGACTCAATTTACCGATCTCGGCGTCGAGCGGAATTAGAGGATCGTTCCAGGAGCTTATGAGCTGTAGTTGTTGTTCTTTTTCTTCCTGGTTAACCGACCAGAAAGCACCAGCACTCCAACCGATTTGTTCACAAACTTGCTGCAACAAAAGTCTGGATGCATCAGCCAGTGAATCGGCTTGCGAAAGCATATTTGTAAGCGCATATTGCATGTTAAATCGCGCCTGCGCTTCCTTGCGCAAAGTAATGTCGTAAAAGGAGACGACAGCACCTTTTATCTGTCCATCTAATATCAAAGGCGCGCTAAATAACTGAACAGGCATCAGCGAGCCATCTTTACGCCGAAATGCATCTTCTCGATTTTGGCTGTCACCCTTTTTGATCACGTCGACGATGTAACAGTGATCGGCTGGCAGACTCGGTCCGTGAACTTTGTCGTGCATTAACGCACCGGTTAACTCCTCGATTTCATACCCCAACATTTTCGCCCCGGTTGGGTTTATATAAGAAAGCCGTCCTTCAACATCGACTTGATAAAGACCTTCGGCAAGACTCTGCACAATTGCATTCAACCGAATTTGATTTTCCTTCAACGTGAGCTGTGCTATTTTCGACTCAGTTATGTCTCGTCCTTCGGCGATGACGAGTCCAACTTTGTTATCTTCGGCGGTCAAAGGCTTCAACAAAAAGTCCAGGATGACAGAATTTCCAGCAGCATTAGTTGCGTGAAGCTCAAAGCGCTCGAGATTACCTTTAACAGCAGATGCCAATGCTGTCTTAAAACGCTCCTGGTTCTCCGCTTGATTTTGCCACCATGCTGTTTCCCAAAAAGGTCTTCCCACCTCAGTCTCTCTGGTCAATCCAACAAAATCCAGAGCGGTTTGATTAGCCTGTAAAAGATTCCCCTCGTTCGACAGGAGCCAAACCTGCTGAAACGCCTGATTAAAAATACCTGTAAAGCGCAGCTTGGAAGATTTGAGCAAAGCTTCAGATCGTTGTTGCTCTTGAACGTGCCTGAGGAGAAGAATATAAGCCACCACCAGCACTATCACCGATAAACAGAGCAGTGCACCCTGGCTGAAGAGAATATAGCGACCGGCATCAAGAAAGATCTGGCTGCGTTTTGAAAGCAAATGTTTTTCTTCAGCTTCGCTCTCTGCTACCAGGTCTTCCACGTGACCCACTAAGTCCCGAATGGCTGCAACATCAGACTTTTCGACAGGTGTTTGTACTCCGTGGAAACCAGTTACTACATCGCACCGCCTGATTTCCGCCTCACACAATTCAGAGAGCTTTTTTGCGCGCTGACTTTGCTCTTTGTTGTCTGCCACTAACTTAGTATATTCCGTGCATCGCGCGGCAAGCTCGGTAGAATGCACTCGATACTCATTGAGAAACTGAATATCAGCGGTTTCGGAATAGAATCGAGTCTCGTCTTCGCAGTCTACGGACAGCGTTCTGAGCGATTCGAGAACGCTCAAAACCTCATGAGAGTGGGCTATCCAATTGTAAATATCCCTACTTTGATGCGCTTGAAAGAGGGCAGTCATACCAAATGTCGCCAGCAATAGCAGAGTTATTACGCCAGCGACAGTCGTCTTGACTGTTATTGACCACTTCATTTGCGTGCCCCAACGTGATCAGACCCGCAAGCAATGCTCGTAAAATTGATATCGAAGCACTGCATCCGAGCCATTAGTCACCATTCAACATAAGAGTTACTAAGTTTTGCCCACAATCTGGCGAATTTCGTCTGCCAGACGCATGGGATCGAAAGGCTTCGTTATTACACCCGCAGCTCCCAGCTGCCTATAACTGGCGATTTCGTGCGTTTGCACCTTGGCGGTCATAAAAATAATCGGAACAGAAGCTAATTCGGGTCTCTCTTTTAGCTTAGCAAAAGTTGCTGGACCATCCATTCCTGGCATCATCATATCGAGAAGAATTACGTCTGGAGTCTTGCCTTCCACTTGCTTGAGCGCATCTGGACCAGATTCCGCCGCCATAACCTCCCAGGGGGTCAACCCTTCGAGGCTCATCTGGGCTACGAATCGGATGTTCTGGTCATCATCGACGAGCAGGACTGTTTTTATAGAATCAGGATCTTTCATCTCACGCCTAGTTTAATCTCTCCAATGCCAATTAGAAATCCCCCATCTAAGGAATGTTCCAGCACTGATACGTTACTTTTCCTTGGCTTCCAGACTTGCCGCAAGATCGGCTTCTTTTTTAGACTCAGCTGGCGATTGCTTGCTAAGCAATTCAGCCAATAACTTATGGGGCTCTGCCAATGCCGGATAAAGAGCAATTGCCTTTCTCAAACTTGCAATAGCAGCTTTCGCATCACCAAGTTGTATCTGCGCTTGCGCCAGTACGAGCTGAGCACGCGCATCATAGGGATTTGTTTCGAGCGCTTTTTTGGCAAAATCGTTCGCCAACTTTGGATCCTTGTTTTTCAGCGCAATACGGCCGGCAAGAATTTGAGCCATGAAATTTTTCGGATAGATGTCGATGGCAGACCGCACACTCTTCTCAGCTGCAGCCAAATCACCTGCGCTGTAGGCTCCTTCAGCGATTGTTGACAGGGCTCGTGATCGAAGAGCATTGCTGGCAACTTTCGAGTCCAAGATCCTTGTCAAAACTGTCTTCGCCGCATCAGCATTGTTTACTTCAAAATCGTAGCGTCCTACAGCCTCAAGCCAGGAACAGTCAGCATCAGAATCGGCTTTGTCTGCTGCGTGCTTCTCAACTAGTGCGTGAGCCATCTCTGGTCGTTTTATCCGCAAGAAGATATCAACCATCCACATAGATTGTTCGGCCCGATTTTGCTCGTCGAGCTGCTCATACGCTTTCTGTAAATTGGTTGCACTTTCACTTGTGAGATCGCGCATCGCCTGCGCACGAGCCAACATGAAACGGTCAACCGAGGCATCACCACCAGGTCGGCGCATCGCTATTATTGATTCGAATTGATTGGCCGCATCACTATACCTTGTCTCATGCATGAGCAATATAGCTAGCGAACGCATGATGTCGAGGCGATCGGGAGAGATATCCGTCGACTGCACAAGCAATTGTTGCAACGCAAGTCCGGTAACGTAAGCAGCTTCAGCCTGCATATAGTCATCGTTTTCGGCATAACAGTACCCGAGCGATACGAGGTCGGGCACAGAGCTTGGATTTATATTCAGAGCTCGTGTGTACTCTTTTGCCGCAGCGCCAAATTGACGCAGGCGTATCTTCAACAATCCCATCTGTCGGTGAGGCTCAGCGTCGTTGGGATCGAGATTCGCAGCTTCAACAAATTGTTTTTCAGCTTCTTCAATCTTTCCGGCATTCGCAAGCGCCTTAGCAAGTCTCAGATGCAATTTGGCATCTTTCGGTTTATCTTTTAGCAGCCGTGTGTACTCGGCGACCAGCTCGTCATAACGCTGACCAGACTCCAAAAGAGAAATCAATTTTTCATGTGCCAAAGAATTATCAGGTTCAAGAGCTATGGATTGCTCGAGATAATCCACAGCTTTTGGGCTGTCTCCATTTAACTGTTCGAGACTTGCAAGTTCAACCAGCTCGAATGCTTTGTCTGCTCCAAGTTTAACTGCCATTTGTTGCGCCTGGAGAGCACCTCGCAAATCACCCTGTAACCGCTTTACACCAGCCTGTGCTCTATAGTACTTCGCATTTCCGGCATCATATTTGATGGCATCATCTAGCTGCTGGGAGGCCTCGATAAATCGCCATTGCTTGATATAAATTTCGTCGGCTAGCTGGTAATGAGTGCTGGCATCCTGGGGATGAAGAGCGATTGCGCCTTTTGCAAGTTCGATTGCACCGTCGAAATCGTTGCGAGCGACCTTCATCTGAATCAATGTTTTCCTAACGGCAGACAACTCGGGCTGAATCTGCAGAGCTTGTCTATAAGACATTTCGGCTTGCGCGGGTTGCTTTAACGGAAACTGCTGAAGGAAACCGAGCGTACGATAACCCCACGCAAAATTTGGAGCGAGGGCCATTACGCGCTGACAATAATTAGCCGCCTCCATTGGCATGCCACGCTTACTTGCAATTGCAGCCCGAGCAAACACGCAGATCGGATCGTTCTCTGTACCTTTGGGCAGCTGTTGAATGAGAGTGAATGCGTCATCCCGGCGACCTTCGCACACTTTTTCAAAAGCACTGATAACAACCGCGTATGGATTTGCCCAAGTTACGGTGGGAGCGGCGGCAGTGGTGCTGGAGGTGGCGGACGTGGTGGCAGTGGTGGCGGGTCCGGTGGCAGTGTTAGCAGCAGCCGATGCACCGGTTACAGTGGTGGCAGTGGTGG
>Ga0182030_10026075_pt1 | contig 10606 bp, 9 predicted proteins | sample 812S3MmetaG_FD_121299 | JGI IMG/M metagenome (GOLD analysis project Ga0182030, IMG submission 121299) | Permafrost microbial communities from Stordalen Mire, Sweden - 812S3M metaG (Illumina Assembly) | ecosystem: Environmental > Terrestrial > Soil > Wetlands > Permafrost | place: Sweden... | reverse complement strand
GATCTGGTCGCGCTCGGGCAGCGACTGCACCATGCCGAGCGCGCGGCCGCGCGGAATGATCGTCGCCTTGTGGATCGGCGTCGAGGCCGGCATGGTGAGTGAAACCAGCGCATGGCCCGCCTCGTGATAGGCGGTGAGGCGCTTCTCCTCCTCCGTCATCATCAGCGTGCGGCGCTCGGCGCCCATCATGATCTTGTCGCGCGAATCCTCGAACTCCTGCCGCGTCACGACCCGCTTGCCGCGCCTTGCGGCGAGCAAAGCCGCCTCGTTGACGAGGTTCATCAGGTCGGCGCCGGAGAACCCCGGCGTGCCGCGCGAGATCACCTTGAGATCGACGTCCGGCGCCAGCGGCACCTTGCGGACGTGAACGCGCAGGATCTTCTCGCGGCCGATGAAATCGGGGTTGGAGATCGTGATCTGCCGGTCGAAGCGGCCGGGGCGCAGCAGGGCAGGGTCGAGCACGTCGGGCCGGTTGGTGGCCGCGATGATGATGATGCCCTCGTTCTGCTCGAAGCCGTCCATCTCGACGAGCAGCTGGTTCAGCGTCTGCTCGCGCTCGTCGTTGCCGCCGCCGAGGCCCGCGCCGCGATGGCGGCCGACCGCGTCGATTTCGTCGATGAAGATGATGCACGGCGCGTTCTTCTTCGCCTGCTCGAACATGTCGCGCACCCGGCTAGCGCCGACGCCCACGAACATCTCGACGAAGTCGGAGCCCGAGATGGTGAAGAACGGCACGTTGGCCTCGCCCGCCACGGCGCGCGCGGTCAGCGTCTTACCGGTGCCCGGAGGGCCGACGAGCAGCACACCGCGCGGGATCTTGCCGCCGAGCTTCTGGAATTTTTGCGGATCGCGCAGGAATTCGACGATCTCCTGCAGATCTTCCTTGGCCTCGTCGACGCCGGCGACGTCGTCGAACGTCACGCGGCCCTGCGCCTCGTTGAGCAGTTTGGCTTTCGACTTGCCGAATCCCATCGCCTTGCCGGCGCCGCCCTGCATCTGGCGGCTCATGTAGATCCACACGCCGAGGAACAGCACCAGCGGCAAACCGTTGATGAGCAGGGTCAGCAGCCACGAATTGCCGTCCGAGGGCGGTCGCGCGGTGATCGCGACGCCCTTGTTGAACAGCTTGTCCACGAGGCCGGGATCGCTCGGCGCATAGGTCTGGAACGCGTGGCCATCCTTGTAATGGCCGGAGATCTCCGGCCCGGAGATGGTCACGTCGCGCACGCGACCGCCGTCGACCTCGCTCAGCAACTGGCTGAACATGATCTCGCTGTTGGCCGTTTTCTGCGCCGGGCTCTGGAACAGCGTCACCAAAGCGAGCACGAGCAGGAAGATGATCACCCAGAGGGCGAAGTTGCGTAAGTTGGCGTTCATCGCAATCCTATCGACCCCCGCTTGGGAGCGGCTCGCGGTCTCAAACGACCATTTAAGCGCAAGCGTGGCGATTGCCAAGGGAAGCCCGCGCGATCGAGCAGGCCCGCAGAAACTGAATTTCCAGTGAATCGAGATCGCCCGCCGCGGCGGCGCGCCCGTACCGCGTGGAATTCTTCCGCCCGTTAAGCACAGCTTGCGTTTGCAATTGCAACGTCTTCGCCCGCCGCGGTATTTTGCCGGTATGCTGGGGGCTTTCTGCAATTCAATCGCCTGGCTCGTCGTCATCGGCGGGGTCATGTGGGCGCTGGAATCGGTCAAGCCGGCCAATCCTGCGCAGAAATTCCTGCGTTCGGGGTTCGTGACCGATCTCATCTATTGGCTGACGCCGTATTTCCTCTACGGCCCGCTGGCGCCCAAACCGCTCGCGGCGGCGTTCGCCAAGGGCGCCGTGGCGCTGACCGGCTCCTCGGCGGTCGGCCTCGCCGTCGTCGCCCGGCAGCCATTCTGGGCGCAGGCGCTGGAGGCCTTCGTAATCGGCGACTTCCTGTCCTACTGGGCGCATCGCGGACTGCACGGGCGTTCGCTGTGGGCGTTCCACGCCATCCACCACGGCGCGACCGAACTCGACTGGCTCTCGACGATCCGCAACCATCCCGTGAACGTCGTCGTCCAGCGGCTTGTATTAACGACGCCTTTGCTGTTGCTAGGCTTTCCCGTCGCGACAATCCTGACGCTCGCGCCGTTCAGCGCGATCTACAATATCTTCACCCACGCGAATATCGACTGGCGCTTCGGGCCGCTGCGCTACGTGGCAGTGAGCCCCGTCATGCATCGCTGGCACCACACGCCCGAGGCGGTCGGCTGCAACAGCAATTACGGCGAGGCGCTGGCGATCTGGGACGTGCTGTTCGGCACTCTCTATCTGCCCGAAGGCGCGCCGCAGCGCCTCGGCCTCGACGACCCGCCGCCCGACGATTTCGTCGGCCAGACCCTGTGGCCGATCCATTATTTCCTCGAGCAGGAATCGGCGCCGGAGGTCCGGACTTAAGTTCCCGATGGAATCGGCGTCCAGTTGGCTGCGACGTTGAGTAACTCACCGGCTATTCCAGCCGGGTCGGAAAGTGACACGCCTTCCGAGACGCTGACGGCGAACCCGAGCGTCAAACTTATGTTTGCGTTCAGAGCGTTTATCGCCTCGATAATCAAAGCCTGATTTTGCTGAAGCTGCGCAATGGCGCTCGCCGTGTCCGTGGGATCGGTCTTCAAAGGACTGGGTTTCGAGACCTTAAACTTCCTCTTCGGGGGAGCGAGATGAGATAAGCGCATCGGCTGTCTCCGTTTTGATCGCCAAATGTTTCCGCGAACAAGCTTAACACATGCGGCGGACGGGCTTAATGGCCGCCGCGGCGCGCGTCCGGCCGCGCGCTCTTTCCCCTCGGCCGCGGCCGCTCCCGTAACGCGAGCCTTGACCTACGACAATGCGCGGCGTCGCCGCCTTCGTGTTTAACCGGCCCTCGGCGGCTACGCCCGGGAGTAGCCGGCGGAGGGCGGACGGAGCTGGAAAACGGGAAATCGCCTTTTCGATCGCGAGCTTGGCGGCTGCGTTCGATCAACGCCAAACGATCGAGGACGGGATGACACTCTCAACTTCACTGCTCGATGGCCTGCGCGGCCGCAAGGCGAAAATCTCGACCGGCGGCGGCGCGGAGAAACTCGCCGAGCGGCGCCAGAAGGGGCTGATGACGGCGCGCGACCGGATCGCGGCGCTGTTCCAGCAGGAGACCTTCCAGGAGTTGGGCGCGCATATCCATCACTCGGCGCGCCATTTCGGCCTGGAGGCGAAGGAGTTTCCCGCCGACGGCGTCGTCGTCGGCACCGGCTATGTCGGCGGACGCGTGGTGGCGGCGTTCAGCCAGGATTTCACCGTCGTCGGCGGCTCGCTCGGCAAGATGCACGCCAAGAAGATCGTGGCGCTGATGCAGCAGGCGGCCAAGCTCGGCCTGCCGCTGGTCGCCTTCAAGGATTCCGCCGGCGCGCGCATCCAGGAGGGCGTCGACGCGCTGTCGGGCTACGGCGACGTCTTCTACATGAATGTGCTGCTCTCCGGCGTGACGCCGCAGATCGCCGTTGTCTGCGGCCCCTGCGCGGGCGGCGCGGCCTATTCCCCGGCGCTCATGGACTTCATCGTCATGACCCGGAAGAACGCCTATATGTTCATCACCGGGCCGGAGGTCATCAAGGCCGTCACCGGCCGTGTGGTCACGTTGGACGAAGTCGGCAGCGCCGATATGCATGCGTCCGTGTCGGGCAACGTGCATTTCCTCGCCGAGGACGACGCCGACGCCGTCGGCATCGTGCAGCGGCTGTTGTCCTATCTGCCGTCGAATAATTCCGAGGACCCGCCGCACCGGCCGAGCCCCGACGTCGCCATCGTCGAGGACGCGGCCGTCTACGACCTCATTCCCGACGATTCGTCGTCGCCGATGGACGTGCGCGGCATCATCGCGCACATCGTCGATCCCGGCGAGTTCCTCGAAGTGCACGCCTCGTTCGCGCAGAACCTTATCGTCGGCTTCGCGCGCATCGAGGGCATCGTGGTCGGCCTCGTCGCCAACAATCCGAACGTCAAGGCCGGCGCGCTCGACATGGACGCGGCCGACAAGGGCGGCCGGTTCATCCGCTTCTGCAACTGCTTTAACATCCCGCTCGTCACGCTCGTCGATGTGCCCGGCTTCCTGCCCGGCGTCGAGCAGGAGCGCGGCGGCATCATTCGCCACGGCGCCAAGCTGTTGTTCGCCTACGCGTCCTGCACGACGCCCAAGGTGACGGTGATTTTGCGCAAGGCCTATGGCGGCTCGTATCTCGCCATGTGCAGCCAGGAGATGGGGGCCGACTTCGTCTTCGCATGGCCGACCGCCGAGATCGCCGTCATGGGCGCCGAGGGCGCCGTGCGCGTGCTTTATAATAAGGAGCTGAAGGCGGCGGCGGACCCGAAGGCGAGGGCGAAAGAACTCGCCGCCGAGTATCGCGCCGAATTCGCGTCGCCCTATGCGGCGGCCGGGGCCGGCTACATCACCGACGTGATCGACCCCGCCATCACCCGCTCGACGCTCGCCCTCGCTTTGCGCAAGTCGCTTTCGAAGCGCGAGGTGCGTCCGCCGAAGAAACACGGCAACATCCCGCTCTGACGGCGCTGGAGGATCGAAGCCATGTTCGAGACGGTGAAGTTCGGGCTTGAGGCGGTCGCCGCTGTCGTAGTGCTTTGGCTGGCGCTGCGCTATATCGGCCGCGGTCTCGTCTGGATCGAGCGCGCAGAGATCGCCCGTCAGAAGGCGGAGGCGGCTGAGGAACGCAAGCGCAAGAGCGCCGCGACGCAAGCGCGTCAGGCCGCGCAGGCGCCCGAAGGCGTGCCGCCGCATCATGTCGCGGCCATCGCGGCGGCGGTCGCGACATACGGATACCGGGTCGTCCATATCGCCGAAGACGCCAGCGGGCGCGCCTGGGCGGCGGAAGGGCGCTGGATGCACCAGACGTCGCATCGGCGACGCTGACACTATCGAGGGGAATCGCATGCAGCGCAGGTTCAGGATCAGCGTCGACGGCCAGCCTTACGAGGTCGTGGTCGAGGAGATCGCCGACGCGGGCGCGCCGACGGCGTGGCCCGCCTCGGTCGCAGTCGCTTCGGCGGCGACGGTGGCGGCGGCGGCGCCGGTCAAGGTCGACGCCAAGGCCGGCGACGAGGTCGCGCCGCTCGCCGGCACGATCCAGTCGATCGACGTGACGCCCGGCCAGACCGTCAAGGTCGGCGACCCGATTGTCGTCATCGAGGCGATGAAGATGAAGACCGCGGTGCACGCCAAGGGCGCCGGCAAGGTCGTCGCCATTGCGGTCAAGGTGGGCGACGCCGTCGACACCGGCGCCGTGCTCGTCACAATCGCTTAGGGAGCCGTTCTCGATGACGATGCCCGACACCGTCTACGGCGCGGTCCTGTTGAGCGTGATCGATTTCTTCATGTCGATGGTGATGATCTGCGGGATCGGCGTCGTGCTCGCCTTGTTCCCGCTGCTCAACCGTCTGGGCAGGGTCGACGAAGCGGCGCTGCGCCAGGGTCATCACTGAGCGCGCTCTAACTCCCTTCCCCTCTCGGGGGAGGGTTGGGGAGGGGGCCGTCGCATACTCCAGGACTTAAGGGGCAGTCCTTGACCGATCAATTCCTGTCGTTTTTCGGCGCGTTGATGGACCAGACCGGGCTCGCCAAGTTCTGGTGGGGCAACCTGGTCATGATCGCCATCGGCTGCGCCATGATCTATCTGGCGGTCTCGCGGCGCTACGAACCGCTGCTGCTGGTCGGCATCGGCTTCTCCTGCATCATCTCGAACGTGCCGGGCTCCGACCTGATCCTGCCCGGCGGCCTGTTCCACTACGCCTATCAGGGCGTGGCGCTGCTGATCGTGCCGCCGCTGATCTTCTTCGGCGTCGGCGCGATGACCGATTTCGCGCCGATGATCGCCAATCCGAAGCTGGTCATCCTCGGCGCCGCGGCGCATCTCGGCATCTTCGTCGCGCTGATCGGCGCCAAGCTGATCGGCTTCTCGCTCGCCGAGTCCGGCGCCATCGGCATCATCGGCGGCGCCGACGGGCCGATGGCGATCTTCGTCACGGTAAAACTCGCGCCGCATCTGCTGCCGCAGATCTCGGTCGCCGCCTATTCCTACATGGCTCTGATGCCGCTGATCCAGCCGCCGGTGATGAAGCTGCTGACGACCAAGCAGGAGCGGCTCATCCGCATGAAGCAGTCGCGTCAGGTGACCCGGCTGGAGAAGATCGCGTTCCCCATCGTCATCGGCATTATCGTCAACCTGTTCTTCCCGCCGGTCGCGCCGCTCATCACGATGCTGATGCTCGGCAACCTGTTCCGCGAAGTGCTGGTGGTCGAACGGCTGGCGAAGACCGCCGCCAACGACCTGATGAACGTCATCATCATCATCCTGACGCTGGCTATCGGCTCGACTATGGCGGCCGACACGTTCCTCACCTTCAAGACCATCGAGATCGTGTTCCTGGGGCTCGTCGCCTTCGTGTTCGGCACCGGGTCGGGCGTGGTGGGCGCCAAGATCCTCAACCTGTTCCTGAAGGAGAAGATCAACCCGCTGCTAGGCTCCGCCGGCATCGCCTCGGTGCCCATCGCGGCGCGCGTCAGCCACAACGTCGCGCTGCTCGACGACCCCGAGAACTACCTGATCTATCACGCGATGGGTCCCAACCTCGCCGGCGTGTTCGGCACCGCCATCTCCGGCGGCATCATGCTGGCGCTGATCGGGGTGAAGTGAGGAGTCACCCCGCCCGCAAAGCCTCGGCCGGCTTCATGCCGAGCGTGCGCCACGCGCCGATCAGCCCCAGCGCCACGGTCAGCGCGAGGCCGCCGAACGCCGCGGCGAGCGCCGGCCCCCAGGCGAAGCCGAACTCGAAGTCCATCACATGGGCGACGATGACGTAAGCGCAAAGCGCGCCTGCGCCGACCCCGAAAGCCGCCGTCGCCGCCCCCAGCGTGGCGTATTCCACTAGGCTCGCCGCGATCAGCCGCCCGCGCGTCGCGCCGAGGATCTTTAGCGTCACCGAATCCATCAACCGCGCCCGCGCATTGGCCGCCATCGCCCCCCCCAGCACCAGCACCGCCGTCGCCAGCGCGACGCCCGCCGCCGCCCGAATGGCGGTATCGAGCCGCGCCACCAGCGACTCCACCGTCGCCAGCGCCTCCTTCACCCGCACGGTGACGACATCGGCAAAATCCCGCGCCGCGTCGCGCACCAGCTTCAGCTCCGCCCCGGGCGGGATCCCGTTCGGCATTTCCGCCGTCATCAACATCGAATAGGGCGCGCCGCGGAACGCGTCGGGCGAGAACACCAGCACGAAATTGATCGCGAACGAGCGCCAGTCGACCTCGCGGAAGTTGGCGACCTTGGCCGTCACGTCGCGCCCCAGCACGTTGACCGTCAGCATGTCGCCGACATGCAGTCCCAGCCCCTTGCCGATTTCGCCGTCGACCGAAACCAGCGGCGGCCCGTCATAGTCGGCCGGCCACCAGCGCCCGACGACGACCTCGCCGCCCTTCGGCGGCGTCGCGGCGAAGGTCACGCCGCGGTCGCCTTCCAGCACCCATTGCGCGCTCTCTTTTGGGTGCACGTTCTCCGCCGCCACGCCGGCCACGCGCACGATCCGGCCGCGCATCATCGGCGCCTCGGAGAGCTGCGCGCCCGGCGCCTCCTTGCCCAGAAACGACCGGAAAGCCTCCGCCTGACTGCTCCGGACATCGACGAAGTAGAAATCCGGCGTTCCCGCCGCGCCGGGCTTAAGCTGCGCCCGCAGGTTCACGTCGACGAGCGTCAGCGCGACGATCACGGCCAACCCCAGCCCCAGCGACAGCACGACGGCGGGGGTCGGCGCGCCGGGCCGGTGCAGGTTCGACAGCGCCAGCCGCCACTCCATCGGCCCGCGCCGCGGGGCGAGGCGGGCGAGCGCCATCGCGCCCCAAGCGACTCCGCGCAGCACGATCAGCGCCGCGACCGTCGCGACCACCACCGTCACCGCGACGCCCTTCTGCGGGCTCGCCGCAATCCCCGCGAAAGCCAGCGCCGCCGCCGCCAGCGCCGCGAACACGGCGTAGCGCAAGCGGGTGCGCGGCGCGTCGGCGTCGACGAGGTCGCGGAACAAAGCCGTCGCCGGCAGGTCGTGCGCGCGGCCGAGCGGCAGGATCGAGAACGCGAGCGCGGTGAGGAAGCCATAGAGCGCGCCGAGCGCGAGCTGGCTCGGATAGACGCCGGCCTGGATTGGGTACGGCAGCGCCGCCGCCGCCAGTCCCGCCACGAGATAGGGAACCGCCGCGCCGAGGCCGAGCCCGATGGCGACTCCGACCGCCGCGACGACGAGAAACTCCATCGCCGCCACCGCGACGATCTCCGCCCCGCTCGCCCCGAGCGCCTTCAGGATCGCCAGCGAAGCACGTTTGCGTTCGAGAAATCCGCGCGCGGCGTTGCCGACGCCGACGCCGCCGACCACCAGCGAGATCAGCCCGACCAGCGCCAAAAACTCGCCGAAGCGGTCGATGTTGCGCGAGAACTCCGGCGAGGCGTTGGAGCGCGAGCGGACCTCCCAACCCGCCTCCGGGAAGGCGGCCTTGGCGGCCTCGATGGTCTTTTTGACTTGCAACTCCGAGGGCGGCGGCCCGCCGGGGTTCATCGTCAGCCGCGTCGTCCAGCGCACCAGCGAGCCCGGTTGCACCAGCCCGCTCGCCGCAAGCGCGGCTTGCGAGATCAGCACGCGCGAGCCGAAGCCGATGCCCGAAGCGAGCGCGTCCGGCTCGGTGACAACCCGGCCGCGGATGACGAGCTTCAGCCCGCCGACTTGGAACGTATCGCCGACCTTGAGCGACAGCCGGTCGAGCAGCATGTCGTCGACCTCGGCGCCGTAAGCGCCATCGGTCTCGGCCAAGGCGGCCGCGGGCGCTTCGGGCGGCGCGAACACCGGCACGCCGAGCGGCGGCCAGTCCGGACTTACCGCCTTGACGTCGGCGAGCGTCGCGTCGCCAGCGGCGTTGCGCGCCATCGCCCTGAGGTTGACGACATCGTCCAGCCGGCCCCGCGCGGACAGCCACGCGCGCTCCTCAACGCTCAATTGCCGGTGGATTACCGAGAACGAGGCGTCGCCGCCCGCGAGCCGGCGCCCCTCGCGCGCCAAGCCATCCTGCAGCGAGCGCGCCAGCGAGTTGACCCCAACAATGGCCGCGACGCCGATGGCGATGCAGGCGAGAAAGATGCGTAACCCCTGGAACCCGCCGCGCAGATCGCGCGCGGAGAGCCGCGCCAGCGCCGCCAATCTCAAGCCGCGCCCTCCAGCAGGCCAGAGCGCATCTTGACCGTGCGGTCGCACAACGAGGCGAGCGCGGCGTCGTGCGTCACCAGCGCCAAGGTCGCGCCGCGCTCGCGCGGCAGCGCGAACAGAAGCTCGATGACGCCGCGTCCGGTGGCCTCGTCGAGATTGCCAGTCGGCTCGTCGGCGATGATGAGCGCCGGCCTCGGCGCCAGCGCCCGCGCCAAAGCCACGCGCTGCTGCTCGCCGCCCGAGAGTTGCGCCGGGTAATGTTCGAGCCGCTCCGACAAGCCGACCGCCGCCAGTTCCTCGGCCGCCCGCCGCCGCGCGTCGCGCGCCCCCGCCAGCTCCAAGGGAACCGCGACATTCTCCCACGCCGTCATCGTCGGGATGAGCTGGAACGACTGGAACACGATGCCGATGCGGCTGCCGCGGAATCGCGCCAGCGCGTCCTCGCCCATCGCGTGGATCGGCTGGCCCTCGATATAGATCTCGCCTTTGTCCGGCCGCTCGAGCCCGGCCATGACCATCAGCAGCGTCGACTTGCCGGAGCCGGACGGGCCGATCAGTCCGACCGTCTCCCCGCGCGCGATTTTCAACGAAACGCCGCGCAGCACATGCACCCGCGCCGCGCCCGACCCTAAGCTCAGCTCGACGCCGCGAAGCTCCACCGCCGCCGGCTCAGCCCCCTCGCGCGGCGGCCGGACAGCATATATGGGATCGGCGGAATCGCTGGGAGCCATCATGACACTCTTTAAGGGGCAGGCGACATATGGGATGCTCAGCGCCGCAGTCCAGGCGCTCGCGCTGCTTTTGGCCGTGACGGCGGCGCAGGCCAAGACGTTGAAACTGGTGGCGCTCGGCGACAGCCTCACCGCCGGCTACGGCCTCAAGGCCGGCCTCGGCTTCACCGACGTTCTGGAAAAAGCGCTCAAGGCCAAGGGTTACGACGTCAGCGTGGTCAACGCCGGGGTCTCCGGCGAGACGGCGGAGGACGGCCTCGCCCGCTACGACTGGAGCGTCCCGCCCGACGCCGACGCGCTCGTCGTCGAACTCGGCGCCAACGACATGCTGCGCGGCAAGTCGCCGGCGGGGGCGAAGCAGGCGCTTTCGGCGATTCTCGCCAAGGCGACGGCGGCGCATCTGCCGACGCTGCTGACCGGCATGCGCGCCTCGCCGAGCCTCGGCCCGGACTACGCGGCGGCGTTCGACCGCATCTTCCCCGATCTCGCGAGCCAGTACGGCGTCGCGCTCTATCCGTTCTTCCTCGACGGCGTCGCCGCCGACCCGAAGCTCAACCAGCAGGACGGGCTGCATCCGAACCCGCAAGGCGTGCAGATTATCGTTCAGCGCATCCTGCCG
>Ga0182030_10026074_pt1 | contig 10607 bp, 10 predicted proteins | sample 812S3MmetaG_FD_121299 | JGI IMG/M metagenome (GOLD analysis project Ga0182030, IMG submission 121299) | Permafrost microbial communities from Stordalen Mire, Sweden - 812S3M metaG (Illumina Assembly) | ecosystem: Environmental > Terrestrial > Soil > Wetlands > Permafrost | place: Sweden... | reverse complement strand
GCTCACTCGGCACTCAAACGCCTCGCTGGGTTGCTTGATCACTGCCTACGGCTATACGATCCTGAGCGCTTCATTGCAAGCTTTCGAGGGGAAATGATCATGGATTTAGGCATACGCGGTCGAACCGCCATCGTCTGCGCATCCAGCCAGGGCTTGGGAAAGGGCTGTGCGCAAGGGCTAGCCGAGGCGGGCGTCGCGCTGGTGATTAATGGCCGCAATCAACTGCTCCTGGAGCAAACCGCCCAGGAGATCCGTCAAGCCTGGGGCGTTGCCGTGACGCCGGTCGTGGCCGATGTGTCCACCCCCGAAGGCCAGGCGGCACTGCTCCGTGCCTGCCCCGCCCCCGACATTCTCATCAATAACAACGCCGGACCGCCGGTGCGCAATTTCCGCGAACTGGACCGCAAGGCCATGCTCGACGGCGTAACCTCGAACATGGTGACGCCCATCGAACTCATCCAAAAGGTCATCGATTCCATGACGGCGCACGGCTTCGGCAGAATCGTCAATATCACCTCGCTCAGCGTCAAAATGCCCATCACCGGGCTCGACCTGTCGAGCGGCGCGCGGGCCGGACTCACCGCCTTCATGGCGGGCGTCGCGCGCAGCGTCGCCGACAAGAACGTCACCATCAATAATTTACTGCCGGGAAGCTTCGACACCGCGCGCCTGCGCAATAATCTAAGTCTGGCCGCCAAGCGCACTCAGGTAAGCGACGCGGAAGCCGCCGCGCGCTCCATGGCGAACATCCCCGCGAAGCGATTCGGTACCCCCGCGGAATTCGGCCAGACCTGCGCCTTTCTCTGCAGCGTGCACGCCGGATTCATTACCGGCCAGAACATTTTGCTCGATGGCGGCGCCTATCCGGCGGCGTTTTAGCCGAATTCGCGCAGGCGCTCGAAAACATGGTGGCCGCGGCGCGGCTTGCACGCCGAGAGGGGTGAAGCGTCTGATCGGTGCGACCGTCCCCGCCAGGCTAAGGCGATCGAACCCGGGTAGGATATTGGGTACGCGTTTTTATTCGCGCGACCCGCAACTAAAGGACTACTCGATATGCTCCATTCCCTCGTGCTCGCTGCGGCCGTCGGTGGAACCTTCGTTCACCCAAACCCGACTCCGCCCCCCGATCTGCCGGTCGCCGTCTACCAGCAGCGAAGAGCGCGCGTCTTGGCCGATATCGGTGATTGTATGGCCATCATTTCCTCGCAGGGCGAGGTGAACGGCATCACCGAGGACTACCGTCAGGACGCCGACTTCTACTGGCTGACCGGCATCAACGAACCGGACGCGCATCTGGTCTTTCTACCGAAATCTCAGTACAGAAAAGTCCTGCTTTACTTGAAGTCGAGGGACCCGGAGGCTGAGCGCTGGACGGGGCCCCGCGAACCCGTATCGCCGGATCTGCTCAAGAAGTACGGCGTCGACCGCGTTGCGCGCGGCTCGCCCGAGTCCGCGCTGTCCTCCGCGGGGGTGCACCACGACTGTGTCGCGATTATCGCACCGGCCGGCATGGCCAAGGCGGATCGCAACGATGATGAGTTGGCGCTGCGCGTCGCCGGTCGCTTCGGCCTCAAGGTCATATACAAGCGAGGTCTGCTCGCCGACCTACGTTCGGCCCATGGACCCGAGGAACTCGATCGCATGGAACGCGCCGTCGCTATTACCGCAGCAGGACACAATGCCATCGCCCGCGCGACAGTTGCGGGGGTCTCGGAGCGGGATGTGCAAACGCAGCTTGAATATGCCTTCTTTGCCAACGGGGCTACGGATCTCTCGTATTCCTCCATCGTCGGCAGCGGCCCGAACGGTGCTGTGCTTCACTGGGATAAGAACTCCAGAATCCTGCAAAGCGGCGACTTGGTCGTAGTCGACGCCGCGGCTGATTACGGCCGCTATGCCTCGGACGTCACGCGTACTTATCCCGTCTCGGGGCATTTCACCGCGGAGCAGGCGCGCGTTTATCGCGCCGTGTACCAGGCGCAGGAGGACATCTTCGCGGCCATCAAGCCGGGTGTCTCGATGGCAGAGCTACAGCATGTCGCGGAAGAGTCTCTGCGGCGAGCCGGCTATCTTGCGGATTTCATCCATGGCTTCGGCCACTTCGTCGGCCTCGATGTTCACGACGTGGGCGACGCCGAGAAACCCATTCCGGTAGGCGCCGTTTTTACGGTCGAGCCAGGCGTTTACCTGCCGGCCCAGGGCTTCGGCGTGCGCATCGAGGACGAAGTGGTAACGACAAATAGCGGCTACCGATTGCTGACGTCGTCCATTCCGCGGAAACTTGAGGATGTGGAAACCTGGGTCGCCCGCGAACGCGCGCACCCGCACTGACGTCGGTCGGCACGTCCCTTATCATCGCCTAGGTGTATCGGATGGATTGCGTCCCCAGACCGCGGCCGTTGAGCCGCCGAAGCCGCCGTTCTCCACCAGCACAGCGACAGCGATCTTTGGCTCGCGGACGAGTTCGAGATTAAAGGCCGGCTGATTGTTGGCAAGCACCACTCCATGGCGATCGAGGATCAAACTGCGACTCGGCGGGATCGGCTCGTTGCGTACGCTGTTACCTTGAGATAGGGTCGAGTAATACTGGTATTTCACGACTTGCAGGTAGAATAAACGCCCGGCGACACTCAGAAGCAGCACGGCAGCGATGATGCCGGCGACTATACTGCGCACGGTAAACAGCCGGTTTTCAGCCAGATAATTCTTGATTCTCGATTGGCGGCTTCTCATCATGTCGAGAACTTGGACTTGCGCCTCTTTGACATACGCGGATTGTAGAGCAAGCGCGGCATCAGCTTGCATTGCAAACCGGAGAGTTTTCTAGTTTTGGAGAACGCCACGCGAAAACAAACCTCCCTGGCCATGGTTGCGTTGCTTGCGGCCGGCTCGTGTTTTGCCCAGCACATCGACCCGGAAATTGGCCGCCGGATCGCAGCCATTCAGGCCATCGACAATCATGCGCACCCGGTGCTGGCGCCTCCGCTCGATGCGTCGGACAGGGAGTTCGACGCGCTGCCGGTTTCCTCTTTGGAACCCCAGTCCGATCCCGTCGCGCTGCGGCCGGACTTTCCCTTGCTTGGTGCGGCATGGAAGGCACTCTACGGCTTCGATGTTCCGCCGCCGCTCGATGTGCAGGGTCTCAAACGGCTGAACGAGGCGCGAGAAAAAGTCGCGGCACAGCAGGGTGAACGCTTTCCTGCATGGGTGCTCGAGCGAGCCGGGATCAGCACCATGCTGGCCAATCGCGTCGGCATGGGAAAAGGAGTCGAGCCCCCACAATTTCGATGGGTCCCCTACATCGATGCCTTGCTCTTTCCGTTGGACAACAGCGGCATGGCGGCGGTATCGCCCGATCGCGTGGAGTTTTTCGCGCTCGAAGACATCGTCCGCAGCCGGTACTTAAAAGAAGCGGCGCTGAGCGCCGCGCCGCCGACGCTGGACCAATACCTGAAGCAAGCGGTGACGGCCACTCTTGAGCGGCACAAGTTGGGGGGCGCAGTTGCCGAGAAGTTTGAGGTGGCCTATTTGCGCTCGTTTGATTTCACCGATCCTCCGCGCGCCGAGGCGGAGCAGTTCTATGCCCGGTGGGTAGGAGGCGGTCGGCCGGATCCTGCCGGGTACAAGCTCCTGCAGGACTTTCTGTTTCGGTATATCGCGACGGAGTGCGGGCGGTTAGGGCTGGCCGTGCACCTGCACGCGCTCGGCGGCTTCGGCAGCTATTACTCGATAAACGGCGGGAATCCTCTGCTGCTGGAGCCGCTGTTCAATGACCCGCGGCTGCGCAAGACCAATTTCGTTTTGTTGCATGGCGGGTGGCCCTTTGTGCGGGAGATGGGAGCGCTGCTGCAGAAGCCGAACGTTTACGCGGACATCTCTTCCCAAGCACTCACCATGACGCCGCACACCCTGGCACAGTGGTTGCGCGAGTGGCTCGAGATCGTGCCCGAGAAAGTGCTGTTCGGGACGGACGGGTATCCCTACTCGGACGAACTAGGCTGGCCGGAGGCGACTTGGATTGCAAGCCGCAATGCGCGCCAGGCACTGGGCATTGCGTTGACGGGGATGCTCGACGACGGTGAGATTAGCAGAGCGCGCGCCGGCGAACTTGCGCGCATGGTTTTGCGAGGCAATGCTCAGGCTCTTTATAAATTCTGAGTCGTCGTCACCGGATCTCTCGTTTACGCGTCGTATTCCGTTGCCCTCGCCTGGGATGCGCTGCTGAACCCAGCGCATCCGGCCGCGGCGACAGCAGTTGCGAAGAAGATTCGCCGTTGGAGTTATGACGCACGGCTAGTCTAGAAGGCGTGATGATGCACGTTGATGCTAGAATCACGGCGCCGGCACGAGCACCGCGCCGCTGTCGACCAGAGCAACCGCTACCGATGAACTACGGAAAACAAAAATGCATTCACGGGTTCGCCTTCCCATTCTTTTCATCCTTTGCGCATTTATGATGTCCCTGGCGAGCGCAGCACCGGCCGGCTATCTGGATTCATCCGGCCGTGACGACGTCCTCAGCGGCGGCGTCAAGATGATCACCATCCAAACGCCGAAGGGCGCCTTCCACGTATGGACCAAACGCGTCGGCAACAATCCGACCATAAAAGTTCTGCTGCTGCACGGCGGACCGGGCGCCACGCACGAATACTTCGAGGCCTTCGACAGCTACTTTCCCAACGCCGGCATCGAGTATTACTACTACGATCAGCTGGGCTCCGCCTACAGCGATCAACCGGACGAGCCCTCGCTCTGGGACCTGCCGCGCTTCGTCGAAGAAGTGGAACAGGTGCGCAAGGCCCTCAAGCTCGATAAGAGCAACTTCTATCTTTACGGCCAATCCTGGGGCGGCATCTTAGCCTTGGAGTACGCACTCAAGTACCAGCAGAATCTCAAAGCGCTGGTGATTTCCAATATGGTCGCCAGCATTCCGGCATACAACCGCTATGCCGCCAATGTACTCATGCCGGCCATGGATCAGAAGGCGCTCGCCCAAATAAAAGACTTGGAAGCGAAAGGCCAGTACGACGATCCGCGCTACGAAGAACTGTTGATTAAGCATTTCTACGTAGAGCACATCTTGCGCATGCCACAGGAGCATTGGCCGGATCCTGTGCTGCGCGCCTTCAACAAGATCAACAAAAAGATCTACATCCCGATGCAGGGCCCGAGCGAAATGGGCGCCAGCGGCAAGCTCGAGAACTGGGATCGGACCGCGGACCTGCCGAAAATCACCGTGCCCACGCTGTCCATCGGCGCTCGTTACGACACGATGGAACCCGCACAGATGGAGAAGATTGCAAATTCGGTCAAGAGGGGGCGCTATCTGTACTGCCCGAAGGGCAGCCACCTGGCAATTTACGACGATCAGCAGGTTTACATGGCCGGCCTCACCCAATTCATTCTTGACGTGAACGCCGGCCGCTTCTAGCGTCTATGCGCCGGCGAGCGCATTCATCATGCCCGCCACCACGCCCGAGCCCGCGATGAGCAGGAACGGATTCATTGGCGGCTAATCGGAAGTCAAAGCGCCAAAAGCATTGACCGGCCCCAAGTATCCGTACAGTACCGCAAGCTCGTTAGTCTTAGCCTCCAGCTGCACCAACAGAACCGGCGCTTCTCTCGAATAACCCACGAGTTCTTCCGCCGTCATACGCCTTGCGGGCAATGTCACGAATAAAATATTGTCGCCCGTGTGCTGAAAGGCCGAGTTTACCTGCAACTGAAATGTCTGCACCACGGACTCGGCCAGCGGATCATCCGCGTTCTTGATGGTGATGCCCGTGCCCACCAGAACGACATGATCGTCTTTGCGCACGATGAAGCCGTCATGGATCTGCGCCCCGGCAACGCGGCTGGCGGCGGAGGTTCTGAAGAAACACACCTCGTCGAAATCGCCCACATCCGGGATGGGCTGACAGGCCAATTGATGCAAGGACGGATTTTGTTTGCTCTGCTCCCAGGAACCCCCGAGCTGGATACCCAGCATGCCGCCCGGTAAAAATGCAGCCGGTGTTTGCGGCACCAGATCGTCGATTCGTGCCGCGGCGGAAGCCGCTCCACCGGAAGGCGCAGCGCCGCAAGTCAGGACGACGGACATCAGGAGTGCCGCCACGGCGGTGGCGCTCAACCTGCGATTCAAGGGCTGCCAATGGTGGTGCACTCAATACCTCCAGTGATGGACCTCCAGCGATGGCTGTCCTACAAATGACGCGCCTAAGCGAGCGGGCCGATGTAGTCTAGCAATGTCCTTCAACAATTGGGGCACGCAAATCGTGAGCGCGGTCATATTGCAATCGGTCATCACCTGCGCGGCGGGCAGCGGTCCGCCGATCCAAAATCAAGAGCAGCGCAGCTGCTGTCACTAGCGAGAAACCATGCTTGATCCCACCATTAACTTTGAATTGCCGGAACTCGAGAGCGCCGCGGAGTTGGTCTATCGCGTCATGCCGCCGACGCCGCTATATGCGTGGCCGAAGCTCAAGCGTCGCTTAGGGTGCGGCGTGCAGGTGAAGCATGAGAACCACACGCCTACCGGTGCGTTCAAGGTGCGCGGCGGCATCGTGTACTTGGACCGGTTGTGCCGCGAGCAGCCGCAGATTGCCGGCGTGATATCGGCGACGCGCGGCAATCACGGTCAATCCATCGCATTCGCCGCCGCGCGCGCCGGCGTTCCCGCGACCATCTACGTGCCGGCCGGCAATTCTCCCGACCAGAATTCGGCGATCGCGGGATTCGGCGCCAAGGTGGTCGAATTCGGCCGCGATTTCGACGAGGCCAGGCACGAAGCATTTCGCGTCGCCGGCGCCGAAAATTTGCACTTCGTTCCCTCCTTTCATCGGGATCTCATCGCCGGCGTGGCCAGCTACGCGCTCGAGCTATTCCGCGGCGGGGGCGAATTGGATGCGGTGTATGTGGGTGTCGGCATGGGCTCGGGGATTTGCGGACTGATCACCGTTCGCGATTTACTCGGACTCAAGACGGAAATCATCGGCGTGGGTCCTGCGAAAGCGCCGGCGACCGCGCTGTCCTTTGCCGCCGGACGGCCGGTCATGCATCCCTCCGCCAACACCTTCGCCGACGGCCTCGCTACCCGAGAACCGAATGCGCAGGCGATCGCGACGATTTGCCGCGGTGTGTCGCGCTGGGTGCTGTTGAGCGAAGACGAGATCGCGGAGGCAATGCGGATTTATTTCGACGACACCCACCAGATCGCCGAGGGCGCCGGTGCCGCGCCGCTTGCCGCGCTGCTGCAAGACGGACCGCGCATGAAAAACAAGAACGTTGCGCTGGTATTGAGCGGCGGGAATATCGAACGCGCTCGATATTTGCAGGTGCTCGGCGGCGCAACGCCGCAGACGCCGTAAATTCAAGGTGAAACGGGTGGAGCGGCGGTCGGCCTGATCATAGCGCCCGCAGGAATCTCGAGAGTCTTCGGTTACCGCGCGGAAGGATCAGCCCTGCGATGCGGCTTGTCATTGCGCGCCACTTTCACCTCGGCGGCCGCGGCGCCTAATTTCACGCTGCCATCCGGCTGCGGCACCTTGATCGGCGCGACTTCTACTTTCGTGACTCCCTCGCGCCGAGTGATTCCGATCTCCTGCGCAGTCGCAGGCGACAGATCGACGATTCGTCCACCGACGTAGGGGCCGCGATCCTCTATCGTGACAACGGCACTTTGCCCCGTCTTTAAGTTTGTAACTTTGGCGGTGGTACCCAGCGGCAGCGTTCTACTCGCAGCATTGTTGTGCTGTGGATCCATCTTATCGCCGTTCGCCATTTTATGGCCCTCGAACCGGTGCGCATAAAACGACGCCTTGCCGATGCGCCGTTTGCCCGAACGATCCAGTCGCGGCTTGGCCTGCACGGAAAGTCTCTTAGGCTGTGGCGTCTCCTGTGCGACGAGCTGATGAGCACTGAATCGATCATCGGTTGCTGCCTGAGCTTGCAATCCGAACGCCGCCTCGATGAGAACTAAGGCTGCTATCAATGCAAGATTGCTGCGTCGCGATGTGAATGACATAACTTGAGTACACTGTAAATAACGTGGGTCATTATCTGGGATATCAGCCCCTATGACACTCCGGCATCGACTTGGTTTGCTGTCAGACTTCGCGCGCGTTCGGCCATTCGGACGCCTGTTTGTCCAATTTCATCCGGGTCCTCCGAAGACGTAGGACTCCATCGACAGTACCCCATACGTCATTCCTCCGTCGATTACCTCAACGGTATCCTCATCTTCGCTGGCCCCCAACGCCACCAGCAGAGGCAGGAAATGCTCCTCAGTGGGATGCGCACGCAGGGCGTGCGGCGCTCGGCGCCGATAATCCACCAGCGCGTCGATATCTCTATTCTGCAAATGCCGGCGCACCCAGGCGGTGAATTCGAGCGCGTAGCGCGTGTTGTCGGGATCCGTCTGTCCAATCTCGCGCAGATTGTGCGTGAGGCTGCCGGAACCCATGACCATCACGCCTTGCTCCCGCAACGCCTCGAGCGCCCGGCCGAGCTGCAGCGCCTTTTCGGCGTTGTAGGCAAATGGCAGGGACACTTGAAAGACCGGTACTCGAGCTTCCGGCAGCAGGTGCAGCAACGGCACCCACACGCCATGGTCGAACCCGCGGCCATCATCGAAGGACACACCGAGCCCCTCCGCTCCGAGCAGCGCCGCAGTGTCGGCCGCAAGCGCAGGGGCGCCCGGCGCAGGGTATTGCAGGCGATACAGTGCCGGTGGAAATCCGCCGAAGTCGTGAATGGTTTCCGGAGCGGCGGTGCGCATCACCTGCACGCCCGGGGTTTGCCAGTGCGCGGACACGACGGCCACCGCGGCGAGATCCGTTAATTGCTCGCCCAGCCGCTTGAGCTTCGGTCCCAGCAATCCCGGTTCGAGTGCGAAAGTCGGTGCGCCGTGCGAAACGAACAGTGCCGGTGCTTTATGCGCGCGCGTCATGATGTCAGAGCCAGCCGGCCGCTCAAGCCAGCCGGCCGTTTAAGCTAGGCTGCCCTTTAAGCCAGCCGGCGGCGCCGAATTCCCGCTCGGCGTCTTTGAGCGCCCGGGCGATGCGCGCCGCCCATTCGGCTTGTCCGGCATCATCGCTAACCAGGTCCTGGCGAATTTCGATTTCCACATACGGCAGCGAGCGCGCCTCCGCGTGGTGCGGAATGGTGTAATCGGTCTCGTCGCTGACGAAGTACGGCTCGTTGTCCGCGACGATCAATCCCGCTTCCCGACGCAGCATCTCGAGCATGATGCCGGCAAAGCGCCGATCGCGGTTATATAGAATCGCGGCCTGCATCTCGCGGCGCACGCCCTTGTAGACATCGGTCATGGTGTGCTGGGCCACCAATATGGTGGGCCGCCCCGCCGCCAGCCGCTCATCGATGATCTCGCCAATGCGCCGATGATAGGGATCGAAGATCTCCGCGCGCCGGGCGGCGATTTCCGTCTCACTCAAATTCATATTGCCCGGTATCTCACGGGTCTCGCTGATGTGGGGAATGGAAGTCGGCACGTTCGGATCGCGATTGCAGTCGATCACGAGGCGAGAATAATTTTGCGCCAACAGCGGCGCGTCGATGGCCGCCGCCACTCGCCGCGCCACGCCGAGCACGCCGATGTCCCAGGCGATGTGACGCTGCAATTCCGCGGCGGGCACTCCGAGATCCGCCAGTCGCCGCGGAATGCGCGCGCCGGCGTGATCTGCCAGGACGACAAAGCTCGATCGGCCCGGAGCGGGGATGTCGAGCACCGCCGGCGGTTCGTCGGCGGCGAGCAGTTGCGCGACAGAGTTCGGCACGGCGAATGAGTGCGCAACTAGCGCTGACCCACCAGCCCCTGGACCGACTGAATCAATTTCGCCGGATCGAATCCGATGCCATCCTTGAAAACCAGCTGCACATTCTCGATCTCCTCGATGTTTTGCACAGGGTTGCCTGCCAGGACCACCAGGTCCGCGGCCTTGCCGGCGGCGATGGACCCAATGCTCTCGCTCTCGCCTAAAAACGTGGCGCCATTTTGTGTGGCGATATGAATGGCTTCCACCGGTGTGAATCCCGCCTCGACCAGGAGTTCGATTCCGCGTTGATCGCCGAATCCGGGCAGCACGCCTCCGAAGGAGGTGGGGTCACACCCTGCGAGCAGCAGCCCGCCGGCCTTCACAAAGTCACGCTCGAACTGCATCTCCTTCTTTAGGGACACCGCGCTCATGGGATTATTCTCCTCGGCGATGCCGCTGCGAACCCTTAGGTAAGTCGCCCACCCCTGCGGACTGAGCGCGTCCTTGGCGCGCATCATCTTGCGCAGCGCCGGCCGGTTCGGCACGGATATTTCGAATACCGCCAACGTCGAAGTCACCGCGACATGATGGCTGACCAGATCGCGAATCATGGCCTGCACCGGCGCGCCTTCGATATCCACGTTCTTGGCGAAGTCCTCCGCGGCTTCCTTCGCCGGGCAGATGCCGGTTTTTTTCGTGGGAAGAAATTCCGTATCGACGACGATGCCGTGCTCCAGATTGTCGATCCCTAAGGCCGCGGCCTCTCTGAAACCGACCGCGCACAGGTGCCCGGTGACTTTGAGTCCCTTGGCGTGCGCATGTTCGATGGCCACT
>Ga0182030_10026068_pt1 | contig 10609 bp, 7 predicted proteins | sample 812S3MmetaG_FD_121299 | JGI IMG/M metagenome (GOLD analysis project Ga0182030, IMG submission 121299) | Permafrost microbial communities from Stordalen Mire, Sweden - 812S3M metaG (Illumina Assembly) | ecosystem: Environmental > Terrestrial > Soil > Wetlands > Permafrost | place: Sweden... | reverse complement strand
GCCCGGCCCCGCAACCGCCGGGGCCCCGAGTTCGAGGCGCTGGTCGATCAGATCTACGGGATCATGACCGAGCAGGTGACCCCGGACGCGGGTCACCAGACCACCGTGGTGGAGCCGGGCCTGGAATCTCCCACCGACCTCCCGCTGCCCGCGCCAGCGTCGGCGAACTGGCCGGCCTGCTGGAGATCCTCGACAAGCGAGGCGGCCGGGACGACCTGCCCAAGCTCGCGCAGCACCTGACGTTCGAGGTCGACGACCTGCTCCCGCTCGTCGACGCCGCCGAGATGCTCGGCTTCGCCACGGTCGCCGATGCCGACATCGAGCTCACCCCGCGGGCAAAGCCCTGGCCGAGGCGGACATCCAGACCTCCAAGGAACTGTTCGCGGCCGCCGCCCGCGAACGAGCACCGCTGGTCAGGGCCATCGCGCGGGCCCTGGAAACGACCCACGACCGGACCCTGCCCTGAGTGCCCAGAACCGAGGTGAGCGTGCGGGTGAGCCAGGCGGCGGCGGTCTCGGGCTTTGCGTACGAGGCAGACGGGTTAAATGGCAAGTTAAGGGGACTTTCGACTCTAGTGAGGATGCCTCGGTCTAGTTAATTTGACCTCGAAAAAGCGGCCGGAGCGGCAGCCAGGCGCGACTCCACTTCCGGCATCACCTCTCGTGATCGGCACCAGTGAGACACCCCTGCCCGCAAGGAGAGGTGAGGTAATGATAAAGCCGCGGACTCGGATCGCCGCTGCCCTTGTGTTGACCCTGGGCGTAGCCGCCTGCGGCGGCGGCGGAGGCGTCTCGGCTCGCACCGCGACCGACGCCTACGGCCCGATCACCATCTGGTATTCCAACAACGCCACCGAGGTCGCCTGGGGCGAGCAGATGGTCGCTTCCTGGAACAAGGGCCACCCGGGCCAGCAGGTCTCCGGGCAGCAGATCCCTGCTGGCCAGTCGTCGGAGGAGGTAATCGGTGCCGCGATCACGGCGGGCACCGAGCCATGCCTGATCTACAACACCTCTCCGGCGTCGGTGCCGGACTTCGAGAAGCAGGGCGGCCTGGTGCCGCTCAACGACTTCCCCGGCGGTGCCGCCTACATCGAGGCGCGCACCGGACCCGGCGCCAGCGTGTACAAGTCGCCGGACGGCCTGTACTACCAGCTGCCATGGAAATCGAACCCGGTCATGATCTTCTACAACAAGAAGGAATTCGCCAAGGCCGGGATCAGCACCACCAACCCGCCGCTGAGCACCTACAGCCAGTTCCTTGCCACCGCCAGGAAGCTGGTGTCTTCTGGTGCGGCGAAGTACGCCATCTACCCGTCGCCGTCGAGTGAGTTCTTCGAGGCCTGGTACGACTTCTACCCGCTGTATGCGGCCGAGACCGGCGGAAAGCAACTGGTGGAGAACAACAAGGCCACGTTCGACTCTGCGGCCGGCCAGGCGGTCGCCGGGTTCTGGCGGCAGTTGTACGCCCAGAACCTGGCCGGCGACGAAAGCTACAACGGCGATCCGTTCGCCGACGGCACCGCGGCGATGGCCATCGTCGGGCCGTGGGCCATCGCCGATTACCAGGGCGTCGTCGACTGGGGTGTGGCGCCGCTGCCGACCTCGCAGGGCAACACCCTGGACACGATTCCGACATTCAGTGATGCCAAGAACATCGCCATGTACGCCTCGTGCCAGAACCGCGCGACCGCCTGGGACTTCCTCAAGTACTCCACCAGCGTCGCCGAGGACGGCAAGCTGCTGGCCATGACCGGGCAGATGCCGATGCGCCAGGGGATACAGCAGCTGTACGCGTCCTATTTCAAGGCGAATCCGGCGTACACGGAGTTCGCGGCGGAGGCAGCCCACGTGATCGAGGTGCCCATCGTCCCGAACTCGGTCGAGATCTGGCAGGCCTTCCGCAATGCCTGGTCAGATTCGGTCATCTTCGGCCAGGAGAGCCCCGACAAGGCGCTGGGCGCCGCCGCGTCGCAGATCAACCAGCTTGTCACAGGGAACGGTGAGCCATGACCAGCACAGCGGCCCCTAGGAAGCACCAGTCCGGGGGGGACGAGTCCGCGGCGAAGGAGTCAACGGCGAGGCGGTTCGGGCGCGCCGCGCTCGGCCGCCAGCCCATCGGGATGATCTTCGGCGCGCCGTACCTGCTGTTCATCGCGGTGCTGTTCGCCTACCCCCTGGGCCTGGCGGTGTACATGTCGTTGCACCGCTATTACTTCACCGCGCCCGGGGTGAACGTGCCCCGGCCGTGGGTCGGGCTGTCCAACTACGATGCGGTGTTCAGCGACCCCGCGGTGCGCCAGGCGTTCCTCAACGTGCTGATCTTCCTGGTCATCAACGTGCCGCTCACGGTAGCGGTGTCGCTGCTGCTGGCCACCGCGCTCAACGCGGCGATCCCGTTCCGCGCCTTCTTCCGGACCAGCTTCCTCGCGCCGTACGTGACGGCCAGCGTCGCGATGATCGGCGTGTTCCTGTTCATTCTCAGCCCCACCGGGATTGCCAGCACCGTGCTCGGGCCCCTGGCGCCGGTTCCGTCCTGGCTGGTCAACCAGAACTGGGCCATGCCATCGATCGCGCTATACGTCACGTGGAAAGGGCTCGGTTTCTACATCCTGCTTTACCTGGCCGCGTTGCAAGGCGTTCCGAAGGAACTGTACGAGGCCGCGGCGATGGACGGGGCGTCCTGGTGGCACAGGCTCCTGTCGGTAACCGTCCCCGGCGTCCGGCAGGTGACCACGCTGGTCACCCTGCTGGCGGTCATTACCGGCGCGAACCTGTTCACCGAGCCCTACCTGCTGACCGATGGCGGCGGCCCAAACGGCAAGTCCGCCTCGCCGGTGCTGCAGATCTACCAGACCGGCATCGAGCAAAACCACCCCGACTTCGCCTCGGCCCTCGGGATCATCCTGGTCATCGGAGTGCTCCTGATCGCCGGCATCCAGCAGCTCGTGCAAAGGAGGCAGGCATGACCAAGGCAGACCGCGCCACGCCCGAGGTGACCGCCAGATCGGACAGCGTCACGGCGGCGCTTGAACCGCGTGCCTCGCGTTCGTGGTGGCGCCTGATCGCGCTGCTCTTCGGAGCACTGGTATTCCTCTTCCCGTTCTATTACATGGTCATCGGCTCGTTGCAGAAGACACAGAACACCTCGCTGAGCGGCGTACTGCCGAATCCCGGCAACATGACGCTGCACAATTACGGCGAGATCAACGTGGCCATAGGCCTCGGCAAGGCGATCATCAACTCCGGCATCTTCACCGGCGGTGTCCTGCTGGTCACCCTCGTGTTCGGCATACTGGCCGGATACGCGCTGGCGCGACTGAGTTTTCGCGGCCGCGGCCTGTTGTTCGCCTTGATGATGCTGGTGCTGACGGTCCCATTCCAGTTGCTGATCATCCCGCTGTACGTCCTCATCGCGCGCAACTACGGGCTCGCCAATTCCTACCTCGGGATGATCGCGCCGTTCGCGATCAACTCCACCGCCGTGCTCATATTCCGGCAATACTTCATGCAACTGCCGGCCGAGCTGTTCGACGCCGCCCGGATCGACGGCGCGAGCGAACTGAAGGTCCTGATCCACATCGCACTCCCGCTCGTCCGCCCCGCGGTGCTGACCGCCATGCTCCTGACCTTTATCGGGCCGTGGAACGAGTTCCTGTGGCCGTTCCTGATCACCAAGGAGCAGGGCCTGCAGCCGCTCGCGGTCGCCATGGCGAACTACATCGACAACGTGGCGGCGACCGCGTCGAATCCGTACGGCGCGATCCTGGCCGGATCGTGCGTGCTGGCCGCGCCCGCGGTCGCATTGATCATCGGATTCCAGCGGTACTTCGTTTCCACCAATATCGGCTCCGGCGTGAAAGGCTGACCGTGACACGCGCTGGCACCACAGGCGTGCCCTGCCGGCTGACCCGGCTGGGCGTGGTCATGTCCGCCGACCCGGGTGCCGACTTCGAGGCGGAAGGCGTGCTCAACCCGGCCAGCGGGCGCAGCCCGGACGGCAGGCTGTGGCTGCTACCCCGTCTGGTCGCCGCCGGAAACGTGTCCAGGATCGGCATCGCGGAGGTCTTGGTGCGCGACGGCCAGCCGGCCGGGGTGCGACGCGACGGCGTCGTCCTCGCCCCCGATGCGGGCTGGGAGCGATCCCACGACCACGCCGGGGTCGAAGACCCGCGCACGACCTGGATCGCGAGCCTCGGCGTCCATGTCATGAGCTACGTGGCCTTCGGGCCGCTGGGGCCCAGGCCGGCCCTGGCCATCTCCCAGGACCTGCGCAGCTGGCGGCGCCTCGGCCCGGTGCACTTCGAGTACCAGCCCGAGCTGGACGCCGATCTGAACCTGTACACGAACAAGGACGTCGTGTACTTCCCCGAAGCGGTCCCCGGCCCTGATGGCCGGCTCGCGTATGCCATGCTGCACCGCCCGACGTGGGACCTCGGCGGGATCCTCGGTGGAAGTGAGGTCTTCCTGCCGAACGGCCTGACTGACCCGCGACCGGGAATCTGGATCTCCTACGCACCGGCCGATGCGGTGGAGGAGGACCTGGGGGCACTCGCCCATGTCCGGTCGCACCGGCTCGTCGCCCTGCCCGGGTATGACTACGAGGCGGTCAAGATCGGGGCCGGCCCGCCGCCGCTGCGCGTCGAGGAAGGCTGGCTGCTCATTCATCACGGCGTCTCGGGAACCCTGGCGCAGGGATGGGGCCCGCAGCCGCACGCGCGGTACAGCGCCGGCGCGATGCTGCTCGACCCGGATGATCCCGGCACCGTCCTGGCCCGCACCCCGAGCCCGCTGCTCGAACCGCTGGCACTCGAGGAACGCGAGGGCACTGCCCCCAACGTGGTGTTCCCGACCGCCATTGAGGAGATCGACGGGCAGCGGTTCGTCTTCTACGGAATGGCCGACTCCAGCATCGGGGTCGCCCGCCTGGACAGCGTGGAGGTGCCATGAGCCGCCCGCTGACCGCCGCCGCAGCTGGTCTGCTGATCGCCGCGAGCGTCGCCATCGTCCCGCAGATCCCGGCCGCCGCCGCGTCCCTGCCAGGGGCACCGGCCGTGTCCGCGCCGCTGACCAACCTGGCGCACCTGGACTTCCTCACCACCACCGTCACGCCGCCGCCGCAAGCCGGACACACCACCTACCAGCTCGGCACCGAGCTCTCGGTCGGAGTGCTGTGGGTCTACGCCAACTACCTGGCCCCCGGCAGTTACCAGGTCACCGGTGGCGGCACCTACGACGCCGCGAACAACACCTACGGGCAGGGCGCCTACGACGCCGACGACATCTCCCGCGCCGCGGTCGTCTACCTGCAGCACTGGGTGCAATTCGGCGACTCCCGCAGCCGCGACGAGGCCTACCAGCTGCTGCGCGGGCTGACCTACCTGCAGACCGCGTCCGGGCCCAACGCCGGCAACGTCGTGCTGTGGATGCAGCCCGACGGCAGCCTCAACCCCACACCCACCCCCGCGGACTCGCCGAATCCGTCCGATTCGGGCGCCTCGTACTGGCTGGCCCGCACCATCTGGGCGCTCGGCGAAGGCTATGCCGACTTCCGCGGCACCGACCCCGCCTTCGCCGCCTTCCTCAGGCAGCGCCTGGATCTGGCCATCGGAGCGCTCGACCGGGAGGTGCTGACCAGCTACGGGCAGTACCAGCTCTCGAACGGGCTGCGCGTGCCCGCGTGGCTGATCACCGGCGATGCCGATGCCAGCTCCGAAGCCGTGCTCGGCCTGGCTGCCTACGTCCAGGCCGGCGGCGGCGCCGCCGCCCGCACCGCGCTCGCCCAGCTGGCCGACGGCATCGCCGATATGGGTTCCGGCACCGCGAGCACCTGGCCGTACGGGGCGATCCTGCCCTCGGTGACATCGCGCTCGGAGTGGCATCCCTGGGCCGCGCAGATGCCCACCGCCCTGGCCGCCGCCGCCACCGCGCTGCAAGAGCCGGGACTGCCCCAATGGAGACTGCTGAGCGCCGCCGTGGCCGACACGGCCGTCTTCACCCCGCACCTGCTGACCGCGACCGGGCCAGACAACCTGTGGGGGCCCGCGCCGGTCGACAGCTCGCAGATCGCCTACGGCGCGGGCGCCCGCGTGCTGGCCCTGCTCGCCGTCGCGGCGGCCACCCACTCGGCCGGCCTGCGGCAGCTGGCCGGCGTCGCGGCCGGCTGGTTCTTCGGCCAGAACCCAGCCGGCCTCGCCACCTACAACCCGGCCACCGGCGCCACCGACGACGGGATCAACGCGAACGGCACGGTGAACCTCAACTCCGGTGCCGAGTCCACCATCTTCGGGCTGCTCACCATGGAGGCGCTCGACGCCAATCCCGACGTCGCCGCCATCGCCCGCGCCAGCGCCAGCGTGCAGTTCCGGGACGGCCAGCAAACCATCGAGGCCGAGGCGGCTCGCCTCACCGGGCCCGCCGAAGTCGTGCAGGCCAACCCGGTCAATACCGGCGAATCGCAGTGGAGCGGCGGCGCTTACGTCCAGCTCGCCACGGGCAGCACGCTGTCCTGGACCATCCCAGCCGACGACCAGCCCCGCCTCGTGCAGGCCATCGTCAACCGCGTTCCCGGACCCGCCGCGGTCAGCGACTTCGCGTCGGGCCCCCGTAACCTGGGCGCCGCACAGTACGGCGGCGGCGGCGCCCAGGGCATCTCGCCCGCCCCAGACGCGCTGCTGCCGGTCACCCTGCCAGGAATCCTGCCCGCAAACGCGACCCAGCTGACCGCCGGCACGCTAGGCGGCACGGGACAACTCGACGCGATCCTGCTCACCCCGTTGATCGCAGTCCTGATCACCACCGGCAACGGGCGCAGTGTGGCCCTGCTCAACAGCGAGGCCAGCACCCAAGATGCCCGCACACTCAGCCTGCCGGGCACCGGCCCGGCCGTCGCCACGAGCTACGACAATCAAGGACACCAATGGCGGGTCACGATCAGCACCGACTCGGCCATCACCGTGCCAGTGCCGGCCGGCGGATTCGCCATCGTGCTGCGCTAGGTCGCGACCCGCAGGCTGGCCATGGTACGGAAGAGGCAAGGAGGGACAATGGCGCAGATTACGCTGGATGAAGTCGACAAGTTCTATGGCAAAGGCGTGAAGGCGGTGAACGACCTGAGCCTGGAGATCAAGGACGGCGAATTCATGGTCCTAGTCGGCCCTTCCGGGTGCGGGAAGTCGACCGCCCTGCGGATTATCGCAGGACTGGAGGAGGTCAGCCACGGAACCGTCCGAATCGGCGACCGGGTGGTGAATGGCGTGGCACCCAAAGATCGCGACATCGCGATGATCTTCCAGAACTATGCCCTTTACCCTCAGATGACCGTGGCGCAGAACCTGGCGTTCGGCCTGCGGATGCGCAAGACACCGAAGGAGGAGATCGAGCGCCGCGTCCGCAATGCGGCCAGCATTCTTGGCCTTGAGCCGTTCCTCGCGCGCAAGCCGGCGGCGTTGTCCGGCGGCCAGCGCCAGCGCGTGGCGATGGGCCGGGCGATCGTGCGGGAGCCGCAGGCTTTCCTGATGGACGAACCGCTGTCGAACCTCGACGCCAAGCTCCGCGTGGGCATGCGGGCGTCGCTGGCGGAGCTGCATGAGCGGCTCCACGTGACCACCGTGTACGTGACCCACGATCAGGTCGAGGCGATGACGCTCGGACACCGCGTCTGCGTGCTCCGAGACGGGATGCTGCAGCAGGTCGACACACCGCAGAACCTGTACGACCACCCGGTCAACTTGTTTGTCGGCGGCTTCATCGGCTCACCCTCGATGAATATCGTCAAAGCTGGGGTGATCAGCGGCGACGACGGCATGGCGGTCACGTTCGCCGGATTCCAGCTGCCCATCCCTGCGGAAGTGGTGCGCGCCAGTTCGGGCATCGAAGCGTACGTCGGCCGCGACGTGATCCTCGGAATCCGGCCGTCCGATTTTGAGGACGCAAGCCTGACCGACGACTCGTGGCCCAGGATGCCCGTCGTGACCCACGTGACCGAGGCACTCGGCAGCGATATCAATGTGATCTTTGCCATCGACGCGCCGCCCGTCGAGCACAAGGATCTCGCGGACCTTGTCCCAGAGCAGGAAGAGGAGGGATCGGCGATCCCGCTATACGAAGGCAAGTCGCTGTGGACGGCGCGGGTTAACGCGCGCAGCCCGGTCCGCGCTGGCGACCGGATCGAGCTCGGAGTGGATACCCGCAACCTGCACTTCTTCGACCCCGACAGCGGCCTGGCGATCGGAGGCACGAAAATAGCGGCCTCGTGATCGGCGACAAACAGATAACAGACCCGACAGCCCGAGAACGCGTCTTCTCCCAGGCGGTCGCCGAATACGAGTACCTGTCATGGTCCGATTTCTGTGCCGAGCACGGAGGTGAGGGTGCGGGTGAGCCAGGCGGCGGCGGTCTCGGGGGAGTCGGGGGCGCTGGCGTGGCGAGCGGCGACGTAGAGGTCGGGGCGGACCAGCAGGACGCCGCCGTCGGAGATCTCGCGCAGCTCGGCCCAGGTGCCGTAGGGATCCTCGATGGGCTCGCGGGGCCCGATCGAGACCGCGGTGATCGGCAGGCCGGTCCGTTCGGTGACGGCCGCGGCGGCGTCGAGCCAGGGCCGGCCGCCGATACCGGTCCAGACGCTGAAGGCGCCGTGGCCGGCCAGGTCCAGCGTCGAGACACGGTGCCCGGAGCGGGTGACCCAGGTGTGCGGGAGCTTGGCGCCCGGCCACGTCGTGGGCTGGGCGTAGAGCTCGGGGTCGCGGGTGAAGGCGGGCATGGCGGTCCCGTCCGGGACGACGGCCGAGGATGCGTACCGGTGGTTGTGCTCCACGCCGTGCGCGTCGAACTCATAAGCCTTGTAGGCGATGGCCTCGCGGAGGTTCTCCCGGATCTTCTCGCCTTCCGGGCCGGCCGCGACGCGCAGCGCGAGCTGGGCGTTCAGCTTGGCGACGTCCGAGGTGTCGTCGACGCCCAGGGCCGCGACGATGCGCCCGGTGTCGGCGATGCTCTGGTTGGCCCGCTCGACGATCTGGCGGGCGACCGGAGCCCGCTCGGCGTCGTAGGACTCCAGCAGCGACGGCGCCGCCCAGCCCTGGACGACGGCGTGCAGCTTCCAGGCCAGGTTGTAGGAGTCCTGAATGGAGGTGTTGGACCCCAGGCCGTTGGTCGGCGGGTGCCGGTGTACGGCGTCGCCGACGCAGAAAACACGGCCACGGGCAACGGTCGTGGCGAAGTGGTGGTTCACCGTCCAGGGCAGCCGGTCGGTGACGCGCATCTCGAAGTCGTCGGTCCCGATCAGTTTCACGGCTAGCTCGCGCGCGAACTCGTCGGTGATCTCGGGCGGGCCCGCCGCGGCCTCATATCCCCACATGAGCATCCACTCGTGCCACGGCTTGATCATCCGCAGCACGCCGAGCCCGACGCCCTCCTTCTCCGCGCCTGGCTGCAGCATCCAGTACAGGACCGACGGGCGGTGCGCGACGAAGCGGCTCAGGTCGGCCTCGAAGATGATGTGCAGGGCGCCGCCGACGGCGCCGGGTCCCTCGAAGGGCAGGCCGAGATCGGCCGCCACCACGCTGCGCGCCCCGTCGGCGCCCACGAGGTACGTCGACCGGATCGCGTAGACCGCTCCGGTCAGCCGGTCCTTGACCTGGGTAGTCACCCCGGACTCGTCTTGGGAGTGCGAGAGGTACTCGGTGTCGAAGCGCACCTTGGCCCCGCGGGCCTGGGCGGCCTGCATCATCACCGGCTCGGTGATGGTCTGCGGCGCGTCCAGCATCGTGCACGGGCTCTGCAGCTCGTAGTCGGCATGCCGGCGGGTATCGGTGCCCCACGACGGGATCCGGCCGAGTTCGTCACCGGCCAGGCTGGTGCAGAAGGTCGTATTGCCCATGTACTCCCAGGGCGTGGCCTCGCGCATCAGCCGCTGCTCCAGGCCCATGTCCCGCAGCGTCTCCATGGTGCGCTGATTCGTGATGTGCGCGCGGGGCGTGTCCGACAGCTGCCCGTACTTGGTGATGACCAGGGTCGGGGTGCCGTAGGTGGCCAGGAAGAGCGCGGCCCCGGCACCGCCGGGCCCGGACCCGACGACGAGGACGTCGACGTCCACCGCAGGTTGATCGTTGCTCATGGTGTGCCCCCTAGGTAGGGATAGGGCGGCCGCCCGGTACCACCGCCCGGCCATGCGCACGAGTGTACGCATCGCGGCGATGGGAGTAAGGAGGCCCCTGAGGTCTGGGCCAGGACGCGTCGCGCCCAATTACCTATAAAACTGATCAACATTATTGACATAGGGCTGGCCCGGTGTGACGCTGGATGCATAGCCTCAGCGCATGACGGGCAGGATTCGGCCGACGCGGATCGCGAGGAAACCCACGCGGAAGGAGCACCGATGGCTACCGTGTCCCAGACATTCACCGAACGGAGGTGCTGCGGACCGCGCTGGACCCGTCCTTCGCCGGCGGCAGCATCGGCTTCCGGCAGTCGATCGTGCGGCAGATCCGCGCGAGCCGGCCGACCGTCCGTGAGTACCTGAAGCAGACCCGGTACACCGGATCAGGCCACCATGGCTTCGTCGGCACCCCGGAGCAGTTCGCGGACCACGTCGAGGACTGGTTCCGCTCGCGGGC
>Ga0182030_10026067_pt1 | contig 10609 bp, 9 predicted proteins | sample 812S3MmetaG_FD_121299 | JGI IMG/M metagenome (GOLD analysis project Ga0182030, IMG submission 121299) | Permafrost microbial communities from Stordalen Mire, Sweden - 812S3M metaG (Illumina Assembly) | ecosystem: Environmental > Terrestrial > Soil > Wetlands > Permafrost | place: Sweden... | reverse complement strand
GGTGTGTGGCCGCACACCATCTATCTCTGCGAACGATATAGCCCCGGACCCGGTGCCCACGAACACCCCGACCCGCACTGGCTGAGCGGGCAGCAAGTCGACATCGACAAATTCTGGCGCCACCAGCGGGTTCAAGCCGCGAAGAGCGGCGTGGTAAGCCGCGATCAGACTGTGGGTCTTGCCGCCCCCCAGATTAGTCTCCAACCTGATAATGGGAGGAGCATCGGGACGGCGACCGCTGAGCCGCCCCAATGTCTCAGCCAGCAAAGTCTTGATGCCCGCGGACGGATGGGTGGCAGCGAAGAACGTAGCGGGATCGCCGTAGGCAGCAGGCGCTGTGCCTGCAACCACTTCGTCCAGACTGGCAGCAAATATAGCGTCGCTCAGCGCACCCGATAATACGTCTGGCCGAGGTTCGACCCGTCCCCGAAGACCCGACGCTGCTAGTACCGGCTGCTGCCCAGAATTGTCACCAGCCATCGATTTACCTCTCTATCGCGGTACAGAAACTTACCATTAGATGCCATATCGGCATCGCGTCACATTGTTATATGCACTACCTGTGTATAGGAGACAGTACCAGTCTACCGGTCTATGGATACCGCAGACCATTTATACCCTGGCGACCGTCTTACACCTCAGACAACGGCAGTGGCTATTGCGGCTTGGCGCCGGCTTTAACCCAGGTTTTGCCGGTATCTGGATGTTTGAAGGTGTGCCAGCCTTTATTCTGTGCCTCGCCTACCACTTGGTCCATAGCCTTAGGCACGAGCCGGTAGGCAATATCTTCCCGGTTCGCTAATTCCATTGGCAATCTGCCTAAGAGCAGTTCTTGGACCGTTCTCCAGGGACGCCCGTCGGAGTGTATGTGTTGTAATATCTGGCCGTTTGTCCGGAGCGCGTCTATCGCTTGAGTCTCCAGCGTGGCCATCACATCTACTGTCTCTTCTGCCAGCTCGGCGGTAGCAATCAACTCACCGTCGGCGGTTTGCTGTACCACTGCGGGTCGCTGCTCGCTGGCTGTTGATGTCACCGGGCCTATGCGGGCGGGCCGGCCGATAATCCGTTCATACCGCTGCTGAGTCTGTACAGCCCAGGTGTCTGCTGCCTGATGAGTACTGTCGGGGTCGAGCACCGGGTACATCCGCTCAAACGACAGGACGCGCAGCGCGATGGGGTAGGGTTTATCAGTAGCGGAGCTCCAGAACACCCCCTGACCTTTGATCGGTTCGTTCAGGATACCGCTAAGCAGGTCGATACTGAAATGGGCGTTGGCGTTCTTAATGTCCATCAGGTCGCCGGTAGACAGCAGATGGAAGATAAACCAGTTATCCCCTTGGCTCAGGATGTCGAATGGTATCGACCCGGGCTGCTGGGTGATCATCAGCGACCCTAAGTCATATTTACGGCCCTCTTTAACCCAGGCGATGTACGGCTCAGCGGCGCCTGTCTTAGCATTGAGCACCACTTGGGCTTCCTCGATCACGGCGATGGTGGGGATAGTTTCGGGTTGGGCTCGGGTGAACTGCAGCTGGTTGTGTTCGAAAATTTTGCGCAGGATCAGGCCCGATAGGATGGTAGCTTGGGTGCCGCGCATCTGGGACACATCGACCACGCATAGTTTGCCTTGGCGCAAAGCTTCTAGGAGTCGGTCTAGCATCAGGCTGGAAGGGTCGTGGAGCTGTTTCACGATGGCGGTCATGTTGGACCGGGCGGCTATTGCTTCCATGTCTTGGCGGCCCGGGTCTAGATTCAGCAGCCCGGCGATAGCGTCGGTGCCTGCTTCGTTGCCGGCGTCAGCGATCAGATTGACTAGTTGCTCCCACCTGGTGTCCGACAAATTGCGGAGCTTAATGACGTTCTGCTGGTCCTGCCGGTCGGGGGGCAGCGCTATCGAGATCACGTCAGCCGGTTTCAGCTGCCGGATGTCTAGTTTGATGTCTGCGGCTACGAATGATTGGTAGAACGGGCTAGGGCCGCTCTTGGGGGTGAACACCACCAGTTTGTCCTCGAGGGCGGGGACGTCAGCGAGGCCCGGCCGGCCTTGATCGTCTGGCCAGAAATATTCGCCCTCCGGGTCGAAAATGACGGTGCCGACCGGCACCTGCCGCCCACCTCGTTTGGTGACCATCGGGGTGGTCCGATACAGGGTGGAGAACATCAGTTTGGTCAGGTTGGATTTGCCGTACCCAGCTCGAGCGAACACAAACGAACGGCGGGCGACCAATGCGTCCACCGGGAACCGTACCGTGATCTCGGGGTCTTTGATTTGCATCCACCCGAGCCGCTCCAGCTGGTCGCTGGACCCGGCGTAGATATATTCACCTAAGGCGTAATACCCAATCTCGGCGCCTTTGTCGTAATGTCCGACCAGCCACCGCAGCACTTCGTCGGAGGGGAAGGCGACTGGGCTGCCCACATGAGGTAGCCGCCGGTGGGACGCCACGAACTGCAGCTGGTCATTCTCCCGTCGCAACACCCCTAAGATCCGGACGTTCACCCGGTATTTTAGGAATTCTTGGCGTAGGTCTTCGGGGATATCACGGTGTTCGCTGATCGCCCGCAAACTGAACTCTTCGCCTGGGCCGTCTGCTAGTTTCCCTTCGGAGGCGAACGACGCTATCCGGCCTAGGATCGCTTCGTCTTGGGTTTCTAGCTGGACCAACACGAACTGGCCGTGCATGGGCCGGGCTTGGAAGTCAGTTCGGTATGGCAGCACCAGGTCAGCTCGGAACTCCATGCCGCTCTCTCGGAAACCCCGGAAGGCACCCACAACTTGTTGCTGTGGGAATAGTTCGACATTCATAGTTTGGATCTCCTAGCTGTAACGCCGCTGGGCTGGGTCTGGGTCGCGCAGGCTGAAAGCGTCTAGCACTGGAGCTTCAGCGCCCAGCATGTCGCGCAGACCGCGCAGCACTTCGTTTTGCAGCACCTCGAAATCGAAGTCGACCAACGCGGCGTTCTGATGCGCTTTCTGCAAACATCTGGGATAGTAAGGTACCGGGAACCCTTCGGTGGCGTCCGCCAGGAGATACCCGAGGATTGTCGAAGTGTCTTCCATCTGGGATATCAATATGTCGACCGGCCATACCGGGTCGCGTCGACCTCGGCCGAATTTAGCGAAATGCATTTTGCCCGCTATCGATTTGGTAAGTTCTTCTCGTTCTGTTTCAATGTCCGTTCCCCGGGCCCATTCCCACCAGGTGTAGGCCCTCTGTTCCACTTCGCGGGGCACTTCCACGTAGGCTGGGTAGTCACAGGTCAGCACCCCTTCCAGGGCCATCGCTGTCTGGTATCTTTCCAGCACCGCGCTGTGTTTGGCCACCCCGACCAGGTATAGGCGTCGATGTTGCTGTTCCCATTTGTCTCGGATAGCGTCTTGAATACCGTCCATCATCCGCAAGAAGTTGTCCCGAGCGAACAGCTTGCTGCGCAGCAGACCGTCAAACACCACCAGGGTGTCGCTGGCAAAATCTTTGGTCCGGATTATTTTGAACAGGATAGCCCATTCCACCAACGACCGATAAGTACCCACCCACTTCGGACTGGCCGGATATCCCCGTTCGGCAGGATGGATCATAGAGGACAGCTCCGGCAGAGTGCGCACCCCCAGAAACGCCATCAGCTCACCAAGGGCAGTCACTGGCCGGTCCCCCTCGAACTGTCGCTGGGCCAGCAGCTCGATGTCTGTGGTCGGCGAGATTACTTCTAAACAGTATTCGTTGTTAGACGAATCGACCACCCGGACCAGCTGGATCATGAATGGGTCGAACCGGATGCTGTTGTTCCCACCGTCGGCAGCTACCAGCGATATCGAAGTGGCCGTCCGAGACTGGATCCGATGGACGTTGCCCCGCAAAGGGCAGATTTCATCCCGCAGCTGCACCAATAGATATTTATCGGCCGCTATCTGTGCTGCTATTTCTGGTCTCAGTTGTTGCAGACTAGCAGCCTCAATCATGGTGCCGGTCTGATTGTGAGGGCAGCCTGAACGCTGTCGGTGTGTGGGACGGCAGATCGAGAGCCGGCACGTTGTCCAGTGGCACACCACGACCGTCGCAGACGGTGATGAAGCGATCGATGGTGACTGCATCTCCGGTGTCGGCAGAACGAAATAGATCCCAGCCTATACCGGGGTGGTTGTTGATGATGTCTTGTATTATTGAATTAACTTTGGCTTTAGCGTCGTCGTTCCCGGGATCTTCTTGGAGCTCTGATCGCAAGCGCCCTAGGGTATGGCGAAACGTGGATGGGATTGTCATGTTGTCTCCGGTTGTAAAGAGAGTCGGCGTTCCAAGCCAGCGTCACATTGTCCGACAATCGATTCGGCCATGGCAACCATTTCGTGCTCGGTTAATGCCATATCGTTTTGTGTCAATAAGTCCCGGAGTGCCAAGTATCGCTGCCTATCAGGTACATCCGTCATGACGGTCTGGTACAGGACAGGCGGGAACACTGGGAGCCCTAAGACACAAGCTGGAGGCCAGGCACCCGGGTGCGGCTGGACCATCAATGCTTTAGCTTCGGTAACCCAGCGAGTTATGTCCTGAATCGCCCGCCCTTGGCGCTGCTGGGTGGTCCATAGCTGTGGCAAATTGGTCGTCCAATCCATCTGCCAGCTGGGCATCGGATATCCCAGCTCTCGTAGGGCTGCTCCAACTCCGTCTGGGTCGGGCATCCGGTAGTAAGCCCGGCGGCCTCCTCGCGACTGGTCTACTTTGATAAGCAATCCATGGGCTGCCAATTTTCGCAGACCTGGCACATACATAGGCCGGCCAGCGGTCTGACTAAGCAAGTCGAGCACCCACGCCCCGGCGAACACTCCGCCGGTCTGTTCAGTCTGTCGAGCTCGCACATAAGCCGCCCACAACACAGGCAGCCAGCCCGGGTCGCCACGAGCGAGAAACCGGACAGCGTCGGCCGTACCTGACGGTGCCTGCGAAATCTCCACACAATCATTCTACCACAGCTTGTATCGCGCCAGACATGCTGGCGCGATACAAGCTGTGGTAGTAGACTTTACAGATGAAGCCAACTCTAAGAAGATAGCATGAACTCGAGCGCTCCGACCTGTAAACGATGCCAAAGGCCTAGCCCCGAGGGGCTGTCCAATTCCGGTTTATGTCCAGATTGCATCCGCCAAGCGATAGAATCTCAGATGTCAACGACATGGAGCGGCGACCGCGACAGACAATGCGACTATCACAGCCGGGACGGCCGGCAATGTAAACGCGGGGCAAATCATACGGGCAAGCACCGCCTACCAGACGAATAACTGCTAATTGTGGAGTAGCCACCACATAACCAAGACGGCTCGAGGCAGATTATGGTTGACGGCGATCAATTGGGCTATTCCGGGCGACCAGCTGCGTCACAGACAGGTCCCGTAACATCGCTTAGGCTGTTTGTTTTGCCGTCCTGACACAACGGCACCACGACAAAGCGACGTTCTGTTGGGTGTGTTGCCGGATCTGGATAGTAAAAGTTGGCCGGTGTGGTTGCGGCCTCGACATGACGCAATACGGCGAGCCGAACAGAGCGCCCAGCCCGACGCATCGCCGTTCTCGTGGCCACGGCCTAGGTGACCACAATACGCCAGGCCGACAACCCGCCACCACGCTCAACACGACAGACCGCCACAACACAAAACACACCACCCAGTGGCTAGACCGACGGTCGTTTCGCAATCCGACCGTTGACGAGACGCCGATAGGATAGATATGCTGGGGACCGCTGAGCGGCGCTATAAAGGCGGGTACGTTGGAGCGGCCTTTATCGGTCTCGGGGGTCTGGCCCGCAACCCAAGCCGGGTCGTGCACATACCTGACAATCGATGCAGTGGCCGCGGCCAATTATCATTCTACACGGTCTATCAATAACCCCAGGTCGTTATCGTAGCGTATTTCGTACGCACCGAATTCAGCTGACAGGTTCTGGTCCAACACGAAGGCAGGTATATAATGAAGCCAGGGGTGACCGACCCATCCCGGTAGCGGTTGTAATTCTAAGGCTAAATCATGTAATTGTACCGGTAGCTGGAGCACCGAATCTTCGACCTCTGCGAGAACATCCGGGTCGCTTATCCCCTCCCCGTGGATACCAAGATAGTGTCCGGACAAAGTGCGATATCCCGATTCGCATACTTGTATTAAGGCGACTTCTATACGAGGAGGCCCATCTCGCACATAGGCTTCCGCTACCCGGTCACCAGCTGCCTGAGCATTCAGTCCAGCCAAAGTCAGGGCACCCAGATTATTCTCCCCCAACAACAGATACTCTCGCGCTCTAGCCTTCCCGCTGTCCCGCCGCTCACACCAATCTTTATACGCCGCCGCTTCCGACGGGTCTGGCTGGTCATCGTAGCAACGAGCCACCAACCCTGGTACGTCCTGCGGAATATGCCAACCACTGCCCGACACCGCTTGTTGTACCATCCCAGCTGCACGACACAGCAAATATCTACCATACACACGTACATTCCCAACAGGAAACTGATATACGCCGTCATCATCTATTTGCATCCCGGTGATGACCATTCTGGGTGTCCGGAGGTTGGCGGGCCGTCCAAACCGAACATGTCGATGTAGTCGCCCAGCTCGCTGTACCAATATATCTATGGGGGCAAGATCCGTTATCAAAAAATCGGCGTCTATATCAAGTGATTGCTCAGCCACTTGGGTGGCCACTATTACACATTGCCAGGGACGATTCTGACCTCTCTGCGGTCCGAGCCACTGTGTCGCCTGCTGGGTCCGTTCTGACCTCGCCCGAGCTATCAACCGGCTGTGCAATAACATTACGTTGCTAATGTTGCCAGTTTCACATAAAGCGCTATAAACTTGTTGGGCACGTCGCACGGTGTTCTGTATAACTAAAGCGCACCCACCGTCCCGGACGGCCTCGGCTGCACACTGTGCTATATCTTGAGGTTGGTCAACACTCATTGTGTCTATTTGCAGAGCTCGAGATAGCTGGCTGGGTCGCGCGTCGAAAGCCTTTATCTGAGGCGTATCTTTTTGCGGCCATGCCACCAACACGTGCGGGTACGTCAATGAGTGCGGGAAAGCGCTTATGTCAGGATCACGGCAGTCGAAGCAGCCTTGCATATAAGCTCGGACGAAGTCATTTCTCATTGCTGGTGGCAGGGTTGCCGTCAACATAATCACTTGCACCCCGGCGTTACCAAGCCATGACAGCGCTTCACGCAGAAACTGGCTGGTATATGCGTCGTAAGCATGTACCTCATCTAGAATAACCACCCGGCCGGCTAGCCCGGCATGTCGCAACATTACATGCCTGGTCTTGGCCATAGCGAATAACAAATGATCAATGGTACCCACTGCCACCGGCATCAGCAGACCGCGCTTCGCCCCCAGAAACCACTGTGCCGGAACGGCGTTCGGTCGTGCTGTCTTCTGATCGGACAGTCCGTATATATCTTCGCAGCCGTATTCGTCTTCTATGCCGATCCCTGCGTAGGATATCTGAGAATTTAGTTGCTGCCATTGTTTGTTAAATCTGCGACGGCCGTGTAGCAAACCTACCGGAGGGGCTGGATGCATTGTTTGAGACCATCGGAGCACTCTTTCCCACATTTGATCGCTGGTCGCCTGGGTGGGCATCCCGATGTATACACCGTTGGCGCCAATCCGGGCGGCTAGCACTTCCGCGGCAGCCAGAGCGGCTTCGGTCTTGCCTTCGCCGGTCGGTGCTTCTATAATCATCAGTCCGGGGCCAGGCAGGCAGCGGGCTGCCTCTATGGCTTGTCTCTGCACGTCCCGGACGGCGCTCATATCGATATCTGGGAACCTCGTCGTAATTATTTCGTCAGTCTGCAGGAGGGCCGTAGGATCCCATCCGCCATTTAGCTTTAGCGCTGACCAGGCTGTCTCAGCTCGCTGTCGCGCTCCAGTCATCGACATATCCTCTGCTGCATCTACACCGGGGAAATGCAATTCGTCGCTGGCAATCCAATCAGCCATCACCATCAATCCTGCAAGTTGCAACTGTCTACTGAGCCTTAATACTCCGGGATCGGCAAGACAGAGGATTTTTAGATCGACAGCCAGGAGGCGCTCCAGTCGGTTCACCAGAGAATCCTGAGTTAGGCTCCAAGGGCCGGTCCCATATATAGCCCGGTAAGCGCTCCGCCAGGAAATTACCACCTGGTTGGTTGGGAATATACCATGGTGGCCTGCAATTAACGGTACTAGCCATTGGGTACCTGACCATAATCCGCGATCTGATAATATCCGGAACAGGATTATAGCGCCGGCCACTGTGTGATGACATTGGCTGTCCCGAGCGGTCAGTCTATCCCAGTCCAGGCCAGCCATCTGCACTTTCGTCGCTAATGTGACATCTTTGGATTGGAAAGCCGGAGTGGCCTTTCCGATATCATGCAGACTACACAACAAGCTAATGACGGACCGACCTCGCCCGCCAAAGATGCTATCCAACCTCTGTCTGTCCACAGGGGCTAAATACCTGTCCCAGATTAGCTCGCCGACGGCTGCGCTGTCCAATAAATGCTGTAGCAGCAAATTCACATGTCCACCGGCGTTGGATTTCCCCCACAAAACATTGCCCTGTCGGTCCAGAGTGGGCTCCGTGAACATACCCGCATTATACACCGAGATGACCGCTTTGTATTCGCAGCAGCCCTTGGAGATCCGATACCCCTCGGGTCTGCGCTATGTCAATCAGATAATATAATAGATCAGTAGTAGTTAAAGCGTCCGGTAAAGCCCGATGATTTGGTTGGTGTCTTAACCCGAGATGTGCTGACAAAGTGCCCAATCGATAATTAGCAGGCACAGGCGCGACCAATTTGCGAGCTAGTTTCAGTGTGTCCACGACACACACTGGTGTAGATAAGGATAGACCAGCAGATTTGACTTGTTGCAAGTGTTGCCAGTCGAATACCGGATGATGCCCTGCCGCGACACCTAGCCGGATTACACCAAACATGATGGGCAAGACATCGGCCGCCGATGGGGCACCTATTAGCATACTGTCGGTTATCCCAGTGAGTCCAGAAATAACCGAAGGTACATGCCTATCGGGACTGATCAACGTACTATACACACCGAGGTAACGACGCCTTGTCGAAAGGACAACTGCTAATTCAATGAGCGCAGCATGTCCTGGAACAAATCCAGTGGTTTCCACATCTAGGACAGCCCAAATTAGACTAGTTAATTGTCCATCGAATGCACCCATGGAATTACATGTGCCGATAACAAGACGAAAGAAAGTCCGTTCGTACGGGGACAATACGAAACCGATGAAACTCAGAAGCTGACCTGATGGAAGACCCCCAGCTCGTGCGGGGACAAACTTTGGAGGGTGTCCCTCCGATGGTCCTGCCCAGAAGACCCCCAGCTCGTGCGGGGACAACCCGGTTGGCAGCAGCCTGGGTGGTGGCGGTCCGGGAAGACCCCCGCTCGTGCGGGGACAACGCGACCCGCAGTGGCCAGTGGGACGGTCTGCGGGGAAGACCCCCCGCTCGTGCGGGGACAACTCTCGTCTGAGGATGAGCGTCGGTACCTACCAGCGGAAGACCCCCGCTCGTGCGGGGACAACGTCCGCACGATCGCTGTAGCTCACAACATAGGAGGAAGACCCCCGCTCGTGCGGGGACAACGATATCGATACCGTGGATGGGTGCCGCTAATGTGGAAGACCCCCGCTCGTGCGGGGACAACTAGACACGCTTTGGTCGTGCCAGACAGGGTGGAGGAAGACCCCCGCTCGTGCGGGGACAACCGTGGCCGGCAGCGTGGGGTAAGTAATGGAATGGGAAGACCCCCGCTCGTGCGGGGACAACGGCCCGACATCTCCCCCGCAAACCGTCGGTCAGGAAGACCCCCGCTCGTGCGGGGACAACGACAGTGCAACACTGCAGGCCCAGGTAGCCGCGGGAAGACCCCCGCTCGTGCGGGGACAACACGTTTCTGGGACCCGGTCTGCTGGTTTACCTGGGAAGACCCCCACTCGTGCGGGGACAACTGGCTGGACTGGGAGCCAGGCGATATCCAGGACGGAAGACCCCCGCTCGTGCGGGGACAACGCCAGAGTGAGCCCGGGAGTGGAAAGGATGAAGGGAAGACCCCCGCTCGTGCGGGGACAACGCGGCGGCGGCTGGTCTGCTGCTGCTGGGTCCGGGAAGACCCCCGCTCGTGCGGGGACAACAAAACCGGCGGTCCCTCTGTTATCAATCCACCAGGAAGACCCCCGCTCGTGCGGGGACAACGGCGATCCATGCCGGATGAGGTGGCGCCGTGAAGGAAGACCCCCGCTCGTGCGGGGACAACGGATCGAAATATCGACAGTATGAGCCGAACAGCGGAAGACCCCCGCTCGTGCGGGGACAACATCGAGCGGACCGACCTGGATGTCGCTCCGGCGGGAAGACCCCCGCTCGTGCGGGGACAACACCGCCAGTGATCTGAATGTACGCCCCTGGGTAGGAAGACCCCCGCTCGTGCGGGGACAACGGCTAGAATCTCAGATTATTGAGCTGTGCGACAGGAAGACCCCCGCTCGTGCGGGGACAACAACAGCACCGTGCATCGCTGGGGCCCGTGCCGCGGAAGACCCCCGCTCG
>Ga0182030_10026066_pt1 | contig 10609 bp, 10 predicted proteins | sample 812S3MmetaG_FD_121299 | JGI IMG/M metagenome (GOLD analysis project Ga0182030, IMG submission 121299) | Permafrost microbial communities from Stordalen Mire, Sweden - 812S3M metaG (Illumina Assembly) | ecosystem: Environmental > Terrestrial > Soil > Wetlands > Permafrost | place: Sweden... | reverse complement strand
GTTTGCACGTGTCGTCCCACAAAGCTGGCCTCAATCGGCAGCTCGCGATGTCCGCGGTCGATCAGCGTCAGCAGCTTCACGCTGCGCGGACGTCCCTGGTCGAAGAGCGCATCCAGCGCCGCCCGCACCGTGCGCCCCGTGTACAGCACGTCGTCGCAGAGCACAACGTCTTTGCCCGTGATGTTGAAGCCAATCGGCCGGGGCTCGACCACCGGCTTTGGACCGACCGTCGAAAGATCGTCGCGATACAGCGTGATATCCAGCGTGCCCACCGGCACCGCGGATTTTTCAATCCGCTCGATGTGCCTGGCCAGGCGTTCCGCTATCGGAATGCCCCGCCGGCGAATGCCGATCAGACCAAGGGTTCCGACTCCATTGTTTTTTTCCACGATTTCGTGCGCCAGGCGGACAAGTGTGCGCTCGATTTCCGAGGCAGACATGATCTGCCCTTTTTCCCGAAGATGCGGCGGTCGTGAGATGACGTTCATATCTGCCCGATAATACGCGACCCTGCAACTGCCCCGCAACTGCCCCGCGCCCATGCCGGGTGCCCCACCTTCGAGGGTGGCCCATTCAAGCCCTCTTTTGGCTTGAGCGGGGCTTTTGACTTTGCGGTTGTCTTTGCTTTTATCTCTTACCGGGCGAAACATCAGTTGATTCTGAGTGGTGCTTTTGACTCTGCTTTCCCCTCTACGACTCTTTTCCGCTCTCGCGTCCGAACAGCGTCGCCCCCAGCACTCCGCCCAGTGCGGCAAAGATCAGAAAGAAGATCGCCGCAACCGCCAGAAAGATGAAAACCATGATGATCAGTCCGTGGTCCGTGGCAATGTAACCCCGGAACTGATCCATTGCCTGCCGCACATCGGGATCGGCCGTTTTCGAGGTAGCCTCCTGCATTTTGTCCCGGAAAGCGGCGTGTAATTCCATGCGCTCGCTGGCCGCAAAGAGCCGGACAGTGCTCAATATCGCCAGCACTCCAAATCCCCATCCTCCAGCCAGCAGCCCCAGTTTCGCGCCCATCCAGGGTGTCACCGCCCGGAATTTCACCCGTCTCCGGTACAGCGTCACCGCCAGTCCGCCGGAAGCGAACATGCACAGCATGGCCAGCGGAATAATCGGAATCGAGGCTCCGACCGCAGCCAGCACTCCTGCCACCAGCGCCGAACCAATCGCCGGACGCCACACCAGTTCGTTTTTTCCGCCCCTGAATTTCTCCGGCGGCAGACTCTCCGGCTCACTCATTGCCGCCGCATCGCCCGCCTCTGACATCGGCTCTGCCGGAGGTTGCAGATCCTCTGGCGTCCCCGGCGGCAAAGGCTCCGTTACCGGAGCCGTAGGCGGGCGCACTGGAACCTTGATTTGCGGCGCGCGGCAGTTCGAACAGAATGGTCGCCCATCCTCCACCAGCGTCCCGCATTGTTCGCAAGCATGATCCACTGACAAAAACTTAACAGCCCTCTTGCCCGGAAGCAAGCGCCCAGCGCCAGCGGCCGGAGGGCCATCCGTTGGCCGCGCCATCCGTCACTTTCTCAGCCTTGCGGCCTACGACGGCTGCTTGCCGCCAAAATCGCTGTCACTTTTCCCTTTGCCGATCTGAATATAAACCAGCGTGAACTCTGATCCTTTGCCGTTCGGCTTCACCTGCACCACGTGCTGATTTCCTTCGGTTCCCGCCTTCAGCGTCATTTCGTAACGATTGCCGAGCACCTTGTCGCATTTCACCGGGCTGTCCAGTCCGCGCCCGCTTCCCACCTCAAAATCCTGGCCGCCGCCTCTACACTCCAGCACTGCCCCGTAGCTGCCCAGCTTGTCGCGATAAAATGCCACAACCTTCTCCGGCGCATCCTCCGAAGTGAAGTTCAACTTCACAATACTCAACTTGAGGAATGGCAGACTCAAGTCAACATGCGCCTTGTCTTTTCCGGTGTTGGATTTCTCCAGCGCGCCCGGATATACCGGCATCCCCGAGTCGTTCGCCACTGCTCTGGAATCGACGTGAAGGCTGGCCCCCGGCGCCTCGATACTGACTTTCTTGTCCTTGCCGCTGCCTTCATCGCTGATCTTGCAGCCTGCAATCGTCAGCGCTCCGCACAGCGCCCCTACCCATATTGTTTGCCGAATCTTCATTGTCATAGCGTCCCAAGCCTCATGCGCCTGCCTCTTCTGAGCGCGCTCCACCGCCGGCGGTTGCCACCGTCAGCCACTTGCAGCCTGGAGGTTTATACGTAACTTCGCCCGCGCCGGTTCCACGCCTTCGCCTGCGGATCTCTCGGCGGGTGGCCCATATTAGCCTTCTTTTGGCTAATGTGGGGCTGTTGCCCTTGCAATCCGTTACGGGGCGGGTGGCCCACATCCGCCTTCCTTTGGCGAATGTGGGGTTGTTGACCTTGCAATCCATTACGCGCGAGTGCCCCACCTTCGACGCGCCGTTTTTGCGCGTCTAAGGTGGGACGTGCAAGACGCACCAATACAGGAACTGCCCCTAGCGCAGCATCTGTACCAGCAGCCAAAGATTCAATCCCGCGATCAGCGCCGCCGTCGCCCAGGAGAGCGTTTTCAGCCATGCCGGATTCACGAATTCGCCCATCAGCTTCCGGTCGCTGGTAAACATCACCAGCGGCACCACCGCAAAGCTCAATTGCATGCTCAGCACCACCTGGCTCAGGATCAGCAGCCGCGCCGTGCCGCTCTCGCCCGCAATCGCCGTAACTGCCACTGCGGGAATAATCGCAAACAGCCGCGTAATCAACCGCCGCACCCAGGGCCGGGTGCGCAGATGGATAAATCCCTCCATTACGATCTGTCCCGCCAGCGTTCCCGTCAGTGTCGAATTCTGCCCGCTGGCCAGCAGCGCCAGCGCAAATATTCCGCTCGCTCCGGTCACTCCCAGCAGCCCGGACATCAATTTATACGCGTCTTGAATCTCTGCCACCTCGTGCTGCCCCGCCCGATAGAAGGTCGCCGCCGCCACAACCAGGATCGCCGCGTTCACAAACAGCGCAATCGTCAGCGCCACTGCCGAGTCGATATTGCAATAGCGCAACGCCTCGCGCCGACCCTCCGGAGTCCGCGCATAGTCCCGCGTTTGCACAATTGCCGAATGCAGATAAAGGTTGTGAGGCATCACCGTCGCGCCCAGAATTCCGATGGCAATGTAGAGCATCAGCGGATCATGCAGAATCGCCGGATCGGGAATGAACATCGCCTTCAGCGCCGGACCATACTCCGGCTTCGAAAACAGCATCTCCAGTCCGAAACAGATGCTGATCGTCGCCGTCAGCGTGACCACGATCGCTTCGATGTACCGGAAGCCGCGATTTTCCAGCAACAGCAGCAGCAGCACGTCAAAGCCCGTGATCACCACCCCGATCACCAGCGGAATATGGAAGAGCAGCTCAAGCGCAATAGCCGAGCCGATCACCTCTGCCAGGTCGCAGGCGGCAATTGCCACCTCCGCCAGCACCCAGAGCACCATTGCCGTCTTCGCACCGAAGCGTTCGCGGCAGGCCTGTGCCAGGTCCCGCCCGCTCACCACTCCCAGCTTGATCGAAAGGCTCTGCAGCAGGACCGCCATCAGGTTGGAGAGCACGATCACGTACAGCAGCGTGTAGTTATAGCGCGAGCCCGCCGCCAGATCCGTCGCCCAGTTCCCCGGATCCATGTAGCCCACCGCGATCAGGAAGCCCGGCCCGGCAAAGGCCAGCAGCTTGCGCATCACTCCGCCGCCCACCGGCAAAGGAATCCGCGAGCGTATCTCCGGCAATGCCACCGGCGCCGTTTCAGTCCGCCGCTGCTCTTCTGCCTCGCTCATTCGCTGCTCGTTATGCTCCGCTTTCTAACTCCGCTTCCGCTCGCCCGTGATTCAATGCGGGTGCCCTATCACCTTCGGGTGCCCCACCTTCGGCGGGTGGCCCACATCCGCCCTCTTTTGGCGAATGTGGGGCTGTCGGGCGGGTGGCCCATATTAGCCTTCTTTTGGCTAATGTGGGGCTTTTGACCTTGCAATCCGTTACGCGCGGGTGCCCCACCTTCGGCGCGCTGCTCTTGCGCGGCTAAGGTGGGGCACCCGCGGCACTTTCAACCAAGGCTATCAGAATCCCGCTCCTCTGGCAGTTCCCACCCTTGTTCCACCGCCCCGCCTGTGCACTTCTCAGAGGTGTCATTCAAGCGCCAAGCGCCGGCGGCGGGCAGCGGCGAAGCCGCGTTACCCCGCTGCACGCGCAGATGCGAGGAATCCCCGCACGGCTTCAATCTCCAATGACGCTCCAGAGGCATTTCGGCCCGCTTCCCCGCCGCCACATCTGCCGTTTTCAGCAGATGTGGGATTACCAGATTTTCCTTCCGCGCCGAATCTCCGATTTTCGCTCCTCAATCCAATTGACTTACCCAGCCCCAACCTCATACCCTTTTTCGTTGGAGATGCCATGAAAGTTCTCGTGCTGGGCGGCGGCGGCCGCGAACATGCGCTGATCTGGAAGCTCAAGCAGTCGCCCCGTGTGAATCGGCTTTTCTGCGCTCCCGGCAACGCCGGAATCGCCCAGGAAGCAACCTGCGTGCCCTGCGATCTCACTCGCCTGAACTCAATCATCGAAGCGGCCATCAAGGTCGGCCCGGATCTCGTCGTCGTCGGTCCCGAAGTTCCGCTCATGCTCGGCGCCGTCGATGAGCTTCGCCGCCGCGGCATTCCCGTCTTCGGCCCCACCCAGGCCGCCGCGCAGCTCGAGTCCAGTAAGAGCTTCTCCAAGGCATTCATGACTCGTCATCGCATCCCCACTCCGCTCTATGTCCAGATTCACACCGTGGCGGAGATCAAGGATGCGCTCACCAACTTCAAAACCCCTATCGTCGTCAAAGCCGATGGCCTCGCCGCCGGCAAGGGCGTAGTCATCGCCTCCACCAAAGAAGAAGCCACTCAGGTCGCTGCCGCAATGCTCAACGGCTCGCTAGGCGAGGCCGGCCGCCACGTTCTCTTTGAAGAGTTTATCGAGGGCGAGGAGATCAGCTTTCTCATTCTCAGCGATGGCCAGCGTATCGCTCCTCTCGTCGCCGCCCAGGACCACAAGCGCATCGGCGATGGCGACACCGGCCCCAACACCGGAGGCATGGGTGCTTACTCCATCTCCGGCCTTATCGATGACAACATGCGCGAATGGCTCGTGCGCCACATTGCCCGTCCGGTCATCGACGGCATGGCCGCCGAAGGCGCGCCCTACACCGGAATTCTCTATTGCGGCATCATGATGACCGCCCGCGGCCCTCAGGTGCTCGAGTTCAACTGCCGCTTCGGAGACCCCGAGACCCAGCCCACCCTGATGCGTCTTGACAGCGATCTGCTGGAAGCCTTCGAATCCAGCATCGAAGGCCGCGTCAGCGACGGCGTCTTCCGCTGGAGCCCCGATCCCAGCATCTGCGTCGTCATCGCCGCTGGCGGCTACCCCGGCGTCTCCGAATCCGGCAAGGTAATCTCCGGTCTGGAGCGCGCCAACGCCGTTGATGGCGTAAAGGTCTTTCACGCCGGCACCATCCTCCTCAACGGCGAATTCACCACCTCCGGCGGACGCGTTCTCGGTGTCACCGCCCGCGCCGCTACCCTCGAGTCTGCCGTCGCCCGCGCCTACCAGGCCGTCGACTGCATCCACTTCGAAGGCATGCAGTACCGTCATGACATCGCCCATCGCCGTCTCAAGCGTCAGGGAAAAGGTTGATGCCTTGCTGACAGACGGGTGGCCCATTCAAGCCTTCTTTTGGCTTGAGTGGGTCCGTTGATCTTGTTCTTCCTCGCCGGACGGTGCCCCACATCCGCCCTCTTTTGGCGAATGTGGGATGCAGAGACGAATGTGGGAGGTAGAGATAAGCGGTTTTTGATCTGGTTTTTGTTCTGGTTCTTCCTCGTGATCTTGACTTTAAAACTTTGAACCCTGCAACCCCTCTACGTGAGAAAATCAGCTTATGGAAACCAAGCCACTCGTCTCCATCCTCATGGGCAGTGATAGCGATCTCGAGATCATGAACGAGTCCGCCAAGGCTCTCGATCTCTTCGCCATCCCTTACGAAATCGACATCTGCTCCGCCCACCGCTCCCCGGCGCGCACCAGCCAGTTCGCCCGTCAGGCCGCCGCGCGCGGCATCCGCGTCATCATCGCCGGAGCCGGTGGCGCAGCCCATCTCGCCGGAGTCATCGCCGCCGAAACCATCCTCCCCGTCATTGCCGTCCCCATTGCCGCAACCTCGCTCGGAGGCATCGACGCCCTGCTCGCCATGGTCCAGATGCCCGCCGGAATTCCCGTCGCCACCGTCGCCATCGGCAAGCCCGGAGCCACCAATGCCGGAATTCTCGCCGCCCAGATCCTCGCCACCGGCGATCCCGCCCTGGCGAAGAAACTCATCTCCTACAAGGAAAAACTCGCCCATGGCGTCGAGGATAAATCCCGTAAACTGCAAGCCAGCCGCGCCAGGTAATACTCCAACACGTTTTCCGGAATTCATCCCCCCGCGCAGACGAAAGCCGGGCACGAAAGACGGCCGGGTGGCCCAGAGTTGGCTCTGTTCCAACTCTGGGGCTTTTGCCGCCGGGTGACCCATTCAAACACGGGTGCCCCACCTTCGGCGCGATGTTTTTTGCGCGCCTAAGGTGGGAAGCAATGCTCTCCACCTCTTCGCAATCTTGTCGTTGTTTTTGTAGTTGACCCCGCTCCTGTTCCTTCTTTCGAACTTAAACCTTTGATCCCTGAACCCTTACCCCGCCACCGCCGCTGCCCCTTTAACTTCCATCTCAATCTTCGGCGGATGCGTCAACGTGTTGTGAATCAGGCAGCGATGCACTGCCTCTTCCACGCCTTTCATATGCTCCTCGCTCAATTCTCCCGGCACCGCCACCTCGATCTTGAAATCATCCAGCCGCGCCGGATTTTTCGCCTTCTCGGCCGTCACCCGAACTCGTGTCCCCGCCACCGCCAATCCCTGCCGCTTCAGGTAGTCCGCGGCATAATATCCCGCGCATGAGCCCAGCGATGCCAGCATCAGCTCCGGCGGTGTCATTCCCTCGTCAAAGCCGCCATCCTTCTCCGGTTGGTCGCTCACAATCGAGTGTCCCCGCGCCTTGATCTCAAACTGCACCGCTCCCAGGTGCTCCACCGAAACTTCCAGCATGATTCTCCTCCTCGATCTCTCTTATCGTTGTGCTCCGCCTGTCGAGAGAATCTGGTCCAGCCTCTCTCGCACTGCCTGCCGAGCCCGGTGCAGCCTGCTCTTCATTGCCGGAACGCTAATCCCCAACTTCCTAGCCACTTCCTCGCCGCTCAGCTCTTCCACGTCGCGCAGCAGATACATCTCGCGAGCCTCGCCCGGCAGTTCGTTGATCGCCTGCCACAGTAACCCTTTCATCTCACGCCGCGCCAGTTCCACGTCCACCGCCTCGCCGCGTGACGCCAACTCCATGCCCTCGTCTTCCATCACCGAAAGTTGCAGCAGCGGCGCCAGGGCCTCGCGCTCGCGCAATTGCCAGCAAAGTCTGCGTGCAATCTGTCCCAGCCACGCCTTGAAGGCTACCGCCTCGCGCAACTGTCCCAGGCTTCTGTAAGCCTTCAGCAGAGCTTCCATCAGCACGTCTTCCGCGTCCGCATGGTTGCCGCACACCCGCAGCATCTGCCGGTAGACCGCGTCCTTGTGTTCGTTCGCCAGCTCTTCGAAATTCATCTCTGCGATTGTCGCCCAAAAACGCCGCCCGGAAACGTCGCCCAAAAGCGCTCTTCGTGCGTTTCTTATCCGCAGCGCGGATTTTGAGCTTTCGCCGCCCGTGCCTTGTTCCATGGCATCCCGGCCAGCACGATCCCCATCATGCAGATGTCGGTCGCTCCCGCAAACGTCAGCCCCGCTCCCACGAACATCGCCACCCAGATCGTGCCATGCACTCCGGCAACCGCCAGCACCGTTGCCGCCAGCACCAGCAATCCCGCCACCAGCCGTACCTGCCGTTCCAGTGACCAGCGCGTTTTGGACGACGTCACAACCTCAAGCCCAGCGCGCGTCCACGCCTCGGTTCCACCCTCCAGCCCGCGCACTTTTGGATTCTCTCCCAGCCAGCCGGCCACAATCTGCGAGCGGCTCCCCGTCTTGCACACCAGCACCAATTCCTCTTCCAGCCGCAGATCCTTTCGGCGCGCCTCGAACTGCTCCATCGGAATATTGATCGCGCACGGGATATGTCCGCCGGCGTACTCCGATGCGCTGCGCACGTCGATCATCTGCGGACGCCGCCCCGCGCTTATCTCGTCCTTCAGCTCCGCAACCGTTATCCTCGTGCTGATCTTGCCCGTCGTAGTGCTCATCGTAGTGCTCATATTTCTCCCCCTGTCCAGGAAGAGCCCCCGCCCCGCGATAAGGATTCTCTCCCCGCCGTTTTTTCGCAGAAATAATAAAGAACGCCGGGTGCCCCACCTTCGCGTCGCGCCTTTCGACGCTAAGGTGGGAAGCAATGCTCTCCACCTCTTCGCGATCTTGTCTTTGTTTTTGTAGTCGGCGGGTGCCCCATTCAAGTTCCGCGGGTGGCCCATTCAAGCCCTCTTTTGGCTTGAGTGGGGCAGTTGACTCCGTTCTTGCTCTTGTTCTTGCTCTTGTTCTTGCTCTTGTTCTTGCTCTTGTTCTTTACTCCGAACCCTTCAACCCTCTTCCACCCACCGCTCTTCCTATTCCGGCCGATTTCCAAACGGCATCTGCACTCCCGGACGCATCTGCATCATCTCCGTCACTGTAGTAAACAGATAGCCTCTGTCCTTGTACTCGCGTATCAGCTCGCCCGTGGCCCGTACCGTGTGGGTGCGATCCTCGCCCATCCGCAGATGTCCTCCGTCGTGCAGCAGCACCACCTCGCCGCCCGCAATCTGCCGTCGCGCGTGCTTCAGAATCTCCTCGTGCGACTTCGCCGCCCAGTCAAAGCACGTCACCCGCCACATCACCGGAAACATCTTCAGCTCCTCCGCCACCCTGAACGTCCCCGGCCTGCGCCCGCCAAACGGTGGACGAAACAGAAATGGACGCTCGCCCGTCGCCTCCTCAATCGCCTTCGAAGTCTCTTCCAGCTCCCGCCGCAACCGCGCCTCGCCCGCAAAAATCAGGTTCCGATGCGTGTAGCTGTGATTGCCGATCGCGTGTCCTGCCGCGCTCACCGCCCGCGCAATCTCCGGACGCGCCCGTACCCGCTCTCCCAGCATGAAGAACGTCGCCTGCACCTGCTCCTGATCCAGCACCTCCAGCAGCTTCATCGTCCACGGATCGTTGGGCCCGTCGTCGTAGCTCAGCGCCAGAACCTTCAGCCCCTCCCGCACCCCGCTGAAATTTTCGCCATAGAGCTGCGACCACGGAACCATGGTATGCATTCCGCCAAATACCGCCGCCCCCGCCGCCAACGCTCCTGCAACGTAACCGATCATCGCAACGATTCTACCCTCATTCCGGCGGGTGGCCCATATTAGCCATCTTTTGGCTAATGTGGGGCTGTTGACGTTGTTCTTGTTACCGCCGCGTTTTCAAGATCGTGGTGGGTGGCCCATTCAAGCCCGCTGTCGGCTTGAGTGGGGAGGTCGGCGGGTGGCCCATTCAAGCCCGTTGTTGGCTTGAGTGGGGCAGTTCGAATTTCTTCAAAATCCCACTCTCTCCGCCTCCCACCTTTTCATTTCCTGCCATCAACCCTGTTGCTCCCACCGCGTACCCCGCGATATGCTTCCTTTGAGCCTGATAAGAACGCAGTCCCCGACCACCCACCATGGCTAATTTTTTCGAACCATCCCGATATATCGCCGTAGAAGGTCCGATTTGCGTCGGCAAGAGCACGCTCTCCCGTTTCCTTGCCCAGCAGCTCCACGGCCAGCTTGTTCAGGAGCCCGAGGCGAACCCATTTCTCTCCGCCTTCTATGATGGCCAGACCGGAGCCGCTTTCCAGGCTCAGTTTTCCTTTCTCATCCGCCGCTTCGAGCAGCTCCGCCCCCTCGCCGCCGCCCACAATGCGCAAAAGATAGTCGTCACCGACTACATCTTCGAGAAGGACAAACTCTTCGCCAACCTCAACCTCAGCGACGACGAGCTTGCCGTCTACGACCGTTATTACAAACTCCTCCGCGCCGAGTTGCCCACCCCCGATCTCGTCATCTACCTCCAGGCCCCGCTCGATGTTCTCCGCAAGCGCCTCCGGCGCAAGAATATCTCCAACGAGCGCGCCATCAGCGACGAGTACATGGAAGAGGTCGTCAAAGCCTACGAACACTTTTTCTTCCACTATTCGGCCAGCGACCTGCTCGTCGTCAACACCGCCGAAATCGATTTCGTCGAGCACAGCGAAGACCTCCAAACCCTGCTCCGCCGTGTCAGCGAGCCCATCAAAGGCACCCAGTACTTCCTTCCCCTCGGCCAGCAGGAAACCAATCGCGACTAAAGTGGGCAGGTGGCCCACATCCGCCCTCCTTTGGCGAATGTGGGGACGCGGCTGCAGGGTGGGTGGCCCATCGATAAGAACGAAGGCGTTGTCAAGGCGAGATTTTCCTGAGCGGTGCGCGAGCACCGCTTGGTTTGCGAACCAGAGTTACAGTTTGAGGACCAAGACTCTGGAAACATCACT
>Ga0182030_10026065_pt1 | contig 10609 bp, 10 predicted proteins | sample 812S3MmetaG_FD_121299 | JGI IMG/M metagenome (GOLD analysis project Ga0182030, IMG submission 121299) | Permafrost microbial communities from Stordalen Mire, Sweden - 812S3M metaG (Illumina Assembly) | ecosystem: Environmental > Terrestrial > Soil > Wetlands > Permafrost | place: Sweden... | reverse complement strand
GTAGGCAGACGCTCGCTGTTCGCTCGCATGAGCTTCTTTGCTTTCCGCCCTTTCGTCAGAATTGCAAGCCGCAGGTCCTTCGACTCGCTTTGCTCGCTCAAGATGACAGAAAGGATGGGGCACCGGGACTGGGGTATTTCTGGGCCGGATCAAAAAACTGGCCCCAAAACGACAATTTCCCAGGTCTCGAGTACGAGACCTGGGAAAGGTATTGAATCGATCGATGAAGCGCGTTGCAGGAGCGTTGTTAGATGGTTGCGCTGGGCAACGAGACCAGCACGCTGCGCTTCCGCCACATGGCGAAACCAAGGAAGCCGAGGCCGGAGAGCATCAGCAGCCAAGTGGAAGGCTCGGGAGTTACGTAGAGGCCCACATCGGTAACCTCGTTGCCATAGGAGGGGCTGCCACCTGCTCCAGGAGTCTGGCCGATAAAATCCAGAGTCACCGAGGTACCGTTTGCGACGAAGGAATAGGAGTTTCCGGTCCACGTAAGCACGGCGACAGAGTTGGAAGAATCAGTTGCGATGGTGCTGCCGTTGAGGTCGACGATCATCGACTCAGTGCCGCCGGAACCAGGGCGGCCGCCATACTGCCAGACCACCTCATAGGTGTCGCCGGCGGTCAGGCCACCGATCGTCTGCGTGACCGTCTCCGGAGCAGTCGAGTTCACTTCCAGGCTGTTGGCGCTGAACGGGTCTGTTCCAGGGCCGATTGCGCCCGCAGTGTCAATCTCGATGCTGCCAAGGGAGCCGGTCCAGCCGGAGACCGATCCGTTGTTGAAAAGTCCCCAGCTGCCCGGGGCCAAGGATGGTGTTGTGGCGAAGTCACCATTGGTAACCAAGTTGATTGGATTGGCATGCGATGGGGTCACCCCAACGAAGCCGAACACCAGTGCAGCCACGGCGAAAATACCAAAACGCTTCATGTCGATCTCCAATGAACAGACTTTGATCTTACCTGATTGCGGTGGAACTGCTCGACACCAATGGGTGCGAACCGGTTGAGAAACCCGAAATCTCTGGGCAGTACGGGGAAAACTCGCGCACAGCGCGACTCGTTCTGCACCCTATTATGCACGCGACGCCCCAAACCTCAACCCATATACTTCAATAGCTTACCGGCAATACTTCCGTGCAATGCGCAAAGATTTGCATATCGATTCCCCTTAGTAGAGAACTTCTCTCCTCTTTGCCCGAAATGGGCACTTGCTGCCGGTAAAGAGGGTGTCCGGCCGGACCCGCCCAAGCAGCGGTTGCCGGCGACCGGCGCGGAGCAGCGGAGCCCGGCTGGATGGGCACCCGGCGGCGGCATCTTTGCTGAATGCGGTCTCATCCGCGACAATGAGGGAGTCGCCTGCGCAGGCGATTCGATTGCTACCCGAAAGCCGGACCGGGCAGCCGCCTTTTTCTGGAGCCGCCTGCCGGGCTACACTGCATAGACTCAACCCATTTTGTGATCCGGCTGGGGAGGCCGGAGCATGCTCAACCTGACGCAGAGACTCATTCTCGGGTGCGTTCTGCTGGCCGGCCTGACCCTGGGTCTGGTGGCGGCAACGCACCGCGCGCTGGCCGCGGCGGGGCAGCTGGGGCTGGCGTGGGGCTTGGCGATCGCGGTGGTGCTGGTGCTGGCGGCGACGGTCTACCTTGTGCTACAGCCCATCCACCAGCTGGCCAAGGATGCGCGCAAGATTGCGCAGGGAAACCTGGAGCATCGCACGGAGTGGAAGAGCCGGGACGATTTTGGGGTGATTGCCGCCGAGGTGAACCGTCTGGCGGTGCGGCTCAGGGATCTGCACGACTCCGAAGCCGGGCGGCGGCAGATGGAGTATCAGCTCTCCGACGCGGTGTTGCAGTCGATCTTTGAGCCGATTATTGTGACCGACGGCAAGGGACACCTCCTGAAGGTGAACCAGGCGGCAGCGGAGCTGCTGGGCGATGCGGCCGGGGACCGGCTGGCGCTGGCCAACACGCCGGGCGGGGACAAGATTCTGAGCGCAATTCGGGATGCGGTGTCGATGCAGAAGGCGGTTGCGACGGAGGACGAAGCGTCAATGCTGCCGATGCGGATTGGCAAACAGGAGCGCAGTTACCGTCTGCGCACCACGCCCATGCGCGACTCCGAGGGCAGGCTGCTGGGCACGGTGACCACGCTCGAAGATGTAACCAGCCTGCAGGATACGGACCGCTTCAAGACGCGCTTCCTGAACGTTGCCAGCCGCAAGCTGCGCGATCCGCTGTTGCAGCTGCGGCGCGGCCTGTATGCGCTCGGCCAGGGGTTTGGCGGGGAGTTGCAGCCGCTGCAGGCCGAGCTGGTGGCGGCGGCGGGCAAGGAATCGGAAAAACTCGATGAGCTGATGGGCGACCTGATCGAAGTGGCCGAGCTCGACACCGGCACGCGCGAGCTGAAGCTCGAGCAGGTGCGTCCGCTCGTGGCGCTCACCAACGCCCGCGATCGATATTGCGACGACGCTTCGCGCAAGGGCATCCGCGTGGAGGTGCAGGCGTATGCGGACCTGGCGGTGGTGCAGGCCGACCGGCGGGCGCTGCGCACGATTCTGGACAACCTGCTGGCCAACGCGCTGCGCTATACACCGAATGACGGCGAGGTGCTGCTGGCCGCCGAAGAGTTGAAAAATTCTGTTCAGTTCACGGTGCGCGATACGGGGCGCGGCATTGAGGCCGAGCGGCTGAGCACCATCTTCGACCGCTTCAATCCCATGTCGGACTCGGGCTCGGGACTGGGCCTGGCGCTGGTGCGGCGCCTGATTGAGCAGCTGGGCGGGCAGATTGCCGTCGAGAGCAGGCTGGGCCACGGGACAACGTTTCGCTTTACGCTTCCGATCGCGACGGTGGGCGCAACGCGGCGTCCGGTTGAGGTGGGGTAAGCGATGCCAGAGATCGTCCTCGAAAAAAATCCGGAAGCCGCCAAGCTGCGCATCTACATTGGCGCGGCGCCGGGCGTGGGCAAGACCTACCACATGCTCAACGACGCCCACCTGATGATGCACCAGCAGGCGGTGGACGTGGTGGTCGGTCTGGTGGAGACGCATGGCCGCGCGGAGACCGAGGCGCGCATCCGGGATCTTCAGATCATTCCGCTGAAGGTCATTCCCTATCGCGGCGTCAACCTGAAAGAAATGGATGTGGACGCCATCCTGGCGCGGCATCCGAACACCGTGGTGGTGGACGAGCTGGCCCACACCAACGTGCCTGGCTCCAAGAACCGCAAGCGCTATGAAGATGTGCTGGAACTGCTGGACGCGGGCATCAACGTGATGACGGCCGTGAACATTCAGCACCTGGAGACGCTCAACGATGCGGTGAACCGCTCGGCGAACACAGTGATCCGCGAGACGGTGCCGGATAGTTTCCTGAAGCGCGCCGACGAAGTGGTGAACGTGGACGTGACCGTGGACGAGCTGCGGACACGGCTGCGGGCGGGCAAGATCTACGCGGCGGAGAAGGTGGAGCAGTCGCTGGCCAACTTTTTCCGCAAGGGCAACCTGAACATGCTGCGCGAGCTGAGCCTGCGCACCACGGCCGAACAGGTGGGCAACCGCGCCTCGGAATATCGCCGCATCCAGGGCCTGGAACAGGCGCCGATGCCGGAGAAAGTGATGGTGTGCCTGAGCACGCGGCCGGGGACCGAGCGGCTGATCCGCGTGGGCGCGCGCATTGCCGGGCGCCTGGCGAGCAACTGGTATGCGATCCACGTGACCAAGCCGGACGACAAGGGCCACGGCGACCCGGAGGGCTTCCATCGCCTGGAAGAGTATGAGCGCATGGCCCGCGACCTGGGCGCGCAAGTGGTCAACCTGGTGGACCGCAATGTGTCCGATGCGCTGATCCGCTTTGCCCAGCAGGAGAGCATCTCGCACGTGGTGTTCGGCCAGCCGGCGCGCTCGCGGTGGGAAATTCTGCTGCGCGGCTCGGTGCTCAACCGCTTTCTCTCCGAAGTGCGCGACGTGACCGTGCAGGTGGTGCCAATGCACAAGCCGGTGCGCAAGCTGACGCAGTAGGCGGACGGCCTGGATCCGCGAGCCGCCTCAAGCCCCCCAGTGCTTCCTTACCAATCCGAGCCGTTCTGGTCGTCTTCGTCGGGGGCGTTGGCGATGCGGGTGAGCTCGCCGCGGTCAAGCCAGAGGAGGAAGCAGGCGGCGCAGGAGTCGACGATGACGTTGCCGGGGCCGGCGTAGCAGTGGGTGTCCATGCGCTGGCGGCACTGCGGGCACTGGATGGCGCGCTTGAGGTCGCCGCGGTCGGGCGGGGTTTGGACGGCGGGCTTGGTGACAGCAGCGGCGCGGAGGTCTTCAATTACGGATTGCAGCACGGGCATGGGCAGGAGCAGGCCGTGGCACTGGGTGCAGAACAGGAGCGGGGTTTTGGCGACTGCGGCGTGGACCAGCGGCTGGCTGCAGACGGGGCAGGCGAGCCCAGGACCGGCCGGGTCGGGCTGGGCGATGGAGACAGCCACGGCGTTGGAGACGACCACGCCGTCGTCCTCCTCACCGGGATAGAAGACAGCGTGGCAGTAATCGCACTTGTAGCCCGCGGTGTCTGGCCTGGGGGTGATGGGGGCGCCGCAGGCGGGGCAGTTCATTGCGACTTGCCGCACTCGGAGCAGAACTTGGACTGCGCGGGGATGGACTTGCCGCAGTCGATGCAGAACTTGGTGGCGGCTGCTGCGACAGGAGCGGCAACGATGGCTGGGGCAGCTGCAGCAACAGGGGCCGCGGCAGAAGCCGCCTTGAGCGAGGAGGCCAGCACCTGCGCCACGGCTGCACCGGCGCCCAGACCCATGCCCACACCGGCGCCTCCGCCGGTATTGGCGGCGGCCAGGTCAAGGGATTCTGCTGCGGCGTACTGCGTGTAACGGCTTACGTCGCCGACGATGTTCATGCCGATGCGCTGGTCGAGAACCTTGGCGAGCTCGTCGGGCAAAGAGATGTTTTCGACGACGAATTGGTTGAGTTCGAGGCCGAGGGCGGAGAAGGCCGGCTTGACCTGCTCGGCGATTTTGCCGGCGAGCACGGATTGATTGGCGGTCAGGTCGAGGAATGGCAAACCGCTTGACGCGAAGGTCTGCGTGATCTCGGCCAGGATGGTGTCGCGGAGCTGGCCTTCGAGGTCGGCGGCGAAGTAGGCCTGGCGGGTGCCGCTGACCTGGTTGAAGAAGAGCTTGGGGTCGGCGATGCGGTAGGAGTAGATGCCGAAGCAACGCAGGCGGACGGCGCCGAACTCCTTGTCGCGGATGGTGATGGGCGTGGCGGTGCCCCACTTCTGGTCGATCTGCAGGCGCGTGGAAAAGAAGTAGACCTCGGACTTGAAGGGCGACTCGAAGTCCTTGTCCCAGTTCATCAGGTCGGTGAGGATGGGCAAGTTGTGGGTCGAGAGCGTGTGCAGGCCGGGGCCAAAGACGTCGGCGATTTTGCCTTCGTTGACGAAGGCGGCCAGCTGCGACTCGCTGACGGTGAGCTGTCCGCCGCTCTGGATCTCGAGATCCTGCATGGGGTAGCGGTAGGTGAGAATGCCGTCCTGCGGTTCATTCCACTCGATGACGCCGATGAACTGCTTGGCGAGGAAGCTGATGAGAGTCACGTGATTCTCCTGCCAAAACGGTAGCATCGGGCGAGAGCCCGGGGTATAGCACGAAGGGATGAGTGCGGGTGGGCTGTTCGGGGGAACGGGCGAGGCGAGATGCATCCGGATAACCAACGCCTCAATTGAGGAGTCGCGGGCCATCTCCGCGCGGGCGCTGACGGAGGGAGCAGGGGTCTTTAGACCCCTGAGGCAGGCGCAAAAAGCGGCGGCCTTTAGCCTTGGGACCTCTGTCCGGAGCCGAAATAAGGCCCGCGCCTGAAGGCACCAAATTCAACAGCCCGTAACCAGGGGCCTGAAGGCCCCAGCTCCCTCCGCAAAATGCCCGGTGCATTGAATCGCAATCCAGATCTGAATACTGGAGTCGTTTCCGCGAGGAAGGCGATGTTGCTCATCAGGCGCGGCTGGCGGCCTGCTCGACGAGGGCGGGCAGTGTTCCTCTTGGAAATGTGGAGGACTGGCGGACGACCAGGTGGGTGGGGATGTGCCACTCGGTTTTGGTGGCTTTGGGGTGGTCTTTCTCGATGCCGGCGCGGAGGGCTTCGACAGAGGCCGCGGCCAGGAGTTTGCAGGACATTTGCACGGTGGTGAGCGGGGGCAGCATGAACTGGGCGAGGTGAATGTCGTCGAAGCCGACGACGGAGACGTCCTGGGGCACGTTGTGGGTGGTGCGGTAGAGGGCGTGCAGGGCGCCGATGGCGGACATGTCGTTGGAGCAGAGGATGGCGGTGGGGATCTCAGGCAGGGCGATGAGCTTTTCCGCGGCGGCGATGCCGCCTTCCATGGTGTGGTCGCCTTCGACGATGTGGTCGGCGGGGACGGTGAGGCCGAGCTCGGCCATGGACTTGAGGAAGGCGTCGCGGCGGGCCGCGGCGGAGCGCAGGCGGAGCGGGCCGGAGATGAAGGCGATGCTGCGATGGCCGAGCGCGGCCAGATGCTGCACGGCTTGGCGAATGCCCTCGCCGTAGTTGACTTTGAGCACGCGGATGTTGGGCATGTCGGGGCCGGCGTCGACAAAGACCAGCGGGAAACCGCGGTCGACGAGCTTTTGCACCAGCTCCTCTTCAATGCCGAAGGTCATGACGGCGACGCCGTCGACGTTGCGCTGGAGCATGCGGCGGATGAGCGACTCGGTGCGCTCGGGGGAGTAGTTGGTGGACCCGATGAGGACCTCGTAGCCCTGGGCGACGGCGAGATTTTCGAACTCCTGGACCAGCTCCGGGAAAAAGGGGTTGGTGATCTCGGAAACAATCAGGCCCAGCATGCGGCTGCGGCCGGAGACCAGGGCGCGGGCCTGGGTGTTGGGCAGGTAACCGACCTCGTTGATGGCCTTCCAGACGCGCTCGGAGAGGGCGGGGTCGACGGTCGAGATACGGTTGACGGCGCGGGAGACAGTGGCAATGGAGACGCCAGCGCGGCGGGCGACGTCGCGGATGCTGACGGCCCCGGGGCGGCGATTGACGGAGTTCTTGCGGGACGCGGCCATGGGTAAGCGAATTGTACGCTTACCGGGTGTTTCTCAACCAGATTGCTTGTTCAAGAACGGCTGCAAGGAATGAGAACAAGGCTGGTTATCGAGGAGCGACGGCAATTGCAGGTGGTGGAGACCGAAGCGCGGGAAAAGGATTGCTGGAAAGCGTTTCCTCTGAATGCGGGAAGTAATGCGATTTAGGGGTGGGTCTGGCTGCCGGCGGCAATCTCCAGGGCGTGACGGATGAGGGGCAGGATGGAGGCCAGGCTTTCTTCTGCACCGCGGCGGCTGCCGGGCAGGTTGACGATGAGGGTTGCGCCGCGGAGGCCGGCGACGGCGCGGGAGAGCCAGGCGTAGGGGTTGCGCGCGGCGCCGATGGAGCGCATGGCCTCGGCCAGGCCAGGAGCTTCGCGATCGAGGACGCGGCGGGTGGCCTCGGGGGTGCGGTCGCGGGGGCTCAGGCCGGTTCCGCCCACGGTGAGGATGAGCGTGGCGCCTTCGCGGCTGAGTTTTTCGAGCAGATTGGCGATGGCGTCTTCGTCGTCGGGGAGCAGGTGGGCTGCGATCTGGGCTGTGGGCCACTCGGTGCTGAGCAGGGCTGCGGCGGCGGGGCCGGCGGTGTCTTCAAGCAGGCCCTGGGCGCAGCGGTCGGAGATGGTGAGGACGGCGAGACGCATGAGGTTGATTGTAGATGCTGCTCTCCCAGGTCTCAGACGCGAGACCTGGGAGAGCACGAATTCTCGCGGTCACGGTACTAGTGGGCGGGAAGGATGTTGATGGTGTGCAGCCAGGTTTCTACGCTTGCGGGCCAGCCGGTTATGGCGTCCGCGGTGCGGCGCAGGCCGTACCCGTGGCCGCCTTTCGCGTAGATGTGCAGCTCGGCAGGGACCTTGGCGTTCTTCAACTGCTGGTAGTAGACGAGGGCGTTTTCGACGTGGACGGGATCGTCTTCAGCCTGGACGAGGAAGGTGGGCGGCGTGGCGGCGGTGGGGATGAGGTCAGGGCTGGGCGCGAAGTTCTGGTGTTCGAGGGTGAGGTAGGCGGGATAGACGAGGACGGCGAAGTCGGGACGGCAGCTGAGCTTGTCGGCCGCGTCGACCGGGTCATAGACGCGCTTGTCGAAGTGGGTGCTGAGGGCGGCGGCGAGGTGTGCGCCGGCGGAGAAGCCGAGGACGCCGACGCGGCTGGGATCGATGCCCCACTCCTGCGCGTGCTGACGGACAAGGCCGACGGCGCGCTGCGCGTCCTCAAGCGCGGCGGGGAACCTGGGATAGGGGCCCGAGTCGGGGACGCGGTACTTGAGCAGCACGCAGGTGACGCCGGCGGAGTTGAGCCAGTCGCAGACTTCGGTACCTTCGAGATCGATGGCCAGGATGCGGTAACCGCCGCCGGGAAAGACAACGACGGCAGGGCTGGCACCGCTGGCGCCTTTCACGGGATAGAGGGTGAGCGTAGGAGCGGAGACATTGCCGAGGCGGATGACGGCGCGGCCGGCGACGAGGTTGTCCTTGGCGGTGGTCATGTCGGCTTCGGCGGGTTTGTTGGCCGGGGCAGGATTGGTGGGCGCGCCCGGCGCCGCGCCGGGCCAGAGGGGCAGGGTCAGGTGGCCGGGAGCGGGCGGCCAGGCAACGGATTGCGCAGGGGGCTGGGCGGATGCGTGAAGGGTCAGGGCTGGGATGGTCAAGGCTGCACCGAGGAGAGCGATTCCGATTTTGATCATGGCCTGGAATTCTCAATCAAACTTCGCAAGGATGATTGCAGCCAGAGGTTGTGGTGCGCAAATGCGAGGTCCGCGGCGGCGCGGCTCATTTTTCTTTGACCTTGATGACGAAGTAGACGAAGGTGCTGCCGGCGGGGATGAGCAGTTGATGCGATACGCCGGCGGGGATGTGCACCACATCGCCTTTGTTGAGGATGGTCTGCGTGCCGCCCTGAACGGCGGAGCCACGGTGCTCGCCGGGGCTGACGATCTTCTCGTCCTGCACGGGGCCGCCGGTGAGCAGAGTGCCGTGGCCTTTGACGACGTAGAAGAAGTCGGCGAAGTCGGCGTGGATCTCGGCTCCGCCGTTTTTGTGGCGCAGGGCGACCATGGTGTAGTGGTTGGGATACTCCTCAAGCTTGGTGCTGGCCATGCCGTCCGGGCCGTGGGCTTTGGGTTCGAGCTCGGCGGCTTTGGCCAGGATCTGGGCCGGGGTCCAGTGATCGACGGCGGGGGTTTGTGCAGTGGCCAGGGATGATGTGCAGGCTGCAAGGGCGATGGCTGCTAGTGTGAGTCGCATTTTTCTCCTTATGAGTGGGCTCGCGTGGTGGGTCTGAGCATCGTTCCAAAAATCAAACCGGAAAAGCAGGTCCTTCGACTCCCTGCGCTGCGCTACGGTCGCTCAGGATAACAGTCCTCGAGGGTGGACGGGCTGACGGCGAAAGACGGGAGGCCTAAAGCAGCTCCGCGACGGCGACGGGGTCCATGTCGGTGTAGACCTGGTTTTCTCCGCCCATGCCCCAGCAGAAGCTGTAGTTCTTGGTGCCGACGCCGGCGTGGATGGACCAGCCGGGCGAGATGGCGATCTGTTTGTTGGCGACGATGAGGCTGCGGGTCTGCTGCGGCGGCCCCATGAAGTGAACGACGCGCTGGTCGGGCTCGATGTCGAAGTAGAGGTAGACCTCGGAGCGGCGCATGTGGGTGTGCGGGGGCATGGTGTTCCACACGCTCCCCGGGGCCAGGCGCGTGAAGCCCATGACCAGTTGGCAACTGCGCGCGCCTTCAAGATGGATGAGACGGGTGATGTGGCGCAGGTTGGCGGTCTGCTGTGAGCCGAGCGTGGAGGCGGGCTGCTCGGCGGAAGGGATGAATTGCGTGGGCCACTCGGCGTGGGCGGGATAACTGAGCAGGTAGAACTCGGCAGGGTGCGCGGGGTCGGCGCTCGAGAAGGTGATCGCAGCGTTGCCGCGGCCGACGTAGAGGGCGTCGAGCCTGGCGAGGGCGTAGGCTGTGCCGTTCACGGTGACCGAGCCTGCGCCACCGATGTTGAGGACGCCGAGCTCGCGGCGCTCGGTGAAGTATTCGACTTTGAGGGCGTCGTCGGTGGGCAGCGCCAGGGGCTGGGCAAGCGGGACCGCGGAGCCGATCACCGTTCGATCGAGATCGATGTAGGTGAGCGCTATGACGCCGGGTTGGAAGAGGTCGGTCACCATGAAGGTCTGGCGCAGCTGCTCGGTGGTCATGGTGCGGTAGCGGACCTGGTCGGCCATCTCGAGGATCTTCATGGAGGCTCACGCTTTCTGTTGGGATCGGGGCGATGCGATCAGCTGCCATGGCAAGCGTAGCGCGTGGGCCCCGGGGGCATCAACCGGGATGGCCTGGGCAAATTGACATGCGCAGCGAGCGACGGTTAGGCTCGACGGAAATTGTGAGGGCCGTGTTGAGAGAAGCGGAAAACAAGGTGCAAGTGCGCGACGAATTGGTGGGGCCTCTGGAGCGCCCTGTGTTCGGCGCGGGCAGTTCGTTGCGTGCGCTCATTCGAATCGATGGTCGACGGATGCT
>Ga0182030_10026062_pt1 | contig 10610 bp, 5 predicted proteins | sample 812S3MmetaG_FD_121299 | JGI IMG/M metagenome (GOLD analysis project Ga0182030, IMG submission 121299) | Permafrost microbial communities from Stordalen Mire, Sweden - 812S3M metaG (Illumina Assembly) | ecosystem: Environmental > Terrestrial > Soil > Wetlands > Permafrost | place: Sweden... | reverse complement strand
AGTTGCCCGCGCGCGATGGACCACGCCGTATCGCTCACGCCGGACGGCTTGCGGCGCGCGGCGAAATAATCGGGCAGAAATTCCAGCAATTCGCGCGCGGCGTTTTGGCCGGTGGCCAGTTGCCGAGCGGTGGGGCTAGGCAGCTTCTGCACGCTGGCGGATGCCGCCACCAGAATTTGCAGCACCTGCTGCTGGTCCCCGAAGCTGCGGCGGACACCCGCCTGGACCAGCGGCGCGGCGGTGTCCAGAACCTTGTCGGCGCGCGCCATGCCGTTGTACGCGTGGATGTAGTAATACAAGCGATCATTGTCGGAGGCGCTGTTGGGGAACTTGTGCGCCCACGCATTGAGATCGCTCAGCGCCTTGTCGAAATTGGGAGCCGCCGGGTCGATATCCTGCAAGACCCGCCGGTAGAACTCCTGCTCGCCCGAGGCAGCCGCCGCGATCTTCCGGCCGTCGATAGTTTTGGCTGGGTCGATCTTCGGGGGTTCCACTTTCGGCGGAGCGGGCGTAGGCGCGGGCGGGGCGATGGGGTGCTCGTGGACCGGTTCGCCCACTGGGCGGCTCACCGGGCTGGCGGCCGGCGGACCGGGCGGCGTGGGCGCCGGTGGATGCTCATGCACCGGCCGGCTTCCGCCGGTGGACGATGCCGCCGGATTCTGCGCCGCCGTTCTGGTGGTAGCGGGAGCGGTCCCGACCGGCGCCGCCGAGGCGCCGCCGGGTTTGCCCGGTTGGCCGCCGGTGGCGGCGGGCTGCGCATAGGAGGGATGGTCCGGAGGATTGACGATTACCGGCACCTCGATCACCGGAACCGCAGCCGCGGGTACCGGGTAGACGCCATCGGGCGGCGGAGTGGCCCCGGCGTCGGAAACCGGCGGGGGCGGCGGCGGTTCGTCCGGCGGGTTGGTCATGGCTTCGTTCGGCGGCGTATCGTCGACCGTCACTCCGGGCACCGACGGAACGACGCGCGTGCTCCCCACCCTGAGGACCGGACGAGTGGCGTCCAGGCGTTGCGTCAAAAAAGCCGGCGAGGGCAGCGCGGGGACGAAAACCGCCGTTTTGAGCTGCTCGGGCGCAGGCGTTGGAAAGCCCATGCCGCCCACCGTCCGGACGTCGGGTTGGAAACTGGCGTAGGTGGTGTTGCCGGTGGCGTACCACTGCGGCGTGACCGCGCCCGGGTTGGGACCGTTCCACTGTTCGCCGGGCGCCAACGGGCCCCAGCCCGCGAAATTGGCGCCGCGCAGCCAGTAAACCTCGCCCGGGTGGAAAACCGTGCTCAGCGTAGGCTGCCAGACCCAGCCGAGGTTTTCTTTGCGCGCCCAGCGGCCATTATGGAACGGCAGCCAGCCCCAGGAATCGTCGCTCACCCAGGTGTAGCCGAGGGTGTCGAAATAGCGCCAGCGGCCCTTGGTGTAAGGCGCCCAGTCTTGTGCCACGTCGGGCTTCCAGACCAAGCCGAGATCGTCGGTGGCGAGCCATTTGCCGGCGGAATCGAGGTCGGCGAGGCCATAGCGGGCGGTGACGTGAGCGCCCGAGGCGGGGGCGGCCTCCAGCTTGTCGCGGTCCTCGCTCCAGCGGTCGAGCGCTTCGACGGCCACCGTGGGTTCCAGGAAGAAACGCGAGGGGTTGGCCGGTTCCACACGGGCGGTGGCGCCTTCGCGGATGTCCAATTCGGCCGTCGGCGAAGAGAAGCGCACCAGGCCTTCCAGAATGGCCAGTTGGCTCCAGGTGGGCTGCACCGTCTGGCGGATGCGCGACCCTTGCAGCACGGTAACCTGCGCGCCGGGCACCACCAGCATGGTGACGTCTTTGCCGAGCGGCTGGCCGGTGTAATAAGCGGCGCCGTGGTCGAGCGAAAGCAGGGTGATGCGCTGGCCGGTGGAGAGGCGCGTGTAGTCGGAGATTTCGCCCAACGAGCTGGGGCCGAGGCGCCACGCGCCGCCATCGTCGAACTCGATTTCCACACGCGCGTCCGCCGCGGTGCGCAGCCAGGCCGATTCGGTGAGCGGCAGATTGCGCTCCGCGGGCATCCACGGGTCGGCGGCCGTTAATTGTACTTCCACCTGGCCTTGAAACTCGCCCAAACGGGCGAAACGGGGCGTTCCGCCCAGCAGCGCGGCGGGAACCAGGAGCAACGTCAGAAGTCTCATGAGAACCTCCGGTCGGGGCCCTTGGGTGGGGGAAACACACGAGTACCACCCATTGAAAGGATGACGCTCGAAACCGTCCCGCCGTTGCCTGTAAAATCGGGCTATGACGGACCGGGACATTCTCGAACACCTCTCCAGCCTGCCGCACGCGCGCGGCAACTTCAAGCAACTGGTCCGCGAACTGGGCGCAAAGGGCGCCAATCGCGAGGAATTGGAAGCCGCGCTGGCGCGTTTGACGGCGCGCGGCGACCTGCTGGAGCTGCGCCCGGGCCACTATACGGTGACCGCACGCAGCCGTGAGTTCGCCATCGGGCGGCTCAACATGCATCGCGACGGGTACGGCTTCCTGATTTCCGAACGGCCCATCGAGGGGATTACCGGCGACGTGTTTATCCCGCCGGATTCAGCCGCGCGGGCGATGCATGGCGACCGCGTAGTGGTGCGCATCGCGCGCATCGAGCCGGACGGACGGGCGGATGGCGAGATCGTCAAGATCCTGAAACGCGCGCACCCCACCGTGGTGGGCGAGTTTCGCGTGGGGCGGCGCGGCCAGTACGTAGTGCCGCATGACGACCGCATCCAGCAGTGGATCGAGATTCCCGAGGGGATGGAGATGCCGCCCGCGGGCGCGCCGGTGGACCGCATAGGGGTGACCGCCCCCACCGTGTCCAACGCTGCGGAGCTGGTCGGCATGGTGGTCAACGTCGAACTGCTGGATTACGAAGAGCGTGTGGGCCGGGTGATCGAAATTCTGGGCCACCCGGACGATTTCGGAGTCGATGTGGAGGTGGTGATCCGCAAGCACCACCTGCCGCACCGCTTTCCCCCGGAGGTGGTGGAGCAGGCGGAAGGGATGCCGGCGGCGATCGGGGCGGCGGAACTGGCCGGGCGGCGCGATTTCCGCGGGATGGACATCGTCACCATCGATGGCGAGACGGCGCGCGATTTCGACGACGCGGTATGGGTCGACAAGCTGGCCAACGGGAATTACGCCTTGCAGGTGCATATCGCCGACGTGAGCCACTATGTGCGGCCGGGGAGCCCGATCGATCGCGAGGCCCTGATGCGCGGCACCAGCGTGTATTTTCCGGATCGCGCCGTGCCCATGCTGCCGCACCAGCTTTCCACCAATATCTGCTCGCTGGTGCCGCATGAGGACCGCCTGGTGCTCTCGGCGCTGCTCGAAATCGATCACCAGGGAGAGGTGGTGGCGCAGGAATTCGTGGAGGGTGTGATCCGCAGCGTGGAGCGCATGACTTACACCGATGTCCATAAGCTCCTGGAGGGCGATGCCGCGCTCGCCGAGCGGTACCGGCCGCTGGTGGAAAGCTTCAAGCTGATGCAGGAGCTGGCGCTGGTGTTGAACAAGAAGCGCGTGCGCCGTGGGTCGATCGATTTCGACCTGCCCGAGCCGCTCATCGAGTTCGACCAGTTCGGCGCCATGACGGGGGTGACGCGCGCGCCCCGCAATATCGCCCACCGGCTGATCGAAGAGTTCATGCTGGCGGCCAACGAAGCTGTGGCGGGGCACCTGGAAGAGCGGTTGGAGGCGTCGATTTACCGCATCCACGAGAAGCCCGACCCGAAACGCGTCCTGGAGTTCGAGGAAGTGGCGGCGCACTTCGGTTATTCGCTGGGCGTGGGGGCGATTCCGGTGAAGCGTTTTGCGTTCACCGACCGCCATCGCGACGGCTCGAAGAAGCGCAAAGAACTGATGCTCACCGGGCCCGATATCGATATTTCGTCGCGCCACTACCAGAAGCTGGTGGCCAAGGTGGAGGGCAAGCCGGAGGAGCGGATTCTGAGCTATCTGATGCTGCGGTCGCTCCGCCAGGCGCGTTACAGCGTGGACAACCAGGGCCACTTCGCGCTGGCGGCGCGCACGTATACCCATTTCACCTCGCCCATCCGGCGGTATCCGGATCTGATCGTGCACCGGCTGCTGCGCGGGGTGCTGACGGGGCGCGACGCGGGGTTGGGTTATGCGGAGCTGAAGCCGATTGCCGAGGATTGTTCGCTTTCCGAGCGGCGGGCGGCGGACGCCGAGCGGGAACTGGTGGAATGGAAGAAGGTGAAGTTCATGGCGGAGCGCGTGGGGCAGGATTTCGACGCGCTGGTAATCGGCACGGCGAAGTACGGTCTGTTCGTGGAATTGGCCGATTTATTCATTGAGGGGCTGGTTCCTATCGACACGCTGCCCGGCGATGAGTACACTTATCAGGAGAACATCCGCAAAGTTGTGGGCCGGAGGACGCGGCGGGAGTTTTCGATCGGCGACCGGGTGCGGGTGATTCTCGACCGCGTGGACGGCAACGAACGGAAGCTGCAGTTTTCGGTTTGGGAAGATGAGCGCAAATCACCTGGTCGTGGGCGACCTGTTCCAAGTTCCCGGAGGCGAGTGCCTCATGGGTCAGGCCGACGGAAAAGATGAAGAGAAGCCGGTGCACCGCCTCACCCTGGGGCCGTTCCGCATCTGCCGCTATCCGGTGACCAACGCCCACTGGGAGGAATTCCGCAAGGCCACCGGGCGCGAAAAGCTGGCGTATGCGCACGATACCGCGCCGGCGGCGGGGGTGAACTGGTTCGACGCGGCGGCGTACTGCAACTGGCTGTCGGGGCAGTGGTTCGTGCTCGTGCGGCTGCCCACGGAAGCCGAATGGGAGTGCGCGGCGCGCGGCGGAGTGGAGCAGCAGACATATCCCTGGGGGCCGGAGCCGCGCACCTACGCAGCGGAGCGCTGGAAGAACGGCCCGGAGCCGGTGGCCCAGGGGTCGCCCAACGGCTTCGGGCTCTACGACATGTGCGAGAACGTGCACGAATGGTGCGCCGACTGGTACGACCCGGGCTATTATGCGGTGTCGCCCAAGGAGAATCCGCGCGGTCCGGAGCACGGCACGCGCAAGGCGTCACGCGGCGGGGCATGGCGGCATCATATTAAATGCTCGCGGTGCGCGGCGCGCAGCAGCATTCCGCCGGAATTCCGCTACGCGGATTACGGCTTCCGGGTGGCGGCGGATATATAGCGAAAGGCTGCCGACCCCAAAAAGGCGCCCGATTGGAGCAGAATCGAGCCATGACGTCCACTCCAGGAACCCCGCCAACCGGGCTGCGAAGGACCCTCGGGCTGTGGGATCTCATCCTTTACGGCGTGATCGTGATCCAGCCTACCGCGCCCATGTCGGTTTACGGTGTGCTGAGTAATCGCAGCCGGGGACACGTGGTCACCACCATCCTCATCGCCATGGTGGCCATGCTGTTCACGGCCATCAGCTATGGGCGCATGGCGCGCGCCTATCCCAGCGCCGGCTCGGCATTCACCTACGTAGGCCGCGAGATCAATCCTGCCCTGGGGTATATCACCGGATGGAGCATGGTGATGGATTACATGCTGAATCCCCTGATTTGCATCGTCTGGATCGGCCAGCAGGCTCACGTGTTCGCCCCGGCGCTGCCTTACTGGGCTTGGGCCACGGTCGTCGCCCTGTTGTTCACCACCCTCAACATTCAGGGGGTGCGCACGTCGGCCCGCATGAACGCCGGCCTGGCCGCGGGAATGGGGGTGGTCATCGCGATTTTCTTCGCCTGCGCGGTGCGCTACATCTTCGGGCACCCGCACGTGGGAGTGGGATTCTTCACCCGGCCATTTTACGATCCGGCCACTTTTGCACCCGGAGCGGTGCTCGGAGGCACCTCGATCGCGGTCCTCACCTACATAGGCTTCGACGGCATCTCGACGTTGTCGGAAGAGGCCGAAAATCCCCGGCGCAACATCCTGCTGGCCACGGTCCTCACCTGTGTCGCGATCGGGATTCTCTCCGCGTTCGAGGTGTACGCCGCGCAACTGGTGTGGCCCGCATCGCAGCCATTCCCCGACGAGACCACGGCGTTCGTCAGCGCCGCCGGACGCGCCTGGGGGCCCTTGTTTGCGATCGTCGGAGTCACCCTGGTGGTGGCCAATTTCGGCTCCGGCATGGGCGCCCAATTGGGCGCCGCGCGCCTGTTGTTCGGCATGGGGCGCAGCAACGCCCTGCCGAAATCGTTCTTCGGCGCAATCGATGCCAAACACCGTGTTCCGCGAAACGGGGTCGTATTTGTAGGGGTCGTCAGCCTGCTCGGCGCCTTTCTGCTGAATTACGACCTGGGCGCGCAGATGTTGAACTTCGGCGCCCTGATCGCCTTCATGGGCGTGAACGCCGCCGCCCTGATCCGTTACTACGTGCGCCAGAAGGATAAAAAGCTGAGAAACCTGATTCCGCCCGCGCTCGGCTTTGCCGTCTGCCTGCTGTTGTGGCTGAACCTGAGCCGCACGGCGCAGATCGCCGGCAGCATCTGGATGGCCGCCGGAATCGCCTTCGGGGCCTGGAAAACCCGCGGCTTCCGCGCGGAATTAGTAGACTTCGATTTTGCGGCGTGATGGCACGAAGTCGCGTTTAGCGGCCGCGAAACAATAAGGTGACCAAATGTTTCGAGGGGGCGTAACCGCTCCCTTACGGTCGCGGCTCCGTCAAATACGCATGCCGAGCCGCGCGCGTGAGCAAGCGGTTGAGTCTGAATGCACAGCTTATTTCTCCGCGGCTCCTTACTGCGACCCGCGGGAATAAAATAATGCAGGCGGGTATCGGGCAAAAGGAGACGCATCGATGTGCGACGCCGTGTGGGCAGGTGTGGATATTGGCGGGACCAAGACCGCGGTGGTGCTGTCGGAATCGCCACCGCAGGTGCTTTGCCGCGTCGAGTTCCCTACCCTTCCCGCGCAAGGCCCGGAGCGCGCCATCGGCCTCATCGTGAAGGCGCTGCGCGATTCGCTCGGCGGCCGGACACTACGGGGAATCGGCGTGAGCTGCGGAGGGCCTCTGGATTCGGCCGCGGGCCTCATTCAGGCGCCGCCGAACCTTTCCACCTGGGTGGACATTCCGATCAACCGGATTCTGCGCGAAAAATTCGGCGTGCCGTGCGCGCTCGAAAACGACGCCAATGCGGGCGCGGTGGCGGAGCACCGGTTCGGCGCGGGCCGAGGGACGCGCAACATGATCTTCCTCACCATGGGCACGGGCCTCGGTGCGGGAATTATCGTGGACGGAAGGCTATACCGCGGGACATGCGACGCCGCGGGCGAAATCGGCCACGTTCGCCTGACGCGTAGCGGGCCGGTCGGATACCATAAGGCCGGCTCGGTGGAGGGTTGGGCCAGCGGCGGCGGGCTGAGCCAGGTGGCGGCCGCGGAAGTCGCCAAGGCCCGCGAGCGCGGCCGGTCGACGGTGCTGCCCGACGCGCCCACCGCCAAAGACGTGGCGGAGGCCGCACGCACCGGTGACGCGCTCGCCAGGAAGTTGATTCGCGCCACCGGGAAGCGGCTGGGCGAGACCCTTGCCATCTTGGTGGATATTCTGAACCCGGAACGGATCGTCATCGGTGGTTTGGCGATGCGGCTGCGAGACGATCTCCTGGCGCCCGCGCGAGCCGTCCTGCGGCGTGAAGCTTTGCCGGCATCGCTGGCCGTGTGCGAGATTGTGCCGGCCCAGTTGGACGAGCGGATCGGCGACCTGGCGGCGCTGTGCGTTGCGTTGTATCATGCTTCTCCGGGCGGGACCGGCGGAATCGAGGAAAATCTTGTCTAACTTCACTTATTCTTTGCTGACGATTGCTTTGGGGACGGCGCTATGCCTCCCCGCGGCCCGGGGACAGAGTGCTCCCGCCGGAAACGGATCGCGAATCGACCTGGCGAGCGGGTGGCTGATCCAGTCGTCCGCCCAAGTGCCCGAAAAGGGCGACTCGATCTCCCAAACGGGATTCCAAACGCACGGATGGTACCCCTCCAGCGTGCCTACGACGGTGGTGGCATCGCTGGTCAAAAACAAACTGTATCCGGATCCGGACTTCGGCATGAATCTGCGATCGATTCCGGGCACGACTTACAGAATCGGGGCTAACTTCAGTAACCTTCCCACGCCTGCCGACAGCCCCTTCGCCGCTGCCTGGTGGTACCGCAGCGAGTTCCACCTTCCCGCCGCGGTAAAAGGAAAGCGGCTCTGGCTGAATTTCGACGCCATCAACTACCGGGCCAATATCTGGCTGAACGGACACCAGGTGGCCAACTCCAGCGGGGCGGCCGGCATGTACCGCATGTTCGAGTTCGACGTCACCGCCCTGGCGATGCCTGGCGCCGCCAACGTCCTGGCGGTGGAAGTTTTCCCGCCAACCCCGAACGACCTGTCGATCACCTACGTGGACTGGAACCCCATGCCGCCCGACAAGGATATGGGGCTGGTGCGCGACGTGTATCTCCGGGTCAGCGGACCGGTGGCCCTGCGGAATACCCAGGTGGCGACCCGCCTCGATAACCCTCCGGAGCGCGCGCATCTCACGCTCTACGCGGATCTCACCAATACCACCAGCCAGGCGGTCGACGGCACGCTCCAGGGGACCTTCGACGGCGCCACCGTTTCCAAACAGGTGCGGCTCGCCGCCAACCAGACGGCGCGCGTGGCGATTACGCCCGAAGACAGCCCGCAACTGAATATCCTGCACCCCGCGTTGTGGTGGCCATACGGTCTCGGCCCGCAGAATCTGCACCATTTGCGGATGGCGTTCGAGTCCGGCGGATCGATCTCGGACCACGAGGAGGTGACCTTTGGAATCCGCCAGTTCACCTCCGAACTCGACGGCAGCCAGCACCGCGTCTTCCAGATCAACGGGAAGAACATCCTCATCCGCGGCGGCGGATGGTCGTCCGACATGATGCTGCGCTCCGACGACGAGCGGGAAGAAAACGAAATCCGCTATGTGCGGGACATGCATTTGAACACCATCCGGCTGGAAGGCAAGATGATGACCCGGCATTTCTTCGACACCGCGGACCGGCTGGGAGTGATGGTCATGCCCGGCTGGTGTTGCTGCTCCTACTGGGAGCATTGGAAAGACTGGAAGCCCGCTGACTACCAGGTCGCCGGGGAATCTCTGCGCGACCAGATCCGGCGTTTACGGAACCATGCCAGCGTCTTCGTGTTCCTGTACGGAAGCGACAACTCGCCCAATGCCGAGGCGGAAAAGGTCTACCTGGACGTTTTCAAAGAAGAGCACTGGCCGAACCCCACCGTCTCCTCCGCGGCGAACGCCACCACCGCGGGCGCCGGACCCACCGGCGTCAAGATGAACGGACCTTACGACTACGTGGCGCCGAGTTACTGGCTGCTTGACCGGCAGCGCGGCGGAGCCTTCGGCTTCAACACCGAAACCAGCCCCGGGCCCGCCATCCCCGTGCTGGCAAGCCTCCAGGAGATGTTGCCCAAGGAAGACCTCTGGCCGATTGACGAGTTCTGGGATTACCACGCGGGCGGCGGCGGTTATAGCAACGTCAAGGTTTTCACCGTCGCTTTAGAGAATCGCTACGGCAAAGCCAAGGACTTAGAGGACTATCTCCGGAAAAGCCAGGCGATGAGTTATGAAGGCGAACGCGCTATGTTCGAAGCCTTCCGGCGCAATAAGTACATGGCCACGGGGGTGATTCAGTGGATGGCCAACAACGCCTGGCCATCTATCATCTGGCATCTCTACGACTGGTATCTACGGCCCGGCGGAGGCTATTTCGGGACGAAGATAGCCAACGAGCCGCTGCACGTCGAGTATTCCTACGACGACGGGTCGATTGCCGTGGTCAATTCCGAATATCGCGCTTTCCATGGCTATCGGGTCACCGCAAAAGTCTATAATCCGGACCTGGCGGAAAAGTTCTCGAAGACGGCATCCATGGATATCGGCGAGGACGGCGTCGTCAAAGCATTCGCGCTGCCGTCAATCGGTGGGCTCGGGAGAACTTACTTTCTCAAGCTGACGCTTCAGGATGCCGAGGGGAAGATAGTCAGTTCCAACTTCTACTGGCTCTCCACCCAAATGGATGTTTCCGACTGGGCCCACGGTACAGGGCACTACACGCCCATCACAACTTATGCCGACCTTACCGGCCTGGAACAATTGCCCCCGGTGGGCGTGAAAGTAGTTTCCCGCGCCGAACAGCGAGGCGCCGAAGAGGTCGACCACGTGACTGTGGAAAACGTCGGCGCGAACCTGGCGTTCATGGTCCACCTGACGGCCCATAAGGGGCGCGACGGCGCGGACATCAACCCGGTGTATTGGGAAGACAACTACTTCGAACTGATGCCCGGGGAAACCCGCAACGTTACGGCGGCCTACCAGCGAAAGCTGCTGGGCGGAGCCAGGCCGGAAATCAAAGTGGACGGCTGGAACGTGAAATAGCAGATTGCCGCCGCCGAGCATTGCCGCCGCAAACAAGGGCCGCCGAATCTCCCAGCTCAGCTCCTGCCGGTGAGGACCTTTTGCTCCTGCAACGTCCGCAGCCATTCCTCGATGCGCTGCTGCGCTTCCGCCCGGTCGATGCTGTAGCGTTCCCGCACCCGGCCGATAAAGATGTCCCGGTGGCCGCCAATCACGTCCAGGTCGTCT
>Ga0182030_10026061_pt1 | contig 10610 bp, 11 predicted proteins | sample 812S3MmetaG_FD_121299 | JGI IMG/M metagenome (GOLD analysis project Ga0182030, IMG submission 121299) | Permafrost microbial communities from Stordalen Mire, Sweden - 812S3M metaG (Illumina Assembly) | ecosystem: Environmental > Terrestrial > Soil > Wetlands > Permafrost | place: Sweden... | reverse complement strand
CCTCATCTGTAGCGAAGAGCGGCGTTGCCCTCTCATCTGTCACCCCGAGCTTGTCGAGGGGCCGCCACGATCTTCGACCTTGGTGGCTGTCCCTCGACTACGCTCGGGATGACAGAGCGACCAGAGCGCCGTAAAAAATCCGACGTGAGGACGATTTTGATTACCGGCGGCGCCGGCGGCATCGCGACTGCCATTGCTGAAGAGTTGATCGCTCGTGGCGACCGCGTTGTCGTGTTCGACCGCACCGAGCCGCGCGTCGCCAGCAGTTGGGAGAACGTCGACGTCACCGACGAAGCTCGCGTCGAAGCCGCCGTCGCCCACGAATGGAAGGTCAACGGCTCGATCGACGGCGTGCTTTGCGCCGCCGGTGTCGTCTCCGAGTCGCCGCTCGCCGACATGACGCTCGCCGAATGGCGTCGCGTCCTGGACATCTCGCTCACGGGAACATTTCTCACGCTACGCGCCGTGCTACCCGGCATGATCGCCGCAAAGCGCGGGAAGATCGTCGCGCTTTCCTCAGGCTACGGCCGCAAGGGCTACCGGTTCGGCGCGCACTACGCCGCTGCCAAAGCCGGGATCGAAGCGTTGGTCAAATCGACCGCACTCGAAACCGCACCGCACGGCATCACCGTAAACGCGATCGCGCCCGGCCCGATCGAGACGCCGTTCCTCGATCACGAGACCGATCCCATGCGCTACGAGCGTACGGCGCAGATGATTCCAATGGGGCGCATCGGCACACCGGCCGATGTCGTCGGCGCAGCCTTATTCTTCCTCGATCCCGGCAGCGACTACATCACCGGCCAAGTGCTGCACGTGAACGGCGGCTTCCTTATGCCGTGACGGTCACGTCCTTATTTGCAAAGCCTTTGAGCGTCAGCAGATTGCCGATATCTTGCGCCCGCGCACGCATCGCCGGATCGCGGTAAACGGCCCGCGCCATCGCGAGATCTTGCAACGCGGTGCCGACCGTCTTTAGAACGAGCAGATCGCGCACGCTGGACGTCTTCGGCAGCGGCTTCCCCTCGACGAGCGCCGACAGCGGCAGAAGATGGTCGCGCAAAAGATTTGCGTTCTTGAGGTTTGCAGCAATATCGGCCGATTCCCCAATCACGGCGCCCACATCGTCGACGACGACGAACGCAGCGCGGGCGAGCGACCGATCGTCGAGTTCGCGCAGATCGAGCCGCGTCGACCCGATCGAGAGTACGACCGCACCGGGCGCAAAATCCGCACCGTCGATCACCGGCTGCTTCGACTTCGTGGCGAGCACCACGCACGGCATTCCCGCCAAGGCTTCGCGCGACGTTGCAACGGCCTTGACATCGATCTTTAGTTCGGCCGACATCTGCGCGGCGAAGCGTTCGCGGCGCTCGGCGTTCGGGCTGTAGGCGTGCACGGTGCGCAGCGGCCAGACGTGCGCCATCATGCGCAGGTGACCCACGGCCTCGTAGCCCGTGCCGACCAGCCCGAGCCGCTCCGGCGATGCCGCGCACATCTGCATTCCGGCCAGCGCGGTGGTGGCGGCCGTACGGATACGCGTCAACTCGTCCGCGTCGAACATGGCGAGCAACGCACCCGTGTCGCACTGATAGAGCAACACCATGTAGCGGTTGCCGACGCCTTCGACGAGGGTCATGATCTTGAGGCCCATGACGTCATCGAACACGGCGGGCATCACGCGGATGAAGCCGTGTCCCGAGGGCGTGTCGATCCGGTGCGGCAGCTTCGTCTTGCCGCGCGCCTCGGCGGCGAAGCACTCTTGCATTGCGTTTAGGCCGTCTTGGTTGGAAACGTGTTCTTCTAAACTCTCCGCATTGAAGCAGAGCGTCACAGCAGGGCCCCGGCCAAGATCACTTCACTGCGCGCGACGTCGGTTGGGAAGCGACCCGCATAGAACGCGTCGTCGTTCTCAGGCACCTGAAAGCCCGCCGCCGCGAACCCGGTGCGCAACGCGCGCATCTGGTTGGGAAGAATGCGCAAATGCGGCATACGCAGCATGCCGCCGGAGTAGCCCTGCAGCCAGCTCATGTACTTCCAGCCGACGCGCGAGATCAAGTTGCCGCCCGCGAACGAAGCATGATAGGCCGACTTCGCATCGCGCGCGGGAGTGCACTTCCAGTAGAGCTCCATGCCTTCGTCCCACTTGCCTTCGTGCAGCATCTTGAACCAGCGCGGCACGCGGTCACCGTAAGAGTCATACGAACTCGTGCCCATCCACTGCATCCCATACGCGTCGACGAGACCGGGCGCGTAGTGTTCGAGCGGACATTCGACGATCACGTGCTCGCCGCAGCGCCGGCGAATATCGGCAAACCCGGTATTCATCGCGGGCGGATTCGCTTCGTACTTTAATGCCGCCGCCGTTTGGAAGCGCGCCATTTCAGCGAGCGCATCGGGCGGAAACGCGCTCGGGTGGAGCGCTTTGAAGCCCCACGTCGGCACGGCAAACAGAATCAGTGCGAGATCCGTGGCCTCGGCAATCTCGCGCGTGAAGCTCACGATGTCGGCGGCGGTCTTCGGCCGGAACCAATCCGGATAGTTGACCAGCGCGCCTTCGTAGCCGAGGACTTCGGCCGCTTTGGCAACGCGAATCACGTCTTCGTTCGTATCGAAGCTCAGGTGCGTGACGAGTTTGAGATTCTTGGCCGCACCTTTGGCGATCTCCATGAACTGAAGATATTCATCGCACGTCAAGCCGCTCTCCGACGCGATCAGGGTGCCCCAGAAGCCGTGCTTTTCCGCGAGCTGCACGTCGTGCTCGATCGCGCGCGCGTTCAGGCCCTTGAAATCCGAGGTCATCGACGGGATCGTGACGCTGCAGCAGCCTTTCCAGGTGCTCTTCACGCGGTCTTTGATTTCGGCTCTCGTATACGGTAGTGCCATTGGAATGAGGTCCCTTCCCTAGTGACGCGCGGCGGCTTCGCGGAAACGTTGTGTCGTGTGGCCGATGTGAAGCTGGACGAGGCGTTGCGATTCGGCGACATCGTGCCGTCCGACGGCGGCGAGGATCGCGCGGTGCTCGGCATCCGCTTCGCCCTTGCGGCTGATGTGTTCGCCGTGCGTGCGCACGTAGCGTTCGACTTGCGCGCCGAGTTGCTCGAGCAGTTCCGTCGCGGTGACCGACTTCGCCGATGCGTAGAGCGCGCTGTGAAATGTTTGGTTGAGTTCGAGCCAATGCCGATGATCGGTGCTCGCATCCATCTCATCGCACAGTCCGCTTAGCCGTTTGAGTTCGACGTTGCTAATCGCCGCAGCGGATTTCTCGATGAGGAACGTTTCGATGAGCGCGCGCAGTTCGAGGATCTCGAGGATGCGCTCGCGGCTGATGCCGCGCACGACCGCGCGCTGATGGCGCTTGGCGTCGATCCAGCCCTCGGCTTGCAACTGCCGCATGGCCTCGCGCACGGGGACGCGGGAGACGCCGAACTGGTCGGCTAGCGCAATCTGGTTGAGCTCGGAGCCGTCGGCCAGCTCGCCCGAGCGAATGGCGTCGCGTAGCCAGATCGCGATATTCTCGCTGAACGAGCGCCGGTCGTTGAGGGCACCCTCGTGCTGCACCGCTGGTGTATACACTAGGCAAGGGCCGCGTCCTCCCGGGCAAGCTGAGACGGAACGTTCTTCCATGCGCGAGAACGGGGCACAGTGACCAGTCGTCCCGCGTCGTCCCGTTACCCCATCGTTATCGCCGGGGTCACGTTCCTTGTGTTGCTCGTCGTTGCCGGTATTCGCTCGGCTTCGGGCGTCCTGTTGGTGCCGCTCGAGAACGCGATGGGCTGGTCCGTAGCGTCCATCTCGTTAGCCGTCGCCGTGAACGTCGCGCTCTACGGCGCCGTCGGCCCGTTTGCTGCCGCGCTCATGGAGAGCTTCGGCGTCCGCAAGATGATTCTCGTCGCGCTCGCGCTGATGGCGGTTTCGACGGCGGCCTCGACGTTCGTGATGACGCCGCTGCAATTGCTCTTGACCTGGGGCGTCGGCGTCGGGCTCGGCATCGGCGTCATCTCGATGGTGCTCAGCGCGATCATCGCGACGCGCTGGTTCGCCGTGGGGCGAGGCGTCGTTTACGGCGCACTGACGGGCGCGGCAGCGGCGGGTCAACTCGTCTTCCTACCGCTGCTCGCGTGGACTGCGCAAACCTATGGCTGGCGCTCGGTAGGCTTCGTGTGCGCGGGCATCGCGGTGCTCGTCGCCTTTCCGGTCGCGTTGCTCATGCGCGACCGGCCATCGTCGATCGGCATCGCACGTTTCGGCGAAGAAGCATCCACCGACGTTGCGCCGCCGCCGGCACGCCACGGCGTCAACCCGCTGGTGAACACGTTCGCCGTGCTTGGCCGCGCTTCGCATTCGCGCGACTTCTGGCTCGTCGCCGGCACGTTCTTCATTTGTGGTGCAACGACGAACGGCTACATCGGCACGCACTTCATGTCGATTTGCGGCGACGTCGGCATCTCGCAAGTACACGCGGCCGGCTTGGTCGCGGTGATCGGCGTCTTCAGCATGATCGGTTCGACCGGATCGGGCTGGCTCTCCGATCGCATCGCGAGCCGCTACCTGCTCTTCACGTTCTACGGCTTGCGCGGCCTCTCGCTCTTCATTCTGCCCTTTGCGATCCAGGGCCCGAACAGCGCGTTCATCTTGCCCGCGTTCATGGTGTTCTACGGACTCGATTGGCTCGCCACCGGCGCGCCCAACGTCCGCGCATTAACCGAAGCGCTAGGCAAAGAAGACACACCGATCGCGTTCGGCTGGATCGGCGTCTCGCATCAAATCGGTGCCGGCCTAAGCGCGCTGATCATCGGCATCATCCGCACCAACACCGGCAGCTACGCCTCCACGTACGACTTGCTCGGCGCCGTATGCATCCTCGGCGCCATAGCATCGCTCGGTATCGGCGTCGGCCGTCGCACGCGCCGCGAACCCGTCACGGAACGCAAAGCCCCCAGCGGTCAAGCGGTCCCAGCGTGAAGCTGCCTATGTTAGGTATGCCGAAACTTTTGGATCGCGCCGGGTTCCTGGGTGCTACCGCTGCGGTGATCGCCGCCGCGGAACCGCTCATGGCATGGGCGCAGAGCGACCCGCGGATCGATGTTCATCACCACTATGCATCGCCGCAGTGGGAAACGACCTTACGTGCGAAAAACGTGCTTGCGCCGGTATGGAGTGGCTGGACGCCGGATCGTGCGATCGAAGTCATGAATCGTAACGGTGTTCGCAAAGCGATGCTGTCTATAACAACACCGGGCGTCTGGTTTGGCGACGATGCCGCGGCGCGGATTCTCGCTCGGAATTGCAACGATTATGCGGCGCAGATGATCGCCGACCATCATGACCGCTTCGGCATGTTCGTTGCCTTGCCGCTTCCGGACATCGCAGGCAGCCTACGCGAGATCGCGTACGGCATGGATACGCTGAAGGCCGACGGCGTCGGGCTCTTGACCAGTTATACGGATAAGTGGCTCGGCGATCCATATTTCGCGCCGGTTTTTGAAGAGCTCGATAACCGCCGGGCGATCGTTTACGTGCATCCGACAACCGCGAAATGTTGCTCCGGCTTGCTGAGCGGCGTGCCGGATTCGGCCATCGAATACGGTACCGATACGACGCGCGCAATCGCGCAATTGATCTTCTCCGGCTGCACCAAGCGCTATCCGAACATTCGAATGATCTTCTCGCACGCCGGCGGTACGATGCCATTCTTAATTGACCGGTTCGTTCATCTAGCGGCTCGCGAGCCGCGTTACCAGAAGCTCTTGCCGGATGGTTTTTTGCCGGAAGCGCGCAAATACTACTATGATACGGCGCAAGTCTCCAACGCTGCAGCAATGTCGGCTTTGATGAAGCTTATGCCGCTCTCTCACGTGTTGTTCGGTACCGACTATCCGTATCTCTCGATCGAAGAGAACATCGATGGTCTAAAGACGTGTGGTGTCTTTAGTGCTCGCGATCTCGCAACGCTCGATAGCCGAAACGTCTCCGACCTCTTTGCCGCTGCGGGCATGCGCTTGTAAGAGTTCGTACGTCCTCATGGTCCGGGGCGATAAAAGAGTTCCGATGCAGGGTAGGCTTTCGGTACGATTCCATACTTCGCGGCCGCGTCGATGACGGGTTGAAAATCGGACGAGCGAAGATCGACGGCGAGTTCGCCGCGCTTCATCCGCTCCACGACGGGCAACGGGATCTTCGTGTACCTCGAAAGGATCTGGGCGGAACCTTCCCGGTTCCCATTCGCCCACTGCGCTGCTTCTTTGATCGCCGCCGTAAATTTCGTAGCAAGTAGCGGGTTTCGCGCCGCCCAGTCCTTCGTGGTCATGAAGCCGGCCAACACGTACCGCGACGCGATTCCATTCTTGTCAACATAGATCGCACGGAGCCCGTTATCGACGCCAAAGCTGATAAAGGGTTCGCCCGTTGTCGCGGCGTCGACTTTCCCACTCGACACGGCGTCATTGGCGGTGGTGATGGGAACTTCGACCCATTTCACGGTCTTTGAGTCGCCGCCACTATTGTCTATCCATGCCTCGAACGGCAGCATCGTTATGTTGTTGAGGCCGTTGACGGCAATGGTTTTGTTGTTGAAGTCTTTTGGGCCGCGAATCGTACCGTTGCCGGCGACGAGGACGGCGAGTGCCGGCGCCGTGTAACTATTGATGAGCGCCGGAGCCAGATAAACAAATGGAAAGCCGCGCGCGTGCGCGGCGGCAATCGAGATCGTGTCGGCGAAACCGACGTCGAGCGAGCCGCTGGCAACGGCCGCCGCGATCGCTGCACCGTTCTGCATGATCTGTAATTCTACGTTGAGTCCTTGCTGGCGGAAGAACCCCATGTCCTCAGCGTAAAACGGTTCAGCGCCACCTTCAACGGGGATAATCCCGACTTTTATCAACGGCAGCGGCGGCGGTGTTTGCGCCATGCCGGCAAACGGCACCAACGTAATAAGAAGCGCTAGGATTGCGAGTGTCGTGCGCGATAGCATTATGGTCCCTTCCATTTAACGCCACGGATCGTATCGCCCGCGGCTAAGAGATGCGTGTACGGGAACCGAGGCGAACGTTGCGTCATGAGGACCTCGGAGCGTTCAGCCGCGAAGCGCAACAAGATTTACCTCGACCTCGTTGAGGATCCGAACGACAGTATCGGTTTTCGCCTCTGGCAGGTCGAGCAGCGGTGGCAGCGTCACCTCGGTAAAAACTTTGCGGCATTAGGCCTCACCCATACGCAGTACGTGTTGCTTGCCGCGAGCCACTATTTGTCGATCCGCCGTGAGCCGCCCACGCAGACGGCGTTGTCTGCCTTCACCGGAATCGACAAGATGCTCGTTTCCCGCGGCCTGCGGGAGCTCGAGAAGCGCGGCGCGGTTGCCAGGACGACGCATTCGTCTGATAGCCGAGCGCTACGAGTCGAGCTGACCGTAGCCGGGCGTCGCCTTACGCGCGAAGTCTCGAATGTCGCGGTTCGCGCGCATCGCGAATTTTTCGGTGGACTCGGCAAGAATCGCGCTGTGCTCGCCGAGCTCCTCGGGCAACTCATGCCCGACGAAAGCTCCTAGGATGCACCTTTGAACTCGGGTGCAACTTGGGTTTGGGTAATTTCGTGGGCGACGTATTCCATGATCGGAAAGTAAATGAACGCCATCCAGACGGCCGGTTTCTCCGGGTCGAGATTGAAATGCTGGTGATCGGTCCCGCCCGGCCGCATCGGTAAGAGAAGCAGATCGCCTTTTTCCCACTCCACGCGTTCATCGTCCACAACTGAGTAGCCACGGCCGGCGATCACGTAAATAATGATGCCGCCCTGATGACGGTGCTTTCCTGAAACGGTCCGCACCTCGTGCGTGAAGATGTGCCAATGCTGGAGGGGAACGTCTTTGAACATCAACGGATCGAGATAGGTCTTGATGCGGCCCTGACGCGTCAACTCAACTTCGCGATCCTCGGATCGGATGACGACGGGGCCAACCTCCATGCGCCGCTTGGTATCTTCATAATGGCGCAGCGTCCGCTCGTAAGCGCTTTCTGGAATTGGCCCCCGCTCTCGTTCGCGTACGCGCTCTCGTTCAGCCATTTCGCTTGTACTCCGGAGCGGCTTCGAGTTGCTCGAAACCTGAGCCGCGGTCGACCGACGTGCATGCGAACCAATTCGGTTCGGCCGCAACAAATATCGCTGGATGATCCGGATCGTCGTTTACGTGTTGCACGATGATGCCGTCGCGCCGGATCGGCAGGTTCAGAACATCGCCGGCTTTCCAATCATGGCGAACTCCATCCAGGTACGTGTGGCCTCGCCCTTCGGTGATGTACATGGCCTGGCCACCTTGGAATTTTATACGGCCGGTCCGGCTGCCCGGCGGTATCTCTTGTTCGAAGAACAGGTACGTTGTTAATATCGTATCTTTGATGTCCGGGTGCATGTACCAGCGCATCAGACCTTGACTATTGAGTTCGAGCGGCAAATCGGCTTGCTTGATAACCTGTATGCCGTTCTTCCGATCCTCGCGTTGACGGTCGCGCAACTCAAAAAGGGCGTTCCAATAATTTGTCTGCGCGAGTCGCTCCTTGCGTTCACTCATGACGGTTGTCTCCTCATCGTCGCGCGGATCTCGCTTGCACCCTTGACACGAATCGTATACGGTATATACAATGCAACGTGAGAGTTCCTTTCATCCGGTAAAGGCAAAAGGCTAAGAAAATTCCGGACACCGTTGTGTACAACCGCAAAGCCTTCGTCGCTGCGCTCGCCGGTCTCGCCACCGTTGGAGGCCGGCCGGGGTGCGCGAGCGCTCAAAGCGTAACGACGTTGCGTATCGGCTACGCACCGCGCGAGCCGATGTCTGAAGTACTGCAGGCGCAAGCGCTTGGGCTCTTCGCCCAACACAACATAAACGTGCAAGCGCAAGTCGTAAACAGCGGAGCAGCATCGATGTCGGCGCTTCTCGGCGGCTCGCTGGACATCGCGGTTTCGAATTCGTTACAGCTGTTGCAAGCCCACTCGCATAATGTGCCGATCGTCATTCTTGCTCCCGGCGGCATTCACGATTCGCGCTTCCCGACAACGAAGTTGGCCGTGGCTAGCGATTCGCCGATCGTGAATCCGCGCGAGTTGAATGGAAAAATTGTCGGCGGTGCGACCGTCGGCGGACTAGACCAACTCGTCGTGTCGATGCTGGTCGATAAGAGCGGCGGCGATTCCAGCACGGTGAAGTTCGCCGAATTGCCGCAGACCGAAATGGTTGAGGCGCTCGTTCAAGGGCGCGTTGCGGCGGCCCATATCAGCGAGCCCGAACTGTCGGCCGGTGGAAATCGAATTCGCTCGATCGGGGATGCCGAAACGGCGCTCTCGCCTATATTCGTTCAAACGGCTTGGTTTGTCACCAGTGACTGGCTAGCGCGGAACAAAGATACGGCTCGCCGTTTCGCAGATGCGGTCTTTGCGGGCGGTCGCTGGGCAATGGCAAACCCGGTGGAGGCGGCGGCTAATCTGCAGAACGCCTTCGGCCTTAAGGAGGCGAAGGCGCTTCAACGCTTCGCCGGCAGTTTCGATGCCAATGCATTTCAGGTCGTTTCGGATGCCGCGATCAAGTACAAGATGCTGGCGCCGGCCCCAATGAACGGCTTTATCTGGGACGGTCGTTAGGTCGATGCACGGATCAGGCAAAGCGCGGAAAGAGTCGCAGCGCATTCTCGCGATTGATTGCCGCGCGCAGATCGTCCGCGATGGCCATTTTGTCGAGGCCGTTCGCCGTTGCTGCAATTGGCACGTAGGGCGTATCGCTGCCGAAGAGGATCTGCGTGGACGGGACGAGGTTCGTGAGCGCCGCCATAGCCGACGGATTGGTCGAGTTCGCGATGTCGTAGTGCAGCTTCCGCAATTCATACAGGACGCCGTTGGGGAGAAGCGCGTCCAATTCGTGGTGACGCGCGCCGTACGCGTTGATGCGCGCCGAAATTGGCATCATGGTGCCGCCGGCGTGGGTGAAGATGAAGCGAATGTTGGGAAACGTCGAAAAGACGCCCGCGAACATCATGCTCATCATCGTCCGGGTGATGTCGAACATGTACTCGGCAACCGATGCGTTGATGCCGTGAAGCAGCGCCGAGCAGCATGCCGGACCGGTCGGATGCACGAACACAACGGTTCTGCGCCGATTGAGTTCCGCGAAGAGTGGCGTGAATTGTGGATCGCCGAGATACTGCGTGCCGTAGCTCGTGAGCAATCCGATACCGTCGGCTCCGAGCTCGTCGAGCGCGTATACCGCCTCGCTGATTGCTCCCTCAACGTCGGGCAACGGCACGACGCCGAACATTCCGAAGCGGCCCGGGTAATCGTGGACGATGGCTGCGGTATAGTCGTTGCAGGACCGCGCGAGTTTTCGGCTTTGATCGCGGTTGCCCATGAGCGAGATGCCGGGCGTCGACACGGAAAGCATAGCGGTCGCTACGCCGGTGCGGTCCATTTCCGCCAGAACCTTGGCCGGCGTCCAATTCAACACATTTGCCGGATCGAGATCGGCCGTCCCGATGATCAGTTCGCGACCGGCTTTCAAATAGGCGGGCGGCATAACGTGATTGTGGACGTCGATGCGCCGCGACGGTGTTTGCGCAATTGCGCGCCGG
>Ga0182030_10026060_pt1 | contig 10611 bp, 2 predicted proteins | sample 812S3MmetaG_FD_121299 | JGI IMG/M metagenome (GOLD analysis project Ga0182030, IMG submission 121299) | Permafrost microbial communities from Stordalen Mire, Sweden - 812S3M metaG (Illumina Assembly) | ecosystem: Environmental > Terrestrial > Soil > Wetlands > Permafrost | place: Sweden... | reverse complement strand
TCACCATTCCCCATACGAGGTTTAGGTGCTGCCCGTCTAGTCTCTACACCTTCCCGGAATTGCTTCCGGGCTTGGCTCGGGATTGCCATTTCAGGTTTCCCCGACTTTGAGCAGTTCTACGCCACCGGTTTCCCGATGGGCACTCAAGTGCTTAAGTCCGCTGCGTCTGCCATTTCGCCACGCCCGCGTGAAATTGGCCACAGTCCCATCATAATGCAAGTAGCGATGATCTACGCTTCGTCAGCCAAACGAATGACTTCCACACGGCCGAGACTACTTGAAAATGGAGAGAGCTTTTAAGTCCGCAGCGCCTTCGGAATCGACCGAAACATTTCCGAGAAAGTCAAAAAATCAACCCCAGATTTCATCTCAAAGTGAGCTATTTCCCCACTGCGGATTAATCATCCGATACGCCTATCAACGTCTGCGCCGCCGCAGGATGCACGGTGAGAATTCCAACCGATTAGCCTGAGCCGCAGGTGTGTCTCCATTATCACGCACGCAAATATGAACGCGCGCTATTTTCGTTTATCGTGCATATCGCTAATAGAGGCTGGGCGCTATTTGCGCCCGTGAAACCAAGGAGCCAACGCAAAGCGATTCCGGGCCAGAATGTCTCCCAAGGCACGTACAGCGCGTTCATCCCTGCGACCTTGCCTACGGCGTTCAATTGGAGGCCTCGACTGATCCGCTCACTCTCCGATGCGGATCGCCTCATCGGGAGACTTGCTGGCGAAGGCGGACGGCTGCCCAACCCTCACGTTCTCATTCGCCCCTTCATCCGCCGTGAAGCCGTCCTGTCGAGCCGGATCGAAGGCACTCAAGCCACATTGGGCGAACTGCTGGCTACCGAAGCCGGGGCTGTTGTCGATCGCAGTCCGGAAGATCTGCGCGAAGTCGGAAATTATATTGTTGCGCTGGAGCATGGAATCGCACAGCTTCACAAGCTCCTTCTATGCGTCCGGCTCATCCGTGAGCTGCACGGCAAGCTCATGGCAGACGTGAGAGGAGATCAGGCAACTCCGGGCGAATTCCGCAAATTGCAGAATTGGATTGGCAAGCCGGGGAGTACGCTGGCAACGGCCTCTTTCATTCCGCCCCCGCCCGGTGAGATTGAGCCGTGTCTCGCGGCTTGGGAGAAATTTCTCTACGCATCCGAGTTGCCGCCGCTGGGGCCTATGCCGCAGCCGGTGCCTTAGTCACCGGCAGGTTACCGGGTTCCTGCGCCAGGAGTACGGATGCGGTGAGCAGTCCTGCCAGGGCTGCGGCGGTGAACCATGCAGTGCGCCAAGAGTTTCGATTCACGACTACGTCTCCAATTTTCGAGCGGGCAATCCTTGAGTGGCCAAGAATCCGAGGGCCGAAGGAAGCCCTGCTCATCGGCGCTTCCGATTGTAGGCAATCGCGCCCGAAGCTGGCCATCGCCCTTCCCACAATCGAGGATTGAACCTCCGTGCAATCGTGCGTCCCGCCAAAGAAAATGGACGGCCAACCGGATGGCTGGCCGCCCTTGGGTTGAAGATGCGTAGTTTACTGCTGCAAGATCAGCACGGACGGATCTGAGTCGGCGTTCAGTGTGCAGACGGTCTTCGTCGCGCTGATGACCGCGCAGCTCACTCCCTTGTCGCCGCTTCCGATTAAGAAGGTGCCTGTACCGGGTGCAGTCGAGTCCCAACTTAAGGTTCCCATGTTCTGGGATTGATCATAGGAGAAATCTCCCTGGCCGGCCTCGGTTAAGCCGCCTGTGATAGCGCCGCCGCTGCTGACGTTTAACTCTCCCACGTTGCCGTGTTGAGTCGCCTGCATCGGCTGCAACTGGCCAAACAGGTAATTGCCGGCCAACGCCGCATCGGTGAAGGTGGTTTGCGTCTGTGGCTCGACCCAGCCGGTTTGCAGGTAGCCGCTGCTGCCCAAATCCATATAGAGCGCGGAGCTGTTGTCGTAGAAATACAAGTAGGATGTGTGGCCGGTATCTCCTGGGAAGGTGACACGACCTGCATAGGTTGAGTCGAAGGTGAGGGTGACCGTCCCGCCAGCGTTGCCGACCTTGTAAGTGCCATTGTCGTCCATGTAGCTCTGGCCAAGGGTCAAGCCGCCGGCACCGTTGCCGGTTACTTGGGAGACCTGCGAATCATGGCGCGACGGGCTGCCGTTGTCCATTCTGTAGCCCTGCGCGTACATAACGATCGGACCGCTGAGATTCGCGGCGGAGTAGGACGTCTGCAGCTGCGTGCGCATATCTCCGGCCTGCACGCCGGAGTCCCCGGCTGTTTCCAGCAGGAACATGCGATTGGCGTCGATGATGTAGGCAACGAAATCCACCGAGAAGCCGCCGCTTGGAATGATCGTAAGCGTGACGCGCCCCGTCGTTGTGTTCGGCGTGGTGTAGGAGCCGATAAAGGCTCCTCCATTGTCGCCTGTCTGATCGACACTCATCCCGTCTACTATGCCGCTGGTGATGTTTCCACCGGAGGCGCTGAAGCGGCCCACCTTTGCTCTTGGAACGCCGTTGCCGTCCTCGCCCTGGAAGCCGAAGGCGAAGCTGTGGCCGCTGATGGTGCCGGCGGCAAAGGCGCTGGGCGTGGCCAGGTAGCAATCGCCGGTGCTGTGCATGCCGGAGGGGGATGCGCCCACATCGTCGCTTTCGACCATGCGGAACTCGGAAGCCGTCGGCCCGGCAAGATTGTTCAGCGCAATCGCGAACTGCGATGATTTGCTTCCCGTACCGCCTACGGTCTGGACAGAATTCATGGTCACCAGGCCGTTGTTGTCGGCGCCGATCGAGTAGGTGCCGGTCATTGTTCCCGTGGACGCCGCTCCCGACGATTGGTCACGGCCATTCATATCGTATACGCCGCCGGTAATGGTGGCGGCAGCGCCATTCGCCTGGAAGCTGGCCAGAGAAGTCCAACGCGCTCCGTCGCTATCGTTGAAGCCGTCAATCTTGCAGACGTACCTTCCGTTGAGGTAGCTGTTGTGCGCGCCGTCGGGCCCGTTGATAACGGGAAGGGTATAGGTGACCGAAGCGGTGTCGCTGGTATTCGAAGTGTCTGTCACGACGACGTCCAACGAGACCGATTCGACCGCGCTGGGAGTTCCCGCGAACCACAGCGTGTTGCCGCCCGAGTTGGCAACTGTCAGGCCGTCGCCGCCACTGGCTATGCTCACGTAGGTCATGCTGGTGGGAACGGTGGTGCCGTTCACCGTGAAGGAGTAGTTGCCGCTGCCGCCCGAGGCGTTGATCGTCACCGCGTAGGGTGTGCTAACGAGAGCCGACCCCAGAGGATTGCTGCTGGCCGCGGGCAGAGAGACCGGCGCATAGTTGTTGATGTTGATGGTGTAGGTGACCGGGCCGACTTGTGTGCCTGTAGTGTCATCTGCGTACACCGTAAAGGAGACCGTGCCAGTCGCGTTGGGTGTTCCACTGATGGTCAACGTTCCGTTGTTGCTGGTGGCATAAAGGCCGTTGCCGATGGAAACATTGGTATAGCCCATGTTGTTTTCCGCGTTGACCGAGTAGGAGTAGCCGCCATAGCCGCCGGAGGCCGTAATGCTGCCGCTGTAGCTTTGGCCAATCGTTGCCGAGCCCAGGCTGCTGGGGTTGGGATTGGGCAGGGCCAGAGCCGTGTAGCCGGAGACGTAGTACATGATGTACGTAGAAAAGTTGCCATGCGCGTCGAAGGCCTGGACATCCCAGTAATAAACCGCTCCCGTGCTCAGAGTGGAGATGGTGGGCGTGTTGATGGGATCGGTGGGATCGCCGCCGGCCAGAGTGAGGGAGGGCGAGAGGGCGCTGGTGAAGTCGTTCGAGCTTGAGTAATAGTTTGGAATCGACCAGAGCGTATTCCAGTTGCTGTCCCCCAGCCAGAACTGGTAGAGGTAGTTGCCGGCGCTGGCGGGATAGCTCCAGGTAAAGTTGGGCGAGTTGTTGATGGCGCTTAGCGGCCCGGCGGGAGAAAGGTTGGCAGCCATGTTGGAAACTACGCCTGTCACCTGCGGCGCGGCAGTATCCGAAGTTCCATCGGGGTAGCTGACCTTGACGCCATAGCTGGGGCCGACGGTTGGGGCGGTTGTGCCAATATTGTAACTTGGGTTGAAGGCACTGAACTTGTCCTCCGAGCCGCAGGAGAAGCACCAGGCGATGTCCGCGGGGGTCACGATGTTGGATCCGGCGGGCGCCGAGGTCAACTCGACGGCGATGGGCAGCTTGCCCACCGGGGTTACATCGTAAAAGAGGTCATACCACTGCTGGATGCCCCACTCAGACGAGAAATAACCATTCTGAGTTCTCACCACGGCTAGGCTATTGCCGCTGGATAGCGTCAGATTCTCGCTCGCCGCGCCTGAGATGGCCACCGCGGGCACGATCATGTTGTAGCCATCGACGTTGGTGATGTCTCCGGAATCAACCATTCCATCGTTGTTCTGATCGAGGAGAGCAAAGAAGAAGTAGTTGTTGCCGCTGGGAACCTGGAGCGAGTAGCTAGCCGGACTGGTGGGCGGAACGGCTGCGCTGCCCACCTGGGTGAGATAGATCTGGTTGGTGTTCTGGTTGAGGTAGCCAACATAGAGCGGCCCTTTGGCGGTCTGGCTGAAGGTGATCTGGCCAGAGACGGTATTTGTGGTGGACGGCGCGCTGATGGTCACTGGACCCGCCACACTGGACCAACTGCTGGTGGAGCTTCCCGCGCCCCCCTGGACGCGGAAGTAATAGGCGCCGCCCTGCGTGAGGCCGGTGACGGAGGTCGTATTCAGAACCCAGTAGCCGGGCGCCCAGCCGGAGGCCGGGAAGCTGGCGCTGCCGGCAACCGAGCTGAAGTCCTGGGTAGCGCTCCATTGAACGGTGTAGGAACTCGCCATTTCCACGGCCGTGCCGGCAGAATTCTTGTGATAGACCGGGCTGTAGGTGAGAACGGCGCCATCGGCGAAGCCGTTGGCCGAAACGATCTGTGACGCGGAACTCAGAGTGGCCGGATCTGGATCGGTCAGCCCGATGGTGACATTCGCGTTGTTGGTGTTGGGAACCACCACGTTGGAGGTGCTGCCCAATGGGTTGGAGATATTCTGCGCGCCATAGCCGAGATTATCCATCCAGGCATTGACGGTGTAGACGCCGGGCGGCACGCCCTGAATGGTGAAGGCTCCGGGCGCGAGGATGGCTGTGCCGGGCGCAGGTGACCCACAACTGTTCATCGCCAGGTAGACGACCCCGGACTTCGCCCCGGAGTAACCCACCGTGCCGGAGACCGTATAGCCTACGTAAGCATTGAAATTGTTGAGCAGGACGTAGGAGCCATTCACCGTCACGGGTAGCGATGTGGGCGAGAAGATGGAGGTCGCCGGCCCGGTCATCGAGGGCGTGATGGTGTACGAGCCATTGGGAACATCATTTGAAAAATAGTACGTTCCAGTGCTATCAGAGATCGCGGTTTGAGTGATCCCGTGGCCGTCGGTGCTGGTAAGGGTGAGCGTTATCGGAGGTTCATTCCCATAGCCGCAGCCGTTGAAGCTGATATTCCCGTAGACCGGATAGTCGCCCGTGATGAGGGGGTTGAAGGTGATGGTATAGGTCTCAGGCCCGAAGCTGGCGCCGGTGCTGTCATAGACGGTCGCCTTGAAGGTGACCGGGTTGCCAGCCGTTGTAACGTTGAGGGGTGTTCCCCGGATAATCAGCGAAGAGCCGTCTGTGCCAGTGTTCCAGTACAGGCCGTCACTATCAGTGGTGAAGTTCACGTTCCAGTTGTATGGAGCGACGCCGCCCGTGACGCTGACCGACCCGTAGTAGGCTTGGTCGATGAGAGCCGTCGCAGGAAGGCTACCGGGGTTGGTGGTGGGCAGCGACAGGGACGTCTGTGGATTGACGGCGATGGTGTAGGTGATCGGGCCGTAGGTCTTGCCCGTTGTCGTGTCTGTCAGTGTGACAGAGGCGTTGATCGTTTGCGACGTTGTAGGCGGTGTTCCGCTGATGACCAGCGGGTTGCCGGTGTTGTTGTAGCCCAGGGCTGAAGTCAACCCCGTAACCGCCCAGGAATAGCTCCCGTTGCCGCCCGACGCGAAGATGTTATTTCCCGTGTAGGGCTGGCCGATGACCGCCGGCCCTGGAACCGTGGTACTGGGCGTAGTCAGAGACAGGCCGCCATAAACAGTCAGCGAGTACGCCTGCGTTGCCGAAATACCGTTCGCATCCACCACCTTCACCGTAAAGTTGATGGGGCTGGTGGTGGCGCCGGACGCAACATTGCCGGAAATCGTGTTGGAGAGACCTGTGCCGGTGCTCAGGCTCAGTCCGGCGGCTGTCAGTGCGCTGCCACCCGAAGACACTGTCCATGTGTACGGGCTGGTTCCACCCAACGTATTGATCGTCGCCGAATAGCTGCTCCCCGTGTACACGTAATTCGGGGATAGCGTTGTGGTGATGATGGAGTACGAGCTGACGGTCACCGTGAAGGTGGCTTGCACCGTGTGGGCCGGGCTGGCATTATCCGAGACCTGGACCGTGAAGCTGACCGGGCCGCCCAGAATCGCCGAAGAGCTGGTAACGCTGGCTGTGTCGGGGTTGAAGGTCAGGCCGAGGCCGGCAAGCTGCGTGCCGCCCGAAACCAGCGACCACGTATAAGAGCCCGTACCGCCGGTGGCCTGCAGCGGCTGCGAATAGACTGCTCCCACAACGCCCCCAGGCAGCGTGGCGCTGGTCGAGATGGTCAGCGAGGCTTCAATGGTCACCGAAAGCGTGGTCGATGCCGTGTTTCCAACTGAATCGGTCACCGTAACCACGACGCTCGACACAACGCTCGCCGTTCCTGAGTTGGCCGGATTCCCGGTGATCGCACCCGCTGTCGAAAGGGTCAACCCCGCCGGCAGCGTTGAGCCGCTGGCCGCCGCCCAGGTCCAACTGTAGCCCGTGCCCGAGCCGCCGGTAGCGGTCAAGGTCGTCGGCGTATAGACCGTCCCAGGATAGCCAACCGGGAGAGTGATCGAGTTGATGCTCACTGCTGGCAAGATGGCCATCGAGAGGGTTCCGGTGATGGTGTTTCCGACCGAATCCGTTACGGTAACACTGAAGTTCGGATTGCTCACTGTTGTCGGTTTGCCGCTGAGCAGGCCTGCCGCGGTGAGGCTGAGACCTCCGGGCAGATTCGAGTCGCTGGCTACCGTCCAGCTATAGCCTGTGCCGGAACCGCCCGTCGCCGTCAGCGTCTGCGAGTAGTTCGATCCGACGTAGCCTGTTGGCAGCGTGCTCCCGGTGGTGATCGCTACCCCGGCATCGATGATGACGCCGAGGATTGAGGTTGCCGTGTTCCCGGTCGAGTCGGTCACCGTAACCTGAATGCTTGTGTCGTTCGGCGTGGTCGGCGTGCCGCTGAAGACGCCCGCCGCGGTGAAGGTGAAACCCGGAGGCAGGGTTTCGCCGCTGGCCAACGCCCATGTGTATCCCGTGCCCGAACCGCCCGCCGCCGTCAGCGTTTGCGAGTATTTCAATCCAACGTAAGCCGTGGGCAGCGTGCTCGGGCTGGTGATGGCGAGCGCGTTGCTAATGGCGATCGCAAACGTTGCGCTGGCCGTGTTTTGGGCCGAATCGGTCACAGTTATTGTGAAGCTCGGCGTGCCCGCCGTGGTGGGCTTGCCGCTGAGCAGGCCCGCCGCGGAGAGGGTCAGCCCAGCCGGCAGCGTCGAGCCGCTGGCTACCGCCCAACTGTATCCTGTGCCCGAGCCGCCGGTCGCCGCCAGCGTCTGCGAGTAGCTTGCTCCAACGTAGCCCGTCGGCAGCGTCGTTCCGGTGGTAATGCTCACCCCCGCATTGACGGTGATGGCGAACGCCCCGCTGGCGGTATTCCCTACCGAGTCGGTCACCGCAGCCGTGAAGTTGGTAGTGCCAAGCGTTCCCGTGGGTTTGCCGGAGATCACGCCACCGGTCGAAAGGGTCAAGCCAGCCGGCAGATTCGAGCCGTTGGCCAGCGACCAGGTGTAGCCCGTGCCCGAACCACCTGTCGCAGCCAGCGTTGTTTGCGTATACTGCGATCCAACGTAGCCCACCGGCGGTGTAGCGGGTGTGACGGTTAGCTCCGCGTTCACGGTGATGGAAAACGTCCCGTTGGCGGTGTTCGAGGCCGAATCCGTAACTGTAACAGTGAAATTTGTCGTGCCCTGCGCCGTGGGTTTGCCCGTGATCGCGCCCGCCGCTGAAAGGCTCAATCCCGCTGGCAGCGAGGAGCCGCTGGCCAGCGCAAAACTGTAGCCCGCGCCCGAGCCGCCGGTCGCGGCCAGCGTCGTCTGCGCATAGGCCGATCCGGCATAACCGGTCGGCAGCGTAGCCGCCGTGACTTTCAGAGCAGGATAGCTGACCACAATCTGGTAACTCTGGGTCACCGAGTCGCCGAAGCCGTCGGCTGCCGTGACTCCGAAGTTGAAGGTGCCCGCGGCAGTGGGCGTTCCGGTAATCGCGCCGCTGGTTGGGCTCAGAGTGAGCCCCGTGGGCAGGGCGCCCGACGCGAGACTGTAAGTAAGCGCGCCTACGCCTCCGGTGGCCGCCGCGCTGCCGGAGTAGGCGACGTTATAGGTCGCCGTGGCTGGAACCGTGCCGGTGAAATTAATGTTCGCAGCTGGGTAGATGACCACCGCCCGCGTCATTGAAGCCGTCAGAGCCGTGGGAGTGCCGGAGTCGGTCATCCCGAAGGTGAGGTAGAAGACCCCCGCTTGCGCGGCCGTGGGGGCCGGACCGGACAACAAACCTGCCGTGGTGAGGGTCCAGCCCGTCGGCAGCGTGCCCGTGGTCAGCTTCCATGTGTAAGGGGCAATGCCGCCCGAGCCGGCCAACTGCACCGAATAGGCTGTTCCCACCGCGCCCGTCAACTGCGTGTCGGTGGTGGTAATGGCCGGCGCCGCTGGCACTGTCAGCGTCACGCTGGCGGTCTTCGAGCTGTCTGCTACGGAGGTGGCCGTCACGGTCACCGTCTGCGCGGTCGAGGTGGCTGCGGGCGCCGTGTAGGTGGCCGAGGTCGTGGTCGTGTTGGAAAGGGTTCCCCCGCCGCTTACACTCCAAGCAACTCCATCGGTTCCCTTGTCGTTCGTTACGGTCGCCGTCAGAGCCACCGTATCCGTTGCATCTACTGTCGTTACCGAAGCCGTCACGGCAACACTCGGCGACTTGGAGCTGCCGCCGCAACCCGAGAGAAATGATGCCACAGCCAAAATGACAGCCAGCAAAGATAACCGTTTGTAAGACATCCGAACCCTCCAGTTGCTTAACGACCTACGTGTGGGAAAAGGAGAAAAATGATTTTTGGTCCTTAGAGACCCTCCCGCGAACCGAACGAAGTTGCGTGGTGAAGCAGCTTAAGTTCACGGTGGAACAAGGTGCTTATGTCGGGTGCACTTCCTCTCCCCTGCCATCTTCAATGGATCCGAATCCGCCAACCGAATCCTAGGGAGCGGCCAGCGTATTGTGAGCGCTCCATCTTCTCTCGCCTGCCGCACTTTAAAGAGCGGAGGCGGAACGAATTTCGGAGAGTGACTCGATAGGCGCATTACTGTCGACTTGAAACGGCATGATTGCCGGCAGGTCAAGAACGGACCTTCCGGCGGAGGAGTTCTGAATGGAATCAGTGTTGTGAGCCTAACCAATGTTGGGAGGGGGCGTAAGTGTTTTACCGTAAAACAGCTTATAAAACGCTGGAAGAGGGTCGAAAAAAGCAGTCAGAGTTGGCTGTGAGGATTGCCGGAGGTTGGTTGTCCTTATGAATTGCCTGTTGAAAGGGAAACTGACCCCAGGCTGGAGAAGCTGGATCGCTTCCGCGACCCACGCTTGATTTATGCCTGCAAGACGAAGTAAAGATTGAAGGCGCGCCATTCTGATAGTCTTGGTGTGTGCGCCTCGGAAGTAGCGAGGAGGGCGCGGAACAAAGCAGACAGGTGAGAAGTTCGTGGGGATTACTTCCGTGTTGCTCACCAGATGCTTTGGGGTACAACGCTTGAGATCTCACCCCCCACGATTGCTGGGCTTTTTACGGTAAGATGGGGGCAGTTGATTTAGCGAAGACCATTCGATGACACAGCAAGAGCTCCAGGATGCCGGTCCAAAGACCTTTGTAGACACTGATTCACATTCCTTGCCGCTTTCGTGCGACGAAGTCAACGAAGCTCTCCGGCGTATTCTGGCAAGCGATCCATTTCTGCGCTCAGAGCGCCTAACGCACTTTCTTACCTATATTGTTGAAAAGAGTCTGCAAGGCCACTCGGGCGATCTGAAGGAATACTGTATCGGCGTCGAAGTCTGCGGGCGCAAGGACTCCTACGACACACGTATAGATCAGGTCGTACGGGTTGAGGCGCGTCGATTGCGCTCAGCCATTGACCTCTACTATGCCAATGATGGTAAAGGAGATGCAGTTCAGATAGCGCTTCACAAAGGTGGCTACGTCCCCAGTTTTTCCTATCACAAGACTGCCGACTTGCCACCAGTTGAAGCGGAGAACTCCACACGGACGCCGACCTCACCCCAAATCAGACGCTGGCGATGGCTGCTGGCATCGATCGGGACGTTATTGGTGGCCGGAGGGCTCTTTTTCTTCTGGAACCAGTGGCATAGCCATCTCTCGGCCAATACGAGCACGC
>Ga0182030_10026058_pt1 | contig 10611 bp, 7 predicted proteins | sample 812S3MmetaG_FD_121299 | JGI IMG/M metagenome (GOLD analysis project Ga0182030, IMG submission 121299) | Permafrost microbial communities from Stordalen Mire, Sweden - 812S3M metaG (Illumina Assembly) | ecosystem: Environmental > Terrestrial > Soil > Wetlands > Permafrost | place: Sweden... | reverse complement strand
GTGCGTGTCCGCGACGGCAAGACCCTGACCACGGATGGTCCATTCGCCGAGACCCGCGAGCAGCTTGGCGGCTATTATCTGATCGATGCCAAGGATCTCAACGCCGCCCTCGCCATCGCCGCGCGGATTCCCGGCGCCAAGGATGGGTCGGTCGAGGTCAGGCCGGTCATGGTTTATAATTGACGGTTGCTCGAAAAAGTCATTCCGGGTTCGCGCATCCGCGCATCCCGGAATGACAGCATTGCCAACGCGGATTCCCGATGACGTCAGGCGAAATCGAAAAAATATTTCGTCACGAGGCGGGTCGGGCGCTGGCGACGCTGATCCGCCTGGTCGGCGATTTCGATCTCGCCCAGGACGCGTTGCAGGATGCATTCGCGGTCGCGCTGGAACGCTGGCCCGCCGCCGATCCACCGTCCAATCCGCGCGCCTGGCTGGTCAATGTCGGGCGCAACAAGGCGATCGACCGGGTCCGCCGTCAAGTGACGTTTCGCGGCAAGCGGTCGGAATTGACGCACGAATTGCTGAGCAATGCGGCGGCTTCCGACGAGGCCCATGAGGCAACCACGCTCGACGACGACATGCTGCGGCTGATCTTCACGTGTTGCCATCCGGCATTCGCCGCCGATGTTCAGGTCGCGCTGACGCTGCGCACGGTCTGCGGGTTGACGACCGCGCAGGTCGCGCGCGCCTTTGTGGTCAGCGAGGACGCCATGGCGCAGCGCCTGCTGCGCGCCAAGCAGAAAATCCGGCTCGCCGGCATTCCCTACGAGGTGCCGGATCGCGAAGCGCTCGAACCGCGGCTGCGCGGGGTGCTGGCGGTGATCTATCTCGTCTTCACCGAAGGCTATGCCGCCACGTCGGGCGAGGATCTGATGCGTCCGGACCTCGCGCGCGAAGCGATCCGGCTTGGCCGCCTGCTCGACGCCCTGATGCCGCCACGGGGCGAGATCAAGGGCCTGCTGGCGCTCATGCTGCTGCATGATGCCCGCCGCGCCGCGCGTGAAACCGCAGGCGGCGACGTCGTGCTTTTGGAAGAGCAGGATCGCGCGCGATGGGACCATGAACAGATCGCCGACGGTTTGAAGCTGGTGGAGGATGCCTTGCGGATGCCGGGCCGGCCGGAATCCTATGCGGTGCAAGGGGCGATCGCAGCGCTCCATGCGCAAGCGCCGAGTTATCACGACACCGACTGGCCGCAGATCGCCGGTCTTTATGAAGTGCTGCTGCGGATCAGCCCGTCGCCGGTGATCGAGCTCAATCATGCCGCGGCGGTGTCGATGGTCGACGGACCGGCGCGGGCGCTGGATCTGATCGACGCGCTGGAAGCGCGCGGCGGATTAAATGGCTACGAATTGCTGCCGGCGGTCCGCGCCGATTTGTTGCGCCGGCTCGGCCGCCATGACGCGGCGCGCGCGGCCTATCACGCTGCGACCGAAGCGACGCAACTGGAGCCGTTGCGACGGCTTTACGCGCGGCGGCTGGCGGAGATGGATGACTAGACGTTCGTGAAGAAGTTCCTATCGCGCCGCAACAGCCTCATAGATGTCCTCTTCCTGCGCGGTGTGGAGGCGTACCAGGGTCTCGACAGCTTCGATCAGGCGCTGGGCGTCGCGAGTGAGATAGCGGTCGATCTTTTCGGTCGGCAGGTCCTCGGCCACGCGACCGAGCAACCGGGCAATATGCAGGATCTCTCGATGCGCCCGGCTCATGGCGGAAAGGCCATGGCTCTCCCTCAGAACTTTGGCGAGTTTCGGGTAGACGTTACCCTCGTCGTCGCGCTCGTGGACGACAACCTGGTCCTGCACGATCCGGTTCGCCGCAGCGATCAATGTGGCCGCGCGTTCCGGAACCGCATCGTCGAGCGCATCGACGATCAATCGCAACCGGTCGAGATTGCCAATCAGCGCAACGTGGTTGTGATGCAGTTCGCGTCCGGCTTCGGCGGTCATGCTCCTCCTTACGGTGCCGCGCCCCGGGCTCAGCGCGCGCAGGGCGTTGAGGATCACGGCAACGTCGATCACTTCCTGGACGATCGCCGCCGGGACTGGCGTCAGCCAGCCGAATGTACCGGCCAGCATCGCCAGGATCGAAAGCGCCATACCGGCGATAATGCTTTCGACGGCGATATGCCGCGCCCGTCGCGCGATCATAATCGCTTCGCCCACCCGATCGAGACGGTCGGCGAGGATCACGACGTCCGCGGCTTCGGACGAGGCGCTGGCGCCGCCGGCGCCAAGCGCGATCCCGACATCGGCTGCAGCCAGCGCCGGTGCATCGTTGATGCCGTCGCCGACCATGATGGTCGGATGAAAGCGCTGCTCGGAGCGCACTGCATCGACCTTGTCGGAGGGCACGCGTTCGGCCAGCACCGAGTCGAGATCGAGCGCGGCGCCGATCGCCTGCGCGGCCCCGACGCGGTCTCCGGTCACCATGACGATGCGATTGATGCCGGCATCGCGCAACAGCCGTATGGCGCGCGGCGTATCGGAACGAAGCTCATCGGCGAGCAGCAAGGCGCCAATCGGCCGTCCCTCGACCGCGACGAATACAATGAGCGCGGATCGCCACGAGGCGCGCCGTATCGCCCGCGATGCCCATTCGGGGGCATGACCGGCGCCAAGGGTCATTTCGCGCGAGCCGGCAACTACCTTCCGCCCATCGATCACGCCTTGCATCCCGGAGCCCATGGACTCCCTGACATGTTCCGGCAGCTTGAGGCTCAAGCCGCGTTCGGCAGCGGCCGCAACGATCGCGCCGGCGATCACGTGATGCGATGCCTGTTCAAGCGAGGCACCGAGCATCAGTATCTCCTCGGCGGTCTCGCCCGGAGCGACCTCGACGGATAACAGCCGCGCGCCGCCGACCGTCAGGGTCCCGGTCTTGTCGAACAACACGGTTTGGGCGCGCGCCAGTGCTTCCAGCGGGCCGCCGCCCTTAACCAGAATGCCGCGGCGCGCCGCTTGCGCGACGCCGGCGATAAAGGCCACGGGCGCCGCCAAGATCAGCGGACACGGCGTCGCCGCGACTAGCACGGCCAGGCTTCGGAGCGGATCGCCCGAGATCAGCCAGGCGACGAAGGCCAGCGCGAGCGTGACCGGCAGGAATATCAGCGCATAGCGATCGGCCATCCGCACGAACGGCGCCTTGGCGGTCTGCGCCGCGGTCACCAGCCGTACGATGCCGGCATAGGTGCTTTCGCCGGCGATCGCAGACACCGTCATCGCAATGGTCTCGCCGGCGTTCAGGGAGCCGGAGAGAATGGCGGCGCCTCGCATCTTCGTCACCGCGATCGGCTCCCCCGTCAGCGCGGACTCGTCGATTGTCGCAATCTCCGAAGTGACGACGCCATCGACGGGAACCACTTCGCCGGCATGCACCAGCAGCCGGTCGCCGACCGCCACGGTGCCTACAGGCACTTCCTCAATGCCGCTATCGACGCAGCGATGGGCGTCGCGGGGGGCACGATCGACCAGCGAGCGCAGATCATGCGCGGCCCGGGCCACCGCGATATCCTCGAGCACGTTGCCGCCGGAATACATCAGCGCCACGACGGCGCCGGCCAACGGTTGACCAAGTGCGAGGGCACCGCTCATCGACACCAGCGCCACCGCATCGACGCCGAACCGCCCGCTCAGCAAGTCTTTGACGATCGAGATCGCCAATCCCGCCACCACGGGTACCGTGGCAAATATCCAGCAGAGATCGGCGAGGTCGGACCGCTCGGAAAGGTAAGCAACAATCCCTGCAGTTAATCCGGTGACCGCGATCGCAACGAGTGCCCAGCGCAGGACACGCTCAAATGACATCGACCCATTCCGTGCTCATGCCGCTATCGCAGCTTGTCGCCGAAAATGCGCCCGTCACACTTGATGGAAATCAACAGTCCGGCGTGAGTTGCCCGCGCTACTTCGCCGCCACAGCCATCGCCTCATCAGGCAAACTCGCCAGCAGCGACTGCAAGGTAGTCAGCGTCGAATGGTCGGCGACGCCATCGACCCGCGCGGGGCGAAAGTGACGCTGGAAAGCGGTCACTACTTCCATGGTCGTGGCGTCATATTTGCCGTTGGCGGGAGCGCCGTAACCGTATCTGGCCAAGGCGGTCTGTAAATCGGCGACGTCATCGCTGATGGCGCCGAGCTTGAGCGTTTCGCCGCGCACGATCGGCGCCGGCTGCACCCAATGGCCGACGCCCGAATTGGCCAGCGAATGCCATGGAAATTTTTCGCCGGGGTCCTTCTTGCGGGAGGGCGCGACATCCGAATGCGCGAGCACGCGATGCGACGGCACCTTGCGGCGCAGCATGATGCCGCGGCACAGCGCGATCACGGCGGCGATCTGGCGCAGCGGAAATTCCGGATAGCCCCAATCATGGCCGCGATTGATGATTTCGACGCCGATCGAACACGAGTTGATGTCCTGTTCGCCGGCCCAGGACGCCACGCCGGCATGCCAGGCCCGCTTGGCTTCCGGAACGCACTGCACGATGCGGCCGTCCTCCAGCACGATGTAATGCGCCGATACGTCGGTGCCCGCCGTGCATAGCTGCGCGATCGCGCCTTCCACATCGGGCATTCCGGTGTAGTGCAGCACGATCATGTCGGGCAGCCGGCCCTTGTTCCGCTCGCCATAATTCATCGAAGGGATGACGTCGGAAGCAATTGATGAATCAGGTGTGAATGTCTTCATGTTCGCGTTGGCCCTTGGAATCGGGAGGGCACGTTGACGCTTCGAATCAAACCCATTGGACGCGAACGAACCGAGTGCCATGGGACAACTCAAACCGGGCAAGAGAACGGCAACACTGCGTTATCACGACGTACAGCTTCACTATTCCTTCACTATTCCTTCACGTTGCCATCTGCGCAATGCGCAAGCCGCCCACCGCTTCGCATTTTGGCCGGGTGTGTGCGGGAAGCCTCACCCGGGCCGGAAGTGGGGCCGACCTGAACACCTCTAAATCCTGTCGCCGGCCATCAACGCTTTCTTAACGCTAACTGACGTTACTAACTGGTGAAGAGCCGAACCGGTTTGGGGGCGGCCGAGGCCCCATTGACGCTCGAAATCCCATGGCAGCCCACCAAATCCCGTGCGGAATTCAGGGTTTGCGGTTTGGGACGCGCAGCAGTGCCGTGCCGCGGTGGCTTTTCGGCCGGAAAAGCCCGGCGAAGCGTAGACATTTGAGGCGCAATGGAGCCGTTCGCGTCCAATTTGTATTCGACCGGCCGGATAGCCTCCGGAGCGGGACTATGAATCCGCTCCCCCCGCGTCATATTCCCGTGCTCGGCCGCGAAGCCGCCGAGATGCTGAAGCCCGGCGACGGCGGCATCTATGTCGACGCGACCTTTGGCGCCGGCGGCTATAGCCGGGCCATTCTCGAGGTCGCCGGCACCAGGGTCATCGGCATCGACCGCGACCGCACCGCGATCTCCGGCGGGTTCGATCTGGTGGATCGATCGGCGGGCCGGCTGACTTTGGTCGAGGACCGGTTCTCCCATCTTGCCGAGGTTTGCGCCGCGCAGGGCATTTTGTCGGTCGACGGCGTCGTGATGGATGTCGGGGTATCCTCGATGCAGCTCGACGAGGCCGACCGCGGCTTCTCGTTTCGCCTCGACGGTCCGCTCGACATGCGGATGGGCCATGATGGCCCGACCGCGGCGGATGTGATTGCGAGGGCCTCGGAAGCCGATCTCGCCAACATCATCTACATCTTCGGCGAGGAGCGTTATTCCCGAAAAGTCGCCGGCGCCATCGTCGCGGCGCGCCAGCAGGCGCCGATTACGACGACCCGGGCGCTGGCCGATATCGTCTCGAAGGTGGTGCGGTCCAGGCCGGGTGAAATTCACCCGGCAACGCGGACGTTTCAGGGCCTGCGGATTTTCGTCAACGAGGAACTCGACGAACTTCATCTGGCGCTATCGGCGGCCGAGCGCGTGCTCAAGCCGGGCGGCCGGCTGGTGGTGGTGTCGTTTCACTCGCTGGAAGACCGCATCGTCAAGAACTTCCTCGCCGAGCGAGCCAAGGCCGGTGGCGGCTCGCGGCATCTGCCCGAGATAGCCCAGGCCGCGCCGAGCTTTGGCCTCTTGACCAAGCGCCCGGTCACCCCTGGCGCTGAGGAGATTTCCGCCAATCCGCGCGCGCGGTCGGCCAAGCTGCGCGCAGCCGAGCGCACCGTGGCACCCGCGCACGCCGCCGCAGCATTGCCGGGCTGGCCGGTGCTTGCAGACGTGTTGAGGGGAGGCTGACCATGCGCATCCTCCATCTCCTCGTGATCGGCGTTCTGGTGTTCGCCGCGGCCTATGTCTATCGGATCAAGATGGAATCCACCGCCCGCACCGAGCGCGTATTGCGACTGCATGCGGAAATTCGCGAGCAGCGCGACGCCATCGCGGTGCTGCGCGCGGAATGGACAAAGCTCGACGCGCCGCTGCGGCTGCAGGGCCTCGCCGAACGGCATCTGGCGCTGAAACCACTCAACGCCACGCAATACGATACGTTGAAGAACCTGCCGGAGCGGCCGGCGAATTTTGCCAGGCCTGGCGATCCCGATCCGATCGGCGCGATGATCGAGGCGATCGATTCGGTCGCGATCACGGGTTCGGTGCCGGCGCCGGAGGATCAGCAATGACCGGCGAGGTGCGGCCCGTCGTCAAGCCCGCCGAACCATGGCGGCAGCGGTTGATCCGCAGCCTGCTGTACGGGCGCAACGTCGACCGTGCCGCGAAGGCGCGCGCCCGCGTCGGATTTGCGATCGTGGCGTTCGCCGCGATCTATGCGGTGATCGGCGGGCGGCTGATCATGTTCGCCGTGGTCGGCGACAATCATGGCGCGCGGCGGACCGCCGCACAGGACGCCATCGCCACCGCGCGGCCGGATATCGTCGATCGCAACGGCGAGGTGCTCGCCACCGACGTCAAGGCGCCCAGCCTGTTCGGCGAGCCGCGCCGGATCATCGACAAGGACGAAGCGGTCGAGCTGTTGACCGCGACGCTGCCGGATCTCGACACCGGCGAAGTGCGCGACCGGTTGTCGTCGAAAAAAGGCTTCGTCTGGCTGAAGCGCGAAATCACGCCGCTGCAGCAGCAGGAAATTCACCGCCTCGGCATTCCCGGCATCGGCTTCCTGCGCGAGAACAAGCGCGTCTACCCCACCGGCGCCGAGGTCGCGCATCTGATCGGTCTGGTCAACACCGACAACCAGGGCATCGCCGGAATGGAGAAATGGCTCGACAGCAACGGTCTGGCCGATCTGCATCGCGCCGGCTTTGCCACCGATCGTTTGCAGCGGCCGGTGGAATTGTCGGTTGACCTGCGCGTCGAACACGCGTTGCGCGACGAACTGCTCAAGGCCAAGGAAAAATTCCACGCCAAGGCGGCCTCCGGCCTCGTCTCCAACGTCAGGACCGGCGAGATCGTGGCGATGGTGTCGCTGCCGGATTTCGATCCCAACAGCCCGAAAGAGGCGCACGATCCCGATCGCATCAACCGCCTGACGACCGGCGTCTACGAGATGGGCTCGACCTTCAAGGCCTTCACGCTGGCGATGGCGCTGGATTCCGGCAAGTACGATCTTAACTCGCTGTGGGATGCGCGGGGCCCGCTGCATTTCGGCAAGTTCACGATCCATGACGACGAACCGAAGGGCCGCTTCCTCAACATGAGGGAGGTTTTCACCTTTTCCTCGAACGTCGGCGCGGCGCGGATCGCGCTGTCGCAGGGCGTCGAGGCGCACAAGGCTTTCCTGCGCAAGATGGGCCAGCTCGAGCGGTTGCGCACTGAACTGCCGGAGAGTGCATCGCCGATCGTGCCGCGGCACTGGAGCGAGTTGAACACGGTGACGATCGCGTTCGGACACGGCGTCGCGGTGGCGCCGCTGCAAGCGGTGATGGGCATCGACGCGCTGGTGAACGGCGGCTATCTGATTCCGCCGACCTTCCTGAAACGCACCGAGCAGGAAGCGATGGCGGTCGCCAAGCGGGTGATCAAGCCCGAGACCTCCGAGAAGATGCGATTCCTGATGCGGCTCAACGCCGAAATCGGCACCGCGCGAAAAGCCGACGTCAAGGGCTATTATATCGGCGGCAAAACCGGCACCGCCGAAAAGGTCGTCAACGGCCGCTACGTCAAGAAGCGCGTGCTCACCGCCTTCACCGCTATCCTGCCCGCCGACCATCCGCAATACCAGCTCCTGGTGATGCTGGACGAGCCGCAATCGCTGAAGGAAACCTACGGTTTCATCACTTCCGGCTGGAATGCGGTGCCGACCGGCGGCAATGTGATCGCCCGGATTGCGCCGCTGCTCGGGATCGAGCCGCGCTTCGATCTGCCGCCGTCCGACCGCCTTATTCTTGCGGCATCGAAGACAACCCAGTAAGGCGTATGATAGCGTTTTCGAGCGAAGTGGATACCGGTTCGCGTGAAGAAAACGCGTCAAAATAAGACTCTAGCTGCCGGCCGGACCGGAAAATAATGAAACTCCGCGACCTGTTCAGCGATGACGCCACGATCGACCCACGGGCCGAGGCGGCTGTGGTCACGGACGTTGCCGTGACCGAGGTCACCGGCCTCGCCATGGACAGCCGCGCGGTGAAGCCGGGCGATCTGTTCTTCGCGCTTGCCGGCAGCAAAACCGACGGCGCGCGCTTTATCGATGCGGCCATTGCATCCGGCGCCGTCGCGGTGGCCGGCGATCATCCGCCGCAAGGCGATTGCCGCGTGCCTTTTGTCTCCACGCCCAATCCGCGTCGCGCGCTGGCGCTGGCCGCGGCGAAATTTTATCCGCGACAGCCCGCGACCATCGCGGCGGTCACCGGCACCAGCGGCAAGACCTCGGTCGCCGCCTTCGCGCGGCAGATCTGGTTGCGGCTCGGTCACGTCTCGGCCAGCATCGGCACCATCGGGCTGGTATCGCCGAAGCGCACCATCTACGGATCGCTGACGACGCCGGATCCGATCGCGCTGCATCGCCAGCTCGACGAAATCGCGAGCGATGGCGTCACCCATCTGGCGCTGGAGGCGTCATCGCACGGGCTCGACCAGTTTCGGCTGGACGGGGTGCGGATCGGCGCCGGCGGCTTCACCAACCTGTCGCGCGACCACATGGATTACCATCCCGACGTCGCGCATTATCTTGCCGCCAAGCTCAGGCTGTTCGGCGATCTGGTCGCAGCCGGTGGGGCCGCGGTGATCTCCGCCGATCATGACTGTTCGCAGGCCGTGATCGATACGGCGCGCAGGCGAGGCTTGCGCATCGTTATGGTCGGCCGCAACGGCGACGGCGCGGGCGAGGGGATTCGCCTGGTCGACGCCGCCATCGACGGCTTCGCGCAGAAACTCACGCTCGAGATTCGCGGGCGCAGCCATGCGGTTCGGCTGCCGCTGGTCGGCGAATTCCAGATCGAGAATGCGCTGGTCGCGGCCGGGCTCGCGATCGCCACCGGCAGCGAGCCCAAGGCCGTTCTCGCCGCGCTGGAGCATCTTGAAGGCGCGCGAGGCCGGCTGGAGCAGGTCGGCGAGCGCAATGGCGCGCCGATCTTTGTCGACTACGCGCACAAGCCCGATGCGCTGGCCAAGGCGCTGCAGGCGCTGCGGCCCTACGCGAGACGCAAGCTCGTGGTGGTGTTCGGCGCCGGGGGCGACCGCGACGCCGGCAAGCGGCCCCTGATGGGGGCGATCGCGTCGGAGAACGCCGACAGCGTCATCGTCACCGACGACAATCCGCGCAGCGAAAATCCGGACCTGATCCGATCCGCGATCCTGAGCGCGGCGACCGGCGCCAGCGAGATCGGCGACCGCGCCGCCGCGATCCGGAGCGCGATCGCCGCGCTGCAGCCGGGCGATGCGCTGCTGATCGCCGGCAAGGGCCATGAGACCGGACAGATTGTCGGCGACCGGACCTTGCCGTTCAGCGATCACGATGCGGTTGCGACCGCCCTGGCGTCGAGGGTCGCATGAGCGCGATGCCGCTTTGGACTTCGACGGCGATGGCGGAGGCGATGCGCGCCTCGAGCCATGGCGCATTGCCGGATGCGGTGTCAGGCCTTTCCATCGACAGCCGCAGTATCGCGCCGGGCGAGGCTTATTTCGCGATCAAGGGCGACGTTCATGACGGGCACGATTTCGTCGCGGCGGCGCTGAAGGCGGGCGCGGCACTGGCGGTGGTCGAAGCCGCGCAGCGCGACAGGTTCGCAAGCAACGCGCCGCTACTGGTGGTGGAGGATGTGCTCGCCGGTCTCGTCGATCTCGCGCGTGCCGCGCGCGCCCGCCTCGATGGCCAGGTGATCGCGGTCACCGGCTCGGTCGGCAAGACCTCGACCAAGGAAGCGCTGCGGCGCGTGCTAGGCGCGCAAGGGCCGACCCACGCTTCGGCGGCGTCGTTCAACAACCACTGGGGCGTACCGCTGTCGCTGGCGCGATGCCCGGCCTCGGCGCGCTTTGCGATCTTCGAGATCGGCATGAATCACCCAGGCGAAATCGAGCCGCTGGTCCGGATGGTGCGGCCGCAGGTGGCCATCATCACCACGGTCGAGCCGGTGCATCTGGAGTTCTTTGCCGGCATCGAGGCGATTGCCGACGCCAAGGCGGAAATCTTCGCAGGCCTTGAACCCGGCGG
>Ga0182030_10026056_pt1 | contig 10612 bp, 8 predicted proteins | sample 812S3MmetaG_FD_121299 | JGI IMG/M metagenome (GOLD analysis project Ga0182030, IMG submission 121299) | Permafrost microbial communities from Stordalen Mire, Sweden - 812S3M metaG (Illumina Assembly) | ecosystem: Environmental > Terrestrial > Soil > Wetlands > Permafrost | place: Sweden... | reverse complement strand
TGCCCCCCGGGGTTGAAATCGTGACTGGCTATGACCGCTCCTGGCTCATCAATCAGTCCATCCACACCCTTAAGCGCGACCTCATCGCCGAAGGAATTATTGTCAGCTTCGTCAGCATTATCTTCCTCTTTCACTTTCGTTCGGCGCTTGTTCCTATACTCACCGTGCCGATCGCTGTGCTGGGCGCGTTCATCCCCATGTACTTTCTCGGTGTCACATCCAACGTGATGTCCCTCGGCGGCCTCGCGCTGGCCATCGGCGTGCTCATTGATGCTGCCATCGTCATGGTAGAGAACGGATACCGCCATCTCGCCGAGCGTACCGATCAACCCAGCGCGTCGGAGCGGCGGCAAATCCTGGTTGGCGCCGCTCAGCAGGTCGGACCGGCGCTCTTTTACTCGCTCATCATCATCGTGGTCTCCTTCTTGCCCGTGTTCCTGCTTGAAGCGCAGGAGGGCCGCATGTTCCGTCCGCTGGCCTGGACCAAGACGCTGGCCCTCGTCTTCTCTTCCCTGCTCTCCATCACCCTGGTGCCGGCGCTCATGCCGCTGTGCCTGCGTGGCAAGCTGCGTCCCGAGTCACAGAACCCTGCCGCGCGCATCTCCCAGGCAATGTATCTTCCCGTGTTGCGCTGGTGCCTCCGCCACAGGAAACTCGTCATCGCGCTCAATCTCATCTTCCTGGCATCGACCATTCCTCTCTACTTTCGCCTTGGCAGCCAGTTCATGCCTGCGCTCTATGAAGGCTCCTCGCTCTACATGCCCAGCGCGTTGCCCGGCATCTCCATTACCCAGGCCGTTTCACTCATGCAGGAACAGGACCGCATCATTCGTTCGTTCCCTGAGGTGTCCACAGTCTTCGGCACCGTTGGCCGCTCTGACAGCGCCACAGACAACGCCCCCCTCGATATGTACGACACCACCATCATGCTCAAGCCCCGCGAGCAATGGCGCCCCGGAATGACCTATGAAAACCTCATCCAGCAGATGGACGAAAAGCTTCAGTTTCCCGGCCTCACCAACACCTGGACCATGCCTGTCGAGAACCGGCTCGACATGGAACTGACCGGCATCAAGACCGCTGTCGGCATCAAGATTCAAGGCCAGAACCTCGCGCAGATTGAAGACATCGGCGCGCACATGCAGCAGATTCTCTCCACCATGCCCGACACCACTTCCGCATTTGCCGAGCGCGTCTCCCAGGGCTTCTATCTGAATGTTGAAGTGAACCGGCCCCAGGCAGCGCGCTACGGCCTTACCGTCGCCGATGTGCAGCGCGTCATCACTTCGCAGATCGGCGGAATGGACATCGCTCAGAATGTGGAAGGCCGCGAGCGCTTCCCCATTGCAGTGCGCTATCAGCGCGATTTCCGCGACCATCCTGAATCCTTGTCGCAGGCGCTCATTCCCACTCCGACCGGCGAGCAGATCCCCGTCAGCGAAGTGGCTCGCGTTTATTATTCACGCGGCCCCGCCATGATTCGCGATGAAGACGGAGCCCTTACCGGCTACGTTTACCTCAACCTCAAAACCAACGACTACGGCGGCTATGTCAATCGCGCCGAACAACTGCTTCATCAGAAGCTGGCGCTTCCCGCGGGCTACACCTGGCACTGGGCCGGAGAATATGAGTTCGAACTGCGCGCCAAGCAGCGACTCAAAATGATTCTGCCCATCGTCTTCTTTGTCATCTTCATGCTCCTTTATCTGGTCTTCAAGTCAGCCACTGAAGCTGCGGTACTCATCTTTCCCACCCTGTACGCCATGTCTGGAGGACTCTTGCTGCAATGGCTGCTGGGCTTTAACTTCAGTGTCGCGGTGTGGGTCGGCTATATCGCACTGTTTGGCATCGCCGTTGAGACCGGCGTCGTCATGGTGGTCTATCTGCATGAAGCATTTCAGGCCCACATCGCAAAAGGCATGCTCATGGACGAATCCGGCCTGGAGCAGGCCGTCATCGAAGGCGCGGTGCAGCGCCTGCGTCCCAAGCTGATGACCGTGACTGCCGTCATCCTCAGCCTAGCGCCTATCCTATGGGAAACCGGCATCGGTTCAGACGTGATGAAACCCATCGCCGCTCCCATCGTCGGCGGCATGATTACGTCCACAATTCACGTTCTGATCCTCGTTCCAGTCTTCTTTCTGCTCATCAAGCGCAGAGCACTCCGCCGTGGATTAATTAGCGTAGACCAGACCCAGACAAACACGGAGCCAAAGAACGCAATCGACAAGTGAAAACGCAATCGCAAATACTTGCATTGTTCGCTGCGTAGTGGACGAGCCGTACCTCGTGTTATCTTTCAGCGAGAGATTCCTCCCAGGGAGGAGCAACAAGCTTATGCAGGCGAAATCGGCAGCGCGAGAATCTTTCGAATCCGGCCGACAAGGACTGATTGAACTGAGCCATCGCATTCATGCTCATCCGGAGCTGGGTTTTGAAGAAGTGAAAGCCTCCACCTGGCTCTGCGAAGCTCTTGACGAGGCAGGTTTTGCCGTGGAAAAGGGCATCTGCGACCTCCCCACGGCCTTCCGAGCCCACCCAGGCAACCATCGAAGAGCTGCGCATGATCGCTGCAAAGCTGCCGAAGACTGCAGAGCTTTGGCTTGGCAGAAGCAATGTGAAAAAGACTCTGGCCTCCATTGGGAGCGCTCGGACCATTGCGTTGGAGGACTTCTCGGAATTGGAAGAGCATTTGGCCAGACTGAAAAAGGGGGGACGATGAAATCGTTACTGAATCTCCTGTTTGGTGCAATCTTCGTTTTCATGGTCGTGATGACCATTCGAACCGGCCTTGCCGTAAGCCTACGCACAGCTTGGCCGGGTTATGCCGACAATCCCTGGGCCATGGCCACGCTCTATGACGCATACTTCGGCTTCGTAACATTCTATGCATGGGTCTTCTACAAGGAACGGAGCGTGAGGGCGACGGTGTTGTGGTTTCTGCTCATCATGGGGCTGGGCAACATCGCAATGTCGTTCTATGTTCTGATTCAACTCTTCCGGCTCAAGCCTGAAGAACCGGCCGCAGTCATTTTGCGAAGGCGACCGGCATGAGAGAGACATTGTGGCGCCGCAAAGTTGTGCGGCCTATACTTGAGTTCTTTCGCCAGGGCCTCACGCCGGAGAAGCTCTCCTTCACTATTGCCTTGGGGATCACACTCGGAGTGATCCCGGTATTGGGTTCGACCGCGCTGCTGTGCACGCTGGCGGCAATTGCGTTTCGCCTCAACCTGGCGGCGATTCAGATTGTCAACTGGCTGGTATACCCGCTGCAACTCATCCTGCTGATTCCTTTCTACCGCATCGGTGGATGGATCTTCAGAACTCCGCCGTCCGAGCTTTCCGCAGTTCATATCCTCGCATTGATCCGCACGAATGTCCTCCACGCCATCGCAACGCTCTGGACAATCACCATCCATGCCGTGGTGGCGTGGCTCGTGCTCGGAAGCATCGCCACCGGGCTGCTCTACCTGCTGCTGGTTCCCGTGCTCTGCGGCATGCGCAACCAACTGCGTCCCGCGACAGGAGAGTGATTATGCTGACCTTGATTCTGACCGGAGCGGTTGCAATCTGCGGGGTGATGCTCCTGCCGTGGTTGATTCATTTCCCCCTGCGCAACGCGGCGATTGTGGATGCCGGCTGGGCAGGCGGACTGGCCCTGCTTGGCGTGCTCTACGCGGTCATGGGCGCAGGCTGGGCGCCGCGTCGCATCGCAATTGCCTTTATGGCGTCCGTTTGGGGTCTGCGCCTTGCGCTCTACCTGCTGTTTACGCGCGTCATCGGCCATCCCGAAGAGGGGCGCTATGTGCAGCTCCGCAAGCAGTGGCGTAACAACATCTCATTGAAGTTCCTTTTTTTTAAGTTTCAGACCGTGCTGTGCATCGTGCTGGCGGTGCCTTTCCTTCTTGCTTCACAAAACCCGGCGCCGGCGTTCTCCATCTTCGAGTATGTCGCGGTCGTCTTGTGGGTCGTGACGATTGCGGGCGAGGTCACGGCAGACATGCAACTCAGTGCATTCAAGTCCAACGCCGACAACAGCGGGAAAACCTGCCGTGTCGGCCTGTGGAATTACTCGCGCCATCCCAATTACTTCTTCGAATGGCTCATCTGGGTTGCCTTCTGCCTGTTCGCAATCGATTCCAAATTCGGCTATCTGGCGTTCGTCCCGCCCGCGCTCATGCTGTACTTTCTCTTCCGTGTCACCGGCATTCCCGCCACGGAAGCGCAGGCGCTGCGCACCAGGGGTGAAGACTGCATGCGTTATCAGGAGACCACGAGCGCTTTCGTGCCGTGGTTCCCAAGGAACAACCGCCAGGCAAACTGAAACGCTCACCGCCTCACCCGTCCTTAAAGCGGGCTACAACACGTGGCTCGAACGCGGCCTCTTGCCCGACTGGCTCGTACGCATCGGCATCCGGCGCCTGGTATCAGCGTGCCTGCGCAAGGAACAACAGGGATCTCCAGCGGAGCAAGCGGACCGTTTTATGCAGTTTGTCGCGCAACTGCGCCAGAGTCCCGTCGCAATCCGGCCTAACGCCGCCAGCGCGCAACACTATGAAGTCCCCGCGGAGTTTTTCCGTCATGTGCTCGGCCCGCAAATGAAATACAGTTGCGCGCTGTGGAGCGCCGACACGAAGGATCTTGCCGAGGCCGAGGAAGCCATGCTTGACCTGACCTGCCGTCGCGCCTGCCTTGAAGACGGCCAGGACGTGCTTGAGCTAGGCTGCGCTTGGGGCTCTCTCTCACTTTTCATGGCCCGCCGCTTTCCCAACAGCCGCATTCTGGCGGTCTCGAATTCCCGCTCGCAAAAGCAGTTCATTGACGCCGAAGCCGCTCGCCGCGGATTCGCGAACCTCACAGTGATTACTGCGGACATGAATGATTTCAGCACGGACTCGCGGTCTGATCGCATCGTCTCGGTCGAGATGTTTGAGCACATGCGAAACTACGCGGAACTGATGCGGCGAATCGTATCCTGGTCGCGGCCTGGGGCATTACTCTTCGTGCACGTCTTTTCGCACAGCCGCTACGCCTATCCATATGAAGTGCATGACGCATCGGACTGGATGGCGCAGCACTTCTTCACCGGCGGCGTCATGCCCAGCGACAATCTGCTGCTTTACTTCCAGGAACACTTCCGCATACGCGAGCACTGGCGAATGAGCGGCACTCATTACCAGAGGACCTCCGACGCATGGCTTGAGCGTCTCGACCGGCATAGAAGGTACGTGCTCTCTACCTTCTCCACCGTGTATGGCAAGGATGAGGCGCAGCGCGGCTTCAGCACGGCCCCGCGAATGGTGCGGGCGCGCCAGCACGGCGCGGTTCCCCGCTACTATTCCGCATTCCGCCCGGCGTATGGCGCTGACCGGCGGGCACATGGGGGACGCTACTCCTACCGCTCTCCGTATCGCGGAGTATATGCGTATCCCTACTACTACAGCAGTTCCTGGGGTTTGCTGCCGTGGGACCTCGGCTATCCGGGCTTCACGGGCTATGGAGACGACTTTCTGACTTACCAGCCGTCGGACCAGGCCGAGTCGCAGTCCCAGTATGTTGATCTGCCGGACAAAGGCACCGGCAGGACTATGCACCACCGCCCCATAAGACGGCGGAGGCGCCCGCCACACCTCCCGCACCCATGGCAGCTGAGCCGCAGCTCACGCTGATCTTTCAGGATGGTCACACCCAGACGATTCGCAACTACGTGATGACCCCGAGCACGGTGATCGTGATCGATGAAGCGGCATCGGGACGGGAACTGCGCATTCCCCTGTCGGAACTGAACCTGCAGGCGACGGAGCGGGCTGCTCAGCAGGCCGGGTTGGATTTTGCTCACCGATATCCTGAGACCTCTGCCCTCGTTCCGCATCGCTGAAACCTGGGGTGCCGTAATCTTGTCGCGCTTCGTTGTGCCTTTCCGCGCTTCTTGTTAATACTTCAGACGGTAAATGCCGAGTTGGCGGTTGCCGAGATGGCGGGCATCCGACCAGAGCCAAGGAATCTGGGGCGACCTGAGGAAAACTTTCCGCACGAAGCTGGAACAATAAGAGGCAGCAGGCTGTCCGTTTACGAACAGCAATTGTTGATTTCGGGCGGAACCTGCGCGTCGGCCGCTACGCATGGAAATCTAAGTTACGGCGAATGATCCACATGTACCGGATTTGGTTTGGTTCGGGAATTGCAACAAACTGATGCAGACCGCCGCGATTGGGGACTCTATGCGAACGATCCTTATGGATATGCGCTATGCACTGCGCCAATTGCGCAAGGCACCCGGCTTTGCTCTCACCGTTGTATTGACGTTGGCGCTTGGAATTGGCGCGACCACGGCGATCTTCACGCTAATATATGACGTAATGCTCAAGCCGCTGCCATTGAAACAGCCGGAGCGGCTGGTAGTGCTGGAAGAGCAGGTTGCCGAGTTCCGTGACATCTACCCGAAACTGCCGATGAGCGCGAACCACTTCGTCAACTGGGAGCGGAACAGCCACAGGTTTCAGTCGATGGCGGCGATGGAACAGGACTCCATGCCTCTGGGGAGGGGCGGGCATCCGATCCAGGTGAAAGTCGTTCGCGCAACCCCCGGAATCTTCTCCGTGTTGGGCGCCACACCGCAGATAGGCCGCCCGTTTGGAGCGCAGGAGGCCCAGCTAGGCCGCGACCGCGTTGTTGTGCTGATGAACGACCTGTGGCGGACACAGTTTCAGAGCGATCCGGCGATTCTGGGCGAAACAATTACATTGGACGGATTCCCGTATACCGTCATCGGCGTGATGCCGTCGTCGTTTCATCTGCCCGTCATAAAGGATCTCGCGAACAACACAGATCGTGCAAAACCGGTCGAAGCTCTTCTGCCTAAGGTCTTCTCGAAGGATCAGTTGGCGGAAGCGATGGGCGAATTCAACTACTTCGCACTCGGTCGGCTCAAGCCCGGCGTGACCGTCGCGCAGGCCAACTCGGAGATCGATGCTCTGCAGCACTCCATCTCGGCTTCACTCCCTCCGGACGAAAAGGGCACTCTATCCGCAGTGCTGACGCCGTTTCAGCAGGCGCTGGTGGGCGACAATCGAATGCCGCTGCTTATCCTGCTAGCCGCGGTGGTCGGACTGCTGCTCGTGGGCTGCGTCAACATTACGAACCTCCTTCTGTCTCGATCCGTGAGTCGGAGGGGGCAGATGGCCGTAGCTGTGGCGCTGGGAGCAGGGCGCGGCCAGATGGTGCGGATGGCCATGCGCGAAACTGCGCTGCTGGCGGGGATGGGTGGAGCCCTTGGAATTGCTCTGGCATCCGTCCTCGTGCCGTTCATGCAGGGTTATCTTCCGGCTGCGCTCGACTTCCGTGGGCCGCTGCACCTGGATTGGGCGGGGGCCGGCTGCGCCCTTCTGCTCGCGATTGCAGCCACGCTGCTTTCGGGCTCGGCACCGGCGTGGATGAGCGCCCATACCGAGCCGCAGGAGGTGCTGCGCGGCGAGTCGAGGTCGGCGAGCGAATCGCACAGGAGCAAGCGTTTGCGCAGCATCCTGGTCGCTGTGGAAGTGGCCGTCAGCGTGACCCTCGTGCTTGTGACCGGGCTGCTGACAGCTAGCCTGATCCGCCTCATGCAGACCAATCGCGGTTTCGACGCCGATCGTGTCCTGACTGCGCAAATCGACCTGCCCAGCAAGTCCTACCTGGACCTCCAGGCTCGCACCGCGTTTTATAATGCGGCCCTCGACCATGTCCGCCAGCTTCCGGGGGTCGAATCGGCCGGCATTGTCAGTGTGCTGCCGCTGGCTGGAGATTTTTGGATCGACATGATCCGCGTAGCCGGCGATGCGCGACCTTTCATGCAACTCCCCACAGAGCACTTCCGCTGGGTCAGCCCAGGTTACTTTCAAGCCGTTCGACTGCCGCTCGCCGCCGGGCGATTCTTAGACGCGGGCGACCAGGGCAAGCGCTTCGCGCTTGTCTCCGAGCTGACCGCTCGCACGCTTTGGCCGGGGGCAAATCCCATCGGCCGGCAGTTCGTCCGCGGGGCCACGACGGAGGCTCCGATTACGGTGATCGGCGTGGTTCGAGATGCACGCACCATCTCGCTCGCTCAACCCGACCCGATGATGGTTTACGTCCCTTACTGGTATCGCTGCGATAGCACGGGCGGTCTGCTTGTACGTACGCACCAGGACCCGGGATCAATGGCCGATGCCCTTCGCAAGGCCGTCTGGAAAGTCGATCCAGCGGTGTCAGTGCCCGTGGTGCGCTCTCTCGGCGGCGTGGTTGCGGATTCGGTGGCAAACAGACGCTTCGAGATGGACCTCCTGCTTCTCTTCGCCGTCAGCGCTTTGCTCCTCGCCGGATTGGGCGTCTACGGCGTCGTCACTTACTCCGTTGTTCAGCGTCAGCAGGAGATCGGACTACGACTGGCTCTTGGCGCCCAAACTGCAAACATCTATGCGCTGGTGCTGCGCGATGGGATGCTGCCGGTTCTGGTGGGTGCGGCTGCCGGGGTTGGGATCACGGCCGGATTTGCGCGTGTAGTGGGGAGTTTGTTGTTTGAGGTGAGCCCGAGCAACCCGGCTATTGTTGCCGGTGCGGTCTGCGTGCTTCTAGTGGTGGGAATTGCCGCCTGCCTGCTGCCTGCACACCGCGCTGCCGCAATTGATCCTATGCGTGCCTTGAGAACGGAATGACGGCCTCAGGCAAGGCCTGCAAACTGATCTGGCTACCCAGTAAACATCGACAGACACCGGTAGATTTCGACTGTTCGGCAGCCAGTGAATCGTCTAAAGAAAGACGGCTTCGTGGCAGCCTCACGCTGCCGCAACCTTCGCCCTTTTTTTCTCAGCCCTCCACATACGTTTGGCATCCCCGATCTTTTTCCTTGCTGCAGCGCTCATGGTCCGCTTCTCAAATTCCCCTGCCTTTACGATGAGGCTCGCCTTCAAGGGGAACGATAGTGGGGTGGGTTCTCGAAACGTGCGTTGGGCTATTCGCAACAACTGACACTCAATCTTTGTATCAGATGGCTCGTGAGATGATGCGGCCGCGGTTGCGCTCCGCTAATGTGCTGGACGAACTCGGACTGCGCCCGCAAGATCGCGAGAGAGGCGCAAAGCTTTCGAATCGCTCCCGGTGCGCAGAACAAAATCATCCGGGGAACTGTTTGCAACCTGCAACTGCGCCCCCGGAATGATGCCGTGGGCCCTGAGCTGCTTTAACAAGAGCGCATTCCGATCTGAAACGCTGTCCACAATAAAAGACCCTTGCTCATCAAGATCCGTCAATGGCTTCGAATTCTGCTTTGGCATCTTGCCGTCCATTGCCGGAATGCAATGCCCGTGCGGATCAAACTTTGGGTGACCCAGCTTTGCGGCGATGCGCTCCTCGAAGCGTTCCGAGATGAAATGCTCGAGGCGTTCCGCTTCCTCGTGAACCTCTTCGAGAGGGTAGTCCAGCACTTCGTAGAGAAACGTCTCGATGAGGCGATGATGGCGCAGTACCTCAAGGGCCCGCCGTTTGCCTGCCGCTGACAGGTGAACGCCGCGATGTCTTTCGTACTCCACAAACGGCAATGGGGACGCTGCCAGCTTTTGCAGCATATTGGTGACCGAAGCCGGTGCAACTCCCAACCGGTTTGCCAGGGATGTACTCGATACGCGCCGTTCTTCCGGCCCGATGAGAGCAAGGATCGCCTTCAAATAATTGTCCACTGATTCCGTGTTGACGTTCCCCTGATGGCTCGATGGCATGGCGCGGCATCTCCTCGACGATTTGACACTTTCGCTATTTTAGGCGAACCTAATAATTTAGGCATGACTAAATATCGTCTAGCCTAGACATTTTTCTTCCCCATTCCCCACTGCGCCGTTGCTGAGCCCTGTGCGCGCACACGGGAGTCGTTTCGACCCCCAGGAGGCCATTGTCCATGCGGATCCAGACAGTAAATAAGCTCGCCCTTTTATTGATGTTAACCATGGTTAATATCAGTGGTTTACGTGCGCAAAGCGGGACGAGCAGCGCCCTGACCGGAACCATCAGCGATGCGACAGGATCCGTCGTTGCCAATGCCACGGTGAACGTTACGGACACAAGCACAGGAGCAACTCGAACCGCACAGACCAACGGCGTGGGGCGATTTTTGTTTGCGCAGATCAATCCAGGCACGTATCGAATTGCCGTCCAAGCTGAAGGCTTCGGGGCCGCCGTGTCGCAACCTGCGACCGTTGCCGTGGGCCAGATCATCGCGGTGAACTTTACCTTGTCGCCGGCAGCCGAAACGCAATCGGTCGAGGTCGCTGCGCAGACAGGACTGCTGAGCCTGGAGAATCCGAATACTGCGACCACGCTGGAGGCGAAGACAATCGAAAAGCTGCCGAATCCCGGCCACGACCTCACCTACATTGCGCAATTCGCGCAAGGAGCGTTGATGAACACGGCGGGCTCTTCCAACGATGCCAAGGCGGCGGGCGGCTATGGCAATGTGGAGTTCAATGGGCTGCCTGCCACGTCGAATGGCTACATTCTCGACGGCTACGATACGAACGATCCATGGCTGGGACTGAACATCGGCCTCTCCACGAACCTCGTCATCGGGCTCGACGCCGTGCAGGAGGCGACGGTGAATACCAAC
>Ga0182030_10026055_pt1 | contig 10612 bp, 5 predicted proteins | sample 812S3MmetaG_FD_121299 | JGI IMG/M metagenome (GOLD analysis project Ga0182030, IMG submission 121299) | Permafrost microbial communities from Stordalen Mire, Sweden - 812S3M metaG (Illumina Assembly) | ecosystem: Environmental > Terrestrial > Soil > Wetlands > Permafrost | place: Sweden... | reverse complement strand
GCCGTCCTTGATGGCCACCTCGAAGTCGACGGCCTTTCCGTGCTTCTGGCGGAGCTTCGTGCTCGAGTCGCGCAGGCTCCTGGCGACCGCGTCGTAGGTGATGGCGGCGGTCGACTCGTTCTGCCGGCGCTTGGCGTCGACGTACTGCGCGTAGATCGCGCGCACGCGGGCGTCGGAGAGGTCGCCCGGGTCGCGGGGAGCGGGCGGCTCGGGCTTCGTCACGGGGGCCGCGCGGAGCTTCGCGGCCGTCGGCGGCGGGGCGGGAGCGGGCGGCGCGAGGAGAGTCGGCTCCGGGCGCGGCGCGGTGGGGGTCCTCGGCGGCGTGACCGTCGGCTTGCGCCAGACGGGGCCGGGCTGGCTGGGGCGTGGGGGTGGGGGGGGAGCGACGCCGGGTCGTGGGACGGCGGGAGGGGCGCGCGGCGCATCCTCGATCAGCTCGACGTCGAGCTCGTCCACCTCTTCGGCATCGTCCGCCGCGGCGAACTCGCGATCGAGCTCGGCGAGCTCGGCGGCGAGGTCCCCCGTGAGCTCCGGTCCCGCCGGCAGACTCATCGAGTCACGCCTCCGCTGCTTGGCTCCCGCTTCGCCGAAGCGCTGCTGCGCGCGGATGACGTGCCGCTTGTACGTGCCGTTCTCGATCTCGCGGCAGATGCGTTGCCAGTGCGTCTGGTACGTGTTGTACCGCTGGATGATCATCTGGAAGCGGAAGCGCTGCGCCGTGTTGCGGATCTGTTCCTTGCGGAGGATGTGGATCCGCCGGTCGACGTCCTTGCGCGGCACCGTGGGCTCGAGCTTCTCGATGCCCATGAAGTACTGCTCGTAGAGCGAGCGCACGCGGTCGACCGAGAGCTCGAGCTCCCCGACGAGCTTCTCGATTTCGGTGGGCGCCGGCACGGCCTGCTTCCCCGCTCAGGGAGCCGGAAGCGGCACGACCTTCACGTTGTCGAAGCAGACCTTCACGTCCCAGTCGTTGAAGCCGAAGTGATCGTGGCCCGGGCCCGTGAGCGGCATGGGGTCGGTCCACGAGAGCATCTCGTTGCCGTCCACCCACCACTTGATGGTCTTGCCGTCCGCGCGCTCCACCTTGAAGTGGTAGCTCTGCGCCGTCATCACGGGCTTCTCGCGAGGGTCGTCCGAGTCGGGGGTGACGGTGATCTCCTTGCGGTCGCTGCCGTGCTCGTTGAGGCGTGCGAGCACGTGGAACTTGTTGTGCCAGCCGCCGAAGATGGTCAGGTAGCTCGTCGCGTTCGTGTAGGAGAGGGTCGTCGCGAACGAGCGGCCGTCGCCCCAGTATTCGGCCTTGAGGTCGCCGTCGGCCGACATGCTGATGCCGTCGAACTCGATGCGCGCATTGACGGGCAGCGTGCGCTTCAGCCAGACACCGTGATTCTTCGCGTGCTCGCCGCACAGGCGACCGGCCTCGATGTGCCAGATGTTCGGCCCGGTGGTGATCCAGTCGGGCCCCGGTTCGACGCCCGTCGAGGCCGGGGTGGCGCTCGGCAAGGCGCCCGAGCCGCTGGGAGCAGGCGGAACCGCCATGATGGCCGGGGCCGGCGCGGACGTCCGCTCGAAGTCGTCCGCGAAGTCCGCCTTCATGACGTCCGGCGACACCGCGACCGTCGGTGCCGCCGCGGCCGTGGCCTGCGGCGTCGCCGGGGTGCTCTTCCCCGCGTCCTGTTCGCCGGCGCTGCCGGGGGGGACGCACCCGACCGCACTCATCCCGACCATCCAGACCCACGATCGGAGCTGCATCACAATCCGGGATCTACCACAGCCCCCCGAACGGTTCGCCCCTGGCCGCAATATCGCCCTCCCGGGTCCGCTCCCGCTGCGCCGGTGATGCGCTTCCCCCGGTTTTCTTGTAAACGAAGGCCCTCCAGCCATGCATCCGATCCTCTTTCGCATTCCGTTGCCGCACATGCCCCTGAAGCTGTGGTGGGCGCTGGCGGCCGTGGCCGCGATCGCGGTCGTCTTTGCGGCCCTCGCCCTCCGGCGTCGCGACCGCAGCGGGGCCCTCTCCGCGGCCGTCGTCGCGGCAGCGGCCGCGGGCGGCGCGTACAAGTGGCAAACGGTGGCTTACGAGTCGCCGAACGTCCCCATCTACGCGTACGGCGTGATGCTGGGCATCTCGCTCGTCGTCGGCTGGTACCTGACGCTCCCGCTCTCGGAGCGCGACGGTCTACCGAAGGAGACGATGGCCAACTGCTACGTCGTCACGGCCCTCGCCGCGCTGGCCGGCTCGCGCATCCTCTACGCCATCACGAACCCCGACGAGTTCAAGTCGGTGACCGATCTCTTCGCGCTCCGGAACGGCGGGCTCGTCGCCTACGGAGGGTTCATCGGCGGCCTCCTGGGGAGCTGGGCGTTCCTCGCCCCGAAGAAAATCCGGCTCCTCGCCTGGGCCGACGACGCGGTGCCGAGCCTGGCGTCGGGTCTGATGATCACGCGCATCGGCTGCTACCTCTTCGGCTGCGACTTCGGCCAGCGCCTGCCCGACAACGCCCCGCACTTCCTGAAGACGCTCGGCACCTTTCCCCACTGGGCGGCGGGCACGCTCGCGAGCGGCGACGGGAGCCCGGCGTACGTGCGGCACCTCGAGGTGTACCGCGGCACGCCGCTCGAGACGGACCTCGTGCACATGAACACGAGCTTCCCCGTGCATCCGACGCAGCTCTACGAGTCGCTGGTCGGGCTGACGCTCCTCCTCCTTCTCCTCTGGCAGCGCCGGTACACGCGGTTCCGCGGGCAGGTCTTCTTCCTCTTCGTGTTCGCCTACGGGTTCCTGCGCTTCCTTCTCGAGATGTGGCGCGACGACGTCGAGCGCGGCAGCTACGGGCCGACGCTCGACAAGCACGTGTACATCCCGCTGTGCCTCCTGCTGATGGCCATCGGGTTCGTCTTCGGCATCTCGCTCGGCATCGCCAACAAGCGCGCGCGCACCATCGCCCGCGTGCTGGCGTTCGCGCCGCCGGTCGTCGCGTACATCCTCCTCAAGCCGGCGAGCTTCGCGCAGACGCTGCCGTACCAGCTGTCGACGAGTCAGCTCATCGGGATGCTGAGCGCCCTCGCCGTGTCGTTCTTCTACGCGCGGTTCTGGGAAGACGCGCGCAAGAACCCGAAGCTCGCGATGAGCCTTGGCGATCCCGTGAGCATCCGCGAGCTGAAGGGCGAGAGCGCCGAGCCCGCCGTCGTCGACGAAGAGGACGAAGACGAGGACGACGAGGAAGAGGAGGAGGCGCCCGCCGCTGCCGCGAAGACGGGCAAGGGGAAGAAGAAGGGCCTCGCCGTGAAGGCGAAGCCGAAGGCCGCGGCGGAAGCCGAAGCCGAAGCGGAGGAGCCGTCGGACGCCAAGGGCGACCCGGAGCCGGAAGCCAGCTGACGGAGCATCTCCTCAGGTTGCCTGCGCGCCGCGACACGCGACGCCTCGGCGCCGCCATCGCGGGCGTCCTCGAGGCGGGGGACCTCGCGGTGCTGTCGGGGGACCTCGGAGCGGGCAAGACGTTCCTCGTTCGCGCGATCGCGCGGGCGCTCGGGGTAGAGACGGCGGTGACGAGCCCCACGTACGCCCTCGTGCAGGAGTACGCGACGAAGCGCGCGCCGCTCGTTCACGTGGACCTCTACCGCCTCCGCGGGCCCGGTCTCGCCGCCGAGGTCGCGCGGCTGGGACTGCGCGAGCGGCGGCGTGAGGGAGCCATCCTCCTCGTCGAATGGGGGGAGGACGCCGCGGACGCCCTGGGCGGCGAGCCGGACCTCGTCGTGTCGCTCGCCATCGCGGGGGAGCTCGAGCGCGTGGCGACGCTCTCCGGTCCGCGCGCGGATGGTATCGTTTGAGCGGCCATGTCGAGCGGACGAAGACCGTTCGGCGAGCTCGTCGCGATGGGAGTCATCGCGGGGCTCGTCGCCTTCGGGCTGGCGTTCGCGACACGCACCCGCGGCGTCGCGCGCCCGCCGGTGAGGTCCGCCACCGGCCTCGAGACACGCATCGCGAGCTTCGAGCTGCACCCCGCTGCGGCGCGCCTCAGCGTGCGGAGCCGCGACGGGGCGCTCAGCCGCGAGCTCGATCTCGCCCTCGTCGTCGACGGCAACACCCGTCCCCTCGTCCTCGACCGCGACGAGCTGCGCGTCACGCCCGACGGCCTCCGCGCGACGCTCCCCGTGTCCGTCGGCGACGCGACGGTCGACGCGACGCTGGAGCTTCGCACCGACGCGCCTCGCGACGCGCTCCTCGTCGACCTCGTCGCCGAGCCGGGCGCGCTGGCTGCCGTCGCCGGGGAGCACACGATCGCCCTCCGCGCCGAGCTCTCGAGCGAGGGCCAGGTGGTCTTCGTGTCGGGCGTGGGGCAGATCGCCGACCGCACCCAGGTGACCGGCGGCGCCCTCCTCGTCGACGCCGAGCCGCACCCCGTGGGCATCCTGTCCGGCGCGGGGCCCGTCGCCGTCGAAGCGTTGATGGAGGAGACGCAACCGCCCGGAGAGCCGATGCGCGTCGCGGTGACGACGCCGCCGGGCGCGCCGGCCGAGGGGAAGCTCGCGTCGCTCCGGGTCGTCGTCGGCGCGTCGAGCGCGACGGTGTGGCGCATGCTCGCCGAGCTCTCGGGCCTTCCGACGGCGCCCGTGCGCGGGCACGTGACGGGGACGACGGACCGCGCGCTCGTCTTCGGCCGGGACGCGCAGGGCAATCCCCAAGTGCGCGCCCACACCGGCGACGGCGGCGCCTTCGAGCTCGACGTGCCCGCGAGCGTCGTCGAGTGGTACGCGGCCATCGACCCCGGGCGCTCCAGCGGCCTCGCGTCGTTCGTGCCCGGGACGCCGCGCGATCTCGTGCTCGACGTCTCGCCCGGCGGCGATCTCCACGTCACCATCCTCGACGCCGACACCCGCAAGCCCCTGACGGCGCGGCTCCTCGTCCACGGCGTCAACGGCACCGTCGATCCGAGCTTCGGCCCCGACTACCGCGCGTCCGGCGCGGGCCCGCTCATCGACGCGCTCCGCGGCGACGTGATGACCCCGCTGCCCTCGGGCCACTACCGCATCGCCGCCACCAAGGGCATCGAGTGGAGCATCGACGCGAAGGTCGTCGACATCGCCCCCGGCCGCGTGACGGACGTCGAGCTCGTGCCGCGGCACGTCGTCCCCACCCCCGGGGTTCTCGGCTGCGATCTCCACGTGCACGCGCGCCCGAGCTTCGACTCCCCGGTCAGCCCCGAGGACCGCGTCCTGTCGCTCGCCGCGGCGGGGATCGACTTCGCCGTTCCGTCCGAGCACAACATCGTCGGCGACTACTCGTCGGCCATCGACACGATGGACCTCCGGGGCGAGTTTCTCACCGTGACCGGGGTCGAGGTCACCACGTACAGCAAGGGCTTCGGTCACTTCGGCGTCTTCCCGTACCCGCTGACGCAGAAGGTGCCGCCCTTCAAGCACACGTCGATGAACGCCATCTTCCGTGTCGTCCGCGCCGGCGACCCGAACCGCTACTTTCAGCTCAACCACCCGCGCCTGCCGGGCGGCATCGGCTACCTCTCCAACATCGGATTCGACCCGAAGCTCCCGCGCACGCGCATCCACAACCGCATCGACTTCGATGGCATCGAGGTGTTCAACGGGTACGACAGCGAGCGGCCCGACCGCGTCGAGCAGGTCCTCCACGACTACTGGGCGCTCCTCAACTTCGGCTGGCGCTTCGTCGCGACCGGCAGCAGCGACTCGCATCGTATCCAGTTTCACTGGGCCGGCTACCCGCGCACGATGGTCACCGTCGACCCGCACCCGGGCGCCGAGGGAGAGACGAAGCCCGTCGACCCCCTCACCGTCGTCGCGAATATCAAGCGGGGGCACGCCACCGTGACCAGCGGCCCCATCATCGAGTTCGAGCTCGGAGGCGGCCACCCGGGGGACGAGGTGAGCACCTCGGAGGACCCGCTCCACGGCCACGTGCGCGTGCGGGCTGCCCCGTGGATCGACGTCACGCGCGTCGACGTCGTCGTCGGCGGTCGCGTCGCCCGGAGCTTCGACGTCCCGTCGCGGCCGACGCAGCTCGGGGTCGAGCCCGGGACGCGCGAAGAGGCCGCGGCGCGCACCGTCCGCTTCGACAGCGACATCGACGTCGCCGTCGGCCCCGACAACGGCTGGGTCCAGATCATCGCGCGCGGCGAGCGGCGCATGGACGACGTCCTCCCCTTCATGCCCGTGCCGCCCTTCGGCTTCACGAACCCCATCTACGTCGTCCGCCACCCGGTCCCGCAGCCTCCCTTTCCCGTCTCGGGCGGTCCGGCGCCCCAGCGTTCTCCCCCGTGACGTGTTACGTAATCACCGGAATTCCACCGGGGGGCAGGGCGAACCGTTGAACATGCAAGCGAGCCTGCGAGCGGCTTGTGCAGGCCAGGCTCCCTCCGGGAGGCTGGCGTGAACGCCGCATTCGGCCGCTATCGCTTGCTCGAACGCCTCGGGCAGGGCGGCATGGCGGAGGTCTTCAAGGCCAAGAGCTACGGCGTCGAAGGCTTCGAGAAGATCCTCGTCATCAAGCGCATCTTGCCCGAGCTGGCCCGCAGCCAGGACTTCGTCGAGATGTTCATCCACGAGGCGAAGCTCGCGGTGCGCCTGTCGCACGCGAACATCGTGCAGGTGTTCGACCTCGGCAAGGCGCCGGGGGGCGAAGTCGTCGCCGCGGGGGCCGAGCCGTCCATCGCCTACTACATCGCGATGGAGTACGTGCACGGGCTCGACCTCGCGAGCTTCCTCGCTCGCTCGCGGCGCCAGCAGCTGACGCTCCCCATCCAGCTCGGCGTCTACGTCGCGTCGGAGGTCGCCAAGGGGCTCGACCACGCGCACCGCCGCCGCGATGAGCAGATGCGGCCTCTCGGCATCGTGCACCGCGACGTGTCGCCGCAGAACGTGCTCGTGTCCTTCGAGGGAGAGGTCAAAGTCACCGACTTCGGCATCGCCAAGGCCCGCGGCGCGCTCGATCACGCGGTGCCGGAGGACACGCAGTCCCGCAAGCTCCAGGGGAAATTCGGGTACATGAGCCCCGAGCAGGCGCGCGGCGAGAGCGTCGACGCCCGCAGCGATCTCTTCTCCCTGGGGACCATCCTCTACGAGTGCGTCTCCGGCGTGAACCCGTTCAGCGCGCCGACGACGTTCGAGACCCTGCGGCGCGTGCAGGCGTGCGAGTACCCGCCGGTGGAGCTCCTCCGGCCCGACGCGCCGCCCGAGCTCGTCGCCATCCTCAAGACGGCGATGGCGAAGAACCCCGCCGACCGCTACCCCGACGCCGGGCGCATGTACGAGGCGCTCCTCGCCTTTCTCTACGCGCAGGGGAGCCGCTTCGGGGCGCACGATCTCGCGGAGTTCCTGTCGCGCTTCCGCGACTCGGCCGACGGCGTCACGGGGACGCTCCTGCCCGAGCCGATGCTCGAGGCCGAGCAGGCCAGCCCCGGCACGGAGCGGACGCCGGTCGAGGTCCCGTCGACGCGCCAGGCGTCGAGCGTGCGCGTCGCCACCGGGCAGCGCTTCGCGGCGATCGATCGCGCGGTCGACATGGGGGAGCGCCGCGAGGTCACGGCGCTCGTCATCGAGCTGCCGCGCGACACGCCGGCGGCGGTGGTCGGCAAGGCGGCTACCATCGTCGAGCGCTGGGGAGGGCGTGTGCTCCGGCGCGAAGCGGGCCACATCGCGGCGCTGTTCGGCCTCGGCGATCCCGACGGGCGCGACACGGAGATGGCGACGCGGTGCGCGCTCGTGGCGCTTCGGAGCCTCGACGCCGCGCGTCCCCCCGGAGCGGGCCTCCACACGGGGCGCATCCACGTGTCGGCCGCCGGTGACGCCACGGCGGACGACCGCCTCGGCACGCTGCTCGACACGGCGCGGGACCTCGCGCGCGTGCGGGAGGGGCAGGCGGCGATGAGCACGCAGGCCATGCGGCCCATCCGGTCGCTCTTCGAGTTCGAGTCGCTGAGCGAAGGCGACCGGCAGGCGCCCAACGTGTCGGGCATCCTCGTGAAGGACGTGCGCGGGCCGGGCGAGGCGTTCGGTCGCTTCGTCGGCCGGAAGGAGGAGCTTCGCCGCATCGGCGAGGTGCTCGCGCTGGCCACCAAGCGCGCCGCCCGCGTCCTCACCATCCGCGGCGATCACGGCGTCGGCAAGACGCGCCTCCTCTACGAGGTGGAGCGGCGCCTCCGCAAGGGCGGCTACAACGTCGGTTTCCACATCGCCGCGTGCCCCCCGCGCGGCAACGAGTTCCCGCTCTCGGGTCTCGTCTCCATGATCCAGGTCCTCTGCGGCACCACCGAGGGCGACACGCAGGAGCGCATCCTCGCCGTGCAGCCGCGCCTCCGCGCCCTCGGCCTCCAGGGTGACGAGGTGAGCGCCGTCCTCAGCGCGCTCGGCGCGAGCGGCCCGTCGTTCTCGGGCAACGCCAAGGCCCTCCTCCGGACCGCCTTCACGCGCATGGTGCAGAGCCTCTGCGAGGACCGGCCCCACACGTTCGCGTGGGACGTCGCGCACTCGATGGACGAAGAGAGCTTCGCCCTCCTCGGCGAGACGATCGGGCGGCTGCGGAGCGCGCGCGTCGTCTTCCTCTTCGCGGGGCGCGCGGGCTTCTCGCACCCCATGGAGAACACCGCGGGTCACGTCGCGGTGGAGCTCGGCGACCTCACGGCGGTCGACGTCGAGCGGCTCGTCGCGCTCCGCCTCGGCGTCGACACCGTGCCGGAGGAGCTGATGCGCTTTCTCCGCGCGCGTGCCGGCGGCCATCCGCTCTTCGCCGAGGAGGTCGTCAAGGGGCTGGTCGAGGTCGGCGCCGTGACCGTCGGAGACCGGCGCGTCGTGTCGATGAAGCTCGTCGGCCAGGACCTCGCGCTGCCGAAGACGCTGCGCGGCCTCGTCGCGTCCCGCGTCGCGCGCCTCTCGGGCGAGGATCGCGCGACGCTCCAGGCCGCGTCGATCCTCGGCGACCCCATCGAGGTGACGACGCTGTCGAACATGCTGGGGCAGGCGATGCCGTCGCTCGAGCGGTCCATCGCGACGCTGAAGGACCGCGAGTTCCTCGTCCACACGGGGCCGAGCGAGCTCCGATTCGCGTCGCCGCTCATCCCGGAGATCGTGGCCGACGCGCTGACGCATGAGGCCGCGCGCGAGATGCACGCCGCCGCGGGGCAGGCGCTGGAGACGACGCTGGGCGACAGGGCGTGGGAGCACGCGTCGCGCATCGCGGGGCACCTCTACGAGGCGGGCGACCGGGAGCGCGCGGCGGCGTACTTCGCGAAGAGCGGCGAGCGGCGCCTCGAGGCGCGGCAGCTCGAGGCGGCGGCGCGCGACTACGCCCGGGCCATCGCGCTCGCCGACCTGTCCAAGCGCACGCCCGAGGAGGTGGCGACGTGGCTCGAGAAGCTCGCGCAGGCGGTGCGCCTCGTCCGCTCCGCGCCGGACGCGGTGGAGCTGTGCAGCCGGGTCATCGAGCGGGTCGACGCGGCGGGGACGCGTGACGTCCGCGTGCGCGCGCGCGTGGCGGCGGGCCAGCTCCTCGCGGCGGCGCAGCACATGGAAGAGTCGCGGCAGCGCCTCGCCGAAGCCGAGGAGATCGCGGAGAAGGACGAGAAGCTCGTGAAGCAGGTGCTCCTCGCGGAGGCGGAGCTGGCGACGCGGCAAGGCGACTTCAAGCGGGCGCTCGAGCGGCTCGACGTGCTGCACGGCATCGTGCGCGCCGTGAGCGACGATCCGGAGAAGCACCGCGTCGCCGTCCAGCTGGCGAACGCGCACGCCGGCATCGGCGACCGCAAGACGGCGCTCGCGAACCTGCAGGAGGCCGAGCAGGTGCTGCCGAACGACAAGATGGCGACGCTCGAGCGGACGAAGGTGCGGGCGCTGGTCGACTACTTCACGAGCGACTTCCGGTCGGCCGCCCTCTACTGCGAGAAGGCGATCGACATGGGTCGCGAGATGGGCGTCGGCTACGAGGTGCTGCTCAACCTGCACAACCTCGGCGACATCCTCGTCCACCTCGGCGACTTGCCGCGCGCGTACGGCGCCTTCCGGCAGTCGCTCGCGCTGTGCGAGGAGGGCGGCTTCGAGCGGCTCGCCAACTACAACCGCATGTTCCTCGCCTTCCTCGACGGCATCCAGGGCACGGTCGACGGCGAGAAGCTGCTGCGCCACGGCATCGCCTACGCCGTGAGCAAGGACTTCACGTGGGACGTCATCGGGGGCCGCGTGCTGCTGGCGAACCTGCTCCACCGCGGCGGGCAGCTGCAGGAGGCGCGCGACGAGTACGAGAAGACGCGCGCCCTCGCCATCGCGGCCGGGCACCGGCTCGTCGTCGACGAGTGCGAGATGGCGCTGGCGAAGCTGGACCCGACGACGCCGGGGATGGCGGCGATAGCCCATCCCATAACCGGCCGATAGCTTCGCGCTGGCGTTGTCGGCCTCGTGCGCCGTACAGGAGTACGGCTTGCTCGGCCTCCTAGCCATCGCTCGCTCTCGACCGGTTCTGGGACGGGCTCTTGCCCGGTCTGACGCCGAGGGGGGCGGAGGGGACGGCGGGGGAGGAGGACGAGGACAGCCGTGAGCAGGAGCTGCTCGGGGCGAGCAGGAGCTGCCGGGTCGTGAGGAGGAGCTG
>Ga0182030_10026053_pt1 | contig 10612 bp, 11 predicted proteins | sample 812S3MmetaG_FD_121299 | JGI IMG/M metagenome (GOLD analysis project Ga0182030, IMG submission 121299) | Permafrost microbial communities from Stordalen Mire, Sweden - 812S3M metaG (Illumina Assembly) | ecosystem: Environmental > Terrestrial > Soil > Wetlands > Permafrost | place: Sweden... | reverse complement strand
TTGACGAGTAGCTTCGTCCGCCTACCCGGGCGCACCGGCCCGGTGACCGTGCGCCAGGGCGCGACATCGCCTCCGGGCAGCGGGTCCTGCCCCTGCGGCTGGGCAGCTAAATCCCGCGGCTGCCTGGTAGCGGCCATCACAGCCGAGAGTACCCGCTCAGGCTGCCTTGCGTAGACCCCGGACGTGACGCCGGGCCGTCGAATCCTCTGCGTCGGCGCCAAGCATGCGCACGAGCTCCGAGACGACATCGGGCTCGGCGAGCTGCAGGACCGAAGTACGTGTGGGCTCGGCGGAGGTGTCCTTGACGATCGAAAAATGACGCGCCCCGAGCGAGGCGATCTGGGGCAGGTGGGTGATGCACAACACCTGTCTGCCCTCGGCGAGATCGCGCAGCCGCTCGCCGACGGCTCGTGCGGTGTGGCCGCCGATCCCGGCGTCGACCTCGTCGAACACGAGCGTCGTCTCCAACGATGATGCGTTGGCGGCGCTCATCAGCGCGAGCATCACGCGCGAGAGCTCGCCGCCGGATCCGATCTCGCGCAGCGGGCCGGCCGGCACGCCGGGGTTCGGCGCGATCAGGAACTCGACCGCGTCGCCGCCCGTGGAACCCGGCTCGCGCGGCTCGAGCGAGACCGCGAAGGTGGCGTCCGCCATCGCCAACGCCGCGAGCTGCTCGCGCACCGCCAGCTCGAGACGCGGGGCGTGCAACTCGCGCACCTCGCGCAGCGCGGCTACGTGGCCCGCCAACGCCGCTCGCGCCCCCTCCAGAAGCGCCGTCGCCTCGACGAACGCGACCTCGGCACCGCCCAGCTCGTCGCGCCGCGCACGCGCACCGGCGGCGTGCTCGAGCACCGCGGCGAGCGTCCCGCCATGCTTGCGTACGAGCCGCTCGATGCTCGCAAGGCGCTCTTCGACCGCGTCCAGCGAGCCGTCCTCGCCGGCGATCCGCTCGCGGTAACCGCGCAGCTCGGCGGCGAGGTCCTGCGACTCGATCGCGAGCCCGCGCAGCCGCTCGGCGAGCGCGTCCAGGCTCTGATCGACACCGGCGAGCGCGTCGAGGCTCGCGGCGCCGGCGGCGATCAGCTGAGAGCCGCCGAGGCCGGCGGAGGCGTCTTCGGGCGCGAGCGCGTCGGCAGCCGCGCCTGCGGCCAGTCGCAGCGCGTCGAGACGGCCGAGTCGGTCGCGCGCGCCCAGCAGCTCGTCATACTCGTGCTGGTCGAGGCCGGCGGCGTCGATCTCCGCGAGCTCGTGGTCGAGCAGATCGAGCTCACGTTCGCGCGCGGCGGAGAGCTCGCGCAGGGTGTCGAGCTCCGCGGCGAGGCGGCGAGTCTGCGCAAACGTCTTCGCGCAGGCGCGCAGGCGCAGCGCGTGGTCGGGACCGCAGAGCGCGTCGAGGATCTCCAGCTGGGCGCCGGCGAGCGTCAGCTTGCGGTGCTCGTGCTGGCCGTAGAAGGAGACCAGCCGCGAGCCGATCTCGCGCAGCTCCGAGACGGTCGCGGAGCGGCCGTTGAGATAGGCGCGCGTGCGCCCGTCGGCGCCTAGGCGGCGGGCGAGGACGATCTCCTCGGCGCCGTCGGGGAGCCGCTCGGCGAGCTCTCCGGGGAGCGTGTCGGGCAGATCGAAGACGCCCTCGACGTAGGCCTCCCCAGCACCGGGACGGATAATTCCGGGACGCGCGCGGCCGCCGAGGAGCAGGTCGAGCGCGTGGGCGAGCACCGTCTTGCCCGCGCCCGTCTCGCCGGTGAGTACGTTCAGCCCGGGCGCGAGTCGCAGTTGCGCGCGCTCGATCAGCAGGAGATTCTCGACGTTCAGCTCTTGCAGCACAGGCCCAGGTGTACCAGCGGACGGGGACAGACCTGTCGCGGCTGCTTGAGCGAACGCAGCGGATTGACGATGATGGGACATATGCGGCCCGGCAACCTGGACCTCCGTACAGACCCGCTTCCGGCGGGGGCGATCGTGTGCCTGTCAGCGGCGGCCCTGACCGAGCGGATGGAGGAGGAGATCAACCGCGCCGGGCGCCACGGTACGCCGCTGAGCTGTCTGCTGGTCGTGATCGAGAACCTCGACGAGCTCACACAAGCCCACGGCAGCGAGCTGTCCGAGCAGACGCTCCTCTACGTGAGCGAGGCGCTACGGCACGAGCTGCGCCGCTTCGACCGCGTCGGACGGCCAAGCGAGGCCGAGCTCGCGGTGCTGCTGCCGGGCGCGGATGGGCCGCGCGGCGAGATCGTCGCGCGGCGCGCGCTGGCGCGCCTGCGCGCGATCAAAGTCGAAGCCGGCGGACAGCGCCGGCCGCTGCGTGTTTCGGTGGGGATCGCAGCCTGGCAGGGGGATGTCGGCGGCGAGGAGCTGCTCGCCCAGACGCGGGCTGCCGCGCGCCGCGAGAACGGTCTCGAGACGATCGAGACATAATCCCCCGATGCTTTCGGGATCGGAGTTGTGGCTGCTGCGGCTGATGGCCGATCGCGGCCTCGCGCTGCTTGACGCAGACACGCTGCTGGTCGTGATCGAGGAGCGCGGGGAGTTGCGCGTGGCGGCCTCCAGCGGACAGGAGACCGTGCGCCTGCGGATCGTGCCCGTGCAGGGCAGCGCGCTCGGCGATCTCTATCGCCAGGGCGAGCCGGTGTCGCTCGACCGCCCCCGCGGGCAGGAGGCGGCCTGGCTGCACGAACTGGGGCTGGAGGCGCGCGCCGCGCTGGTCGCGCCACTGAGCATGGAGGGCTACGGCGGCGGCCTGGTGATCGCGCTGCGCCGCGACGGCGGCTTCCGCGGCCCGGACCGCGAGGCCCTGAGCGCGTTCGCGACGAGCGTCGCGCAGCGGATGGCGGCGGAGCGCTCAGTCGAGATCAAACGCCTGCGTTATGGCATGGAGGCGCGCGAGCGCGAGCGCACGCGCTGGGCGCGCGAGATCCACGACGAAACGATCCAGGGCCTCGGCGCGCTGCGGATGCGGCTCGCCAACGCGCGCGACCAGGACGAGCAGGCCGCGCTGCGCGCCGCCGTCGAGGCCGTGCTCGAAGGGCTGGGCGACGAGATCGACGGGCTGCGCCACCTGATCACCGAGCTGCGTCCCGCGGCGCTCGACGACCTCGGGCTGGCGGCCGCGCTGCAGGCGCTCGCCCGCCGCGCCCAGGCGATCGACGGCTTGGAGGTACAGACCGAGATCGATCTCGGTCCCGAGCCGGAGCCACATCGCCTCGATGCCGAGCTCGAGAGCACGATCTACCGCGTGGTGCAGGAGGCGCTCACGAACGTGAGTCGCCACGCTCAGGCGAGCAGCGCGACGATCAGCATCGTCGAGCGCGACGGGATCGTGCGCGCGTCGGTCACCGACGACGGACAGGGCCTCCCGGAAGCCGACCGGCTCGGGCCGCGCGGCGACGGCCTTGAGGGCGGGTTCGGGATGTCGGGGATGCGCGAGCGCGCCGAGCTCGTCGGCGGCGAGCTGGAGCTCGTCCCCGCTCCCGGCAAAGGGACGGTCATGCGCCTGACGGTCCCGCTGGCGGGACGGCCCACCGCCGAGGAGCTGTCCGGAGCCCTCGCCGGCCGTTGAGGCCAGATCGAATACCCGCCGCCCGCTGCAAGCGTGCTACTCGACCAGGCCTAGGCGCCGCGCGTAGGCCGTGATCTCCGCGCGTGAGGAGAAGCCGAGCTTCTCGATCGCGCGCGCGCGATAGGTCTTGACGGTGCGCTCGGCAACGTGCAGCTGTTCGGCGATCTGCGGGTTGGTGAAGCCGTTGGCGATCAGCCGCACGACCTCGCGCTCGCGCTCTGACAGCGCCACGCCGTCGCTCGGGGCCTCATCGCCCGTGGCCATCAGCGCGCCGAGGCGCGGGTGTAGGTAGTTACCGCCGGCGACCGCCAGCCGGAAGGCCTGCAGCAGCTCGGCCGGCTCGGCCTCCTTCAGCACGTAGCTGCGCGCGCCGGCCCGCAGCGCCTGGCGGGCGTACTCGGGATCCTCGCGCATCGTCAGGATCGCGACCGCGAGCGTGGGATGGGCGACGAAGCACTGTGGCAGCGCCGCGAGGCTCGAGCCCCCCGGCATCGACAGGTCGAGCGTCAGCAGATCGGGCTTGTGTTCGCGGACCGCACGGATCGTGGCGGGCACGTCGCCGGCTTCGGCCACGACGCGGAACTCGCCCGCCTCGCGCTCGAGCACCATGCGAATGCCGTCGCGAACGACCCCGTGATCGTCCGCGATGATCACGTCGATCGGCCGATCGACCCCTGGTGTTCCACCCTCCATCGAGCGCACAGTACCGCCTCCACCGGCGGGTCTCGCCTGTGGGTGGCGCCATTCAGGCGGCGGGGTGCGTCCGGCGCGCGCAGGAGGGAATCCGGCCTACGGTCGTGTCAATCACGCCCGCCTAGGACTCCCACGGGCCCGGTCTACGCCCTCGACGGCACCGGAAGGACTACACAGATCGGCACCTTTGGGACTACACGATCGGCACCTTCCGCCTACAGACAAAAGCCCCGTGGGGCCCCATCATGTCGGCTATGCCGCACAAGCTCCAACCCTTTAGGTGCCCCGCGACCCGGAAGGAGTCCGCATGATCGCCCTCGGCATCACCTTGACCTGGCTGGCCCTGACGGCCGCCGGCTTCGCCGCGCTGTCCGCGCTCGGCCGTATCGAGCTGGGCGACGACCTCGCGACCGATCGGGCCTCGCGCGAGCCGCGCGAGCTCGCGCTGACCGAAACGTGGCCCGCGATGCCGGGAGTCTCACCGCTATGAGCCCCGCACAGACACTCGCCAGGCGGCGCTCTGGCTCACGCGTCCCCGCGCTGCGCCTGCTGCCCGATCCAGGTCCCGCCCACCCCCCTGCCGAGCCCCACACGCAGTCGGAGTCCCTGCGCGGTGCAGACGCCCACCCACCGGCGCTGCGCGTGATCGCCGGTCCGACCCGAATCCTGCTCGCCGGCGCGGACGCCGAGCGGCGCGCGAAGCTGCTCGACGAGCTCAGCCAGACGCTGCCGGAGAGCACCGTGTTCGAGCAGGCCGACGCGGTTTGCGAGGCATTGGAGCATGCTTCCGGCAGCCGCATGGCGTTCATCGCCGGCGACCTCGACGACGCCCCCGCGGAGTCGCTGATGCAGACGCTCGCCCACCGGCATCCCGAGCTGCCCGTGCTGATCGTCGACGGCCCCGCCGAAGCCCACGGACCCCGCGCCGTGTACAACGACGAGCTCCGCCTGCGGCACGGATAGCGAGGCACGTCGCGGAGGTTGCCGGGGCCTGAGGTGAGGGCGCGCACGCTTGCCGGCTCTCACCTCTGTCGCGGCCCGCGCGAGCGCTTGCAGCACTCGATCCCATCGCAGACAACCGTTAGCGTGGCGGCGTGCCTTCGACACTGAGATCCCACCGGCTGCGCCGGATCATCGGCGCCTACACCGTCAACCGGCTTGGCACCTGGTTCGGTTTCGTCGCGCTGTCTGTCGCCGTCTTCGACCACACGCACAGCGCGGTCGCCGTCGCGGCGCTGCTGATCTCGGGTCAGGCGCTGCCAGCGTTCGCAGCGCCGGCGCTGGCAGCGCGCGTCGAAGCCTCGCAACGACGCGGCGTGCTGAGCGGCCTGTACCTGTTCGAGGGTGTCGTGACGACGCTGCTGGCGGTGCTGCTGTGGCACTTCTGGCTGCCCGCGATCCTGATCTTGGCGGCGCTCGACGGCACCGCGGCACTGGCCGCGAGCGCGCTGTTGCGCGCCGAGACGGCGCGGGCCGCACGCGAGCAGGCTGAGGGCGAGTGGGACGCCGCGCGGGGCAAGGACCTGGAGTCGTTCACGCAAGCTGCGGAGCGACAGGCAAACGCGACCCTCAACATCGCCTTCTCGGCCACCTTCATGCTCGGACCGGCGATCGCCGGCGTCCTCGTCGCCGCCGCGGGGGCGCCCGCCGCGCTGTTCATCGACGCCGCTTCTTTCCTGATCTGCGGCGGCATGCTGCTCGACCTGTCTGCGCACGCGGAGGACGCCGCAGGCACAACCGTGCTCGAGCGACTGCGGGCGGCGTGGGAGTACGTCAACGAGGTGCCCCTGCTACGCGCCCTGCTGCTTGCGGAGGCGGTCGCGCTGGTGTTCTTCGACTCCGCCGGACCGATCGAGGTCGCTTACGCCAAAAACGCCCTGCACGCCGGCGATCGCGGCTACGGGCTGTTGATCGGAACATGGGGGGTGGGCGTGGTGATCGGGAGCCTCGTCTTCGCCCGCTCGCCCAAGCGGGGGCTGGGCGCGATGCTAACCGGCGGCACACTCGTGATGGGCCTTGCCTACATCGCCTTCTCCCTCGCCGGTTCGCTCCAAGTCGCCTGCGTCGTCGCCATGTTCGGCGGCATCGGTAACGGCGTCGAGTGGGCGTCCGTGATCAGCCTTGTCCAGCGGCTGACACCTCCAGCCTTGCACGGCCGCCTGATGAGCGCCGTGGAGTCGATCGGCGCGCTGTCACTTGCGCTCGGACTGTCGATGGGCGGGGCGCTCGTGGCGCTCAGCTCACCTCGCACGGCGTTTCTGGTGGTCGGTATCGGGGCTACAACAATGACTTTTGCGTTCCTTTGGCTCGTATTGAACGGGCTCGATCGCCACACGAAAGCGGACACTCAAATGACAGACGCGGACGGTTCGCCTGCGCAACCAGACGAAGCAACAAGCCACGAGCTTGCCACCCTCATACAAGTAGCTACGCCGGTGTCCACACCAGCTATCGAGCACCTTAAGTCCGACGTGGCATCGGTCGTTAAGTACGACAAGGACTGAGTGATGCTTACGGCCCGGACAACCACACGGCTCTATTGGATCGCCGAGAGCATGGTACTCGCGGTGGCCTTAACTACGACCGTTCTGATCTCGCAGGCTCAGGAATGGGGTCCGTTGCCACTTGTCGCCCTTTTGCTAGCGCTCACCGTGATTGGAATGCGACTCAGGGTGACTCTCCGCAACCAAGAGGTGACCGCCACATTCATCGCACTTGTACTCGCGATGAGCCTACTCGGACCAGCCCCAGCCGTGTGTTTCGGCGTTGTGTCCACAGGCCTGTCCTCGGCCTTGAGGCGTATACCGCCATCTGCAATGCTCAACAACCTTACGAACCTAGCGGTCTTCCCGTTGATAGGAGGACTGATGATTCGCATACTGATCGGCGACGTACACGATCCCCACAATCATCATCTGACGCAAAGCGCAACTTTTGCGCTCGCGATCTTCGCCGTCTTCATGGTTGCCAATGCACTCAACTTCATCATCATCGCCGTGGACAACCGGGTTATTGCGAATCGTCCTCTATACGACCAAGTTCGCGAAGTATTCATTCCCCTGATGCCCGGTCAGGTGGCAACTGCCGCCGTAGCCGCAATCCTGGCTGTCGCTTATACGAATCTTGGCTTTTCCGCCTTGCTCGGGGTAGTGCTCCTATTGCTGATCTTTCAATATCTGGCGATCGCGCTGCTGCGCTCCGAGGATCGTGCCGACCAACTCGAAGCACGTTCGATCCACCTTGCGTCGCTGCAGCTCGGGGTGCTGACCACACTCGTGGAGACGCTCGCGCTGCGTGATCGCACGACCGCACGTCACGCTGCCGCCGTCGCTCGCTACGCGCGGGAACTGGCGCGCGAGGTGGGCTGCGACGAGGCTGAGCAGGATCTCGTTCACACCGCGGGGCTGCTGCACGACATCGGCAAGTTCGCCCTGCCCGACAGCATCCTCCACGCCGAGGTCCTGTCCGATCAGGACTGGGCCGTGATCCGCCGCCATCCGCAGGACGGGGCGACGCTCGTGGGCCGGCTCGACGGCTACGGCCCCGTCGCCGACGCGATCCTCTACCACCATGAGCACGTCGACGGCAGCGGCTATCCAGCCGGGCTGATCGGCAATGAGATCCCCCTTCCATCGCGGATCATCGCGGTCTGCTCGACATACGACACGCTCACGGCGCGCGAAACTTACCGCTCACCGATGACGCCTCAGGACGCAATCGCCGAGCTGAGGCGAGTCTCGGGGCGGCAGCTCGACGCCGAGCTCGTGAGCAGCTTCATCACGATGCTCGAGCGCGACGGGCCGGTCACGTCCGCCCGCGGCGACGATGCGGACTTCGAGGCCGAGCTAGCGTTCGGGCGGCGCGCACGCCAAATAGCTCAGCCTTCGCTCGGCGGCTGACCAACCCGCGAACCGCGCTTTCTCGAAACGATCGCTGATCGACCCTTCTCAGTAGCGCGTCGCTTCGCTTCCCAGTGCGCCGGATCTCGGTTCTCTGGTATCCCTGGGACCCTCAATCCATCCTTAAATTCGAAAGCGTCACGCAAAGATACGCAACGCCTTCGAACAAACATCATTTTGCTATCCGTCAAAAGCTCTAGTGCTGATGGACCATGACAAATCTCCCTCGTTTGTGGCCCCAAGGGCCATATTTGCCACACGAGCCCTGTTTGTCTCCATCCACAGGACATCGCCGCCTTTGAGTAGGTTCGAGCACCATAGTACCGAGATTGGCCGGGATGTCCAGCTTTTGCTCGGCTTTTGCACGATTGCTTGCAGACGAAGGGATTCAACGGCCCTCAGCGCCGGTCACTGCAGGGATCTCGCGGCCTTTCTCGACCAAAGGTCCACAAAGCTTTGCGGCGCTCACCTTCAGGCCTCATCTGTCGAAAGATGCAGGACAGCCCACCGCGAACGAAGGCGAACCATGCCCATCACGCCCCTGCAGCCCCACTCAGACCGCCAGCTCGTCTTCACGAGCTCACAGGCGGCGCGCTACGTCGGCGTCTCGCTGGCGACGATCCGCCGCTGGACCGACGCCGGCCACATCCACTGCTACCGGACCCCCGGCGGCCAGCGCCGCTTCTCGCGCGACCAGCTCGACGAGTTCGTCACCTCGATGCAAAATGCCGGCGAGGTCCACGAGCACCCGGCGGCCAAAGTCGCCTGAGCGCCACCTGAAAGAGGCTTTCGCGCCCCGCCCTTACGGACGGCGAGGGATATAAACCCGCCCGCCCGCTCCTCAGCTCGCGAGGCGGCCGAACTTCTCGCGCAACCTGCGGTAGAACGAGGAACCCGGCAGCTGCGCGATCGTCCCGACCGCGTCGACAAAGCGGGCATCGATCGATCCGCCGGCCGGGATCTCAGCGGCGGGACGCCCGTCGACGGCCACGTCGAGCGGCTCCCGCGAGCGGTTGTGGATCGTGAGGCGGTCGCGGGGTGCGACCACCAGCGTGCGCGCCGCGAGCGAGTGGGGCGCGATGAACGAGACCACAAACCCCTCCACCCCCCACGCCATCACGGGCCCGCCGTTGGCGAGGTTGTAGCCGGTCGAGCCGGCCGGGGTCGCCACGACCAGGCCGTCGCAGCGCACGCTCCCGACCTCCTCGCCGTCGAGCGCATAGGCGATCTGGGCGATCCGCTCGCCGACCTTGCGATGGATCGCGACATCATTGAACGCCGTCCGCCGTGTGCTGCTGCCGGAGCCGGTACCAGCAGGGTCCTCACCTCCCGGCACGTCCAGCACGACTCCCGGCAGCTGGCGCAGCTCGAAGTCGCGATCGAGCGCACGGGCGATGCCGCCCTCGATCTCCTCCGGCTCGACCGTCGCGAGAAAGCCGATCTCACCGAAGTTGATCGCGAACACCGGCACGCCAGTGCCCGCGTAGCGCTGGAGCGCTCCGAGGATCGTCCCGTCCCCACCGAGCACCACGCACAGCTCGACCGCGTCCTTGACGGGGGCGTTCAGCGCGAGCCCCGGCCCCTCCTGCAGCCCGTGCTTGCGCGTCTCCGTCTCGTCGAGGCGCAGCGTCACGCCCGCGTCGGCCGCCGCCGCCGCGAGCCGCGTGAGGGCCGCGCTCGTGTCCTCCGGGCGCCGGTGCGTGAACACTGTGATCTCTCTCATGGCTCCACCTTGCGTGCCATCTTCTCAATCTCGTCGGTGTTCGGAGCCCCGCCGGGCCGCCCCGGCTCGGCCAGCCAGACGAACGTCTCTTTGTTGCCCTTCGGCCCCGCGAGCCCCGAGGAGTGGTAGCCGAGCACGCTCGCGCCGAGGCCGAACGCCGCCTCCCCCACGCCCACGAGCGCCGCACGCCGGTCTGCGGGGTCGCGGATCACGCCACGCCCCTTGCTCGCGAGCGCACGGCCGACCTCGAACTGGGGCTTGATCAGTGCGAACACGTCGTAGGGGTCGGCCAGACACCCGAGCGCCGCCGGCAGGATCTTCGCGAGCGAGATGAACGACACGTCGATCGTCACGAGGTCGGGCGTGTACGGGAGCATCTCGGGGCTGAGCGCGCGCGCGTTCGTGCGCTCGAGCACGCTCACGCGCGGATCGTTGCGCAGACCCCAGTCGAGCTGCCCATAGCCGACATCGACCGCGATCACGCCGGTCGCGCCGCGACGCAGCAGGCAGTCGGTGAACCCGCCGGTCGAGGCGCCGACGTCGAGCGCGCGTCTGCCCGCGACCGCGAGCCCCGTCGCGTCGAGCGCGTTCTCGAGCTTGATCCCTCCCCGCGAGACGAACGCGCGCTCGTCTCTGTGATCAAGCTCACACATGGCCACCTCTCCGCTGGGCATCATGATGAACGACCCGAAGCACAGCAGCATCCCTCCTCCCCGAAACGGCCCGCTTCCCCTGCGGGTC
>Ga0182030_10026052_pt1 | contig 10612 bp, 10 predicted proteins | sample 812S3MmetaG_FD_121299 | JGI IMG/M metagenome (GOLD analysis project Ga0182030, IMG submission 121299) | Permafrost microbial communities from Stordalen Mire, Sweden - 812S3M metaG (Illumina Assembly) | ecosystem: Environmental > Terrestrial > Soil > Wetlands > Permafrost | place: Sweden... | reverse complement strand
CGCGCACGACTCCGCTCCACTCCGTTGCGCTCCGCGTGCCGCATACCTCACTCAAAGAATCTCACTCGAAAACCTCAATTCCAGTTGACAACCCTCATAGGGGCTCCGGCGACTGGTTAGGCCACGGGTTCATATTCCGACTAATCAACGAAACTCCAGCCTGTAAAACATCTTCCCGATGCTTGCCCCTGAAATGAGTGTTGTATTTGTCCCGCCTGCAACGATTGGCTGATTAGTGACGAACAACCAGTTGGTGGAAAGTAAGTCTGCATTTTGATAAAGATTGAATCCGATGGCGGTTGAAGGCCAAGAAAGCAAGCAGTTCGTGCCGGACTGGGTGATGGTCAGGGCTGGAATAGGGACGGGTGATATGGAAACATTGAGTGATCCGCCGTTGTCGGAATAAACGGGATCCGAGATTACAAAACTATGAGAGAATCCGTCTCCAATAAAGTAGTAATTGTAAATGTGAGTTGGGCTGTATGTATTTGTTGAAAAGGTGGCACCATCCATAGTGCCGCACCACGACACGGCCTGACTGTCAATCAATAGTAATCCATTAAGAACCTGCACCGGATTCCCGTTGTATAAAAAAAAGAAGTTCGCGTCCGCTTCTCGCACATCGTTAATACCCGGCCAATAAGCAAAGTAGAACCAACCACTTGCCTGAATGCAGTAGGGAGTGCCGGAGACAAGTGGGGAAGACCACACCGGAGTCGGGGTGGTTGAGTCAACCGTTAATGTTTCCGCCAGCGCACAAGAACACAAGAGCAAGGTTAGAACTAAAGCAACTACAGTTTTTTTGTTTGTAATATTCATATTTCGGTGATGGTGGTTATGGTCAAACACGTCAAGTGGCCTAACGAAAAAAGCTGAGCCACGCCGCCAAAACTGTCAACCGCGAATGCGGAACTGACAGCGCCAACGGCGGTTGGTTCCGGCCACTTCGTAGAGTAACATCTCATAAAACCTATCTCTTTCCGGGCGCACCCCATAATAACTCGTCCTGCTTGAATAGCTCGGTTTTGTAAATCGAGTATACTTCAAACCTACCATCGGAAAGCTCCCGCCAGTATGCTTTCAACGACTCCTTTCCCTTCGAGCCTGTCACAGTAACGGTATAATATCCACTACGGTGCCCATCCTGCGCAAGCGAGACTCGCCATGGCCCAGCTTTCTTTGTAATTGCAATCACTGGTGAACCAACTCTGCCAGCCACAAAGCTGTTGGCTTCTAGGACTGCTACAACTCCAAGAAAAGTTCTGTCCCCGCCGCTAATAATCCGCCCCAGAACAGACACTACAATAACACAAACCACACATGCTGCGAAAATCAAAAGTATCGTGCGACGATTCATAAATGAACTTAACGGTTCTTCGGCATCCACGCGTGCACAGGGGCGTGCATGATGCTTTTCCTCATGGCCGTTGTGAGCATGGGTTTATGTAAGCCCACTCCTAATTTTTTGTCAAATTCCAAACTTCGGGAAGGTGTCAAACGTGTGGTTTGAAAAGTGCCATGTCAAATAAATCGGCAACTATTTTCACCGGTTTTTGGCATGAACTTTCATCTCTTGGGAACCTGCTTTCACCTGTCTGCACGAGCCGTCCAAACCCTCAAAAAAAGCTGAAAAAAAGTATGCTATAAATGGTGACGGGGACAAGTGTGTCCGTTGACTACACCGCATTGGTGGCGGTGAGGCAAACAGAACACTGTCCCCCGGATACGATGCCTGTAAACAGCACCCATCCTGAATATGATGCGAACGTCGCCGCGTGGCAACGGGCGCGCGATGTCTTCGCCGGTGAGGATGCCATCAAGGCGGCGGGGGAACTGTATCTGCCCCGCCTCGACTGTCAGGATGACACGGAATATGCCGCCTACAAACATCGCGCCTTGTTTTTCAACGCCTCCGCCCGCACGGCGGATGGCTTCGTGGGTTTGATCTTCCGCCGTGATCCCACTTTCAAATTGCCGTCTGGCAAAGGCGTGGGCGACGCCCTAACGCAATTTGTCGCGGATGCCGACATGCTGGGCACGTCGCTGGCGGCCTTTGCCAAAAAGCTGGTGGCGGACATCATGAACGTGGGCCGCGCCGGGACACTGGTGGATTGGAATGGCAGCGCCACTGGCCATGGTGGGGAAGACCGCGCCTATGCGGTTGCTTACCGGGCCGAAGACATCATCAACTGGCACACGGAACGCGTGAATGGCCGCAATGTCCTGACCTTGGTTGTCCTCAATGAAACCTGCCGCAAACCGGCGGCGGAAGCCGATGGCTTCGTGCCGGAAATCATCCCGCAAATCCGCGTCCTGAAGCTGGTTGAAATTCATCGGCCAAAGTCCAAGGGCGCAAGTCAATGGCAATGCGTGGTGGAAATCTGGCAGTTCCTGCCGGACGGCCAATCGCCGAACGCCAACCGCAGCCGGGCCAGAAAGAAATGGAAGCTGGTGGACACGCGCACGCCGCAACGGCGCGGCCAGCCGCTGCCGCTGATACCGTTTGTCTTTCACGGCCCGCGCCACTCGCTGCCGGAAGTGGACAAGATTCCGCTCGCGGACATCATTGCCGTCAATCTCGATCATTACCGGCTGAATGCGGATTACCACCATGGAATGCACTTCACGGCCCTGCCCACCGCCTGGGTCAGCGGCTTTGATAAAAATTCTTCGCTGCGGATTGGCAGCAGCACGGCCTGGGTCGCCGAGACGCCCGGCGCCACGGCGGGATTTCTGGAATTTCACGGGCAAGGTCTGACGACCTTTGAACGGGCGATGGACCGGGACGAGCAATTGATGGCCGTGCTCGGCACGCGCATGTTGGAATCCCGCAAGGCGATGGCGGAAAGCGCCGCCGCCATTGAACTCACCCAGAGCGGTGAAAATTCCGTGCTCAACACCGTGTCCCTGAGCCTCGGCGCTTCGCTGACGCAGGTGCTGCGCTGGATTTACTGGTGGAACTCCACCGAACCGCTGCCCGACGCCATCGGTCCCGATCTGGTGCTCGCCACGCTGAACACCGATTTCAGCGTCAACGGCATGTCGGCTCTGGAAATCAACGCCGTCGTCTCCGCGTGGCAGGCCGGAGCCATCAGTCAGGCGACGATGCTGGATTTGTTCCGTGCCGGTGAAGTCATCGCGCCGGGCCGCAGCAACGAGGAGGAAATCCAGATTCTGAAAGCGGAAAGCGGAAAGCGAAAAGCGGAAAGTGCTGCCGCACGGGCACCGGCAATCCCGGCGGCTGGCCCCGGTGATGTGAATGCCATGCCGGTCAACACGAAATGAATCAACCACCTTTCTTATGAAACTTTCAACGCTATGGAACACCCTGAATCGCGACCAGCGCCGCGCCTGGATTGGCTGGGCCAAAAATAATCCGATGCTCTTGGACAATGGCAACCCGCGCCATGTGTCCGGTCACAAGGCCATGACGCTGGTGCTGCGCAATCGCGCGCTGGCCGGCGAGGTGCTGAATCCAGCGTTGCTGCCGGCGGCGGCGGCGTGGCTGGATGGTTCGCTTTCCACCAGTGGTGCCGGGCCGTGGACGGCGGGTCCGGGTTACATCGGCTTCCGCTGCGTCACGGCCATTCCCGTTGCCGCGAAATGGTTTTTGTGGGCGAGCGCGCCGGTGCTCGCCACGGAGCCGAAGCCGCTGGCGACGTTGGAATTTATTTCCGTTTTCAGCACCGGGACGATGGCCGTGAATGCTGTCACCCCCAGCCTCGGCGCCGCCTATCTGCCGGTGCAGGGCGACTGGCATCCGCCGGTGAATCCGGCCCAGACCACGCCGCATTGGGATCCGCCGCGCAAAATGTGGTTCCGGCTGCATCACTATGCCAACGGGCAGTTGAGTCCCGGCGTGATTCTGTCCGGCGAGATTGACTACGAGCTTTAAGTGAAGGCAGAAGGATGAATGCAGAATGAAGAAGTGAAAACGGCGACGGTTACAAGCCGCCGCTAGAACGAAGAAAAAAATTTATGGCACTGAAAACTAAATTCAAAACGCGCGAAGAAATTCCCGCTGAACTGCAACCGCATTACGTCGAGCAGGCCGGTGAATGGGTGCTGGACCATGATGGCAAGGCCAAGCTGGATGAGTTCCGCCAGAATAACATCACGCTCACAAACCAGCTCAAGAAATTTGAAGGCATTGACCCGGACGAAGTCCGGTCCTTGCGGACGGCCACCATGAAAATGGAGGAAGAAAAGCGCAAGCTGGAAGAGGCGGCGCAGCTCAAGGCCGGCGAAGTGGACAAGGTGATTGAGGCGCGCGTGAAAGCCGCCCGCGCCGAATGGGACAAGCAATTTACCGCCGTGACCGGCGAGCGCGACGCGCTGCATGGCCGGCTCACGGCCATTCAGATTGATCAGGCGGTCGTCACCGAGGCCACCAAGCGCGGCCTGCGGCCGACGGCCATTCCCGACCTCACTTCGCGGGCGCGCACGAATTTCAAGCTGGTGAACGGCCTGCCCCAGGCTTTTGAGGCGGACGGCCAGACGGCCCGCATGGGCAAGGACGGCACGTCCCCGATGACTTTGGCGGAATGGGTGGATGCGTTGGTGTCCGACGCGCCGCACCTGTTCGAGGCAAATGCTGGCAGCGGTGCTGCCGGCTCTGGTGGCGGTGCCGCCGGCAACCGGTCCGCGAAGAATCCCTTCCGCAAGGAAAGCTGGAATCTCACGGAACAAATGAAAATTCAAAAATCCGATCCGGCGCTGGCGGCCCGTTTGAAAGCCGCTGCGTGAGGGTCACAACACAAAATTAAAAAATTATGGCAAAGACTCAATTGGCAGACATCATCGTGCCGGCGCAGTTCGCTGGTTACGTCCTGCAACGCACGGCGGAAAAATCCGATCTCGTGCAATCCGGCATTGTCATCCGCAACCCGGATTATGACGAACGCGCCGCGCTGGGCGGCACGCAAGTCAACATGCCCCATTGGAATGACCTGACGGGCAACCGCCAGCCGCTTTCCGATTCGGCTCCCCTCGTGCCGGCGAAACTCACGGCGGACCAGGACATCGCCCGCATTCACAATGACGGCATGGCGTGGTCGTGGAATCATCTGGCGACGCAATGCGCCGGCGATGATCCCGCGCTGGCCTTGGCCGATTTCCTCGCGGAATACTGGAACCGTCAGAACCAATACATGCTGGTCAACTCCCTCACCGGCGTCTTCGGCGCGGCGAGCATGGCGGGCAATCTGCTCGCCATCCACAGTGAAACCGTGGCGGGCCAGTCCAGTGCCACGCGCCTGAATGGTTCGACGTTTGTGGATGCCACGCAACGGCTCGGCGACCGTGGCGACCGGCTGGTGGCCGTGGCGATGCACTCCGCCACGGAAGCCGCGCTGCGCAAACTGGACCTCATTGACTTCATCCCGGACAGCCAGGGTGAAACGCAAATTCGCACGTTCCAAGGCCGGCGCGTCATCGTGGATGACGGTTGCCCGTCCCGCGCCGGCACCACGGATGGTCTGGTCTATACCACGTTTCTGTTTGGCAACGGCTCCTTCGGCCTCGGCTTTGCCGATTTGAACGGTGCGCCTGTCGAAGGCGGGCACGGCACGGAAGGCTGCGAATTGGCGCGGGACGCCTTGAACAGCGACACCTTCCTCGTCAACCGCCGCCGCTTCATCCTGCATCCTCGCGGCGTGAAGTTCACCAGCGCCAGCGTGGCGGGGGCCAACCCGACCAACGCGGAATTGGCCACGGCCGCAAATTGGGTGCGCGTGTGGGAAAACAAAAACGTCCCCGTCGTGGCCGTCACCCACAACCTCTGAAAATCAATTTGCGATTTACGAATGACGATTTACGAGCGGCGGGCGGCTCGTGACGGCTTCGTAAATCGCAAAGCTTAAATCTAAAATCCTGTGAACGGTCTCTATCCCATTCTTCGGCGGCAGCGGCGGGCTTTGCAGGCCGCCACCGAGCCGGACCCGCTGCCCGTGGTCACGGTCTGCCCGCATTGCGGGCGTTCGTCCGCCGAGCCGGTGTCCGTGCCGGACGAGCCGACTGTGCCGGTCAAGTCCGTGCCGAACGGGCCGTCGAAAAAACCCAAAACCTGACGATGCTGAAATCTTTTCCAGCCCGGTCGCGCCATAACGCGCTGTGGACGCCGTTCCAGCGGCGGACGTGGCTGACGGACCAGCGCCGCCAGGCGCGGGTGCAATTCAATCTCGCCGCCTTGTTCCCCGCGCCGGTGCTCGCGCCGCTGTATCCTGATTTGCTCGTCTGGGATTGGGATTTGCCGAATCCCTGCCGCTGGAATGTCTGGCAAAGCGTGGACAGCGGCGCGTCCTACTTTCTGAACGAGGATTATTGGTGTGCGGGCGACCAGCGGCAATTTTCGCCGGATGGCGGCGGCGAATTGCATTTCATCGTCGGCGTGGATGAGCTGGGCCGCGAAGTGACGCACCGCAGCAATTCGGTTCGCCCGGATGACGCGCCGGGGCCACCGACGTTGGCGACGGATTTGGCGGGTTACTGGAAGCTCGACGAGGACCTGGGCCAGCCCCGGCTGGATTCGACCGCCGCCGCGCAGCATTTGGCGGATGACAACTCGGATTTTCCCAGCGGCCCCGGCCTGCTCGGCGATGCCGCCATGAATGATGCGGAATATCTGGATTGCCAGCTCTCCGCTGATCTGGCCGCGCCCTTCAGCGGCCCGGCCCGCTCGGTCTCGTGGTGGGTGAATCCCTCCAGCTTGCCGGCCTCGAACTTCCAGATTTTTTTGTGTCTGGATGGCGGCGATCAGACCGACTACCCGGACTACGCCGTGCAGTGCTTCGCCGTCGGTTACTTTGACTTTTGCGCCCAGTTTTTCGGGCCTTATGTGAGCCTGCTTGGGTTCATCGCTTTTGATGCGTGGAATCATCTTGTCGCGACCTCCGATGGCACCACGGCGCGGCTTTATCTGAACGGCGTCTGCGTGGCCACCGATGTGCCGGCGGATTCGAGTCCGGCCAAACTGTGGATCGGAAATTATTACGACATGGACCGCTCCATTGTCGGCAGCCTGGATGAAGTGGGCCTCTGGAACCGCTGCCTGACCGACGACGAAATTGCCAGCCTCTACAACTTCGGCAGCGGGCTGGTCTTTGAAGGCTTTTAACCAACCCCCCAACCAAAAATTATGAATGCCATCAACATCAAACCAACCACCATCGAACTCGCGCCGGCCCGCACGGCGCAAATCTCCACCCTCACCTGGCGCACGAACGATGATGCCTTTCAGCGCAAGCTGAACATCATCGTCAACAACGCCACGGCGTTCCAAGTCACCGGCGCGGATTATGACGCGCTCGGCGAATGGACCGATGCCACCATTCAGGGGCTGATCCTGACGCGCTTCGGCTTGGAACTGGCGTGAGGGTGAAACCTGAAACCTGAGACCTGGGATATATGTCGCTCATGCTCGTCAAGGAAGCCGGTGCGGGACTGATCGCGGCCAACAGCTACGCGGACATTGCCGATGGCAACGATTATCACGACGGCCATCTTTACGCCTCGGCATGGACGGGCGCGAGTGACGATCAAAAGGCCGTGGCGCTGGTGATGGCGTCGCGGCTGATTGACGCCGAATTTCAATTCAACGGCACGCGCACGAACGCCGTGCAGGGCCTGCAATGGCCGCGCGCCAAATGCCCGGAGCCGGACAGCGTCCATGTGCCGCTGTCCGTGCTGCTGCCGATTCCTTACGACTACGTTCAATACGACACCGTGCCCAAAGCCGTCGTCGAGGCGACGTGCGAAATGGCGCGGGCCATGTTGATTGAAGACCGCACCGCCGATCCGCTGGGCGAAGGTTTGAAATCCACCGCCCTCGGCGGCAACTCGACCACCTTCGACAAAACCGACCGGCGGCCGGTGCTCACGCAGCTTGCGCAAGTCATGCTGGCCAAATATGGTTCGCCCATGAGCGCCAAGAGCGGGGCCGTGCGCTTGGTCCGCGTTTAATGGTTATGGCCGCCACGCCCCAGCTCCAGGCCATCGCGCAGAAAACCTGCGGGAAGATGTTTGAATACTACGCCGAATTTCTCGTCGCCGGGACATATCACCGGGGCGATTCGGCCTCGGCGCCGGTAAGTTTTCTGATTGCTCCGCTGCCGGCCAATTTATTATTCGGGGCCAAAGTGGACCCGAACGACGAGCAAATTCTGATTGATGCCACGGACATGGCCACGCTGGTCAACCCGCAGCCCGGCGATTATCTGGTGGAAACCGAGAGCGGCCTCCGCCGCGACGTAATCACCGCCCACCTCGACATGACGCGCACGATTTGGACCATCGTCGGGAGGAGGGTTTTTGCGTGAGCGCAGTGATGCTGTCGAAATACGGCTCGCAAATCGGTGCGGGGCGTGGCGTGGTGAGGGTGCAACGCTTGTGAGGTGCGCGTCCTGCACGGCCTCTGGTAGTTCATACCTTGTTAGGTTGTTGGTGGCTACTCGGTGTCATCTGGCTCATCCTTTGGCTGGCTTACTTGGGCAAGTGTAATGGCGCGGCCAGTTTCCAAAGTCTTTAGGATTACCTTTTCAAGCACAGCCGTTTGATCTAAATGCGTGCCTACCCATGCATTCCTGACCAAAGCCGTGAAATCCGTATTCGTTAAATAGCGGCCGGCATTGTCATAGCGCAATGCCATGCCTCCATGTTTTCCGCCCAGCGCAGAACTCTGCTCTAGTTTAAGCCAATATTCCAGTGGCAAATACATGCCGGGAATGAGGTCAATTTTATCCGGCTCCGGGACTACCCTCGGGCAAAACTTCAAAAAAAATGGATTTAAGTTCATGCGATATGATCGAGGATCGTCCCGCTGACTATTTTCAATTTCTTCCAACTGCACGGCAAACATCAGCATCTTATATATTTCGCGGTCCAAGTCTTCGTCTGGCAATCGAAACACATGGTCCGAACCCTCTTTTTCCATGGCTTTATACTGAACCATCACAAAAGATTTGTAGGTTTCGTTGTAATAAATCAAATCGGTGCCAACCAAACCTTCCAGCGGTTGCTCATGCACTAAATGGATGGTCAGGGTGGTTTTGCCATCGGAAAAGGTTTTGGCATTTTGGACCCAATCGCGAACTTTATCAAAACCGGGCATTCTGCTGGAATCGTTGGTAAGCATTGCCCCTTCACGCAATCTTACCTCGGCGAGTCCGGCTAGGTAGGACATTGGGGCTTTACTTAAATCAAAATCTGGGCGCAAGAATGTCTTGCGATCCAAACCGGCCAAATCGAGCGACATCAAAACCGAATCTTGTTGTTGCTGGAAGAAAAACTGCTTTTCCTCTGATAAATCGCGGATTGGATTTAGATTTGATTTTAGTGCCCGATCAACGATGCGCTTTGAGGCTGGGTAAATCTGAACCAGGGCGGACAAAACAGCTTGCGAGGTTTTGGGCGGTAATAGACCGCCAGCCCTAAATGTTCCTCTGGCAAGATTTGAGGTTCGGGTTTCAAGGCGATCCAAGAGCCTTTCCAAGCGTATTCCTGGATTTACTGGCTCTGCATAGGTAAATTCAATTTGGGACTGGCCGGTGCCACCTGGATGAAATCCACGATGACCGATGGCTAGATGCGTCAGCTTACTCTTGTCATCGTAGATGAAACAAACTAGGGACCGCAAACGGCTGTGATCAAACTTTGGAATCGGCTCTCGAAAAATTACCTGTCCAGTTGACAAAGATCCATCACCATATTCCTCACAGCTTGTCAGCATCGCCAGTCGGGCCGGTGCCATCGCCACGAAAAGCACCTGAAGGTTTCCAAAATTAATTCGCGGTGGATTCATTTGGCAGATTCAAAGGCTGCTACGGCTCCTCTTACTCTTTCGAGGAAGCCGAATCGGCCGATGGCAATGGGGACACGCCAAGTTCTTTTAGAAACTCATTGTGTTTGAGCGTTGCCAGGTGGATCTTGCCCTCGATAGCCACCAACTGTTCATGGGTCGCATCCAAAACGATCTCTTTATCCGCGACGGCGGTGCTGATGTAGCGCGAAATGTTCAGGTTATAGCCTTCCTTTTCAATCTCCGCCATGTCCACCCGGCGAGCGTAGCGCTCGATGCTCTTCGGACGTTTCTGGTAGGTCTCGACTATTTTGTCGATGTGCTCAGGTAGCAGGACGTTCTGGCGTTTGCCTTTATCAAAATGTTCGGCGGCGTTGATGAACAGCACGTCGTCCGGCTTTTTGCACTTTTTGAGGACGAGGATGCACACCGGGATTCCCGTGGAGTAAAAAAGATTCGGCGGCAGGCCGATGACGGTGTCAATGTGACCATCCTCTAGCAGCTTCCTGCGAATCTTTTCCTCGGCACCGCCGCGAAATAGCACGCCGTGCGGCAGGATGATGGCCATGACGCCTTGATCTTTCAGGAAATGAAAGCCATGCAGGAGAAAGGCGAAATCGGCGGCAGATTTCGGCGCGATTCCGTGATTCTTGAATCGCACATCATCGCTCATGTCGTCCTTTGGCTCCCAGCGGTAGCTGAATGGCGGATTGGCGACGACGGCATCAAACTTCGGCATCTTGGCGGGATTGGTCTCGCGCAGAAAATCCCAATCGTTCGTGAGCGTGTCACCATGATAAATCTCAAACTCCGTGTCCT